>Ga0129306_1000059_pt1 | contig 177583 bp, 162 predicted proteins | sample P827metagenome_FD_94438 | JGI IMG/M metagenome (GOLD analysis project Ga0129306, IMG submission 94438) | Capybara group fecal microbial communities from Wisconsin, USA - P827 metagenome | ecosystem: Host-associated > Mammals > Digestive system > Large intestine > Fecal | place: USA: Wisconsin...
AGAAAGGGGATAATAGGATCACCATTTAACCCATTTTCAAGATTATTTGCAGTAGCATAACATAAAATAGAAAAATCGGTTGTGAAACACGTGTTTCACAACCGGCTTTGTCTACAGTCTGAGACGCTATAAATATATGGCGTCTTTTTTAGTGATTATTTGTCCGTAAAATGTTAAAATATTAATGTTGTTTGTAGAGGGGTGTAATTACAAATGGAAACATACACAGGATTCGCTGAAGTTTACGACGAGATGATGGATAACATTCCTTATCTTGAGTGGGAAAATTTCCTGCTTCAGCTATTATTTTTGAATAATGTAAAGCCAGATGCAATCATCACTGAAATTGGTTGTGGCACTGGAACCATGACGGAACTCCTTGCTGACGAAGGCTTTAATATGAGTGGAATCGACCTATCGGAAGATATGCTAAAGCTAGCTCGAGAGAAATGCCCTGATATTATTTTCAAGCAGATGGATATGAGAGAACTGGTTCTCGATGAACCGCAGGATGTAATAATCAGTATCGCTGATAGTATGAATTATCTTGAGACGGTTGATGATCTTAGTAAGACTATGAAGGGTGTTTATAATGCACTTGTGCCTGGTGGCGTGTTTATCTTTGATTTAAAAACGGAGTTCTTCTTTAAGAATGTGGTTCGGGATCGTACATTCTGTGGACGTGGTAAAGGATTCTCATATGTTTGGAAGAATTTCTATGATGAAGATGTGAAGTGCCATACTTATGATGTAACTATTAAACATAAAAGACAAAATGTAGTTGAAAACGAAATACATAAACAGCATGTTTTCTCAGCTCAAGATATTAAACAAGCCGCTATTTATGGGGGATTTAAGAGTGCCAAGGTCTATGGCAATATGACCTTCGAGAAGCCAAGGTTAAATGATGAAAGAATTTATGTGGTTCTAACAAAGGAGAAGTAAGATGAAGCTTGCAGTTGTTCTACCGGGAATAGGATATCATAAGGATAAGCCCTTGCTTTATTATTCTACGAAGATCGTGAAGAGTCTGGGTTATGAAGTGATTGATGTCAAATACGGTGAGATGCCTCAGAAGATTCGCGGCAATGCTGAGATGATGAAGAAGGCGGCAGAGATTGCTTACCGTGATGCCGATGACCAGCTTGGCGAAATAGATTTTTCCAACTATGAAGACGTGGTTTTCATTGGTAAGAGCATGGGAACATATACAGTTGCTAAGTTTATATCAGTTCATGGCTTAAAGGCCAGGCAGATTTGGTACACACCCGTGGAATATACCTTTGAGTTTAATTCAAAGGATGTTGTGGCATTTATTGGTGACGCTGATCCTTGGTCAGATGTTGAAAAGGTAAAGAAAATAGCAGAAGAACAGAACATTAAAATGTATTCTTATCCGGATTGTAATCATTCTCTTGAATGCGACGACGTGGATATAAATATAGAATATTTACGTGATGTAATGAAACATACCAAAGAGTTTTTGGTTTAGTTATATAAATAGTGGAGGAAATGGTATGAGTCAGCTACTTATTAAACAAAAGGTTTTTTCAATAACAGATAAATATGATGTTTACGATGCAGGTGGAAATCCAAAGTATTTCGTCAAGTCGGATTTCTTTACAATCGGTCATCGTATCCATGTATTTGATAAGGCTTCGGGACAGGAAATCGGAATGATACAGGAAAAGGTATTCCGTATCCTGAAAGAGTTTGAAATTTCGATTAATGGAGTGTCTCAGGGCAATATAAAAAGACAGATTTCTTTTTTTATCCCTAAATATGATATAGATTATAAGGGCTGGCGCCTGGAAGGAGATTTCTTCCATTGGAATTATGATGTATTCGAAGGCGAGAGACTTGTAGTTCGCATTTCAAAACAGTTATTCCGATGGGGCGATACTTACGTTCTCGACGTTGTGAATGATATGGATGAGCTGCCAGCGCTGATGGTGGCAATTGCAATGGATGCCGCTCAGTGCTCAGATGATAATAACAATTCATATCATTAAGAATGTAGATGTTTAATTGGATGATATTGAGGAGAAAAATAAAGTAATATGAAAATATACGATATTTCCCAGGAAGTTTTCAACTGTGCTGTGTTCCCTGGAGATCCTCAGCCTGAAAGAGAGCAGAGGATGAATATAAAAGATGGTGAGATTTGTAATCTGACTTATCTTAAGATGTGTGCCCATAATGGTACTCATGTTGATGCTCCTTATCATTTTATTGATGAGGGGAAGACAATTGATCAGGTTGATATGAATAAATTCGTTGGTCTTTGCTACATTGCGGCCCATGATGGTTATCTTACAGCTGAAGATGCTGAAAGAATTATGGATAAGGCAAAGCTGGCTGACCAGGCGCGAATCACCGACACTGGTGATATGTCCGATAATGCCTTTATGCGAATCCTTGTTAAAGGAAATGCGGTAGTTACAGAAGAGGCAGCTAAGGTGTTTGCTAAAGAAGGCATTTTTCTGTTTGGAAATGAATCCCAGACGGTAGGACCTGAAGATGCACCAATGGCTGTGCACCTTGTAATGCTTGGTGCCGAGATAGTACTTCTTGAAGGGATTAGACTATCTGAGGTTCCAGAGGGTATTTACCTGTTAAACGCAGCGCCTATAAACCTGGGTAGCTCAGACGGAGCTCCATGCCGAGCTATCTTAATGACGATATAAAGCTAGTAATTTATGGGGTGAATTATATGAGATTGGTATTTGTTAGGCATGGGGAGCCTGATTATGATAACGATATATTAACTGAGAACGGTTTAAATCAGGCGGAGATGACTGCTGAAAGACTGCAGGATGAGGGCATTTCAGCTATATTTAGTTCTCCAATGGGAAGGGCTGTTATGACTGCTTCATTTACTGCTGAAAAGCTGGGGCTTGATATTGAAAAGTTGGATTTCATGCATGAGATTGATTGGGGAAGTAAGGATGGCAGCGAGATTGCATTTAATGGTCATCCATGGTCTCTTTCATTTAATTTACTTGCTGAAAATCCAACATATCTTTCGGGTTCTTATTGGAAAGAGCATCCATATTTCAAGAATAATAAATGTCTTGATTATTATTTGATGATTTCCAAAGAATTTGATAAATTCTTAGAGAGGTTTGGACTTTACCGTAAGGGTGCTTTGTACGAAGCAAATTCAGAATGTAATGATACGATTGCATTGTTTGCTCATGGAGGTTCTGGTGGAGTGATGTTCGCGCATCTTCTGAACCTTTCGTTTCCTTATGTAATGACAGCGTTGCCTTATGGCGTATGCTCGGTTTCGATAATTGAATTTGAGCCTAAATTAAATAATATGGTTGTTCCTCGTCTTGAGCTCTTTAATGATATGGGGCATCTTGATAAGGTTAAATTAGAACCATTACGTTTTGAAAAATAAATATTTTATGATGGAGGTTAAGTATGGATAAGTATTTAAGTGTATGGGATTATAGTAGAAACATTTGGTCATTTATCAATGTTGAACAGATTTGCAAGATTGATTATATTGATCCAAATCAGTTTATAATTGATTTTGGCGGTTCATATGTAACTGTTGACAGGAATACAAAGGATGCCATTGCTAAGAAGCTGGGCATCGTTGAGCCACCAAACATGATGATGTAATGTTTAATTAAAGTGATTTATTAAAATAATAATAAATAATAAAACAATGTGTAACAAAGGAGATTATCATGGAACATATTAAGTTTAGACCACAGGGTGTTTGTTCAATGCAGATCGATTACGACCTGGATGATGACAAGAACATTCATAATGTAAGCTTCACAGGTGGATGCAACGGAAACCTTAAAGCTATTGGAAAGCTTGTAGAAGGTAAAAATGCTTCAGAGATAGCTGATATTCTTAGAGGAAATCAATGCGGTATGCGTGGAACATCGTGTGCTGATCAGTTTGCAAAGTCACTTGATCAGGCACTTGCTTAAGAAAGTGGTGAGTTTATAGATTATATTATATAGGAGGTGCGTTATGCCATTTATTGATTCAAAGATTTCTATGAAGGTTAGTGACGAGAAGAAAGATGTTATCAAGGCTGAACTTGGTAAGGCTGCTTCTATTATTGGAAAGCCAGAAAGTTTCCTTATGGTTGGTTTTGAAGATGAGTATACACTTTACTTTGCAGGAAATAAGCTTGAGAAAGGAGCATATGTTTCTGTAGATGTATTCGGTTCAATCAATAGTGCTCAGGCAGACCAGATGACAGCTCGCATTTGCGAGATATATGAGCAGGAGCTTGGTATTACAGGTGACAAAGTTTATGTTGAATATCGCGGAACCAGTGATTGGGGCTGGAACGGACGAAACTTCTAGCCTGATCTAAGAAAAGCGCCATCCGGCGCTTTTTTTTGTTGCGGTTTTGTTGCACTTTTGGTGGTACAATGTAGAAAAAATGTTACATCAGGGCTGTCACATAAAAATAGGGAGGGAACAGTATGCCACTCGTTAATAAAAATGGAAAACGTTTAACACAGGCTGATCTGGATGCGTTATATGATATGCTCAGTGGATCGTTGCAGAATCATATAAAAAGGATCAATAATACAAATTATACACAATATATCACGCATCAAGAGGTTATTAAGCCGGTAAATGATCTATATCAAAATGGCCTGAATAATCTGAGGGATACCATCAATAATGCAAATAATAAGTTTCGTAATATGACTATAGATCAGTTTACGAAAAAGGTATTTGACGACATTTCCAGAGGTATTCCGGGGACAATTCCGAAGGATGACCCGGATCGACAGGAAAAGCTTGATGATATTAACAACTTTATTGTAAATGTTTTTGGTAATGATCAGATAGCTAAGGATTTCTATCAAGGAAGTAATTACGATTGGAATACCTCCGAAGGCTATAATAAGTCGTCTCAAGGCTTTAAACTTGCAGATGTTCCTATGCAAGATGTTGATCTTATAGCTCCTTTTGACCCTGATACATCTGACGTTACTCCACTTATGGAAAAACGTCATGGCAATTCTGAAACTCTATCCGGAAATAATAATTTAAGTCAAAAACAGCAGGATGCCTTACACGTTAATGATTTTGCAATGGTGGAGTCCAGAGCACAGGCTTGTAATCTTAAAGAAAAATCGGAAGAATATACATTTAGTGATTTATGGAATGCATTTTCAAGCATTAATAAAATAGTAAATGATAAACCGGATAATGATATTAATGAGTTTGGTAAGCTTCGTGGGGAAGCGGTGGTTGCTGGAAAGATAAAAGGACCGGGTATATCCACTATTCCAAATATGCTCACGAAAACATTTGATACCATTGCTGACTATATGAATCAGATAAAGAACACCCCTGATGAGAATCTTCGTAAGACCAGAGCTATCCAGCTTGCTGCGTATGCATATCAAATGACATTGTCGGAGCATGTTTTTGCTGATGGAAATGGTCGTACATGCAGGCTTTTTGCTGATACCATACTTCAGACTTTTGGTCTTCCACCACATATTCCATCGAAAGCAGAGACAGAAATTCTCGAAAGTATCGGAACGCCATTTGATTTTGAGGCGGGGGCTCAGGTCTTCTTTGATAATGTAATGGACAGTAACCTTGTTCTTATTTCTCAGGATCCTGAAAAGGTACAGCATTATGATTTTGAGATGAAGAAGCGAAATGCTGTTCGAAATGCTGATGAAATAAAGATGGATCTCGATGATGATTTTAGCAGAAGAAGCAGTATATCAAATCGTGATTCTGTCAGAAGTGAGGATGGTATCAGATTAGATGATGACCTGAATCAAAGTATTGATCAGAGTTTGGATCAGAGTATAGATGATGCAGAACCAAAGAAAACGGTTGAAATAACAAGTGATACGCTTAAATATCTTGAGAGTCTGGAAGAACAGGCTCTTCAGGCGAGAGGTTTAAAGGATTCGCAGCAGTATACGGATTGGCTTAACTCCATTACTAGTCTTAAGAACTGTACCAAGAAAATCCTTGATAACAAGAAAAAGGGTATTATTGATGATAATGCTGAAAATTATGATGATTTTGAGTTCTACACCAATAAAATGAAGGATAACGCCCGTAAATATGAGAATTATAAGCTTGGTCAAAAGTCTGAATACAAAAATGACCCTTCAGGGAAGAAGTGCGTTAACTCTGATGACAGAGCAAAGCTGAAACTGATTAGAAACTCTTTGAATGCGAAATGTCTTGATGTTCAAAAGCCGGAAATGCTGAATTCCGAGTTTCTTAAAGAAACAGAGAATGCTATTGTCAGACTTCAAAATAAAAAGTATACCAACATGAATGACTATATCGAGGATACTGCCTATGCAATGATCGGAAAGATGTATGCCGTAAATGGTGGTAAGCTTCCGACTAATAAGAGAACCGGCGAAAGAATGAAGCTTCAAGAGTTTAAAGATATGAAGATTGAGTCGGGAGAGTTCCAGGATGCAATAAAAATATCAAAAGAACCCATTAAGTTTCCTAATGCCAAAAGCATTGCCAAGTTCGTCCAGGACGATAAAAAGATGCTGCAAATGGTTGAAAAGATGAATCTGAATAAAGCCGTTGATCCAAAGAAGGTTGTTAAGAACGCCAAGAAGAATAAAGCAGTAAAAGAAAATGAAAATAACATGAATAGAAATGTACTCGGTTAGCTTTAATTCTTTTGAAGAAAGTGTTATAGTATTTAAAAACGTTAAAGGGGTGTACTATGAAGAAGACTGTAATAGGAAATTATGAGATTCAAACCGAAAGCCTTATTCTCGGTGCTGTAACAGCTTGTGGATTCGGGCTTATAGCAATGGGGATTATTAAATTCTTTGAGGCCAGGAAGATTAAGAAGCTTCAGGAGATGCCTTTAGATGAAGAACTGGAGTTTGAAGAGTATAAAGCCAACAAAGCTCGTAAGCTTCGTCGTAAGAAGGCTGCCAAGATAAGAGGAGGCATATCTAATACATGTCTCGGTGCTATCTTAGCTGCAATCGGTATCTGTGGATTTACTCCGCTTAAGAGCTATGTCGTTGATGATGACTACGCCCTTAAGATAGAGAAGGCAAAGAAGATAGAGGATGCGTTATCTTCCGTTAATGACACTGTTAAAGATATCAGAAGTGGTTTGAAGAATTTTTACGAGCAAAACTTCTTTTGAAGAATTTAAAGAGATATAAGTCAATGAGATCCGGTCCCGTTGACTTATTTTTTTTGTTGCGGTTTTGTTGCACTTTGGGTGGTACAATGTAGAATAAATAAGAAAATGTAGGAAAACTATGTCTATTTTATAAAATAAGGAGTTTTGTTATGGGAGATTTTTCAAGAAAACATAAGTTAAAGGATTTTATTACACAGGCTAAGAGAAATGGTTGGGTTACTACGCCTGATGAACAGAAGAAGATGGAGTGCATCTATAAAATGAGTGAAGAGAAGGATGGATGCACTGATCAAATTCTTGATAAGGTTTATACTTCTTCAGTATGGACAGTACAAGACCGTGAATTAGGTTGGAGTACATTTATTTGGACTAGAGTTTTTGGTCTTTACACATCAAATAAAAGTTATGAAAAAATCAGTAAGGAATCCTTTGACGAGTTTAGTAAGTATAATGTTTCTGAGCATTCTCAGGAAGAACTGGATAAGATTCATGATAATGTAGAAAACGAACTTAAGGCTGAGGAAGCTCGTGGTGTTGAGGAAGCTAGGAAAGGAATGGATAAATTCCTTGAAAAGGCTTTTAAGAGGGGTTGGAGCGAAAGTGAAAGAGGTCTTCTTCAGACTATTTATGAAAATAATGAGCTTCTTAAGAAAAATGGCGAAAATTTCTTAGATATGTCTGTTTTTGATATTAGTATTATGCAAATAAATGAGGATTATCCTCAGTTACATAAGAATAGTTTGCTTACGTCTATAAACAGGGAGATTGCTAATAAAAATCTTGATTCTAAATATTCCGAAAAAATCTTTAATTCAATAGATAATTATTTTAATCTTGAAGAGAATAAGAAACTTGCTGAACAAGAATCAATAAAGAGAGAAGAAGCTCGACTGAGGAAAATTGAAGAGGCTAAGCAGAAATCTTTTGAAAAGTTTATGGACAAGGCTAAAAAGTCTGGATGGTCAGATGATGATAAGGATTTTCTTAGTGAACTTCATGACAAAACTCATGAATTAAAAAATGGTTCATTTGTAGAAAAATACGCTTATTCTTCTTCTAATTTTTGGATGTTTGACTATCAGATTAAAAACAATTCTTTAGAAGATAAGAGAGATGCACTCGGTAGATTTAGACAACAGGCTAAAGATAATAATTTATCTGAAGAAGAGAGAAAACCAGTCCTTGATTTAGTGGAATCAGCTATAACTAGATATAATGCTGAGTTTATAAAGCATAGAGAAGCTGAGGCTAATAAGAAAATCAGAGATATTGAAGAAAGTTTTAATTTGGGTGATAAAGTTATTAATCATAAATCACCTGATCTTGAAAATGAAAAAATAAAAGCTGGTCCTCAAGATAAAGAAAAGCAAGAAGTTGAAAAAATAACTGAAGGTTTGCTTAAGCAAAAAGAAGATGATAAGTTACAATCTCTTTCTTATGCGACAAATAGGATGGAAGCACTTAAGAATGTTATTCTTGGTGATTTACGCCAATACAGAGCAAGACTTACTTTGACACAAAGTGACCAGATGGCGAATTTTGTTTCTGATAAGGAAGAGGGTTCACCAGAATATCGCGAAATGTGTTCGGAGCTCGAAAAAGGTATTGAAACGCTTGAGAATGAAGAATTTGCACCGGATCAAATAAACGATGTGATTAACTCAATCAAAGAAAAAAGCATTAAGTATCATAGAGCTAAGCATGGTGGCTTTGGCGGACCGATGTCTGATAACGGCATAGAAAGAGATGAGATATCTGTTGCTTTGAATAAAAAACTAAATGTATACCAAGAGAAATTTAACAATATGTATGATAATGTATTTAAACCTGCGGTTAAGAATGCATTAGATGTTAAAGAAAATGAAGTATATAAGTTAAGTATTAAAGAAGTTAAAACTAAAATAGATAATAGGGCCCAAAGGCATAACATCCAAATTGAAGATACTGCAGATAAGGCATGGGATGAGGCTACAAAGGTTAAAGCTGGAGTAGATAAAGAATATCTTAAAATAATGATAAAGGAAATTTCAGGACTTAAGGAAAACCAATATGCTGAATATATGAAGAAACCCGCTAAAAGTGGTATGTTAGGCGCTGAGATGTATCTTATCAAGAATGCTATCGATGTTTTTGAGAATAAAAATGCAACTCTTGAAGAAATAGATCAGATATCGGCAAAATTACATCCTCTCGCTTTTCATGAAAGTGCAAAACAACTTGCTTGTGACAGGGTGTTTGTAAATGTTTGTAAGAATTCTGAAGACTTCTATAAGACTTATAAGAATATTGTAAATAAGGCAGAGACTATGCAGAAGGAAAATAAAGCTGCTTATAATAAAATGATGGCTAATTATGAGGATGAAGAGGCTTATATTAATCATTTGGATGAGGGTGCTGATTTTACAAATCTTGAGCAAAAGGTTAAAAATGCAACCGAACTTCTTTCAGCAAAGATTATCAGCGATCCTAAGAATGATAAGTTAAGAACAGCTCTTGCATCAGGATCTGGAAATATAAATAAGTTTAATAATTATATTTCAAAATTTGTAAAAAATAGTATTGAAAGAACTGCACAGAAGAATATTGAGTCTAATAAATATTATGATGATGTAAAGGAGTTGCTCAATACAAAGAATCTTAATAAGAAGATAATGGAAGGTTTTGCAGCTGCTGAGAAAAATGCAGCAAAACAAAAGGGAGCTCCTCAGGCTAATAAAGAAATGAACCAAATTAAAATTAATTAAAGTTTATTTGGTTAAGAGGTTATTATTATGGGAGATTTTGTAAAAAAATACTCAAAAAAAACATTTCTTGAGAAAATACAAGATAATGGCTGGTGCATTGGCGAAGATGATAAATATTTCTTTGATGAGATTTATACTCGCTCTTATGGTCCTCAAATGAAGGAATATGATAATATACTTAATTATCTTATGACTAATCAGGTTTGGGATGAGAAGAAACATAAAGATGGCATTCAGTTTGTAAAAAATTCTCTTGATGAATTATTGAAGACTAATAAGATTGATCAGGACGATTATAATGTAATCAATATTTATGAACTTTCTGATCCTACCCAGGAAGAAATAGACGAGGCTAAAAAAACAAGAGAAGAACAGATTAAGAAGCGAGATGCTTTCCATAAGGATTTTATGGATAAGGCTTATAAGCAGGGCTGGTCAGTTGATGATAATGAAGTACTTGAGGCTTTATATGAACATTTGCTTTATTTTGATGGCGATGAATATGAGATTGAAGCTTTAGATAATGCGGCATATCAAAGATTTATGTCATATACAGTTGATGATAATTTAGCTTCTGAAAAATTATCTGCTGTAAGAGCTTTTTATAATGACATAAATAAAAGATATTTAAACAACCCAAAAGAAGCCGGTATGTTAAAGGAATTAAACGAAGTTGGTATTAACGCCATTCTTCTTAAGGCTATGAAGAAATATGAGGCTCTAGCTAAGGAAAATGCAGCGAAAGAGCTGAAAGAAGATAAGAAAAAGAATATTTCTCCTGGGCAAAAAAAGTTTAACCAGGCTAAAGCAAAAGCTCAGCTAAGTGAACAGGAATATAATTCTGCGAAAAAGAAGTATAGATTTGATGCACTGGATGATATTAAAATAAAGTCTAAAAGTTCTGACAAAAAACTTGACGAAATGATGATCAAAATAAAGAACGATAGAGTTTCTAATATGCGTCAAGTTACATATAGCTTTAATGAACTAGTTGCTCTTAAGGATGTTATTTTAGCGGACCTTAGAAACTACAGAGCTGAACTGGCACTTACACAAGCTAATCAGCTTGCTAATTTCGTGGATAAGGATCACCCTGAAGGCTCAAGTGAGTACCGCGAAATGACAAAGGCTCTTCAGAATGCCATTGAAAAGCTAGAAAGTAAGGATGCTACTATTGAAGATATAAGCGTACAAACTTCAATTGTTTTAGATAAAGCGATGACTTATCATACCGAGAAACATAAAGGTATTTTCGGTGGACCTACAACTGATAATGGAATAGCCAGAGATAATATAGCCTTTAATATAGGTAATAAATTGGCTAGTTATAATGGAGTCTTTGAGAAATCCTTTAAAGAAAAGTTTAAGCCGGTAGCTGATAAAGTACTTGAAGGCGAGGCTGATAATTTAAATAAATTAAAGTTTTCAGAAATAAACGAGAAGATTACATCTAAAAAGGATGCATTAGAAAAGCAATTTAAAGATATAAATATTGGTGATACTAAGAATTTAGCTGTATTTAGTGCAAAGTCAACCAGAACTGAAATTGATAAGAAAACACTTTTAACTAAGGTTGAGAATGTTCTAGGGGTTGTGAATTTTAATCCTCTTACATATAAATTTCCAAAGCCAAAAAATGTCCGAGAGGCAGCTAGGCAGTATATTATCAGAAGATGTATTGCTCTTACTCAGAAACCTTTGGTATCCTCTGAAGAAGTAAGAGATATGCAGGAAATGATTTCTGGTAATGAGTTGGATAAGAATACAACGGCTCTTGCTAATAATAAATTGTTCAAGGATGTATTTAACAAATCTAAGGATTTTTATACCAAGTATAGTCAAATTGAAGATAGGGCTGAACAGTATAGAGTAGATGCGCTTAATGATATTAATAAAATGAAGAGTGAATATGGTGGTGTTGAAAACTATGTAGATGAGCACATTAGAATCGGCGAAAATGAAGGACTTGATAGAATGCAAATATGTAGTAAAAATCTTGCTGAGGTTTTTGCGGCTAGAATCCTATCGGATCCTCAAAATAAACTTCTTAGGTTTGCTCTTGCATTGCAACCAGATAAAGAAAAATTACTTAATACGTTTTTATATAATTATGCAATAAGAGAAGTAAAAAGAATATCTAAAGAACATTTTTCTAAGATTAAGGATGTGATGGAGGATTTTAGTCCTGCAAAAGAAATACTTAACACAAAAGACCTTAATAAGAGATTGATTAATGGATTCGCAGAAGTAGAAAAGCGATATGAGAGAGAAAACAAGATGTCAAAGAATATGCAGAATGCTGAAAAAACTGCAAATTTAAAAGGAGACGCATTATGAGCGATTTTACAAGTAAGCATACCTTAGAAGACTTTATTGAAAAATGTAAAGATAACGGTTGGGTTACTAACGAAAAGGAAGAAAAGTATTTTAGCTACTTTTATAAGATTTCCGATGAGCATGATGGAGCTGCAGATGACATTCTGAATGACATCTATGATGATGAAGGTCGTGGCTGGAGTCAGGGTAATCGTTTGCAAGAGATGTCATCACTTAATAATAAGCTCATGAATTTTGCTATGTCTGGGCAGGCATCTTTTAATGATTTGGACGAATTAATGGAAATATCTATGAATGGTCCTTCTCAGAATGAACTTAATAATATTAAGGATGAACGTGATAAGAAAAAAGGAATAAACGTTGAAAATTTCCAGCCTCAGAATAATATTATAGATGTTGATGAAAACGAGAGATATTATGATGATGAAAGCGTGAGAATAGATGGAGATGAGGGTGAGAGATTAGACAACGATGTGGAAGAGCTTCATTATGAATTTGATGATGATTCAATATTCCATGATCATGTTCAAATAATCGAAGAAGATGGAACTTCCTATTTTAAAGGCAGTGCTCCTAGGGAACCTAAAAATGCGCCTGAAATTAGAAAAGCTTATGGTATGGCTGCTGAGCTTATTGAGTTAAAGAATTTAATACTTGCTGATTTAACTGAGATGCAGCTTCAGTTTGCAAATACTCAGGAAAATCCACTTGCTAATTTTGCTGAGGGTGAAAAGCCTGAAGGTTCGACTGAATATCAGAATATGGTTAATCAGATTAATCAGGGTATTAAGACTCTTAGCAAGGAAGATTTACAGGTTGGCGAATTACAGCAGGCTTTAAAAGATATAACTAAAAAAAATATGATTTATGGTCGCTTAAAGACTAAAGGTATTATGGGTGGACCAAAGACTGAAAATGGTATTAATCGTCTTAATCTTTCTAATGACTGTACTTTTAGGCTTAATAAATATCAGGAATCATTTGATAAAATATTATTTGATATGACTGATATTACAGAAAAACAATTGGGACTTAATTCTGATACTATTTCGAGAATGGGCGTTAATGACGTGAAAGAGTATACATCTCAATATGCTTATCGTAACGATATTAATCTTCCTGATATAACAAATGAGGCTGTGAAGAATGCTGAAAAAATCAGAACTAATAATGATAAAGCCTTATTAGAGCAAAAGCTTGTTAAACTCACTGGATATGAACCAAAAGATCTTGAGTCATTTACATATTCTAAGCCTAAAAATATGGAAGAAGCTGCAAAGATGTATATTACCAGAAAATATCTTCGAGAGATCAAAAGTGGTAAGGCAACATCTGAAAAATTAAGAGAAATGCAAAATAGTCTTTCTGGAAAAAATATGGAAAGAACAGTTAAAGAACTTTCATCAAATAAAGTGTTTAAGGATGCTGTAAAGAATTCTGATAATTTCCATTTAAGTTATGGAAAAATAGAAAAGTTAGCTGATGAAATGAGAATGGATTCTGAGAACATGCTTGAGTCTATCAAAACACAATATGGTGGTAGCGAAAAAGAGTATGTTAAAGATACACGATTGCATAATGGTCAGAATATACCTATTTCAGGTGCATTAGGAAAAAATCTCGCTGATTTGTATGTAAATAAATTATTGGCAGATCCTAAGAATGATAAGCTTAGAATCACGCTTGCATCTTCAGATGATCTTGAAAAACGTTTTAAAGAACATGTAGAAAAGCATTTTACATCACGTATTTTAGCTGAGTCATTTAAAAATAAGACTGCACTTCAGGATGATAAGCAGAAGGCCATGGATAATATTATAGATGGCATTTTAAATGATAGAAATAATGGGAAGAAGATTCTTAATAGCTTTGCAAATGTTGAAAAAACACGTGCGCAGAAGCAGGAAATGTATAAGGAATACAATAAAGTTATGCAGGGTGGAGGCCCAAAGCTTTAAGAAGTTAAATGCAATTTTTGTGATACTTTTGTGAGTGATTTGATGTTGTTTTTGTAGACCATTTTGAGTATAATAAAAAAGTGGTTATTTGAGGTGCCACAATACTTATTATTAGGGGAATGGATACATGGCAAAACTATTTATTAAGGCCCAGGATCTTGAGGATTACGATTCAGTTAAGGTCTTCAACGAGAGGGGTAAAGAGGTTTATTATACAAAGGATGACTTTATTGCAACAGGTCACCGAATTAAGATATTTTTGGCTGAGACCATTAATGAGTGTGCATACGTTCAGGAAAAGGTTTCCAGAGGCGGTTCTTACTTTGAGTTCGCTGCTCGTGATAAATTCGGAACAGTTGAGCGTGATACAATGTCCCGTCTTCAGAGATATATAATCGATTATGATGAGGACTGGGAAGTTGAGGGTGATGGTGTTTCATGGAGATATGTTCTTTACAGAGGTTCACTTCCTCTGATGACTGTTCGAAATGAAAGCTACCTGATTCCAGGACAGGCACTGAATATGTGTGATACTTACATTATGGACTTTGATTCTGATTCAGATGTACTGATTGGTCTTGCATTTGCGCTTGCGCTGTACGCGCTTAATAAGTATGGTGATTATTTCTAGAATATTTCTAGGTTCTGGAAATAAACTTGGATTTTTTATTCGTTTTGTTGGATATATTACGAACATGGCTACTTTCTAGGCTGAAACCTTGAATTGTAGCCATTTTTTTAATATATTAGAGAGTATGATAGTATGCGGGCTTTATTTGTACATACTAATTCATAGGGTTTATAGTGAATGTTAAAGTGTTTTTATTTGGGAGATTTAGTTTTATATACACTATGAGAGAGGGGAAAACAAAATGAAAAATTTCCTAAGAAGAAACAAGAGGTTGATTGCATTTGTTGTTGCGCTATCTTTTGTATTCACTACTGTAATTCCTGAGAATTATAGTATGGTTTTTGCGTCTGAAATAAGTGAAGATGCGACTAGTGGTGATGCGATTGAGATGGCTAGTAGCGAGGATGCAACCATCAACTCTGAGGCTGATGTAGAGGGAGAGGCAGAGGCTGAAGAAGTTGAAGAAGAAGATGATGGCATTAGAACGCTTTATGCTGATTTGCGTGAGAGTGGTTGCAGCATAACGGTTAATGCTACATCAGAGAGCTTACCTTATCCAAAGGATGAGCTTTCATTATCTGTACGCGAGCTTGAAGAGAGCTCCATCGAATACTATGCATACCTGTCGGATGCAGCAAAAGAACTTGGAGAGGAAAGCACGGATGACATTTCCTTTGCGAGATTTTTTGATATCGAGATTCTTTACAATGGCGAGAAAGTTGAGCCAGAATCCCCAGTTGAAGTTAAAATTGATTATGACGAAGCACCTGAGATTCCTGATGGGGCTGAGATGAATATTGTTCATTTTGGCGATGAGGGAACTGAGGTTATTAATGATGTCCAGCTGAGTAAAGATGCGAGTGAGATTAGTTATGATCAGGGTAGTTTTTCGGTTACTGCAACTATTATTACTGACTCTGCAAGCGTTGATACTATTGAGCAAGGTCACCGTTATGCTTTAGTTGCACAGGTTGGATCAGATTATTATGTTGTAAATTTTGACGGTTCACTAAAAAAAGTAACTAATACAGGTAATGATATTAAAGCTGAAGACTTATATTTATGGACTTATATAGAGGTTGAAGGTAAAAACTATCTTCGCTATGTTAATGAAGGTTATGATTATAATTGGATGGATTTGCCTGAAACAAATGGATATACTTATATTGATCCGGGAGTAGATTCAGGATTATCAGTAGATGTTCCAAAGGAAAAAATTAGTGAAAGTGAAAAGACTAGTTTTGATACTCGTTTAGGAAGTTGTTATTTATCATTTACAAATGATGGACGTCTTAAAATATCTGATGAAAATAAATATTTATCAGTTGATTCTCAAGTTAAAAAGATTATTGGTAACAGTACAGATGGTGGATCAGCTAAATTTTTCTTGGCAAATGCGTCTAATTTTAAAGATTGTTTGGAAAGCAAAGAAGTTCCGCCTCATAATACTTGGGATTACGGCATGGATTTTTATAAACAAAATCAGATTGATCATATAGATATTTCTGTTAAAGATACAGTTATCGCTAAAATACCTCTTGCTTATGGTAAATACTATAATGCTAATGGTGAGGAGGTATTAACAGTTACACAGTTTACTGATATTTCTGTTAGTAAAGATCTAAATGTTAATCAAGATTTGCTTAGAAATGCAAAGATAGTAGCAACTGATAAAAATGGTAATGTGTTAGATGATGCTTTTTGTATTACTGGTTACTCATCTAACCCAAAGGATAATAGTGATAATTCTACTCAGGTTCGTATTGAAGGGATGTTTAAGGTTTCTGCTGGTACACTTCCTGAACCAAATCAGGGAAATACTGATAATAATAAAGCATATAACCTGAATAATCCTATATATTATTCTCTTTACGCTACACAAAAGAATGTTACATTTCCTTATATTTATCCTGGTATTGGTCAATTATATGATGCAAAAGGAAATGCTTTATCTATTACTACAGATGTAGATCTTAAATTAGAAAATATGTATTATTTTGATTTTCAAAATAATAGATGCCCAGTAATAAATGGAAATATGGCAAAAGATGAAGTTAAGGCTGCTTGGAGAGAAGGCACTATCTTAAGTACTGGTACATCCGGTATGGATTATATAATTAAAGGGGATACAGATATCCAGTTGGATTTGCGTCGTGTAGCTATTAATGTATCCAATGATTTACGCGATACAAATGGAAATATAATTAAACCGAAAGATGAATACAATAATATTAGATTTAATGTAATACAAAATTTTAATGGTGATTCAGATTCAGTTAAAGATGTAAATATCGGTTCATACATTACTGACGTAGATTTGAACCAATATAATGATAATAGTCATGATATAAATAGTTATATAGATAAGACGGGATCTGGACTTATTAATGATTACGAAGTATTCGATGGAATGGTAAATGTTGAAGAGGATATTGACACTGTACCTAAGGTTGTAATTGACCAAGATGGAAATATTTGGGTTTATCAATATTCATATATTGAGACTGAAAATGTAAACAGGGGTGACGGAAAAGAAAATCTACTTCATGTTGGAAATCAGTCTAGTACTGGGACAGCAGTTGCCACTCCAGAAGTTTTAGGTGATTATACTGATATTAATGGTGGAGATAGATTCAGTGAATTTGTAGAATTCTTTGCTCACAATGTATATGATAAGGTTGATCCACCTAAAAAAGTAGAAATAACTCCTTATTCAGGAATAGGAACGTTGGGTGGAGTTAAAGTATATGATGAGATTGAATATGAGATTTCTTACGAGAACTATAGTGATAGTGCATCAGATATTATAATAGAAGATCAATTAGATGCTAATGCTAAATATATTTCGTCTTCTCCAACTGGTTCATTGTCAGGGGCTGACGCCACTACTGGTGGAGGTGGAATAGTATCTTGGACAATTAGTAACGTACCAGCGGGTGCTACAGGTACCGTAAAACTTAAGGTTGAAGTTTTAGAAGGTGCATTAGTATCAAATGGCGGTAAAGGTAAAGTTGTTAATGGAGGAAGTTCATCTACAGTTCAAGTTGGTTCGTATCCTAAACAATCACTTGATCTGGTTGAAAATCCAGTTCCTGAACCTCCAACAAAGAAAGAGATTACTCCATATAACGGTACAGGAAACCTTGGTGGTGTTAATGTAGATGATACTATAACTTATGAAATTGATTACAAGAACTATAAATCAACACCTCAAAAAATAGAGATTATTGATAAATTAGATGATAATGTTACTTATGTATCATCATCAAATAATGGATCTTATAATTCTAGTAGTCATGTAGTAATATGGAGTTTAGATAATATAACTGCTAATACATCTGGTAAAGTAACTCTTACAGTAAAAGTAAAAGAAGATGCACTTAAATCAAAAGGTGGTCCTGGATATGTTGTAAATGGAATGGGTAGCACAGGAAGATCTTTTGCTATTGTACAAGTAGGTAATGATAGTCCGTATGCATTAGAGGAAGTTGTTAATCCTGTACCGAAAACATCTGAAAAGACTGAAATAAGCCCATATCAAGGAAAAGGTGAACTTGGCGCAGTTGAAGTTGGAGATAAAATCACTTACCGTATCGATTATGAGAACTATCAAACAGGTGTTTGCGACATAAAGATAAGCGATAAGCTTGATGCAAATGTTGAATATGTTGAGGCATCTTGTGAGAGTGGAGATACAGTTAATTACGACTCAGGTACTCATACAGTTAATTGGGTTCTGAAGGATAGAAATCCTGGAGATAAAGGATATGTAACTCTTACAGTTAAAGTACTTGAGGGTGCATGCAAGTCTAATGGTGGTCCTGGCGAAGTTATAAATGGTGGATCTACAGCTACAGTACAAGTTGGTAATGATAATGCTTACTCACTTGATGAGGTTAAGAATCCTGTAAATGATCCAAAGACTCCTGACAAGCCTGAAGATCCAAAAGATCCTGAGAAAACAGGAGGTGATGATAGTTCATCTACACCAAAAGATCCAGAGAAGAAGGATACAAAAGTTACTCCTCCTGATGCTTCAGGTTCAGCGAATTCAACACCAAGCAAATCTACTGCAAAGACAGGAGATACAGCTCCATTTATCCCTGTTATAATAGTTATGATACTTTCAGGTGTTTGTATTGCAGCATTATTTATTATTAAACGTCGTAAAAAGAGACAAACATAAATAACATGATAAAAAAGGTCTTGCCAGATCACTCTGGCAGGATCTTTTTTATAAGTCACCAAGATCTGTCCCTATTGACTTATTTTATAAAATGCTTGAAAAATACACCCAATGGGTGTATTATACTTTTGAGGTGAAGAATATGGAAAATGCTATTAATATTCGAGAATTAAGAAATAGGTTAGGTGATACGCAAAGTGAATTTGCAAAGAGATACAATATACCTTTCAGAACAATTCAGAACTGGGAGAGTGGTGTGCGTAAGCCGCCTGAATACATTTTGGAACTTCTTAAGTATAGAATTAAGGATGATCTTGTAAATAAGAAGGCATCTTCATTACCTAAGTATGATACAAGCAAGAAGGATCTTCCCAAGAGAAGTGATTATGTTGGCTCTTTATCATGGCTTAAGGCAATTCATGAATGCATAGGTGATGATGTTGTTTTTGCGTTGGATGAGGCCCTTATGTGTCAGGGGAATTTTGGTGGACGAAGTGATGAATATATTGTTTGGGTATATGGTGATGATAAGGCGTCAAATTATAATGGTGTTGTAGTTATTGGTAATCATGTTAGTCCATATAATGTTAAGGAAAAGGATGGATTAAAGTTTACTGATTTTAACAGGACTATATCAGATGCTATGGCAAATGAATCAATTCTTGATATGCAGGGTACTATAGAAGCATTGAGTAAGTATTATTATACAAATGGTGAAAGTTTCGATGGCATTTCAATAGCTCCTGAATATCAGGATAGATTAGAACAATTATTTGATGATGCTATAAATTATCATTGTGATTAATCATTGTTCTTGATTTTTATGATGAACTCGGTTAGATTATTAACGTTATGTCTAAGGAAGAAATTGGTGTAAAAAATAATTCGTTAAGAAATTCGTTTCTGCTGTTTTTGACTGCATTTATCTGGGGGACAGCGTTTGTTGCTCAAGCGGCGGGAATGGAATATATTGGTCCATTTAGTTTTAGTGTTTTGAGATATACTATCGGTGGTCTTTTTCTGATACCAGTTATTTGTATAATAAGGAAGATTAATACAAAGAGGGGCGTTAAGAACGAGGACATCAAGAAGTCAATCAAATATGGTATAGGATGTGGCTTTATTCTTTGTGCTGCCAGCAATTTCCAGCAAATGGCTATGCTGAAGGCATCTACAGGAAAAGCGGGCTTTATGACAGCGCTTTACATTATAATCGTTCCTATACTTGGTATATTTTTAAAACGTAAGACATCTTGGCTTATATGGATTTCAGTATTTCTAGCACTTATCGGACTTTATTTCTTGTGTATAGGACGTGGGAATTCATTTGTTTTTGAAAGTTCAGATATTCAGCTTCTTATCTGTGCGATTATATTTTCTTTTCATATATTATATGTAGATAATGCAAACGAGAAGGGCGTGGACGGAGTTGTAGTATCTAGCACTCAATTTCTGACAGCTGCTTTAGTGAGTGCATTTTTCGTTTATCCGATAGATGTGGTGCATTATAATATGGTGCCAAGTTTTGATTTGATAGCATCTGCTTTGCCTGCGCTTTGTTATTCGGGCTTTATGGCGTGCGGCGTTGCATATACATTACAGATAGTTGGTCAGAAGGACGTTAATCCGACTGTTGCTTCGCTTATATTAAGTTTAGAATCGGTTGTTTCTGCACTTTCAGGATTTGTTATTTTGGGACAGAAATTATCTATCGATGAAGTTATTGGTTGTGTTATAATGTTCGTGGCCATCATCTTGGCCGAAATTCCAATCCCCAAAAGAAGTCAGTAGGGTCAGGCCCCATTGACTTATTTATAGAAAAAGGAAAAGTTATGTCACATTTAGATCAGAGTAAAATTAGAAATTTCTGTATTATCGCGCATATCGATCATGGTAAGTCTACTTTGGCGGACCGTATCATTGAGATGACTGGTACGTTGACTGAGCGTGAAATGCAGGAGCAGGTTCTTGATAATATGGATATTGAGCGTGAGAGGGGGATTACCATCAAGTCTCAGGCAGTCCGTATTATTTACAAGGCTAAAGATGGTGAGGAGTACATTCTCAATCTTATTGATACTCCGGGCCATGTTGATTTTAATTATGAAGTTTCTCGTGCGCTTGCAGCTTGTGAGGGTGCGGTTCTCGTGGTAGATGCGGCTCAGGGCGTTGAGTCTCAAACCCTCGCAAATGTTTATATGGCCATCGACCACAATCTTGAAGTTTTCCCAGTTATCAATAAAATAGACCTTCCATCGGCAGATCCTCAGCGTGTTATTACTGAGATAGAAGATGTAATTGGCATCGTTGCAGAGGATGCTCCTCAGATTTCTGCAAAGAACGGACTTAATTGTGAAGAGGTTCTTGAGGCGATTGTTGAGAAGGTTCCTGCACCTAACGGTGATAATGATAAGCCTTTCAAGGCTCTTATTTTCGATAGTTTATATGACTCTTATAAGGGTGTTATAATTTTCTGTCGAGTATTCGACGGCTTCGTTAAACGTGGCTCACGTATTCATATGATGGAGACTGGCGCTGAGGCAGAAGTTGTTGAAGTTGGTATTTTCGGTGCTGGTCAGTTTATTCCTCAGGAAGAGATTAGTGCCGGTATGGTTGGATATATCACTGCTTCTCTTAAGAATGTTCGTGATACAGAAGTTGGTGATACAGTAACAGATGCAAACAATATGTGTGATGAGGCGCTTCCTGGTTATAAGAAGGCTCGCCCAATGGTTTATTGTGGTATTTATCCAGAGGATGGCGCAAAGTATCAGGAACTTAAAGATGCTTTAGAGAAATTGCAGCTGAATGATGCATCTCTTTCTTATGAGCCTGAAACAAGTATTGCACTTGGTTTTGGTTTCAGATGCGGTTTCCTTGGATTGCTTCATCTTGAGGTAATTCAGGAGAGACTTCAGCGTGAGTACAATCTGGATATCATCACAACGGCTCCTTCTGTTATTTATAAGGTTCACAAGACAGATGGAGAAGTGATTGAGCTTACGAATCCATCTAACTTGCCTGATCCTTCTGAGATTGATTACATGGAAGAACCAATGGTTGATGCGGAGATAATGACATCTGCTGAGTACACTGGTGCTATTATGAAGCTTTGTCAGGAGAGGCGTGGTATTTACAAGAGTATGGAATACCTTGAGGAGACACGAGTTCTTCTTAAGTACGAGATGCCTCTGAATGAGATCATTTACGATTTCTTTGATGCTCTTAAATCTAGATCTCGCGGTTATGCTTCGTTTGATTATGAACTTAAAGGATATGCAAAGTCGAGTCTTGTTAAACTTGATATCCTTATTAATAGAGAAGGAATTGATGCGCTTTCATTTATCGTGTTCAAGGATTCTGCTTATGAGCGTGGTAGAAAGATGTGCGAGAAGCTCAAGAAAGAGATTCCTCGCCAGCTCTTTGAGATTCCTATTCAGGCAGCTATTGGTAGCAAGGTTATTGCCCGTGAGACAATTAAGGCTCTCCGCAAGGATGTGCTTGCTAAATGCTACGGTGGTGATATCACACGTAAGAAGAAGCTGCTTGAGAAACAGAAAGAAGGAAAGAAGAGAATGCGTCAGGTTGGCTCTGTGGACGTTCCACAGCAGGCCTTCATGGCAGTTCTCAAACTTGATGACGAAGACTAAACTACCAGATATCTTATTTGGAGAATTAATATGAAAAAACCGCTTAGTATATATGTACATATTCCATTCTGTAAGCATAAGTGCATGTATTGTGATTTTCTTTCGTTTGATAATGAGACGAATACAAAGAAGATTCAGTACGTGAATGCACTTATGAGTGAGATTCGTATGTACAAGCCATATGCTGACAGATACAGCGTTAAGACTATCTATATTGGTGGTGGAACGCCATCTGTTCTGGATGAGGCTTTGATCGACAGTGTTCTGGATACCATCAATCACATCTTCAAGGTTGATCGTTTTGCAGAGATCACGATTGAGGTTAATCCGGGTACAATTAAATATATGGATATGATTGCATATAGAAATCATGGAATTAACCGTCTTTCTATGGGGCTTCAATCGGCGGATGATGAGATTCTGCGTCTGCTTGGCCGAATTCATACATACGATGAATTCCTTGATGGCTTTGATGCTGCAAGGCGTGCCGGCTTTGAAAATATAAGCGTTGATGTTATGAGCGGGCTTCCTGGTCAGGATATGCATACTTTAGTGGATACCCTTACCAGAGTGACTGAGCTCGGGCCGGAGCACATTTCCGTTTATTCCCTTCAGGTTGAAGAGGGAACGATGCTAAGTAAGAGAGAAGACCTTCTGACGATGCTTCCTGATGAGAATGCTGACAGGAATATGTATGCTATGACAAAGAAGGTACTTAGCGCTTCAGGATATAATCGTTACGAGATTTCGAATTATGCCAAGCCTGGTTTTGAGAGTCGTCACAATACGGTTTACTGGACTGGCGGGCAGTATATTGGATTTGGTATTGGTGCCGCATCTTATTTTAAAGGCGAGCGTTATACGAATATAAAGAACATCGATAATTACATTGAGATTTGTGAGGACGTGCGAGATGAACTCACAAAGGACACTGATAGAGTGCGTCTTTATGATTCAGCATCTGCAATCCTTCGCGAGGATGTGCAGACGATATATGTAGATTCCCGAATGGAAGAGTTTATGTATCTTGGGCTTCGGATGACGGCCGGTATTAGCCGCAAAGAGTTCCAGGAGAGGTTCAAGAAAGATGTATTCGAGGTTTATGGTGAGCCAATCAACAAGTATAGCGATCAGGGATTTATGATAGTTGATGACAATCGTATAAGACTGACTGATAAGGGTCTAGATGTTAGCAACTATATTTTGGCCGACTTCATACTTGACAAATAGTGTAAAATTTTTACTGTAGTGAAATGAAAAGTTGTATCTAAATTTAATATTTTAAGTATAAGGAGTTCGTGTTAATTACGAGCTCCTTTTTATGTGAAAAATAATAAAAAAACATAGAAAAATATAACAATTTGCCTTGACATAAGGGTGGTATGGGTGTACATTTATAGAAGTGATTAGCACTCCGCTTTATTGAGTGCTAACAAAAACTAAATAAGGATGGTGATTATATGAATCAGGATTTAGAGTATGATCTTGATGCCAGGAAACAGACCATCCTCAAAGTAATCATTTCCAATTATCTGGAAACGGGAGAGCCTGTAGGTTCCAGAACTATTTCAAAGCTTTCTGATCTGAATCTTAGTTCGGCAACAATACGAAATGAGATGTCTGACCTGGAGGAACTCGGATACATAGTTCAACCGCATACTTCCGCAGGACGTATTCCTACCGATAAAGGCTACAGATTCTATGTAGACACGGTAATGTCAGAGAAGGAAGAAACGGAGAAGGAACACGGTGTACTACTTGAAAGAGTAGATAAACTTGAAAATCTTCTTATGAAGGTTGCCAAGGTTCTCGCATACAATACACAGTATGCAGCTATGGTTACATCTCCAATGCTAATGAATAAGCAAGTTAAGTTCATTCAGCTTTCGCAGGTTGATGAAGAAAAACTTGTAGCAGTCATTGTAGTAGGAAATAACGTAGCCAAGAATAAGCTGATTAAGGTTTCCAGAGCACTGAGTAACGAAGAAGTGCTGAAGTTTAATATCTTGCTGAATACATTTCTCCAAGGTATGTCTGTAGATCAGATTAACATTGAACTTATGCAGACAATGAAAGCTCAAGCAGGTGATTACGCTGATATTTTAGAAAAGATTTTCGAAGGTATCGTCGACGCCGCTAAAGAAGCCGAGGAAATGAAGATTTATACAAGTGGTGCATCTAACATTCTTAAGTATCAAGAATTGGGAGATGTTGAGAAAGCCACAGCTTTACTGGAAACTTTTGAGGAACAGACGGGTCTGAATGAGCTGGCTGATGAGACTCTCAAATCGGAGGACTCAGACCACAGTATTCAGATATACATCGGCGATGAGGCTCCAGTACAAAACATGAAGGATTGTTCTATCATTACTTCGACTTACCAGTTGCCAGAAGGTGCCAAGGGTACAATTGGTATCATAGGTCCAAAGAGAATGGACTATAAAAAGGTAGTTAGTACTCTGAAAAGTCTTACTGATGAACTGGACAATATATTTCGAAATAACGAAAGAGGTGAAGATTAATGGCCAAGAAAAATATGAATGAAAAGCTTAAGAACCTCAAAGAAGAAAAGGCGGGCGAAGCAACACCTACAGAACAGAAGATAAAGGTTAACGAAGGTGCTGAAAGTCCTGGAACAGCAGTTAAGGTTGATGAAGTTATCACATACGGACCTGAAGAGGCTGAGGAAAAGAGACCAAAGCCAGTTCCAAAGAAGAACCGTAGAGGTAGCAAACAAATTCAAGCTGAGCTTGAGGCTGCTAAAGAGCTTGCAGAGGGAAATAAAGAGAAATACACAAGACTCCTTACTGAGTTTGACAATATGCGCTCTCGTAATGAGAGAGAAAACGCTGAGATGGCAGACAGAGGTGCAATGGATGCTCTTGAGAAAATACTTCCAGTTATTGATAACTTAGAGAGAGCTCTTGATTCAGTAACTGATGAAGATAAAAATGCTTTCACAGAAGGTGTTGAGAAGATTTATAAACAGCTTATGGATACTCTGGAAGAAATAGGAGTTGTTCCAATGAATGCTGTTGGTAAAGAGTTTGACCCAACATATCACAATGCAGTTATCCATGAAGAGGATGCTGAGCAGGGTGAGAATCTCATAGTTGAAGAGATGCAGAAGGGTTACATGTATAAAGAAAACGTACTTAGACATGCAATGGTCAAGGTTGTTAACTAATTAAAAACATTAATTATTTTAGGAGGAATATATAAAAATGGGAAAAATTATAGGAATTGACTTAGGTACAACAAACTCATGTGTTGCCGTTATGGAAGGTGGTAAGCCAGTAGTTATTACTAACGCTGAAGGATCACGTACTACACCATCTGTAGTAGCTTTCCTTAAGTCTGGTGAAAGAGTTGTCGGAGATGCTGCTAAGCGTCAGGCTGTTACAAATGCAGATAAGACAATCTCATCTATTAAGAGACATATGGGTTCAGATTATAAGGTAGAGATTGATGACAAGAAATATTCTCCAGAAGAGATTTCAGCTATGACACTTCAGAAGCTTAAAGCTGATGCTGAGGCATATCTTGGAGAGAAGGTAACAGAGGCTGTTATCACAGTTCCTGCTTACTTCACAGATTCACAGAGACAGGCTACAAAGAATGCTGGTAAGATTGCTGGCCTTGATGTAAAGCGTATCATCAACGAGCCAACAGCCGCAGCACTTTCTTATGGTCTTGATAACGAGAAAGAGCAGAAGATCATGGTTTATGACCTTGGTGGTGGTACATTCGATGTATCTATCATTGAGATCGGTGAAGGAGTTATCGAGGTTCTTGCTACAGCTGGTAACAATAAGCTCGGTGGTGATGACTTTGATGAGGCTATCACAAAGTACATGCTTGAAGAGTTCCAGAAGAAGGAAGGCGTAGATCTTTCAGGCGATAAGATGGCTATGCAGAGACTTAAAGAAGCTGCTGAGAAGGCTAAGAAAGAGCTTTCATCTCAGACAGTTACAAATATCAACCTTCCATTCATCACAGCCACAGCTGATGGTCCAAAGCACTTTGATATGGACCTTACAAGAGCTAAGTTTGATGAACTTACAGATGATCTTGTAGAGAAGACAAGAGGTCCTGTAAACCAGGCACTTGAAGATGCTGGTCTTTCAGCAGATGAGATTGATAAGGTTCTCCTTGTTGGTGGTTCTACACGTATCATCGCTGTTAAGGATGCAGTTAAGACTATCACAGGTAAGGATCCATTCCAGGGTATCAACCCAGATGAGTGTGTTGCTATCGGTGCTTGTATTCAGGGTGGTAAGCTTGCTGGTGATGCTGGTGCAGGAGACATCCTCCTTCTTGATGTAACTCCACTTACACTTTCAATTGAGACAATGGGTGGTATTGCTACACACCTTATCGAGAGAAATACAACAATTCCTACTCATAAGAGTCAGATTTTCTCAACAGCTCAGGATAATCAGGACGCTGTTGATATCAACATAGTTCAGGGTGAGCGTGAGTTCGCTAAGGATAACAAGTCACTTGGTAGATTCAGACTTGATGGTATTGCTCCAGCACGTAGAGGTGTTCCTCAGATTGAGGTTTCATTCGATATAGATGCTAACGGTATCGTTAACGTTTCTGCTAAGGATCTTGGTACAGGTCGTGAGCAGCACATCACAATCACATCGGGTACATCACTTTCAGATGATGATATTGAGAGAGCTATGAAGGAAGCTGCTGAGTACGAAGAGGCAGATAAGAAGCGTAAGGAAGGCGTTGAAGTACGTAACGACGCAGATGCAATCGTATTCCAGACAGAGAAGGCTCTTCAGGAAGTTGGAGATAAGCTCCCAGAAGATGATAAGAAGAAGGTTGAGGAAGAGCTCAAGGCTCTTAAGACAATAGTTGAAGGTACAGATATTGAGAACCTTTCAGATTATGATATCGAGAAACTTAAGGCTGGTAAGGAGTCACTTATGACATCTGCACAGCAGCTGTTCGAGAAGCTTTATGAGCAGAACGGTCCTGGAGCTAATGCAGGTACAGGCGCTGGAACACCTGACTTTGGTGATGGCGATGTTGTTGATGGAGACTTTACAGAGGTTTAAGATTGAAGGGTGAATAAACTATGGCAAATGAAAAAAGGGATCTGTACGAAGTCCTTGGAGTGTCCAAGAATGCTACAGATAGTGAATTAAAAAAGGCCTATAGAGTACTTGCTAAGAAGTACCACCCGGATGCAAACCCAGGTGATAAGGAAGCTGAAGAAAAGTTTAAAGAGGCTTCTGAGGCATATGCAATCCTTTCTGATCCAGCTAACAGACAGAAGTATGATCAGTTCGGTTTTGCAGCATTTGAGCAGGGTGGCGGTCCTGGCGGAGACGGATTTGGTTTCGACTTCGCTGATATGGGCGATATCTTCGGAGATATCTTTGGCGATATCTTCGGTGGTGGACGCCAGAGACAATCAAATGGTCCTCAAAAGGGAGCTGACATAAGAACTACAGTTCGTGTTACATTTGAAGAGGCCATCTTCGGAACACAGACTGAGATTGAGCTTCCACTGAAGGATGAATGTCCTGTTTGTAAAGGTAGTGGTGCTCAGCCTGGTCATGCACCTGAAAACTGTACTAAGTGCGGTGGTAAGGGTCAGGTTGTATATACACAACAGTCACTCTTTGGTATGGCAAGAACAGTTCAGACATGTCCTGACTGTACAGGAACTGGTAAGATAATTAAGTATAAGTGCTCTAATTGTGCCGGTTCTGGTTATGTAAAGAGTAAGAAGAAGATTCAGATAAAGGTTCCTTCAGGTATTGATAATGGTCAGTCAATCCGTCTTCGTGAGATGGGTGAGCCAGGTATCAACGGTGGTGAAAGAGGAGACCTGCTTGTTACAATACTTGTTGATAAGCATCCTATTTTCCAGAGACAGGGTTATGACATCTATTCTTCAGAGCCTATATCATTTACTCAGGCAGCTCTTGGTGGAAAGGTTAATCTTAACACTATAGATGGTCCTTACAGCTATGATATAGCTCCTGGAACACAGACAAATACTAAGGTTAAGCTTAAGGGTAAGGGTGTTCCAACACTTAAGAATAAGACTGTTCGTGGTGATCATTATGTTACACTTGTTGTTCAGGTTCCTGAGAATCTGACAGATGAGCAGAAGTCTATTCTTAATCAATATGAAAATGCTTCTGGTCCTGCTGTTAATACAAGATCATCAACTGATTCAGCTGGTGACTTCTCATTCGGCGGACACAAGAAGAAGAAATTCCGTAAATAATCTATATATTTCCCATTTAGCCCCGGTTGTAATGACCGGGGTTTTATGTTGAATCTTGTTACAGATGGGGATATTTGTTATACTTGTGTGTGTTTTTATAGTAGTAGAATGAAGCTTGAGATAAGAGATATATTGGTTTCTTGGATTATTAGGATTTAAAAATATTTTAAATAAGGATATAGGGATGATTTGGACAAAGTTTAGTATAAATACTAGTACGGAAGTTGTTGATCTGCTGTCGGATTTTCTTAGTGAGCAGGGGATTGAGGGGATTCAGATAGAGGATAATGTACCTCTGACTGAGGATGAGATTAAGCAGATGTTTGTTGATATACCGCTTCAGCTTGGTGAAGATGATGGTTCTGCGAAGATTTCCTGCTATTTAGATGATTCGTATGACGAGGGAAGAATTGAGGAGTTAAAGTCTTTAGTTACTAATGAACTCGCGAGATTATCGGAGTTTCTTCCTGTTGGTACAGGGATTATTTCCGTTGAGAATACATCTGACGATTCTACCTGGAATGATAAGTTTAAAGAGAATTTTAAGCCAACAAGGCTGTATGGCAATATCGTTATAATGCCTGTTCTGGATGAGGAGTCTGATGTTTATGATACCTTGAAGGCTTATAAGAATCTGGATGGTTTTGAACTGAAGGATGACGATAAGGTTATAAGGATTGAGACTGTTACTGCGTTTGGTACAGGTACTCATGAGACTACAAGACTGTGCCTCGGTCAGGTGCAGAAGTATCTTGAGGATTCTCGAGATAATGATTCATCGGAAAGTTATAGTACAAATAAATCCGTATTTGATGTTGGATGTGGTAGTGGAATTCTTTCGATTGCTGCATGTTTGATGGGTGCTGGATATGTTCATGGTCTTGATATAGATCCTCAGGCTGTTAGAGCTAGCAGAATAAATGCTGAAGCCAGTGGATTATCTAGCGATAGGATTGAATTTTCCTGTGGTAATTTGCTTGCTGATAACAGAATTGCAGAAAATTTCCTGGCTCAGGGCAATAATAGGGAAAAAATGGAAAAAGCAAGCCTTGGTTCTGGCATTGCATCTCCAATAAATCCTGACAATGCAGCCATGATGGTAGACATTGGTCTCGGAGATTCCGACCCGGTTCCTGCCAGAAAGTACGATATAGTTGTAGCGAACATCCTCGCTGACGTGATCATTCCTTTATCTACAATGATAAGACAATACATGACGGATAACGGAGTATTCATAACGTCCGGTATCAGCGAGAACAAATCCGACGCCGTAAAATCGGCTTTGATCGAAAATGGTTTTGAAATAGTCGATATAACTCAGGAAAATGAATGGGTCTGTATTGTGGCTAAATAAGGTGGAAAAATATGCATAGATTTTATGTGGATGGTTGTTCGGCTTCGGATAAGTCGATCCGGATAACTGGTGAAGATGTTAATCATATACTCAATGTGCTCAGGCTAGGAGTGAATGACGAGATTGTTGTTAGTGATGGAAGTTCTCGTGATTTTGAGTGTCGTATAGCGGAAATCAATACTCAGGGCGAGGGCTATATTGTGGCTAATATAGTTGATATGCATGACAATAATGCTGAGCTTCCGGCGGATATTTATCTGTTTCAGGGTGTTCCAAAGGGTGACAAGATGGAGACTATAATCCAGAAGTGTGTTGAGCTTGGTGTTTATTCGGTGATTCCTGTTATGATGGAGCGAACTATCGTAAAGCTGGATGACAAGAAGAAGGATAAGAAGATAGCAAGGTATAATCTTATTTCTGAGTCGGCTTCAAAACAGTCGAGACGCGGCATTCTTCCTAAGGTTATGGATTATATGACTATGGATGAGGCCATCAGCTTTGCTGAGAGTCAGATGGATGTAATCCTGTTCCCTTATGAGTTTGCTGAGGGAATGGATGCAAGCCGTAAGGTTATAAATGAGCTTGTAGATGATATAGTATCTGGCAATAAGGAGAAAAAGTCTATCGGTATATTTATTGGTCCGGAGGGTGGATTTGCTGATTCTGAGGCTAGGGCTTTAGAGGATATTGGTGCTAAGACCATTTCACTTGGTCATAGAATTCTCAGGACTGAGACAGCTGGTATGACGGTGATGTCAATACTCAGCTTCTTACTGGATATCGATAGCTGATTTTTTAGAGGGTATCGATAGTTGGTTTGATAAATTATTTATTGGGGTTTGTAAATATTAATAATCGGGGGTGTACTATGAAAGATAACAGAAGAAAAGTAATGATTGGGCTTTGCATATTTATGATTGCATTTGGCATTTTTATGTTGATTCTTTCAACAGGAGCTATTAAAATACCATTTGCTGTGCAATTTACGCTCAGCTTGATACCAGTTATTATGGGTGTCGTTATGCTGGTTGTTGCAATCAAGGGTGATGGACAAGCACCTGGTCAGCCAGGACAAGGACCGGGACAGCCTGGACAGGCTCCAGGACAAATACCGGGACAAATGCCAGGATTTGATCCTTCACAAATGGGTCAGATGCCAGGACAGCCAAGCCAAATGCCAAACATGGGACCAGGTATGGCTCCTGGAATGGCACCAGGAATGACACCTGAAGTTGATCCAGACCATAAAAAAGAAGTAGAAAATAAGGAAGAGTAATGGAAGTTTATTTTGACAATAGCGCAACTACAAAAGCATATGATGAGGTTATCGATATAGTTGTAAAGACTATGCGTGAGGATTATGGAAATCCTTCGTCGCTTCATCTTAAAGGACTTGATGCTGAGCATCTTGTTAAGGACAGCACGGATGTTATAGCTAAAACACTCAAGTGTCTTCCTGAAGAGATTGTATTTACATCAGGTGGAACTGAGTCCAACAATATGGCTATCATTGGTTCTGCTCTTGCGAAGAAGAGGACTGGAAAGCATATTGTGGTTTCTTCAGTGGAGCATGCATCTGTATCTGCTGTTATGCAGTTCCTCATTCGAGAGGGCTACGAGGTTTCTTATGTACCAAGTGATGAGCATGGAATCGTGTCTCCAGAAGCGTTTGCAGATGCGGTCAGAGAGGATACGATTCTTGTTTCCTGTATGCATATTAATAACGAGATTGGCTCAATTATGCCTGTTGCAGAGATTGGAAGGGCGGTCAAGGCAAAGAATCCGAACCTTTACTTCCACGTAGATGCAATCCAGTCATTTGGAAAAATAGAATGTATTCCAAAGAATATGGGTGCTGATCTGATGTCTGTTTCTGGCCATAAGATTCACGGACCAAAGGGCTCAGGTTTCCTTTATATAAAGAAGGGAACACTGATCAGACCAATAATCTATGGTGGTGGGCAGCAAAAGAATATGCGTTCTGGAACGGAAAATGTTCCAGCTATTGCTGGTCTTGGCGTTGCCGTTCAGAAGACATTTGATAATTTTGATGAAAAAATCAGTCACATCAGAGCTGTTCGAGACAAGCTTGTTAAGGGACTTACAGCTATTGATGAAGTTTATACAAATACAGATATAGAAAATGGTGCACCGCACATTGCCAGCATGAGCTTTGTAGGTGTGAGAGCAGAAGTTATGCTCCATGCATTGGAAGATAAAGGAATTTACGTATCTTCAGGATCAGCATGTTCATCAAACAAAAGCAAAGAATCTGCAGTATTATCTGCAATCGGCCTCGATAAACAAAGACTTGAATCAACACTTAGATTCAGTTTTGGTGAAGATAATACCGAAGAAGAAGTTGATTATGCAATAAATACAATCAATGAATTATTACCAGTTTTGAGACATTACGTAAGAGGTTAGATAATTATGAAAAATATTAAAATGTTCTTGGTGAGATATGCCGAGATTGGTACAAAGGGAAAGAACAGATACGTTTTTGAGGATGTTCTTTGTAAAAGAATTAGAAACAGGTTGAAGCCACTGGGCGAGTTTGATGTTCGTAGGGATTTTGGACGCATCTATATTGAGGCAAAGTCTGATTATGATTATGATGAGGCTGTTGATAAGCTGACAAAGATCTTTGGTATTGTAGGTCTTTGTCCGGTTACTGTTGCTGATGAGTTTACATATGAGTCCATTAGCAAGGCTGCTATAGAGCATTTTGAGGAGTCATTTGGAAACAGCGCTGATAATCCATATGATGGCTATAATTTCTCTTTCAAGGTTCATACCAGAAGAGTAAATAAGAATTTCCCAATGAATTCTATGGAAGTTGATATGGAGATAGGCCACGATCTTCTTGAGAAGTTTGAATCCGAGGGTCTTCATGTTGATGTTCATAAGCCAGATATCATGGTTGAGGTTGAGCTTCGTGGTGAGAGAGGCTATGTTTATTCAAAGATTATTCCAGGTCCAGGTGGACTTCCAGTTGGTACAAATGGTAAGGCTATGTCCCTTCTTTCAGGTGGTATAGACAGCCCAGTTGCTACATACATGATAGGAAAGCGTGGAGTTGAGATGGAGGCTGTTTATTATAATTCTCCACCTTATACATCTGCCAGAGCACTTGAGAAGGTTGAAAAGCTCGGTAGAATAGTTGCTCAGTACACAGGTCCTATTAAATTTTACAATGTAAACTTTACTGATATTCAGCTTTGCATTTATGACAATTGTCCTCATGATCAGCTGACTATCATCATGAAGAGAATAATGTTCCAAATAGCTGAAAGACTTGCGGCTCAGGATGATTGCCAGGCAATAGTTACGGGAGAGTCCATTGGTCAGGTTTCTTCTCAGACTATGCAGAGTCTTGGTGTTATTGATGCTGCAGTTCAGTGCCCTGTTTATAGGCCTGTTGTTGGTATGGATAAGCAGGAGATTGTTGAATATTCTCAAAGAATTGGCACATTTGAAACCTCGATCGAACCATACGAGGACTGCTGTACAATATTTGTTGATAAACATCCAGTCACAAAACCTAAGATGTTTGCTATTCAGAAATCTGAAAGCCATTTGGTAGGGAAAATAGAAGAGCTTATAGATAAAGCGGTTGAAACCGCCGAGATAAAATACTTATCTTGAAGTTATTATAAAAAGTGCTTGCATTATATTGTTAAGTCTGTTATACTCACATTCGTTGTGATGATGGTCCGTTGGTCAAGCGGCTAAGACGCCGCCCTCTCACGGCGGAAACAGGGGTTCGATTCCCCTACGGACTACAAAAGCTCTGCAAATCTTTTTTGCAGAGCTTTTTACTTTATATTAGGTTAATGTGTAGCTTACTAGTTCATTTATGTATTTGTTTTCATCATCTGTATCTGCAAGAACAGAAGATAGAGGAATATCTATAAGCACATACCTTGTGGTATGTCCGCGATAATATTTCTTTCCATCTATTTTAACTATTTCTTCGACCAGGACGTCCTGGCTTTTATTAGTGAATTTCTTTTCGAATTCAGCCTTTTGCTTGGCAGTAAGTTCGAGTACAGCGTCACTTCTGGTGTTTTTAATTCGTTCATCAACCTGGTCAGGCATTTTGTCAGCAACAGTGCCTTTACGTCTTGAATATTTGAATGTGTGAATTTCGTACAACTCTAGTTCTTCAAGGTTTTTCATTGTATCTTCGAAATCTTCTTCAGTTTCGCCAGGGAATCCCACAATTATATCAGTAGTAATAGCGGGATTATCAAAAGTTTCCCTCAGTTTCTTACAAGTCTCTTTATATTCCTCAATTGTATACTTTCTATTCATTGCTTTTAGAGTCTTGTTACATGCACTCTGAAGTGAGAGATGGAAGTGAGGGCAGAACTTGTCTGAGTTCTTTACAGTTTCAAGGAACTTTTCTGTAATAACTCGTGGTTCGACAGAACTCATTCTGATTCTGCAAATTCCATCTATGTTATCAATGGCAGATATAATATCTTCAAGTCTATTTTCACCATCTTCGTACGAAGATACATTTATTCCAGTAAGTATTAATTCTTTAACTCCATTCTTTGCAAGAGTAGTAGCTTCAGCGATGATATCATCAAACTTCTTACTTCTAATGCGTCCACGAACGTAAGGGATAATACAATAAGAACAAAAGTTGTTACATCCGTCCTGTATCTTTATATAAGCTCTTGTATGATTTTCTGGCATAACAATGCTGAGATTTTCAAAATCAAGGTCGTGGTTGATATCAATAAAATTATCAACTATGATGCCATTTCCTATATATTCATCAAGTATACGAGCAACATCTTTTTTGCGGTTATTTCCTATAATAAGATCTACAATTCCTTTATCTTTAAGTTCCTCGCCAGTAGCCTGGATATAGCAGCCGGTAGCAGCGATGATTGCATTTGAATTAAGACGACGCATACGGTTTATCATCTGGCGGGATTTCTTATCAGCCATGTTTGTAACTGAACATGTATTAATGATGTAGATGTCAGCGGCCTCACCTTCTTTAACTGGTTTTGCACCTTCATTTTTTAGAAGCTCCAGCATGGCATCGGATTCATATTGATTAACCTTGCATCCAAGGGTGTTAATATATACTGTTTTATCTTTTAGATTAGAATACATTTGACTTTTCTCCTCATAACTTTTATTATTATAGCATAAGTTAAAAATCTGTAAATAAGCGGAGGATTTAGACATGACACAGGTAAAAGTTTCACTTAATTCTATGGAAAAAGTTAAATCATTTGTTAATGATATAAGTGGTTTCAAGGCTGATTTCGATCTTGTTTCTGGAAGATATGTAATCGATGCTAAGTCAATCATGGGTATCTTTTCACTTGACCTTTCAAGTCCTATACAGCTTAACATCTATGCTGACAAGGATGAGGACAAGATTCTTGAGACAATCAAGCCTTACGTAGTTGAATAAAAAGAGGTTTACGGGGAGCGCTTGGCGCTCCCTGTTTTTATGTTTTAAATTTTATTGACTTATTGGGGATGAAGGATGCTAGATAAGGATATTAGAGAGCCTCTGTTTGATTATCTTGATGAGAGGTATGGGAAGGTTCGGACAATTGAAGAGAAGATGATAAACAAGTCGAGGGCTGATGTTCTGGCAATTGTAGATGGAAGTATTATCGGGTTTGAAATAAAATCTGATAGTGATACTTATACAAGGCTTAAGCGACAGATAAAGGATTATGAGAAGTTCTGTGATCTTTGCTACGTGGTTGTTGGTGAGTCACACATACATGTGGATGAACATATTCCGAAGTACTGGGGCATTATCTATGTTAATAAGGAAAATGTAATCGTGGAAAGGGATGCAGAGCCTAGTCTAAAAGTTAAGATTGAAAATCAGCTGGAAATACTATGGAGAAATGAGCTTCTTAATATTCAGCTTAAAGAGGGACTTCCTAAGCTTGGTAATTGGAAAAGGGCTGATATTTATAAGAGACTTGTTGAGACGGCAGGGGAACCTACAATTAAAGCTGATATAACCCAGCAACTCTTTGAGCGTGATTATACCATATGGGATGATCAGACTGTAAAGAAGAAAAAGAAACGTAGGCAGATAAAACGTAAGAGTTCTGATAAAGCAAGGGCTCATGTTACTAATTATGTTGGGAAACGCTCATCAAAGAATGTCAAATAATTTTACTTGACAGTGATCCCTATATTTGTTACTATATCACATGTTGTAAAGGAAAATTACTTTGCAAAAGGTGATAGTATGGATGAAAGATTCAGACAAAACCTATTATTTGATTTCTATGGTGAGCTTTTAAATAATCATCAAAAGGCTGTATTTTCAGCAGCAATATTTGATGATATGAGTTATTCGGAGCTTGCAGAGGAGTTTGATTGTTCAAGACAGGCCGCATTTGACCTGGTTAGAAGAATCGACAAAAAGCTTGAGGATTATGAATCAAAGCTTGGACTTCTTGAGAGGTTCACCGCTGCAAGACAAAGAATGGATAGTTTGTCGCTCTCAGTAAATGAGATGCAGGAAATAGTAAAGTCATCTGATATAGATCAGAAGACAAGGAATCGTTTAAATAAGCATTTAACAGATATATCAAATACATCTGAGGAAATATTCGATAAGTTTTAACCAGTATTATTTGATAATTTAGGAGATAATAAATGGCATTTGACAGCTTAAGCGACAAGATGCAAGGCGTCTTCAAGAAGCTGAAGAGTAAAGGACTCCTTACAGAAGATGATGTTAAGGAGGCTATGAAAGAAGTAAAGCGTGCACTTCTTGAGGCAGATGTTAACTTCAAAGTCGTTAAGAATTTTGTAAATACTGTAACTGAAAAAGCTATCGGCGAGGACGTTATGAAGGGTCTTAATCCTGGTCAGATGGTCATCAAGATAGTTAAGGAAGAGCTCGTAACCCTTATGGGTGAAGAGATTGTTGAACTGAAACTTCTTCCTAGCAATGAGCAGACAATCATTATGATGTGTGGTCTTCAGGGTGCTGGTAAAACAACAACTGTTGCAAAGCTCGCTGGTCAGTTCAAGAATAAGGGTAAGAAACCACTTCTCGTTGCCTGTGATATTTACAGACCGGCTGCTATTGAGCAGTTAAAGACAAACGGCGAGAAGGTTGGGGTAGAAGTATTTGAGATGGGCACTGATCATAAGCCTGTTGAGATAGTTCAGGAAGCCCTTAAATATGCTAAGCAAAAGAATATCAATCTTGTTTTCATAGATACAGCCGGCCGTCTTCACGTTGATGAGGACATGATGAATGAGCTGAAGGATGTTAAATCTGAGATTGATGTTACTTATACACTTCTCACAGTCGACGCCATGACAGGTCAGGATGCAGTTAATGTTGCAAAGACCTTCAATGAAGAGATTGGCATTGACGGAGTTGTTCTCACAAAGCTTGATGGCGATACAAGAGGCGGTGCGGCGCTTTCAATCAGAGCCGTAACAGGAAAGCCTATAATGTATGCCGGTATGGGAGAAAAACTCACAGATCTTGAGCCTTTTTATCCAGATCGTATGGCAAGCCGTATCCTTGGTATGGGTGATGTTGAAACCCTTATTGAGAAAGCGCAAAATGCTATCGATGAGGAACAGGCTAAAGAGATGTCGGATAAAATCCGTAAGGCCACATTTGACTTCAATGATTTCCTTGATCAGATGGAACAGGTTCAGAAGATGGGAAGTATGTCAGACCTGATTGGTATGATTCCTGGAATGAGCCAGAAACTTGGGAACATCGAGATTGATGATAATGCTTTAGCTAAGCCAAAGGCAATCATCCAGTCAATGACACCTCAGGAGCGTGAGAATCCAGACCTTATAAATGTAAGCCGTAAGAACCGTATTGCAAAGGGATGCGGACTTGATATTGCAGAGGTTAACCGCTTTATGAAGCAGTTTGAGCAGTCACGTAAGATGATGAAGCAGATGAGCAACATGATGGGCGGTAAGGGAAGTAAGAAGCGCCGTAGAGGCGGAATGAGATTCCCATTCGGTGGATTTTAATTAGTTAACAAATAGCCAAAGGCTATAATTTATATTTTTTATTTCATGGAGGAATATTTAAAATGGCAGTAAAAATCAGATTAAGAAGAATTGGTTACAAGAAGCATCCTATCTACAGAGTAGTTGTTGCAGATTCTAGAACAGCTAGAGATGGTAAGGTTATTGATGAGATCGGTTCATACGATCCAAACCAGAAGCCATCACTTTTCAAGGTTGATGAGGAGGCTGCTAAGAAGTGGCTTGCTAATGGTGCTCAGCCTACAGAGACAGTTGCAAAGCTTTTAAAGAATGCTGGAGTTGAGAAATAAGTATAGCTGGAGGAATTGCAAGTGAAAGATTTAGTAGAAATTATTGCAAAATCTCTTGTCGATAACCCTGATAAAGTTGTTGTAACTGAAACAACAGACGAAAATGCAATAAATATCGAACTTACTGTAGCTCCTGAAGATATGGGTAAGGTTATTGGTAAAGGTGGCCGTATAGCAAAGTCTATTAGAACAGTTGTAAAGGCTGCCGCTTCAAAGGGCGACAAAAAGGTTATTGTAGATATTAGATAAGCCAAGGCCGCGGATATTCCGCGGCTTACTTATACTTTGAAGAAGATTAAAACGGGGAATTATAAAGAGGAGTTTTGATGGAAGATTATTTCAGAATTGGTAAATTTACTTCACCACACGGCGTAAAGGGTGAAATATCTCTTTATCCAACAACGGACGATCTGGACAGATTTGAGGACCTTAATGAATGCTACATTCTTCAGAAAGGCAAATATAATCTTGTCCATGTAACAGGCTGTAAATATAAGAAAAATATGCCTGTTCTTAAGTTTGAGGAGTTTAATAATATCGATGAGGTTGAGCCTCTTCGTGGTGCTGAGCTCTATGTGGACAGGGAACATGCCATCCCGCTTGAAGATGGAGAATATTATCTTGCAGATACTATTGGATTTAAGGTAGTATCTAATGGAGAGGTTATTGGTGAAGTTGTTGACTACACTGAAAATGAGGCTGACCAGACTATCTTTATAGTTAAATGTAATGATGGTTCTGAGAAATATATTCTGGATATCCCAGAATTCGTTGAAGAAGTAGATCTTGACGAAGGAACTATCACTATAAACCTTATTAAAGGTATGTAAATAAGCTGCTGAACGAGGAATGTAGGATGAATTATCATGTTATGACGTTATTCCCAGAATTAATAGAATCTGCTATGAATCATAGCATTATGGGAAGAGCGCTAAATAACGGTATTATTACTCTGGATACAGTTAATTTCAGAGAATTTGCCCAGAATAAAACTAAACATGTTGATGATTACATTTACGGCGGTGGCTCAGGAATGCTTATTCAGGCCGAGCCTGTTTGGCTGTGTTATCAGGATCTGATAAAGAAGATAGGTCATAAACCAAGAGTTCTTTATATGTCACCTCGTGGTAAGACATTTGATCAGGCAATGGCGAATGAACTGGCAAAAGAGGAAGATATCATCTTCCTTTGTGGACATTATGAGGGAATTGATGAGAGAGCAATCGAACTGATAGATCCTGAGTATGTTTCAATTGGGGATTTTGTTCTGACTGGCGGAGAACTTCCATCAGTACTTATGATGGATGCAATCACCAGACAGATAAGTGGTGTACTTGGAAGTGATGACAGTGCACTGGATGAGTCCTTTTATAATGGATTACTTGAATATCCTCAGTATACAAGACCTCCTGTTTATGAGGGGCTTGAAGTACCTGAGGTGCTTATGTCCGGTAATCATAAGCTGATTGCTGAGTGGCGTAAGGAGAAGGCATTGGAAATAACTAAAAAGAATCGACCTGATATGTATGAGAAGTATACTAATGAGGGTAAAAAGACTGGTAATAGGAATATGATGTAAATCGAGGATTTTTGACACTGATATCCTATTGTGGTATAATATCGACCGTTGATGAGAAAAATTATGATAAATATAAGGAGAACTATTATTATGAAGAAGAGAATACTAGCTGTATTACTTTCTGCAGCAATGGTTTTCAGCGTTGTTGGATGTGGTAAGAAGAAGGATGACGATTCTGCAGCTGATCCAGAGGCAACAGTTCAGGAGGAGATTGTTAAGTTTGTAAACGAGGATCTTCCTTCAATCAATGCAGATAGAGATAGTGCAGTTTCAGTTTATAATGCATATTTTGAGGATGGTGCTGACCAGGATTCAGAAGCTTGGAAGACAAAGCTTGAGAATGAAGCACTTGCATCATACGATACATACCTTGAGAACCTTAATGGTTTTGAGTATACAAATGCTGAGGTTTCAAATCTTAGAGATCTTTATGCTAAGTCAGCTCAGAGTCAGAGAGATGCTATTCAGTATGTTGTAGATGCTATCACAGATCTTGATAGTACAAAGCTTGATGATGCTTCTCAGTCAATCAAGGATTCAAAGACATATCTTCAGATGTATGAAGATGAACTTGAGAGACTTTGCGATGAGTATGGAATTACAATTAACGGTGAGTTCCAGTCACCAAGTCTTGTAGATGCTTCAGTTACAGACGCATCTTCATCAGATGCATCAGCTACAGACGCTGAGTAAATAAGATGTTTGGCAGGTGGTTTTATAGCCACCTGCTTTTTTTTATGCTATAATTATTGCAGTTTTGGTTGGAGGTGTTACTTATGAGTGATGTCAAAATAATGATAGTTGATGACGAGCCTAGACTTAGAAAACTCGTTAAGGATTTTCTGATAAAGAATGGCTATATAGTTGTTGAAGCAGCTGATGGGGAAGAGGCTTACAACATCTTTACATCTACGAATGATATAGCACTTATTATCATGGATGTTATGATGCCTAAAATGGATGGTTACGAGACCTCTAAGGCTATCAGAGAGCTTTCAGATGTACCAATTATCATGCTTACAGCAAAGTCTACTGAACGTGATGAGCTTAAAGGCTTTGAGATAGGTATTGATGAGTATATAACAAAGCCATTCAGCCCACAGATTCTTGTAGCAAGAGTTAGTGCAGTACTTCGTAGATCCAATACTGATAGTGGTCAGGATACTATTGAAGCGGGTGGCATAGTCATTGATAAAGTTGCTCATCAGGTTACAATTGATGGAGAGGTTATAGACCTTTCCTTTAAAGAGTTTGAACTTCTTGAGTACTTCCTTAATAATCAGGGACGTGCTCTTACAAGAGATAACATTTTAAACAGAGTTTGGAATTATGACTATTTTGGTGATGCCAGAACAATCGATACTCATGTTAAGAAGCTCCGTGCAAAGATGGGAGATAAGGGCGCATATATTAAGACTATAAGAGCCGTTGGATATAAGTTTGAGGTTAGTGAATAAGTTTCGAGGATAATCAATGGATACAAAGTTCAGGCATTCAATACGATTTAAAATTGCAATAATCGTATTCGTTACAACTTTAATTACCATATTCATTTCCTGGTATCTGAGTAATCATTTCATTGAGCAGTTCTATGTGACGCATACTAAAAATATGCTTGTTCAGACCTTTAATTCCTGCAATGAATTCTTTGAAGACAAGGAAAATACAGAGCTTCTAAAAGATGGCGATATAGATGGGCTTTATGGAAATGTAGATAATCCACTGAGTTGTTCGATTTTTATTCTGGATAAAAAGAATTATAAGGTGGCATCTACCATCAAAATGACTGAAGATACAGAGACTGAGATTCAGGAATTAGTTAAGTCATATGATATAAATAAGTTTATATATGGCGCCAAGCCTTATGTTGTTGTTCGTAACTCAGTTGTTAATAATGGCGATACGGGCGTGGTTGAAGGCAGTTATTATGACTTGATCGGTCTTTTGGATAATCAGTATTTTATTGTTCTTAGAACATCTGTGGACAGCGTTACGGATAGTATGCAATTTGCAGCAAGACTGTTTACAAGCGTTTCCTTTGCGCTTCTTGTATTTGAAATACTTGTAGTTCTTATCATTACAAATATGTTCTCCAGACCTATTATCGAGATGTCACGAATTGCTCGTAAGATGACAAATATGGATTTCAGTGCAAAGATAGATGTAAAATCCGACGATGAGATTGGTGAGCTTGGTGAAAGTATGAACCTCATGTCTGCCAGTCTTGAGAAGTCCATTACACAGCTAAAATCCGCCAATCTGGAGCTTTCACATGATATCCGTAAGAAAGAGCATATAGAGGAAATGCGATCTGAGTTCTTGTCTCATGTCAGCCATGAGCTTAAGACACCACTAGCTCTTATTCAGGGTTACGCCGAAGGTCTTAAGAGTGGTGTTGTTACAGATCCTGAGGATGTAAATTACTATTGCGATGTTATTTCAGACGAAGCAAGTAAGATGAACGCCATGGTTATGCGTCTTATAGATCTGAACCAATTAGAATCAGGTGATGATATAAGTATTGAACGATTTGATGTTGCAAAGCTTATAAAGGATGTTATTAAAAATTCATCTATCTTACTTAAGGATAATGAGGCGAATATCATTTTTGATGATGATAAAGAGCATTATGTTTGGGCAGATTCTTTCCAGGTTGAAGAGGTAATAACCAACTATCTGACAAATGCAATCCACTATGTTAAAGAGGATGGCAAGATTAAAGTTTGGATAGATGAAAAGGGAGATGTACTCCGAATTAATGTTTATAACGACGGAGATAACATTTCCGAAGAAGACCTGAAGAAAGTCTTTATTAAGTTCTATAAGACTGATGAAGCTCGTACAAGGAGCTATGGTGGTTCAGGTATTGGACTTTCAATCGTTGCAGCGATAATGAAAGCTCACAACAAGGATTATGGAGTTTACAATACCGATAACGGAGTTGTATTCTACTTCGAGCTTGATACAAACAACAATATATAGTTTTTTGACACATATTTATTGTTGTGATAAACTTTAAATGTATTTATTAATAGCAAACATTTAAGTAAGGAGGGGTGTTCCGTGAAGGCAAATGTTTATGTTGAGTTTTTTGGTGAACAGGTAGATCAGGCTGAGCTTATAGCTGAGGCTAAGAAGATTTGGAAGGGTCTTGGAAAGAAAGCTGCAGATCTTAAGAAGATTGAGCTTTATATCAAGCCGGAAGATGACAGAGTTTACTATGTATTTAATGGTAAGACTACCGGTTCATTCCCTATAATCAACACACAGAACGATTTTTAAGAGATTAAATTATTAAATAGACAGCTTTCATCATTTGATGAGAGCTGTTTATTTTTATGTTTTTTAATTTAATGCTTTAATTTGTATATTTATTTAAATGTGGTATAATTGGCAAGTGTTTTACTAAGTGTTTTAATTAGTGAGGAAAACTATGATTGCAATTATCGATTATGATGCCGGAAATATAAAAAGCGTTGAGAAAGCCCTGCAGTTTCTGGGACAGGAAGTTGTTATAACAAGTGATAGAGAAACTATCATGAATGCTGATAAAGCTATTCTTCCCGGTGTTGGTGCATTTGGCGACGCTATGAATAAACTAAGAGAAAGAGGACTTGAAGAAGTTATTCATGACTTCGTTGATACAGGAAAACCATTCCTTGGTATTTGTCTTGGCCTTCAGCTTATCTTTGAAAAGAGTGAAGAAAGCCCTGAGGCAACAGGACTTGGTCTTTTAAAAGGAACAATAACCAAAATTCCTACAGAGGTAAACGGAGTTAGCCAGAAGGTTCCTCAGATAGGATGGAACAATATAGTTGTAAACCCTGATAGCAAACTACTTGCAGGACTGGGCGAAAACCCATATGTTTACTTTGTTCATTCCTATTATTTGAAGGCTGAGAACTCAGATGAAGTTGCCGCAACCACCGAGTATGGTGTAAAAATCGACTGTGCCGTAGAAAAAGGAAACGTCATGGCTACTCAGTTCCACCCAGAGAAGAGTTCTGAAGTCGGCCTGAAAATACTAACCAATTTTGTTAATTTATAATAAGGAAAAAATATGCATACTAAGAGAATAATTCCATGTCTGGATGTTAAGGACGGACGTGTTGTAAAAGGAATAAATTTTGTTGATCTGGTAGATGCCGGGGATCCAGTTGAGTGTGGTAAGGCTTATGATAAAGCCGGAGCTGATGAGCTGGTTTTTCTTGATATTACTGCATCTTCGGATAAGAGAGCTATTGTAACTGATATGGTTAGAAGAGTGGCTGAAACAGTCTTTATACCATTTACAGTAGGTGGTGGTATCAGGACTATTGAAGATTTTAGAGCAATCCTTCGTGAAGGGGCTGATAAGATTTCAGTTAATTCTGCTGCTATAGATAATCCAACCCTTATCAGTGAGGCGGCTGACAAGTTTGGTAGTCAGTGTGTTGTTCTTGCCATAGATGCTCGTAGACGCCGTGTTGGTAAGGCCGCTGACCCAAATCTTTCATATTCTGAAAGCATTAAAATCAATGATGAATGGACTCCAAGTGACGGCTGGACAGTTTACAAGAACGGTGGCCGTGTAGATATGGGTATTGATGCAGTAGAATGGGCCATAAAAGCTGTGGAAATGGGTGCAGGCGAGATACTTCTTACAAGTATGGATGCTGATGGAACAAAGGCTGGATATGATATCGAACTTACTAAAACTATCGCAGATGCCGTGAATGTCCCTGTTATAGCTTCTGGTGGAGCCGGAACTATGGAGCATTTTAAAGATGCCCTCACAATTGGAGGGGCTGATGCAGCTCTTGCTGCAAGTCTTTTCCACTTCAAAGAAATGGAAATTATGGATCTTAAGAAGTATCTTTCTTCAGAAGGAATTCCTACAAGAATCTAATTATATATTATATACAATTTAAAATAGTATAAATATTTATTTCTGAATGTAAAGGATCATTCCTGGGCCGAGATTATCTGTCGGCCTAGGAATGAATCCATTTTTTTTGTAAAAGCCTTCGCGGCCTTTGGCGCACATAAGGCAAAGCATCATACGTTCACCATTTGTTGTAAGAGAAGAAACATAGTTTTTTAAATGCATCATAAGAGCAGAGCCTACTCCAAGCCCATGATATTCCGGAAGAACTATAAGATCCTGGATGTAGCAGACTACAGCGCCGTCTCCGACGATTCTTCCCATTCCTATAAGCTTTCCGTCATCATTATATGCGGAAATACAATACATACAGTTTTCTATAGCAAGCTCAGCTTGTCTCTCTGAAAGTTCTACCCAACCCACTGATTTTCTAAGTTTTAAATATTCAGCAACTGATAGTCTGTCTTCAGAAAATTTAATCATAATATGCTCCTATAATTAATTATTTTCCATGTTTTCTTTGGCAGCAGCAAGCATAAGCTTGATACGGTTAACCTGGTTTACTTCGGATGCTCCTGGGTCAAAGTCGATAGGAGTGATGTTAGCTTCCGGATATACATTACGAAGCTTTTTAATAACACCTTTACCAATTATATGGTTAGGTAGACAAGCGAATGGCTGTGCACAAACAATATTTGGTGCACCTTCCTTTATAAGCTCAATCATCTCACCTGTAAGGAACCAACCTTCACCAGTCTCATTACCGATAGAAACAATAGGTCTTGCATAAGATGCGATAGTTGATATAGGTGTTGGTGGTTCAAATCGTTTACTCTTTTTAAGAGCCTTACTCATAGGAGCTCTCATTTGTTCAAGTATCTTGATGAGGAAGTTACTTATCTTAGCAGACTTCTTTGTTTTTCCTAAGTATTCATACTTATAGTTTGAGTTATAAGCTGAATAGAAGAGGAAATCCAAAAGGTCAGGCATAACAGCCTCGGCTCCTTCAGCCTCCAAAAGATCAACTAAGTGATTGTTAGCTGATGGAAGGAATTTAACCAGAATCTCACCAACAATACCAACTCTTGGCTTAACAACTGATTCATCAAGTTCAATCTCATCAAATTCTCTAACTATATCTCTAACAATCTTAGAGAAGTTGTGAGAGCCTCTCTGAATATCTCTGATACAAATCTTTTCCCATTTTTTATGTAGTTTATTAACTGAACCAGGAACCTTTTCGTATGGTCTTGTTCTATAAACAACTCTCATAAAGAGATCGCCGTACATAACAGCATGCATACAAGCTTTAAGTCCCTTCATGTTGATCTTAAGACCAGAATTCTTCTCAAGTCCCTGAGCACTAATAGAAACAACAGGAATGTGGCCATATCCAGACTTTCCAAGAGCACGTCTTATAAATCCGATATAGTTAGTAGCACGGCAGCCACCACCTGTCTGAGTGATTGCAACAGCAAGTTTATCTGTATCATATTCTCCGGACTGGATAGCCTCCATAAGCTGTCCAACAACTATGATTGAAGGATAGCAGGCATCGTTATTAACATATTTAAGACCTTCATCAATAGTTGATTTAGTAGCATCAGGAAGCATTACGAAGTTTACATGGAAATGCTTCATAGCTGCCTGCAGCATCTTGAAGTGGATAGGAGACATCTGAGGACAGAGAACTGTGTAGTCAGATCTCATTTCCTTTGTGAACTCAACCTTTTTAATTGCTGTTGTACAGTCAACTGGTCTGAAGTTCTTTTTCTCACGAACTTTCATTGCCGAAAGAAGTGATCTGATACGTATACGTGCAGCTCCAAGGTTTGAAACTTCATCAATCTTCAGAACTGTATAAATTTTATTAGAATTAGAAAGTATATCCTTAACACAGTCAGTTGTAACAGCATCAAGACCACAACCGAAGGAGAAGAGCTGAATAAGCTCAAGATTAGTCTTTGTACTAATATAGTTTGCTGCTTTATAAAGTCTTGAATGGTACATCCACTGATCAGAAACAATAAGTGGTCTGTCAACATCACCAAGGTGTGAAATGCTATCTTCTGAGAGAACAGCTACACCATATGAATTGATGAGTTCAGGAATACCATGGTTGATCTCAGGGTCAATATGATATGGACGACCCGCAAGAACTATACCAACCTTACCTGTTTCCTCAAGGAATTTAAGAGTCTTTTCACCCTGTTTACGGACATCTTTCTTAACCTTTTCAGCTTCTTTATAAGCCTTATCAATAGCATCGCTAATTTCTTCTTTAGTGATGTCAGTATATTTTGAGAACTCTCTAAACATTCTGTCCTTAAGAGCAAGCTTGTTATCAAGTGCAAGGAATGGACGAATGTAAGTAATGTGCTCAGTTTCGATCTCTTCCATGTTATTCTTTATATTTTCAGAATAAGATGTAACGATAGGACAGTTGTAATGGTTATTTGCATCTGGAGTTTCGTTCATCTCATATGGAATACATGGATAGAAGATAGTCTTCAGTCCCTGCTTAACAAGCCACATAACATGTCCATGGCTTATCTTGGCTGGGTAACACTCAGTATCACTTGGAATGGATTCAATACCCATCTGATAAATTGTCTTATCTGACTTAGGTGAAAGAATAACTCTGTATTTAAGCTCAGTCAGGAATGTGAACCAGAAAGGATAGTTCTCATACATATTCAGAACTCTTGGCACACCAATTTCCCCACGGGTTGCCTCTTCGATAGGCAGTGGCTTATAACCAAAGATTCTCTTGAATTTATATTCATAAAGGTTTGGAAGATTTTCTTTGTTTTTCTTCTGTCCAAGACCTCTTTCACATCTATTACCTGTAATAAATCTACGGTTGCCAGTAAACTTATTGATTGTCAGAAGGCAGTTATTTGTACATTTGCCGCATCTAGCCATTTGAGTTTCGTATGTAAGCTCATCAACTTCTTTACTTGGAAGAGTAGTTGACTCAAAACCATCTTCATAATTATCTCTGGCAATAAGAGCAGCACCAAATGCACCCATGATACCTGAGATATCAGGACGGATTGCCTGTGTACCGGAAACAAGTTCAAAAGCTCTAAGTACAGCATCGTTATAGAAAGTACCACCCTGAACTACAACCTGGCGACCAAGCTGTTTAGGATCTGTAAGCTTGATAACCTTGAGAAGGGCATTCTTTATAACAGAATAAGCAAGACCAGCGGATATATCCTCAACAGAAGCTCCTTCTTTCTGAGCCTGCTTAACCTTAGAATTCATAAATACAGTACATCTTGAACCAAGATCTATAGGGCTCTTAGCAAAGAGTGCAATCTTTGCAAAATCCTGAACCTTGTAATCAAGAGAATTAGCAAATGTCTCGATGAATGAACCACAACCTGAAGAGCAGGATTCGTTCAGCATTACATTATCTACAACGCCTTCCTTGATCTTAATACATTTCATATCCTGACCACCGATATCAAGGATTGTATCTACCTCAGGATCAAAGAATGCAGCGGCAGTGTAGTGAGCGATTGTCTCAACTTCGCCATAATCAAGGTTAAATGCAGACTTAAGAAGCGCTTCACCGTAACCAGTTGAGCAGCTTCCTGCTATTTTAACGCCTTCTGGAAGAAGACTATAAATCTCTTTCATAGCCTTGATTGTTGTATTTACAGGGCTACCATTATTATTGCTATAGAAATCATAAAGGAGCTCGCCATCTTCACCGATTACAGCAAGCTTTGTTGTTGTAGAACCAGCATCAATACCAAGGAATACATTTCCCTTGTAAGTAGCAAGGTCACCACGCTTAACCTTGTACTGATCCATACGCTCTGAGAATTCTTTGTATTCTTTCTTTGTCTTGAAAAGAGGATCCAGACGGTTAACCTCCATTTCAATCTTGAGTTCTGGTGTAAGCTTCTCAGCTAAATTCTTAATAGTAATAGTTTTAGTATCATCTGCATGGATAGCAGCACCAGCTGCAGCAAACAGATGAGAATTCTCAGGAACAATAGTGTGTTCCTCATCAAGATGAAGAGTTTCGATAAAACGAACTCTAAGCTGATCCTGGAAGTGAAGTGGTCCACCAAGGAATGCAACATGTCCTCTGATTGGCTTACCACAAGCAAGACCAGAAATAGTCTGATTTACAACAGCCTGATAGATAGATGCTGATAGGTTTGGCTTTGTAGCACCTTCATTGATAAGTGGCTGTATATCTGTCTTTGCGAAAACTCCACAACGTGCGGCGATAGGATGGATAGTATCGTAATCCTTAGCCATAGTATTAAGACCTTCGGCGTCTGTCATAAGAAGAGCAGCCATCTGGTCAATAAAAGAGCCTGTACCTCCGGCACAAACTGAATTCATTCTTTGTTCAATTCCATGTTTTGAAAAATAAATGATCTTAGCGTCCTCACCACCGAGCTCAATAGCTACATCAGTTTTAGGAGCATAAGTTTTAAGAGCAGAGGATACACAGACAACTTCCTGTTCAAATGGAACATCGATTACATTTGAAAGAGCAAGTCCTCCGGATCCAGTTATATTAGCTGAAACCTCCATATCGCCAATGGATTCGATTGCATTTTCCAGAAGCTCACGAAGGGTTTCCTTGATTTTAGCGAAATGTCTCTTGTATTCAGAGTATAGAAATTTGTTGTTTTCATCTATAACAGCAACCTTTACAGTTGTTGAGCCTATGTCAATTCCTAGATGTTTCAAGATGCGTTCTCCTTTAAATTTCTTCATATTTATATATATTTACAGCAATAGCTATTATAAATCACATTTTTTTATATTTCAATGACAATATAAATTCGTATAATTACATTGAGTTTTGTGCCATTTTGTACTATAATTTAATCTGATTTTTTGTGTCCAGGAGGGCACTAATATAAGACAAAGGATTAATTATGAGCACTAGTAAGAAAAGCAAGAAAGATCTATCAAATTTTGGTATTCCAAACCTCTATTACGTAATACTTATATGCACGATAATGGCATATATAATCAGATATGCAGCACCTGATTTATACATGAAGCTTGTACTTATCCCATATATGGTTGTAGTTAAGCATGAATTCTGGCGACTATTTACCTGGATATTTACGGTTCCTTATGAATTAGGCGGCTCTTTTTTAATGATTCTTTTCCTACCAATCAATATGTTCTTCTATTATTCATTGGGTAGAAGACTCGAGATGCTTTGGGGTCGATTCATGTATAACCTTTATGTTATAGGTGGATGTCTGCTTATTGATATCTGTGTTGTGATAGGAGCAATCATTAAGTATTACGTACTTCCAAATCCAAGTATTGGTCAGGATGACATTTCAGGATGTCTCAATGTAACATGGTTGATGTTTATAAGCATCTTCCTCGCATTCACTGTTGTTGGTGGTGACAATATAGTCTATATGTACTTTGTCATTCCACTTAAGATGAAATGGATGGGATACATCGACCTGGCATATCTAGTTTATATTTTTATTGTTGGCGGATACTTTACAAGGATAATTGTTGTAGCTTCAGTTGCAAACTACTTCATTTACTTCCTGATCAATAAGGGTAAGACGGCGCCTAGTCTTTCGGATATTAAGCGAAAGCGTAAATTCCAGAAGGCTACTCAGATGAAGAGAAGGTCGTCACATCCGGATGTTAAATATAATTCTGATGGAACAATAAAGTTCCCGGATAAATCTGGAATAATCCCACCAGGATACGGAAATCCTAAGGGTATTACAATTCATAAATGCGCTGTATGTGGCAGAACTGAGCAGGATGATCCAAATCTTGAATTCAGATTCTGTTCTAAATGCGACGGCAATTATGAATATTGTTCAGAACACATCTTCACTCATCAGCATATTCATTCATAATGCATTCTGAACTAAAAAGAAACAAAATTAGGAGTTTAAAATGAGAAAGACTGGAAAAATATTACTTACAGAAATTAGCGCTGACAAGAATAGAGAAGAGGGACTTATTAAGTATCAGAGACTTCTGGCTGCATCCTTTACAAACTATGCAACCATCAAGCTTTCAATGAACCTCTTTACTATGTATGAAATGTCAGAGGACATTAGTCTTGAAAGAAGAGATGAAATTGAAGGCTATATTGATAGCATTAATTCAGCTCTCAGAAGTATTTATATAGATAAAGCTAAGGTTGAGGATTCTACTGTTGATGAAATCACAGCAATTCGTGATGCAATCACTGCAAAGATGAAGACTCTTACATATTTCACTGATGCACTTGAGGTTTATGAATATATTCTGAACCGTAAGGAGCCAGAGATTCTCGGAACAGTTGATGAGGATTTCAGCGTAGAAGAGCTTGTTAACAGCATGTTCGAATATGTTTTCTCAGATGACGATACAATGCTTATTAATTCGCGTATTAAGGACTTCACAGCTCAGCTGCCTGTAAGAATGACCAGAGAGCATTTCTTTAATATTATCGAAAGTACAATGAATCTTTACAGAGGAAGCGAGAAGAGTTCTGTAAATGACTTTATCGAGTCCATTAGAGATTCTGCACTTCTTAATGTTCCTGAGGACGTTGAGACAGCTTATCCTGAGCTGTTTGAACTTTATAAGAAGGTCAGCCAGGCTGATTACAGTAAGATTGACAAGACAAGCTTTGATGAGCTTACAGACTGTATAGACAAAGCATCTATGATGATTCAGTCAGCAGTTACAGATTATCTGATGCTTACAGAAATCATTAATGATGTGCTCATAGTTCTTTATACATCTAACATAGCAGATAAGTCTTTCCTTAAGGATGAATATGAGACAGCAAGTCAGATACTTAGTGAGATAATCAGTGCGGATGACATTTATCAGGCATCCGAAAGCTTTGATCAACTGTTTGTAAAGCTGGAAGGAGCTCAGGAGTCTTCATATGAGGACCTTGCATTCCTTGCTGGAAATATGGAAGACCTTTATGAAACTTACTATGAGATGTATGACAGTGAGTCAATTAAAGATAACTTTGATAAGCTGATGAAGGCAGACAGACTTACTTCTTCATCACTTTTCATGGATATAAATGATGCCGGAATCAAAGTAGTTATTGATGAGGCAGATGATATTTTCATCAAAGAGGAAACAGATGATCTTCTTGATGATCTGAAGGGAGTATTTAAAGAGAAGAGTAAGCTGGAGAGAAGAAGCATTATGGCTAAGATTCTTTCTCAGATACCTGTATTCTTTAATACTCGAGAAGAAATTAGAGATTATTTTGCATATGCACTCTCAAGCTGTACTGATAAATCAGAGCTTACAGCCTGCAGAGAGTTAATAAATGACCTGATGGTTTAATACTTGTGATTACATTTACTGAATTAAGGGATTGTTGTAGTTTATGAAGTTTAAATTGGCTGACAATTTATATACGAAGTATAGCAGCGAAAAGAAGTTTAAGAAGTTTCTTATCAAGATAAAGCTTAAGAGACCTGTTAAAAATCTTTATGTTGTTACTGTGCCTTTATATGAGGCTGGTATTATGGAGATTTATAACTATAACGAGCTGCTCCAGCCTTTTTATAGAAAGCAAAAGAGGGTTATCAGCATTCTTGGAATATCCAAGACAAGAGACGAGGCAAAAGAGCTTGTCTGTGACATTCTTGAGGATACATATAGTACTCAGGGAAATGCTGATATAAAAACATATTTTGGATTAGGTAGTATTTAATGGGAATAGTTTTGATGATACTCAAGATTATCGGCATTGTACTTCTATGTATTTTAGGACTGATACTACTGATTTTGCTATTAGTCCTGTTTACACCGATAAGCTATAGGGTAAAAGCTGAACATAATGATGAGAATACCATGGCACAAGCCAAATTCGGTTTCCTGGTAGTTAATGGCAAGGCTTTTTATGAGAAGGGGCAAGGCTTTAGCTACTATGTGAAAGTACTATTCTTCAAAATCCTTCCTGGTAAGGAAGAGGAAGAAGGAGAATTTGAAGAAGGCGATGTTATGGACATGGATGACTGGGACGAGGAAGATGAAACTCCGCTGGTTGATGATTCTTCCGGTGCTTCATTGACGAGTGTTGCGTCTCCAGCAGGTGAAAATGAGGAGCAGGAACCTCTTGAACCGGATTTTTCATATGTGAAACCTGAGTCGGATAGCGCAATGAGTATTTCTGATGAGTCAGATAATACAATTAATAGCTCTGATGAATCCGAATCAGCTTCGACTCAAATTGTCGAAGAAAATTCTGCAGATCTGAATTCTGAGTTGGATGAATACTTAGAAGATATAGAAGAAGATTCTATCGAAGAAAATGAGCAAGCGGTCGAGCCTGAGATAAAACTATCGCTCGGTGAAAAGTTAGACAGCGTTATGGGTAAAGCCACAGATAAGTTTGAGGAAATAACCGATAAGGCTGACGAAAAGATAGATGAGCTGGATAAGAAGTACGAAAAAGCAATGACAAAGTATGACCATGTTATGCAGTTCCTCGAACGTGACTATGTTGAACGTACAATAAAAAGAGCTTTAAAAATCCTAAAACGTCTCTTTGGAACCATCAAACCAAAGAAGAGTAAAGGATATGTTCATTTTGGTCTTGGTTCTTCTGCAGATACGGGAATGATGCTTGGTAAGGTATCTAGTTTCTATCCGCTATATGGAAGATGGCTTGTTCTTGATCCTGACTTCTACAACAAGGGAGTTGAAGGAGATATAGATATCAAAGGCAGAATTTATCTCTTCAGAATTGTAGGCCCAGCTCTCAGAATAGTTTTGACGAGAGACTTTTGGAGAACCTATAAATTAGCAAAGAAGATTTAAAACCAAAATAAAATAATCAAAGAAATACATACATATTGGAGGTTACTATGGCAAACGGTAATGATTTTAATTCAACAGTAAGTTCATTATTCAAGGGGATGGACGCATTTCTTACATCAAAGTCAGTAGTTGGAGAGCCTATTCAGGTTGGCGATACAACTATTATTCCACTTTGTGATGTAAATTTTGGATGCGGAGCTGGAGCTTACGGTGGAAAGAGAAGTGATTCTGCAGGCGGCGCAATGGGCGGAAAGCTTTCACCTTCAGCTATCATTGTAATAAAGGATGGCTATTCACAGATCATCAATGTAAATCAGGATAAGGGAACTCTTGGAACTGTTCTAGATATGATTCCAGATGTTGCTGAAAAGGTTAAGCACATCATCAAGAAAGATGGTGTGACCGAAGAAGAGATGGCAGAGATTCAGGATGTTGCTGAAAATATTCCTGAACAGGAGTTCTAAATCTGCCATACAGTTTTAAATAAAATAAAAAAAGCCCCAAACGGGACTTAAGTGCCGGCGGCGGGGGTCGAACCCGCACGGTGTTGCCACCAACAGATTTTGAGTCTGCCTTGTCTGCCAATTCCAACACGCCGGCGAACATAAGGATATTATCACATTTTTAAAGGAGATACAAGATGAATATACTTGTAACAGGTGGTACTGGCTATATTGGTTCACATACAGTCGTTGAACTTCTTAAAGCTGGTCATAGCGTAGTAATCTTTGATAATTTATATAATTCCAAAATCGAAGTACTTGATTATATTGAGAATATAACAGGTATCAAGCCAAAATTCTATAAAGCTGATATGTTAAATCCAGAGGAGATGGAACCAATCTTCAAGGAGAATACATTTGACGCTGTAATTCATTTTGCCGGACTTAAAGCTGTGGGTGAGTCAGTTCAACTACCTCTTAAGTATTATGAGAATAACCTTACAGGAACAATTAATCTTTGTAAGCTTATGGATAAATACGGATGCAAGAAGATTATCTTCTCATCATCCGCAACTGTTTATGGTTCACCAGAGAGCTGCCCAATTACTGAGGATTTCCCACTTTCAACAACTAACCCTTATGGAACTACAAAGCTGTTCCTTGAAAGAATTCTCAGTGATCTTACAGTTCCTGATAAGGATTGGAAGGTTATTCTTCTTAGATACTTCAATCCAATTGGAGCTGATGAGAGTGGTCTTATTGGAGAATCACCAAATGGAATCCCTAACAATCTGATGCCTTATATTATTCAAGTTGCTCTTGGAAAGCTTCCAGAACTTGGCGTTTTCGGAAACGATTACGATACACCTGATGGAACTGGTGTAAGAGATTACATTCATGTAACTGACCTTGCACTGGGTCATGTTGCTGCTGTAAATAGAATCAATAAGACTGAGGGAGTTGACATTTACAACCTCGGTACAGGTACAGGATACAGCGTTCTTGATATCGTTAAGGCTTTTGAAAAAGCAAATGATATTGAGATTCCTTACAGCATTAAGCCTAGACGTGCTGGAGATATAGCTATGTGCTATGCAAATCCTACTAAGGCCAAGGAAGAGCTTGGCTGGGAAGCTAAGTTTGACCTTGAAAGAATGTGCAAGGATTCATGGAGATTTGCTGAAACAACACTCAGAAATCAAGAATGATTAATAATTAGATTTATAAATACCCTAAATAGAAACAAAAAATAATACCGGAGAAATTATGGCAGATAGAGAAACCATTGAAAAGAATAAGATAAAAAAGAATATTCGTGACACCAAGGCACAGGGTAGAAAGGCTAAGCGAAAGAGAAATCTTAAGCTTGCTATACTTTGTACCATCTTTTCGATAATCGTAATACTTGGTGCCGCATATGTTATTCTTCATTGTATTTCAAATAAAGAAAACCTTCGAGATGCAGGAATAGCTGCATTTAATGAGGGTAATTACGCTGAAGCTATCAGTGATTTTGATGCATCACTTTCTGAAACTCAGTGGTTCTCAGCTAAAATGGATGACGATACAAAGCTTTACCTTGCAGCAAGTTATATGAGAAGTGATAAATATGACGATGCCCTTGCTATTTATAAAGAGCTTGAAGAGAAAAAGACATCTGTTATAGATAAAGAGTCACTTAAGACTTATATCAGCCTTGCAAATGCACTCAGTGCCTGCAAGGAACAGAATATCAATGAAACCTATATTGGTTATCTCCAGAAAGAGTACGATCGTGGTAACACATCAATGGCTCTTTTCCTTGGTGCATGTTATCAAATGCAGGGAAAGTATGAGGAGATGGAGACTTATTATAATGCCTATAAGGAAAAATACGGCATTAATACTTATATTGCTTATCAGCTTTCAACTTATTATCTGAATGAGGAGAAGCTTGATTTAGCAAGTTCTATGGTTAGTCAGGGGTTAAATGCTTCTGATGATCTTTACATGGATAAGGTTCTTTATAACGATGTCATCATCTCTGAAAAGAACCATGATTATGAGAATGCACTCTCTAAGATCACTAGTCTTAAAGATAAGTACCCAAATGATGAAGTTTATAAAAGGGAATACGACTTCCTTTACTCCAGAATTAATATGAATACTGAGCCGGTTCATACGGAGGGTGACGCGGAGGAAACATACTAGGATGAGATTACCTGAAGAGTTTAAAAATAAAATGATACGTCTACTTGGCGATGAATATGCTGACTACGAGGCCAGTCTATCTAAGCCAATGTATACCTGTCTAAGGGTAAATACTCTCAAAATTTCGGTTGAAGACTTCCTGAAGATATCTCCATTTGAGTTAACACCTGTTCCATGGACTAAGAATGGATTTTATTATGATGCTTCAATTTATACACCTTCGAAGCATCCTTTTTACTATGCTGGACTGTATTATCTGCAGGAACCAAGTGCTACTTTACCAGCCGCAACGCTTCCAATAGAGGCTGGAGACAGGGTTCTTGATATATGTGCCGCTCCCGGCGGTAAATCCACTGAAATAGCCTGTAAACTGGCTGGAACAGGGCTTCTTATATCCAATGATATCAGCGCATCCCGTTTAAAGGCACTTCAGAAGAATATGGAAATCTTTGGAGTTCGTAATTCAATAGTTACATGTGAGCCTCCAGAAAGACTTTCCGCAGTTTTCGAGAATTATTTTGATAAGATAATCATAGATGCCCCTTGCTCAGGTGAAGGTATGTTTAGAAAATCTTCATCCATGATGACAGCCTGGGAGCAGAATGGTAATGATAAATTTATACAGATACAAAAGAGTATTCTGACAGAAGTAGTTAAGATGCTTCGACCAGGAGGAACAATTCTTTATTCTACCTGCACTTTTGATCCTGGCGAGGATGAAGATCAGGTTATGTTCCTGAAGAGTCTGGATCCAAGCCTAAAGATAATGCCTATTGAGGCACACGAAGGTTTTGTGCCAGGTAATTCAGAGTGGTCCAGTGTAGAAGATGCTGACCCAGAGCTTAAGAATACATTTCACCTGTTTCCTCACAAGGTAAAAGGAGAGGGACATTATGTTTCACTTCTTACTTCAGATTCCGAGGAGGAGGCATTTAGCTCTGTTAATAGGTACAGCGTTAATAAATATCCTGGAAATGTCACCGAAATAGATGAATTCTTATCACATTTAAAGACTCCATTTGATGCTGATGAGTTGGAATACAGAAATGATAAGCTTTATCTTGTTCCGAAGGATTCACCAGCTATGCCTGGAATGAGAGTCATGAGACGTGGTGTCTATCTGGGTGAACTAAAGAAAAAGAGATTCGAACCAAGTCAGTCCTTTGCAATGCTGCTGAAATCAGAAGATTTTGATAATGTTGTAGATTTTAAGGCAGATTCAATAGAGGTCAGCAAATATCTGAAGGGGGAAACCATTGACCTTTCGTATGTTGAAGGCATTACCGAACCCGAAAGTGGATGGGTTCTTGTTACTGTTGAAGGCTATCCTCTTGGATTTGCAAAAAATACTAATGGAGTATTAAAGAATAAATATCTCGCCGGATGGCGCATGATGAGTTAAATATGGGAAAGATTGATAATAGCACTTACAAAGAAATAAAGAAGGATAAGAAGCTTCAGAAGGATACACGTTTTGGAAAGGGTAAATACGGTCATTCAAAGCATTATAGGAATAATCGCCTTATGATGACTCTGGTAATCCTTGTGGTAATCATATTGGATGTGGCATTCAGTGTAATCCTTTTCCACACACGTAAGACAGTATTTGTAATCGTTGGATGTATAATGGCCATTCCTTTTGCTCGTAATCTTATTGATTTCATAATGTCACTCAGGGCAAAGCCTCTTGGAAAAGAAGAGTATGAGAAAACATGTGTGCTGGCTAAGGAATCTGGACGAAAGCTCCTTTATGATGTTTCTATTACTGAAGAGGACGGAGTAATCTATATTCCTTGTCTGCTTGTATATAACAACAATATTATCTGTTATACACCTCATATATCCGGTGTTAAGGACAGGGACAGAGTTAAGAAGTATGTAAGTGGTGTAAATTATGATGAGCATAATTACCGTATCTTCGTAACTGAGAAGTATTCAACCTTTGAAAAGGAAGTTAAGAAGATTGGAGATGCTTCTAATGAGACTCTTGATATAGATCAGGAGATTATTTACAGACTGCTTTCTATGGGATTCTAATATGAGAGAAATAATAGTTTCTAAAAATGAAGAAGGCTATCAGCTTAGAAAGCTTTGTATAAAGGTTCTGAGCGAGGCTCCGAATTCCTTTATCTATAAGATGCTTCGTAAAAAGAATATTGTTCTTAATGATAAAAAGGCCAGCGGAACCGAGACTCTTAAGATTGGTGATTCCATTAAGTTTTATCTCAGTGATGAAACCTTTGATAAATTCAGTAAGCCTTCATCAGAAGTTAAATATGATAATGCACCTTCTAATGTAGCGCTGGATGTTATCTATGAAGATGAGAACTTTATATTCTGCAATAAGCCAGCGAATATGCTTTCGCAGAAGGCTAATAAAGATGATATTTCGATAAATGAGATTATTATTGCCTATCTACTGGATAAGAAAGTTGTGACTGATGAGTCTTTAAAGACCTTTAAGCCTTCTGTATGTAACAGGCTTGATAGAAATACCAGCGGTATAATCCTTGCTTCAAAATCGCCTAAAGGCGCTAGATTCCTTACTCAGGTAATTAAGGATAGAAGCATAAAGAAGTATTATAATGCTGTGGTTCTGGGTAAATCTGATTTAAATGGTGATTATACAGCGTATCTTTGTAAGGATGAAAAGAATAATAAGGTTACTGTAAAAGATTCAGGTAATGATAAAACAGATAAAGAGATAAAGACTGTTGTTGAGACAGTTAAATATAATCCCGACCTGGATATTTCACTTCTTAGGATAGAACTTGTGACTGGTAAAAGTCACCAGATAAGAGCGCATCTGGCTCATCTGGGATTTCCTATTGTAGGAGATATGAAATATGGTTCTAAAGATGTTAATACCAGGTTTAAGAAGGACTTTAATATTAAAAACCAGATGCTTAGTGCTGTAGAAGTTGTTTTCCCTGAAGGTGAGGAAACTGTTTCAGGTAAATCCTTCTCAGCAGACCTTCCAGATGAATTTAAAATAGTAAACGGAGTTTAATATGCCAACCTGGAAAACCAGAGGCCTTAGAGGTTCAGCCTTTGAAAGCCTCATAAATTCAACAAATGAATATTACAGGAAGAATGAGCTGGCACTTGTTCAGAAAATACCAACTCCAATAACACCTCTTAAGTTTGATGGTGAAAGAAAGCTGATTACTGAAGCTTATTTTGAAAAGGATTCCACCGTTGACTATATAGGCGTTGTTCAGGAGATTCCGGTATGCTTTGATGCAAAAGAATGCAATTCTGACACATTTCCTATGCAGAATATTCATGAGCATCAATATCGCTTTATGGAGGATTTTGAGAAACAGGGCGGAGTTGCATTTATCCTGATACTTTTTACAGATAGAAATGATATGTATTATCTGAGGTTCAGAGAACTGAAGATTTACTATGAAAGAATGGCTGAGGGCCATCCAAAGAACTTTAAATATAATGAGCTGGATCCGGATTATTTCTTTAAAGCTGATGGTCCGGCGCTTGTCCCTTATTTAGAAGGAATTAACTTAGATATTAGTCAGAGAGACCAGGAGTCTTAATGCGAGAGGAGTAAAATATGTTTGATTTTTACAGAGTAGCAGCCTGTGTACCTCAGGTAAAAGTGGGTGATACAGACTACAATACAGACAGAATTCTTGAGAAGATCACTGAAGCTTATGATTACAAGGCTTCTATAATTGCAGTTCCAGAGCTTGCTGTAAGTGGTTACAGCTGTCAGGATCTTTTCTTCCAGGAACCACTTATGAAGGGGGTTAAGAGTTCTCTTGGAAGGATAATCAAAAGCACAAAGGACAGAAATGAGATTATCATCATCGGTGCTCCTTTTATTCTATGTGGAAAGCTCTATAATACTGCATTTGTTATCTTAAAGGGTAAGGTGCTTGGTATTTCTGTTAAGACATTCATTCCAAATCATAATGAATTCTATGAGAAGAGATGGTTTAATTCAGCTAATTCACTTAGTATATCAACCATCTGTTTTAGCGAGCTTGGTATTGATACAGGTCTTAATATTCCTGATTATGAGCTGCCAGTTGGAAATGATATCATCTACGATATTGATGGATGCCTTAAGTTTGGTGTTGAAATCTGTGAAGATCTTTGGGCACCTGTTTCTCCATCAAATATGATGGCTCTAGGTGGCGCAGAGCTGATAGTTAATATATCAGCAAGTAACGAGGTTATAGCTAAGAGAGAATACAGAAAGAACCTTGTGAAACAGCAGTCGGCTTCACTTCTTTGTGAATATCTTTATGTATCTGCTGGTTCATCTGAATCAACTCAGGACCTTATTTTCTCAGGACATTCAATCCTGGCTGAGAATGGTGCGGTTATAAATGAAAACAGGGACTTCATTGCCAATGATTACATTATGATTGCTGATATGGACCTTGGTAAGATAAGACATGACAGAATGGTATCATCCACATTTAACGATGCAGCCGAGCTGTTTATGGATGACATTTCACTTCAGACTAATATCAAAGTTTCAGATATCAAGCTTCCTGAATCTGATGGTCAGTATATTATTGCTTCTAAGAAGCCATTTATTCCTGGTACTAAGTCTAAGAGAATTAAAAGATGTAATGAGATATTTGAAATGCAGGTTGGCGGACTTGTTAAACGTCTTGAGGTTACAGGTTCTAAACCGGTTGTTGGTGTTTCCGGTGGTATGGATTCTACGCTTACACTTCTTGTATGCGCAAGAGCGCTTGAGAAGATGAACAGAGACCCATCAGACCTGATTGCTATTACAATGCCAGCATTTGGTACATCTGACAGAACTTATAATAATTCACTTGAGCTGATAAAGGCTCTTGGAACTGAACCGGTTATTATAGATATTAAGGATTCATGCCTTCAGCATCTTAAGGACCTGAATCATGATCCAGAGCTTAAGGATATTACTTACGAGAATACACAGGCCAGAGAAAGAACTCAGGTTCTTATGGACTATGCTAATAAAGAGGGCGGTCTTGTTGTAGGTACAGGCGACCTTTCAGAGCTTGCTCTCGGATGGTGCACATATAATGGTGACCAGATGAGCATGTACGGCGTAAATGGAAGTATTCCTAAGACATTAGTAAGATGGATGATTGATTCAGTTGTTGAAAATGACATCTTCCCAGATGCTAATGATGCACTGACTGATATTCTTGATACACCTATCAGTCCAGAGCTTCTGCCACCAGACGAGAATGGTAATATTACTCAGAAGACAGAGGAAAATGTAGGTCCTTACGAGCTTCATGATTTCTTTATTTACTACAGTCTGAGATATGGATATGGACCTTCTAAAATTTACTTCCTGGCTCAGAAGGCATTTAAAGAAGACTATTCTGATGAAGATATAAAGAGATGGATAACTATGTATTATAAGAGACTCTTTAGTCAGCAGTTTAAGCGTAGCTGTATGCCTGATGGAGTTAAGGTTGGTACAGTTTCCATGTCACCACGTGGCGACCTGAGAATGCCTAGTGATGCGGCTGTAAGCCTTTGGATGAAAGAAGTAGAAAATTTATAAGAGGTTATTAATGGACTCAACACATATACTTAACAACGAAATTGAAGAACAGATTCCAGTGAATGAGCCTGCTCGTCAGGAATATTTTATGGATAAATGCCATGAAATAGTAGAGGAAATGATCATCAAAAATGGTAAGGCTCCTACATTTCATGTTTCAACATTTGGATGCCAGATGAATGCCCATGATTCTGAGAAGCTTTCAGGAATCCTGGAAAAGATTGGATATGCCGAGACAGAAGAAGAGTCAGATGCAGACTTTGTAATCTATAACACATGTACTGTCAGAGAAAATGCTAATCAGAAGCTTTATGGACATTTAGGCGCACTTAAGAAGAAAAAGGAATCTACAGATGGCATGCTAATAGGTATCTGTGGATGCATGATGCAGCAGCCAGAAGTTGTAGATGTAATCCGTGGTAAATACAGATTTGTAGATATAGTATTTGGTACATTTAATTTCTATAAGCTTGCAGAGCTTCTTTATAAAAGACTTTCTGGAGAGGAGAGTCAGGTTATTGAGGTTCTTGCCGAGCCTGAAAAGAATGTGGAAAATCTCCCTGAAAAGAGAAAATACACCTTTAAATCAGGCGTTAATATTATGTACGGATGCAATAATTTCTGTACATATTGCATTGTTCCTTATGTAAGAGGACGTGAGAGAAGTCGTACTCCTGAAGATATTCTGAGCGAAATTAAATGTCTTGCTGATAGTGGCGTTATCGAGATTATGCTACTTGGTCAGAATGTAAATTCTTATGGAGTTAACTTCCTTGAGGATAGTGAGATAATAAACGCTAATCCAGATTATGGATTCCCTGAACTGCTTGAGGATGTCTGCAAGATAGATGGCATTAAGAGAGTCAGATTTATGACCAGCCATCCAAAGGATCTTTCTGATAAGCTGATTGATGTAATAGTAAGAAATCCAAAGATTGCAAGACAGATACATCTTCCTTTCCAGTCTGGTTCAACAGCTATTCTTAAGGCAATGAACAGAAGATATACAAAAGAGGATTATCTGGCGCTTGTGGATCGAATCAGGGCTAAGCTTCCAGATGTATCCCTTACAACTGATATCATGGTTGGTTTCCCTGGAGAAACTGATGAGGATATTCAGGATACTATTGATGTGGTCAGATACGCTAAGTATGACCAGGCGTTTACATTTATCTATTCTATCAGAACTGGAACACCTGCAGCCAAGATGGAGCAGCTTCCAGAAGACCTGGTAAATGAACGCTTTAACAGGGTTCTTAGTGTGGTTAGAGAAACCTGTGCTGAAACATCAGCTCGTTTTGAAGGTCAGACAAAGGAGGTTCTTGTAGAATCTCTGAATGACCATATGGATGGATATGTGACCGGTAGAATGGACAATAACATTCTGGTGCATTTCCCTGGAGATGAATCTTTAATAGGACAGTTCGTTAATGTTCATCTCAATGAAGCCAAAGGCTTTTATTATATAGGTACAAGGACAGAATGATGATAGACAGAAGTAAACTTTCACCAATGATGCAGCATTATCTTAAGACTAAGGATGAGAACCCAGACTGTGTGCTTTTCTACAGGCTGGGGGATTTTTATGAAATGTTCTTTGATGATGCTGTTAATATTTCTAAAGAGCTTGAGCTTACTCTTACAGGTAAGGATTGTGGTCTGGAGGAGAGAGCACCTATGTGCGGAATTCCTTATCATGCAGCTGAGGTTTATATCAGCCGACTTATTGAAAAGGGATACAAGGTGGCTATCTGCGAGCAGGTTCAGGATCCTAAGCTGGCTAAAGGTCTGGTAGAACGTAAGGTAATAAGAATTGTTACACCAGGTACAAGCATGGAGAATAATACTCTGGTAGAAGATAGGAATAATTATATTTTCTGTTTTTCCACATATGAAAAGGCAGAGAAAAAAGGTGGAACAGTTTACGGTATAGCAGTTTCAGATATTTCTACTGGTGATTTTGAATGTTCAAGTGTTAACAGCTTTTCAAAAGTACTGGATGAGATTACAAAATACAGTCCAAAAGAAGTATTATATGCTAAATCTTCTGGTTTTGTTAACGATAATGAAATTATGTCAACTTATAAGGAGCTAATTACTCGATTATCCATTACAGAGAGTGTAGTTCCTGATTATTATTTCAATTTAGACACATCTATAAGTTCCATAGAAAGACAATTTAATGTCTCTGGTGTTGAAGGCCTTGGTCTTAAGGATATTCCTGAAACAACAATGAGCGTTGGAGCATTACTCCAGTATTTATATGATACACAGATGAGTACGCTTGGCCAGATAAATGCCCTCAGGCTTTATTATGCTAACGATTACATGATCATTGACTCATCTACAAAGAGAAACCTTGAGCTTACTGAAACCATGAGAGATGGTGCAAAACGTGGCTCACTTCTTTGGGTTCTTGATAAAACTAAAACTGCAATGGGTGCAAGAAAGCTGAGAAGCTACATTGAGACACCTCTTCTTGATATTCCTAGGATTGAAGATAGGTTAGATGCTATTGATAGCCTTAATGTTAATGTAATTTCCCGTGATGAGATGAGAGAATATCTAAGTTCTATATATGATATGGAACGTCTAATGACAAGAATCTCTATGAAAACCGCTAATCCTAGAGATTTACTTAGTTTTAAATCATCTCTTGCATATCTTCCTTATATCAAAAATATCTTAAATGAGTTTAATGGAAATATATTCAGCAAAATGTATGCTGATTTTGATACATTACAGGATATGTTTATGCTTCTGGACGCAGCTATTGATGAGGATGCACCAATTACACTTCGTGAAGGTGGCATTTTCAAGGCGGGATACAGCGAAGCAATTGATAATCTTAGAGATAAGAAGATTAATTCCAAGACATTCCTGGCTGAACTGGAAGAAAAAGAAAAAGAAGCTACCGGAATTAAGAATCTCAGGATTAAAATCAACAGAGTATTTGGCTATTTCTTTGAGGTTACGAATTCATATAAGAACCTCGTACCAGATTACTTTATCCGTAAGCAGACACTTACTAATGCTGAAAGATTTACTACTGATGAGCTGAGCAAGCTTTCAAGTGAGATACTTAGCGCAGAAGAAAATCTTTACGGACTTGAATATGATGAGTATGTTAAGCTGAGAGATGCTCTGGCTCAGGAGATAGTCAGAGTACAGAAGACTGCGGATTACATTGCCACAGTTGATGTTTTGGCATCTCTTTCATTTGTTGCAATGAGAAATAATTATGTTCGTCCTGCAATTAAGGATGATGGAGTGGTTAATATTAAAGCCGGACGCCATCCTGTAATTGAGCAGATGATGTCGAGTGATGAGTTTATTCCAAATGATACTTATCTGGATGAACAGGGTAACAGGATAATGATCATTACTGGTCCAAATATGGCTGGTAAATCAACATATATGAGACAGACAGCGCTTATTTGTCTTATGGCCCAGATTGGTTCATTTGTGCCTGCTGATAAGGCTGAGATTTCTGTTTCAGACAGAATATTTACAAGAGTTGGTGCCAGCGACGATCTGGCTCAGGGACAGTCTACATTCATGGTTGAGATGAGTGAGGTTGCGAATATTCTTCGTAATGCAACTAAGGATTCGCTTATTATCATGGACGAGATTGGTCGTGGAACGTCTACATTTGACGGTCTTTCTATTGCCTGGGCTGTAGTTGAGTATATTGCAGATAAAGAGAGTGTAGGTGCTAAAACTCTTTTTGCAACTCATTACCATGAATTAACTGATCTTGAAGATAAGCTTTCATCAGTTAATAATTATTCAATTGCTATAAAACATGATGGTGATACATTAGTATTCCTACGTAAGATAATCCGTGGTGGTGCAGACAGATCCTACGGTATTGAGGTTGCAGAACTTGCTGGAGTTCCTAATGTAGTAACTGACAGAGCTAAAGAAATAGCGGCTTTCCTGTCAGATGAGGATATAACCGGCAAAGTAAAGAACCTGAAGGTTGTAACATCTCATAAAGAATCAAAGAAAGAAACTCCGGGGCAGCTTTCTATGTTCGCAACTACAGAGGAGATGAACATAGCTTCTGAATTAAAGAACATGGATTTAAATAACATGACCCCAGTGAAAGCATTACTATATCTCCAGGAATTAAAAGAAAGATTGAAGTAAGAATACATTTATAATATTAAGGGAAAATCATGATAAAAGTACTAGATCAACACACAATTGATAAAATAGCAGCAGGAGAAGTAATTGAAAGGCCTTCATCTATCGTGAAGGAACTTGTTGAAAATTCAATCGATTCAGGTGCCACAAGGATCACGGTTGAAGTAACTGATGGTGGAACTTCAATGATTCGTGTGACTGACAATGGTTCGGGAATCGAAGCAGATGACGTTCGTAAGGCCTATATGAGCCATGCAACAAGCAAGCTGGACAATGTTGATGACCTTATGAACATAGTTTCTCTTGGTTTCCGTGGTGAGGCTCTTTCTACCATTGCAGCTATTTCTCAGGTTGAGATGATAACTAAAACTCGTGATTCTATGACTGGTATTAAATATGAGATTCACGGTGGAAAAGAAATCGAATTTAAAGAGATTGGCGCTCCTGACGGAACAACGATCATTTCCAGAAATATCTTTTACAATACACCAGCCAGACTGAAATTCTTAAAGTCAAACGTGACGGAAGCATCTTATATAAATGACCTCATGACGCATATTGCACTTTCTAATCCGGATATTTCTATCAAGCTTATTTCAAATAATAAAACAATAATTGATACTCAGGGCGATGGACGTCTTAGAGAAACTATTTACAGCCTCTATGGAAAAGACATTACAAGAGGTCTTCTTGATGTTGATTATAAGGATGATACTGTTCGAATCACCGGATTTATTGGAAAGCCATTCCTTTCAAAGGGAAATAGAAGCTTTGAGAATTATTTTGTAAATAAGAGATATGTAAAGAGTGCTGTTGTAAATAGAGCAATTGAAGAGGCTTATAAAACTCATATTATGCAGCATAAATTCCCTTATACAGCGCTTTTCATTAAGCTTCCAACATATATGGTGGATGTAAACGTGCATCCTGCTAAAAGAGAATTCAGATTTGATGATGAGCAGGGACTTTTCCGTGCTGTTTTCCATGCTGTAAAGGATGCTTTGACGGATAAAGAAATGATTCCGGATGCAGTGCCATTTAAGGAGAATGTTTCAAATACAGAAAATGTGAAGCCTCAGACTGGTGTGAGCCAGCTGCTTAGCTCTGTTAATAAGACTACGGAAGATAGTACAAATAAACAGAATTTGAATATTGTTAGTGATAATTTGTTAAGTGATAATACATCAAGTAAGACAAATAATACGAATTTCTTTGAGGAAAAATCTAATACATTTAGCTCTGCAAAAGATAGGGTTGATATTTCTTCTAATAATAGTGGTGGAGCAAGTTTTTCTATCTTGGAAAGCCTGCTTCCGCAAGAATATAGAGATAAGCTAAACAATTTAAATAACACTAATAATCATGATAATGTGGATAATAATGAGGATAATTCTGAAAACATAAGTAATTCATCTTCACAAAATAGAACAATAGATGAAACAATAAGCAAGCCTCTTCCTAAAGATAGTTATCAGCAGGAGGAGATGTCTGAAACAAGATATCTATCTGAAGAGGCAAAGGGACATCATAAGATTATCGGCCAGGTATTTAAGACTTACTGGATTACAGAATATGATGGAACTATGTATTTAATGGATCAGCATGCTGCTCACGAAAAGGTTAATTACGAAACCTTCCTGGAAGAGTTTAAAAACAGGAAGATTCTTTCTCAGAATCTTTTCCCACCTGAAATGATTAGCCTTACAAATAAAGAAAAGGTAGCAGTTCTTGAAAATATAGATTATCTGAAACAGTATGGATTTGAGATAGAAGATTTTGGCGCGAATGACATTAAGCTTTCTGCTATGCCAGCTAATCTTATTGGTCTGGATGGAAGAGAAGTATTTAATGAACTTGTGGCATATCTCAGTGATGGAGTTGAGAATGTTACAGAGGACATTTTCGTTAGAAAGCTTGCCACAATGGGCTGTAAAGCCGCAATAAAAGGTAATCAGGAGATTACAGAGTACGAGGTAAGGGACCTTATTGAGAAGCTTATGAAGCTGAAGGACCCATATACATGTCCTCATGGCAGACCAACCCTGGTCAAGTTCACTCAGGCTGATCTGGATAAAATGTTTAAGCGTATAGTTGACTAATGTAGAACTAATCATTCTTTAAGAAAGATTTATATAAGAATTAAAGAAACAATTAATAAATAAAAGATATAATGGCAAATAATGTTAAGGAAAAACTTAATATAGATTCAAAACCACTAATAATCCTTACTGGACCTACGGCTGTGGGAAAGACAGACCTTTCCATTAAACTTGCAAAAGCTCTTGATGGAGAGATTATTTCCGCTGATTCGGCTCAGGTTTATAAAGGACTTGATATCGGAAGTGCAAAGGTTACAGAAGAAGAGATGCAGGGTGTGCCTCATCACCTGATAGACGTATATGAACCCGACTTTTCTTTTGATGTAACAGTATTTAAGGAAGAAGCCAAGAAAGCTGTAGAGAAAATCTATTCCAGAGGGAGAATTCCTATAATCGTTGGTGGTACAGGGTTCTATATCCAGGCGCTTCTTTATGACATTTCATTTGATGAAAGCGAAGAAAATGGAGCATACCTTGCGGATTTCGAAGAAGAACTTAGAAAACAAGGTGCATCTGGAGAGACATTTAGAGAACTGCTGGAGAATTTTGTAGAGTTATCTAATACAAAATCAATTGATAAGAATGTTTCAAATGAATTAGATGAGATAAATGAAAATAAAGCACTGGATGTATTATATAGTAAGCTGACCGAGATAGATTCAGATTCGACTAAGGTAATACATAAGAATAATTACCGAAAAGTGATAAGAGCTCTGGAATTCTATCATTTCTATGGAGAACCTATATCGGCTCATAACTCCAGAGAACGCGAGAAGAGTTCTGTTTACAATAGTTTTTATTTTGTACTAAATATGAACCGTGATCGACTCTACGAAAGAATTAATAAGAGAGTTGATATCATGATGAATAATGGTCTTGTTGAAGAAGTTAAGAAGCTTAAAGAACAAGGACTAACCCGAGATATGACATCAATGCAGGCCATTGGCTATAAAGAAATCTACGATGCATTAGAAACAGGTGGCTCAATGGAAGAAGCTGCTGAGCAGATTAAGCTCAACACCCGCCACTTTGCAAAGAGACAACTCACCTGGTTCCGCCGTGAAAAAGATGTCATTTGGCTAGACCGCGATGAATTTTCAAACAACTATAATTTAGACTCAGACGAAACTGATAATAAAATATTAGAATTTATTATAAACAAGATTGAAACTACCAGTCGGTAGGGACACATCTATAAGTCAGTAGGGACAGATCTTGGAGTCAATGGGACCGGGTCTCGTTGACTTATTTGGAGGAAGAAATGGATTTAAAACAGTATTATTTGGATTGTGGTATTTCTGAAAAGGTTTATGAGTATGCCACAGAGATTGAGGAAAAGTTGAAAGACAGGTACGAGAAGATTGATAAGGTAGCTGAGATGAATCAGATCAAGGTTCAGCAGGCTATGGCTAAGTGCCGTCTTGCAGCTGAGCATCTTAGCGGAACTACAGGCTATGGTTACAATGATTCTGGACGTGACACGCTGGAAAGGATTTATGCCGAGGTTTTCCATACAGAGGATGCTCTGGTTCGTCAGCAGATTACATGTGGTACTCACGCACTTACAATCGCTCTTGCCGGAAATCTTAGACCTGGAGATGAAATGCTATCTATAGCAGGAGCAGTATATGATACTCTTCAGGGTGTTATCGGTGTAAGAGAAGAAAAGGGATGCCTTGCAGAATATGGCATAACTTATGACCAGGTGGACTTAAAGGAAGATGGTTCCTGGGATTTTGAAGGAATAAAGGCTAAGATTAAGCCAAATACAAAGCTTATTGAGATTCAAAGATCTAAAGGCTATGACACACGTCCATCACTTTCTGTTGAACAGATTGGTGAGGCGATAAGCTTTATCCGTAAGGTGGAAGAGGAAATAGGCCATGACCATATAATCATAATGGTTGATAATTGTTATGGTGAATTTGTTGAGACAATAGAGCCTTCTGATGTTGGTGCTGATATGGTTGTTGGTTCTCTTATTAAGAATATTGGTGGTGGACTTGCTCCAATTGGTGGTTATATATGCGGAACCAAGGAATGCATAGACAACTGTGCAGCAAGACTTGTTACTCCTGGAATTGGTAAAGAGGTTGGAGCATCTCTCGGAATCACATCTCAGTTTGCTGAGGGACTTTTCCTTGCTCCAACAGTTACAGCAGCCGCTCTAAAGGGCGCTATATTCGCCGCTAATATATATGAAGGCCTTGGATTTAAGGCTGTTCCAGATGCCAATGAAGAAAGATATGATATCATCGAGGCGGTCACATTTGGAAAGCCTGAGCTTATTCAGGCATTTTGTGAAGGTATTCAGGCAGCTGCTCCAGTAGATAGCTATGTTAAACCTGTACCTTGGGCTATGCCTGGTTATGATTCAGATGTCATCATGGCAGCAGGTACATTTATCTCAGGTGCATCTATTGAACTATCGGCAGATGCCCCAATGAAAGAGCCTTATGCTGTATATTTTCAGGGAGGTCTTACCTACCCACATGCCAAGTTTGGCATTATGATGTCACTACAAAAAATCGTGGATAAAAACCTCATAGTGTGGTAACATAACTCTTGGATTTATTTCGTCCTAGTGCTGATGGAGGCTTCAGACTGGAGGACAAATGAATAATCTAAGAATCAAAGATATGGCTACTAACGAGAAGCCTATCGAAAAACTGGTTAAGTATGGTGCAGAAAAGCTTTCTGACGCTGAACTCCTGGCTATCATACTCCGATCTGGTAGCAGGAAGATGAGTGTAATAGAGACGGCCCAGCGTATCCTGAATGATCATCCAATTCATAAAGGTTTGCAGGGACTGAATCACAGGCATTTAAATGAACTCACCAAAATACCAGGAGTTGGTACCGTTAAGGGTTGTCAGATAATCGCGCTTACAGAAATATCCCGCAGAATGTCTTCAGAAATATGTGAACAGAAACTAACCGTTGATTCACCTGAGACTGTTGCGGATTATTTTATGGAAGAGGTTAGATACCTTGAAAAAGAGCGTGTTTATGCTTTGTTTGTAGACAGTGCAAATTGCATTATCCATAGAGTTCTGATATCTGAAGGCAGTATCAACCGAAGCTTAATGGATCCGAGAGAGCTTTTTAAGGAAGCTCTAAAGGCAAATGCCACCAGCATAATCCTGGTTCATAATCATCCGTCAGGTAATCCTGAACCCAGTGATTTAGATATTATAGTCACAAAGAAGATAGAAGAGCTGGGAAATAATCTCGGAATCAAACTGCATGACCATATTATTATTGGAAATGGTGTTTACGAAAGCTTCTTAAACAGAGGCATTCTACAATAAAGAGGAAAATATGAAATTCGATTATAAAAAGGATATATCACCTAAATACATACTTATATTCCTGTCTGTCATATGCATTGCACTTACTATAGTCTCTGCATTTTTTCCTGATGTTTTAAAGCCTGTAAAAGAGTATACTGGCGAACTCATCACACCAATGCAGCAGGGTGTAAATGATATAGGTAAATGGGTAGAAAAGAAGATAGAAGTTTTTGGAGATGTAGAAGAGCTGAGAGCTGAGAATACAAAGCTCAAGGGTCAGGTTACAAATCTCCAGAATGAGGTTGGTAAGCAGGAGGCTGAGCTGGCCGAACTCCAGACACTTCGTGATCTTTATGATCTTGATGAGTTATATCCTGATTATGAGAAGACTGCAGCCAGAGTATTCTCTGTAAATTCTTCTGGCTGGTTCAATGAGTTCTATATTGATAAAGGACTTAATGATGGAATATATGAGGGCTGTAACGTACTTTGTGACGAGGGCCTTCTCGGAATAGTTGTAGAATCCTATGATGATTATGCAAGGGTTCGTGCGATTATAGATGATAGAGCCAATGTAACAGGCGAAATAGGTGGAGCAGGATATCTTTGTACAGTTGAAGGAAGTCTTCAGACAATGGATAATGGATATCTGCTTGCTACAGATATAGATAAAAATGCTGTTATCAGCGAAGGTGATAAGGTTATTACATCGAATGTATCTGATAGATACTTATATGGTCTTACTATCGGATATGTAACAAGTATTGAGCAGGATTCAAACAATCTTACTCAGACAGCAAAGATTACCCCAACAGTTAATTTTACTGATATCAAGGATGTACTTGTAATTCTTGATCGTAAACAGGAAGTGAATTATTAATGCGCAGAGTCATTACTATATTATTACTTATCTTAATATCGTTTCTGCTACAGAGTGTTGTTTTTTCATATGAGAATGTCTCCGGATTTTCTCCTAATCTTATGCTTATCCTCACGATGTCATTTGGCATTATGAGAGGTAGAAGAGAAGGACTTCTTACCGGATTTGTTTGTGGTTTCCTTTATGACATTTTCTTTGGAACACTCATAGGTCCTTATATGTTCCTATTTATGATAATTGGATACTCTAATGGCGCCTTCCATAAGGAATATCTTATGGAAGATGTTATGATGCCTGTATTTATTATATTTATGGACGAGATAGTATTTAATACTGCGGTTTATGTACTTTCATTCCTGCTCAGAAACAGAACAGGCATTATGTTCTATATAATTCATGTATTCCTGCCACAGATTGTACTTACAGTTATTGCAACTGTTATTATTTATAGATTCTATGTATGGATTAACAAATATCTAAAGAAGAAGGTCGGCGAAAATGAGATTGCTTAAAGATCTGTTTATATCCATAAAAGAAATAACCATTGATTATATCAGGAGTCGAATCTTTCCGGTGACTCTTATTCTTATTGTGCTCTTTACACTGCTTATAAACAGGCTTTTTACTCTTCAGATTGAACAGGGTGAGCAGTATAACAAGAGCTTTGAATATAAGTCTGAGAAGACTCTGACAGTCAATTCAATCCGTGGCAAGATTTATGATGTTAACGGTAATCTTTTAGCGTACAATGTAATCTCTTATACACTTACATTTGGTAATAATACATTACTTCCGGAAGAAGCAGAGAAGAGAAACCTATCCGAAAATAAATACAAGAATATGATCATCAATAACACACTCAACATTCTTAACGAGAATGGTGATGATGTTGATATTGGATTCTATATTAAAGAGAATAATGGTAAGTATAAATACACCATTGATGGCGCACCATTAAAGATGTTCCTGAAAGATGTTTATGCCGTGGATTCGGTTGAGGATCTTTCTGAAGAACAGGCAAATGCCACCGCCGAGGAAGTAGTTGTTTATCTTAGAAACCTGTTTGAGATAACAGCTGAATATGATACAGAAACTGCAATGAAGATCCTGGCCTGCAGATACAGTCTGTGGCTGAACCGTTATCAGCAGTATGTTCCTGTAGAAATAGCTCATAATATCTCTGAAAAGAGTCGTGCGACAATTACTGAGAATAAAGATAATCTGCTTGGTATGGACATAATGGTCACATCCAGCCGTGTTTATAATGATGCTAAATATTTCTCACATATCATTGGTTATGTAGGTAAAGCTTCTCAGGAGGATATTGATTATCTGAATGAATCTCTTGGAGAAGATAAGTACAGCAGTAATGATGTGGTTGGTAAATCCGGTATTGAGAAGGTATTTGAAACTGACCTTCATGGTACTGATGGAGAACAGCTCCTTTATGTAGATAATCTTGGAAAGGTACTTGAGGTTGAAAAAGATACACCTTCAATCGCTGGTAATGATATTTATCTGACTATTGATAGTGATCTTCAGAAGTATTGCTATGACATGCTTGAGAAGGAAATAGCATCTATCCTTATGTCTAAGATTTATAACGTTGCTGAGGTTTCTGAGGATAATCCAGACAAACTGATTGCTATTACAGATGTTTATGCCGCATTCTTCAATAATAATCTTCTGAAAATCTCAGAAATGAATAGCCCAACAGCTTCAGACCTTGAGAGAAGTACTTATAATACATTTACCGCAAGACAGGCTACAACCCTTGAAACAGTTAATGGACTTCTAACAGACAATCCTGTCGAACTTAAGAATCTCGATAGCGAGTACAGAGATTATTGCGAGTATATTTGCGAAATGCTCAGTAAAGAGGGCATTTACAATGTTGGCAAGGTAAATCAGAATTCTAAGAAGTTCCTTGCTTATACAAATGATGAGACATCTCTTCAGGACTTCCTGCATTATCTCATAAGTGTTGAGGCAATAAATACAACCTCAATTCAGGAAGATGATAAATACTACGATTCTGATGAAATTTACAGTATGCTCATTGACTATATTATTGAGCATCTTAAGGATGATCCTGATTTTAATAATCGTGTTATCAGAAATATGATCAAGGAAGGTTCTATTTCAAGTTATGATGTTGTTAACCTTCTTTATGATCAGGGAGTTCTTACAGAAGAGGGTGATGTTGAGTATTCATCCTTCCGTCTGGGTGGAATGACTCCTTATGGATTTATTATTGCTAAGCTTACATCTCTTGAAATAACACCTGCAATGCTTGCACTTACACCTTGTTCTGGTGCTGTCGTAGTTACAGATGTAAATACAGGTGAAGTAAGAGCAATGGTTAGTTATCCAAGTTATGATAATAATTATCTGACCAACCAGGTTGATCCTGATTATTATGCAAGCCTTCTTGAGGATAATACAGATCCTCTTTATAACAGAGCTACTATGATGCGTACTGCACCAGGTTCTACATTCAAACCTATTTCTGCCGTAACAGGTGTTTCTGAAGGCGTTTTGGGAGTTGATGAGTATATTACTGACCTTGGTGTATTCGAAGAGGTTTATACAAAGCCTAAGTGCTGGATTTACAGAGATTATCATTTAACACATGGTTCTATCAATATTCCTACAGCTCTTGATATTTCTTGTAACTATTTCTTCTTTACTGTAGGTTACAGACTTGCTACAAGAACTGGAACATATGTCGATGATGAAGGTCTTGCAAGTCTTAAGAAATATGCAAGTATGTTTGGTCTTACAAGTAAATCTGGTGTTGAGACAGAAGAGATTGAGCCTCATTTCTCTAATAACGATGCTGTTACCAGTGCCATTGGACAGGGTACTCACGCCTATGCTCCGGTGCAGCTTTCACGTTATGTTTCTACTATTGCAAATGGTGGAACATGTTACAATCTGTCTCTTATGAATAAGATTACTGATTATGAGGGTAATGTGGTAAGGACATCCAACCATACGATTGCATCTCAGGTTAATATTGATCAAACGCTTTGGAACCAGATACATACTGGTATGCGGCTCGTTGTAACGGACGATCTTGAGAAAAATAAACTTTTAAATACCATCAATGTTGAAGTTGCTGGTAAAACAGGAACCGCCCAGGAAGGAGAGGACAGACCTGCTCACGCGCTGTTTATTTCCTATGCGCCGTACTCGGCACCTGAGGTTTCAGTTACTACGGTTATTCCAAATGGATATGCATCCTCGAATGCTGCGGATCTGACCGGTTTCATTTATGCATATCTATATGATAAAGAAGCGCTTAATAATGCTGAATTTACTAAAGATAATGGAGAAGTTGGAGACTAAGAATGTTTAGAAGATATAATCTTAAAAATTATAACTTCATACTTATTTGTCTGGTTATTGCACTCATGATAATTGGTGTTTACGTTATTGACAGTGTTAATGATGAGTACACCATGAAACAGGCAGTCGGAGTAGCACTGTCAGTTGTTATCATGATAGCCCTTTCATTTGTGGACTATCACCTGATATCAAAGTTCTTTGTACCACTATATGCATTTAGTAATGTACTTCTGGTACTGGTTCTTATTGCAGGTTCTACTGTAAATAATGCTACAAGATGGTTCACGATTGCGGGTATTACATTCCAGCCTTCTGAGCTTGCAAAGACTATTATGATCATATTCTTTGCCACATACCTTAGTAAGCTGATGGATAAAGAAAAGGTAAATACCTTCGGTGGAATAATGGGATTTATCATATTCTGGGCAATCCCTATAGCGCTTATTTTCTTTGAGCCTGACCTTTCAACTCTTGTATGTCTTGGAGTAGTTCTGCTTAGTCTGTTCTATATTTCAGGACTTAGCTACAAGATAATAGGAGTAGCTCTGCTGATTCTTATACCTTCATTTAGTATATTTATCTGGTATATTCAGACTCCTAATCAGCATCTTTTGTATGAGCATCAGGTTAAGAGAATAATGTCATTCATTAACCCATCTGAATATGAGGACGAGACCATGCAGCAGGAAAACTCTGTAATGGCTATTGGTTCCGGACAGCTCATGGGAAAGGGACTGAAGAGTGATAGTGAGGCTGCAACAACCAGTGATACAAACCTTATTTCCGAGCAGCAGACAGACTTTATTTTCTCCGCAATAGGCGAATCTTTTGGCTTCTTCGGAAGTGTAATTATAATTGGAATTATTCTTCTTATAGTGTTACAATGTATAAGGGCTGGCAGGCATGCACGAGATGAGTTAGGTCTTCTGATTTCATCAGGTATGGCATGTCTTATTGGTTTTCAATCATTTATAAATATTGGCGTGGCAACCAGACTATTACCAAATACTGGTATACCACTTCCTTTTATTAGTTATGGACTTACATCACTTCTTAGTCTGGCTATTGGAATAGGCATAGTTTTGAATATAAGTCTTCAAAAGAGAAAGTATTAGTTTTATGTGGGAGGAACCTAATGAATATCGTACTTATAGCGCATGATCCAAAGAAAAAGCTGATGCAGAACTTCTGTATAGCTTATAGGGGAATTCTTGAGAATCATGATATTTATTCAACTGCTACAACTGGACGACTTGTAGAAGAGGCTTCTGGTGTTACTGTACATAAATTTCTTGCTGGTCATCTTGGCGGGGTTGAGCAGATTGCAACACAGATTGAATCTAACCAGATGGACCTTGTTATTTTCCTTAGAGAGAATAGCATGAGTCAGCCACATAATAACGACTTTCATAATATTTCCACTCTATGCGATATCTATAATATCCCTATCGCATCTAATCTCGCTACAGCAGAGCTTCTTATTAAGGCGCTTGAAAGAGGAGATTTGGACTGGAGATCACTTTATAAGAACTAGAGGACTTTCTAATGGGTAAGGCTGTAATCTATTATTTACTTCTTATGATCATAGCAATAGGAAGCGTTTTGTTTTTCATAAACAGGAACATTACCTACAGTGATAAGTATGACAGCGAAATGATCAATGAAGTTCAACTGAGTGCATCACTTCCAACAATGAAAGCAGGTGGATATCAATCCAGACTTGCAATCATACCGGATGGACAGGATGTAAATGCAGATGACTTCGTAGCTGATACATATGCAACACTTCTTGTAGATAATGAGAATAACGTACCTATTGTTTCATATAATTCCTTGAGACGTATATATCCTGCATCTACAACAAAGCTTATGACAGGCATTGTTGTTTGTGACGCCCTTTATTCAGGGAAGATTAGTCTGGATGACCAGATAACACTTTCGCATGATATTCAGTTCTATGAGGACGGTGTTCTTGCAAGTCCGCTTAAGGCTGGATATACCATATCAGTTCGTAATCTGTTATATGGACTCCTTATGAGGTCATATAACGATTTTGCTGTTATACTGGCTGAATATGTGGCGGGAGATCAGGCTTCTTTCGTTGACTTAATGAATCAGAAAGCATATGAAATAGGTGCCACAAATAGTCATTTTGCTAATCCTCACGGACTTCATGATGATAACCATTACGTAACAGCTTATGATATGTACCTGATTCTTCAGGAAGCAGAGAAGTATGACATTATAAGAGAAATCGATTCTTATGACTCATTCACATATTCATTTACTGATGCTGATGGAGTTTCATGGGAAGATGACATCTCACCTACAAATCAGTTCCTATCTGGAAATTATCAGCTTCCATCTAATATCAAGATTGATTCATGGAAGACTGGAACAACAAGACTTGCAGGTCACATATTAACTATGAATGTTGAGGTTGATGGAAAGAAGTATTCGCTGTTTGTTGCGGATGGAACTTCTGAAGACGACCTTTATAATAAGATTGGTACACTTTTTAATCTAACTAATTAAGGATTTACAATGAGCGGTAATAAGAAAAGAAGAAATAGCAACGTTATAAAACTTAATAGAGCTGCTAGGTTCAATTCTACTATTATCATTTTTGGTATTATCCTGGTTTATGTAATAGCAAGCATTTTCATTTCCCTTTCTAAGGAGCCTATCACGACTTATAAGGTTGGCAGCAGTAATATTAATAATAATATAAGCTGTACAGGTATTGCTCTTAGAAACGAGATTGAGATTACATGTGGCAAATCCGGCTATATGATCTACTTCGTTCATGATGGCGATAAGACAAAGAAGAATTCACCTGTTTGTACAGTAGATGAGACTGGAAATGTAATCACAGCTATTAAGGAAGCAGGAGATAGTGATGATGGTAATACACTCTTTACTGATTCCGATTATGCTCACATAAGATCTACAATAGATACTTACAAATCATCTTATTCAGATGTAACCTTCTCAAATCTTTATAATTTTAAATCTGAGATTGAGAGTAAGGTTATGGAGCTTTCCAGTGAAGTTATGATGCAGGAGATAAATGCAGGCGGTGCTCAGGTTAGCTCAACACTTCAGACTATAAAGGCTACAGAAAGTGGCGTTGTCACATATTATATCGATGGCTATGAGAAGAAGACTCCTGAAACTCTTTCCGAGGAGGACTTTAATCAGGCTAATTACAAGAAGACATCTCTTAAATCCGGAGATATTCTTGATACTGGTTCTACAGTATTTAAGATAGTTTCAGATGAGAACTGGAACATTGTCTGTCAGATTACAAAAGAGCAGGCAAAGGCTATTCAGGAAGAAGAGAAGCTGAGATTTACAATCAACAATTCTCCTAACGAGGTTAGCACAACCTTTAATCTTATTGAAAAAGAAGATTGTTACTTCCTGGTACTTCCACTTACTAAATACATGGTAGATTATATTGACGAGAGATTCCTTAGTATTGAGATTATCCTTAATAAGTTTGAGGGTCTTAAGGTACCTAATTCTTCACTTATTGATAAAGAAGTTTATATGATACCAAAGAGCTATGTTCCTGAGGATGAACGTTCAAACGTAAAGACAGTTAAGGTTATCAGATATGAGGATGACAAGAAGAAGCTTTCAAAGGATGCTGAGGCAGATGAGGCTACGCCGGATGATGCAACGCTCCTTGACGCCACTCTTGGAAATGCCAGCATGACCGATGCTGTTACGAAGTCTACAGTGACAGATGCAAAACCTGGCGAACCGAGGGATAAGACAGTAGAGCTTATCGTCTATAAGATAGATGAAGAATACTACTATGTGGATGAGGACGCATTTTATGATACTGACCAGATCTATACAAGAGAAAAAGGTCAGACTATTCCTGTTGTGTCACTTAAAACCACAATGCTGACAGGTGTTTATCTGGCAAATACAGGTGTTGCTAACTTCACTGAGGTTACGATAGTTAAGTCTCAGGATGAATTTACAATCCTGAAGAATGATGAGAACCTGAAGGAATTTGATAACATTGTTCTGGATGCAGAGCAGGTTCGTGATAACCAGAATCTTTATTAATGGAGGTAATTTAATCCATGTCACAAATACAAGACAATTATAAAGAAGTCAGAAGAAAAATCGATGAGAAGTGTAAGGAAATAGGTCGTAAACCAGAAGATGTTACACTTATTGCTGTTAGTAAAACAAAGCCACTCAGCGATATAGAGGAGCTCATCAAGATAGATGTAATGGATTATGGTGAGAATAAGCCACAGGAGCTTAGAGATAAGTTTGAAATGGTTTCAACTCCAGTTCGGTTCCACCAGATCGGACATCTTCAGACAAATAAGGTTAAGTATATAATCAATAAGGCAGTTTTAATTCATTCAGTTGATTCTTTTAAGCTTGCTCAGGTTATTGAGAAAGAAGCTGCTAAGAGGGAGATACATAGAGATGTCCTCATAGAGGTAAATTATGCTGAAGAGGATACAAAGTTCGGTGTTAAAAAGGAAGAGGTTCTTCCTCTTATAAAGGAGATTGCAAGTAGTTTCAGACATGTTCACATAAGAGGTTTGATGACTATAGCTCCATTCGTCGAAAACCCCGAAGAAAACAGAGAAGTATTCAAGGGTATGCATCAATTATTACTTGACATAAAATCTGAAAACATAGATAATGTTGATATGTCCATTCTCTCCATGGGAATGACAAATGACTATTTAGTTGCTGTTGAAGAAGGTGCGACTATGGTCAGAGTTGGAACCGCAATATTTGGAGAGAGAGATTATAGTTAACGAACGGAGTGTAACTTAACATGGCAAAAGGAAGAAAGGGATTCTTCGATTACTTCAAGATAAGTGATGATGAAGAAGAATACGATGAAGATGACGATTACATCTTCGATGAAGACGATGATTATGAATATGAAGAAGCTGTAAGACAAAAGGCTGCTGCTCCAAAGAAACCGGAGAGAAAGCCTGCTTTTTCTGCCCCTCAGCCTAAAGAAACCAGAAGACCTAGTAACTTCTCAAATACGGCTACGGCAACAGACAAGCTTGTTTCATTCGATAATCCTGAGAGAAGACCTAGACCATCTAGATCTCAGGAAGTATATGTAATTAAACCTCAGACATTTGATGATGCACAGACTGTAGCAGACTTTCTTAAGAGAGGACAGGCTATCGTTATCAATCTGGAAGGTTTGCAACTTGAACCGGCACAGAGAATCATAGATTTCATTGGTGGTGCCTGCTACGGTATGGAAGGCGAGATAAAGGCTATATCAGCATCAATCTTTATAGCTGTACCAAACAGCATAGAAGTATCTGGAGATCTTAGAGAAGAGATTCTCAACTCAACATTTTCTCCATTTTTAGGTAATTAATTGGCTATATAATACTCTGGGGAGGGTAACTATAGAATGTTAACACCACTTGATATTCAACAGAAGAAGTTCAAAGGTGGTCTTGGATTTGATAAGAAGGATGTTCAGTCATTCTTCGATGAGGTTTCAAAGAGCTATGGGGAGCTCTATAAATCCAACGCTGAACTTAAAGAGAAGGTTATCACCTTAACTGATAAGGTACAGCATTACAAGTCTACAGAGAACGAACTTAACAAAAAGCTTCTTCTTACTGATAAGAATATTGAAGAATCAAAGTCTAATGCAGAAAAGAATGCTAAGGCTATTGAGCTCGAGGCTATGAGCAGAGGTAATGATATCATTAAAGAGGCTCAGGCTAAGAAAGAAAGGCTGGAAGAGGAGATTCTTGATCTTACAGCTAAATATGCTGAATATAAGGCTAATTTCAATAGTCTCATCAGAAAGTTAAGAAGAACTCTAGATGATAATGATTTTGATCCTAATGCTGCAAATACAGTTGCTGCTGCAGGATATAATAAAGAAGATAAGCAGGAAGATATCAGTTATTTTGATATTTCCGGCGCAAGTTCAGCTGAAGGCTCAGGTTCATCCGGAGGTTCATCTGGATCAGAAGGCGGTTCACTTGGAGGATCTTCTGGTGGTTCAAAACTGAGCATGGCAAATAAACAAAGTAATTCATCCACTGTATATGGCTCAACCCTTGGTGGAGATGGCATTGACCCATTTAGCGATATAATGTTTATGGATGATTAGGAGGAAATATGTCATTAAATAATTCATTACCTGTATATTTCGAAGGTAAGAAAATTTATGACATAGTTTACCACAGTAACTTTGAAGGATTAGTATCATTTTATAATGAATATAATGCTGATGGTGCAAAGAAGCTTTGCATTGTATCAGACTCTAAAGTGGCATCCGTTTATATGGATGCTATTTTAGATATATCGAAAGATCGCTTTTCAAAGGTTGTAAACTATGTATTCCCTGAGGGCGAAGAAAGTAAGAATTTAGATACTGTTAAAGCACTATATGTAAAGCTGATTGAGGAGAAGTTCAATAGAAACGATGTTCTCCTTGCTTTAGGTGGCGGTGTTACAGGAGATATGTGTGGCTATGCAGCTGCAACATTCCTAAGAGGAATAGATTTTATTCAGGTTCCTACAAGTCTTCTTGCTGATGTAGATTCCAGTATTGGCGGAAAGACTGGAGTGGACTTCGATCAATATAAAAACATGGTCGGAGCATTCCATATGCCAAAGCTTGTTTATATTAACCTCGAAACCCTGAAGAGTCTTGATAAGAGACAATTCTTCTCTGGTATGGGAGAGGTTGTTAAGTCAGCTCTCATTAAAGATAAAGAGCTGTTTGATTGGCTTAAAGATAATATAAAGACACTTAGTAGTTTTTACAAGAAGGCTGACTTAAATAAGGATTATTCAGATATTAATTCTATAGTCGGCACTTTTAGCGATGATTCAGCAAATAATGGATATGATGATGTGGCAAAATCCATGGATATGTTTGCTCGTAAAATAGTTGACGATCCTTCCAAGTATTCATTTACTCGTTTAATGAGTCATATGATTTATAGCTGTAATAAGATTAAGAAGCAGGTTGTAGAAGATGATCCTCATGAGATAACAGGAGAGAGAGCACTCCTTAACTATGGGCATACTCTTGGCCATGCCATAGAAAAATATATGAACTTCCAGCTCCTTCATGGTGAATGCGTTTCAATCGGTTGCATTCTGGCAGCATATATTTCAAGAAATAAGGGACTTATTTCAAACTCCGATGTTGGCGAAATTGAAAGCTTAATAGTAGATAACTTTGACCTTCCAAAGCTTCCTAAAGATATTGATATAGACTTAGTTATCAGCTATACACATAGCGACAAAAAGGCTATTGGTAATACAATCAAGTTCATCTTATTAGACAGTATTGGCAACGCCATAATCCGTAAAGACGTCACCGACTCCGACATGCGTGACGCCATACTTGAATACATGAAGAACTATGCATAAGGACATAATTATGAAAAAAATATTTAAAATACTAATATCTTTATTTTTAGTTGCAATTTTAGTGGTTATTGACCAGTTAAGTAAATTCTGGATCGTTAAGAATATGGTTCCATACAAGGACGAAAAAAAGGTCATTGATGGAGTGTTTTCACTAAGATATATAAAGAATAGTGGTGCTGCCTGGGGCTCTTTATCAGGTAAAACAATACTTCTCTTAGTAATATCTATTATTCTTATTATTGCTTTGTTATATGTATATAAGAATATTATTTTCGAAAATAAATACATTGAACTTAAGATATGTATTCTATTTATTCTTGGCGGTGCAATTGGAAATATGATAGATAGAATCCGCCTTGGATTCGTAATTGACTTTATTGAAGCTAAATTCATAAACTTTCCAATATTTAACTTTGCAGATATATGTGTAACTGTATGTATGTTCGTTGTTCTTGCGTTATTTTTATTTAAGTACAAGGATGAGGATATGGACATAATGTTCGCGCGTAAAAAGAGATAATCATATTTGGGGAAATATGAAACAGAAGACGTTGAACAAGTATTTAAGAGAGAGGTTTGGGCAGAAGGTTTATAAGCTGGCGCTAGATGGCGGTTTTACTTGTCCGAATAGAGATGGCACCCTTGGATCGAAAGGGTGTATTTTTTGTTCTGCAGGTGGATCGGGTGATTTTGCTGAGGATAGGAATCTTTCTATAACTCAGCAAATTGAAAATGGTAAAAGAAGAGTAGTAGCCAAGATGCCCAAGAATAAAGAAAGTAATATAGATACTAATAAATATATTGCATACTTTCAGGCTTTTACCAACACATATGGCCCTGTAGAACGGCTGAGAGACCTTTATACAGAAGCTATTAATCATCCTGATATTGTAGCCGTCTCTATTGGAACAAGGCCAGATTGCCTTCCTGACGAGGTCCTCGATCTACTAGATGAATTAAATCATATAAAGCCAATATGGATTGAGCTTGGGCTTCAGACTATACACCAGAAAACAGCTAATTATATTAGAAGAGGTTATCCTTTATCAGTCTATGACAAGGCGGTTCAGGATTTATTATCTCGTAATATAGAAATTATTACTCATGTAATCCTTGGATTACCAGGTGAATCAAAAGAAGATATGCTGGAAACAGTAAAATACGTAGGAGAAAGCGGCGTACAGGGGATTAAGTTACAGCTTCTTCATGTATTAAAGGATACTGACCTTGCCAAGGATTATGAACAGGGACTTTTTGAGTGTATGACTCAGGAAGTATATATTAATCTAGTAAATGATTGCCTTGATATACTACCTGATGATATAATAATACACAGGTTAACAGGGGATGGTCCAAAGAGTACACTTATAGCTCCTGAATGGAGTAAAGATAAGAAGAAAGTACTAAATGCTTTGAACCATAAATTGGGGCTTTAATCAGCCAATAGGTGTTCTTATGGCTAAATGTAAAGTCTGTTTTAGACATTGCGAAATTATTGAAGGGGAAATCGGTTTCTGCGGTGCAAGAATCTGTAAATATGGCATTGTCACCGCGTCTAATTATGGCAAGATTACTGCGCTTGCTCTTGATCCTATTGAGAAAAAACCACTTTCAAGGTTTTGTCCTGGAAGTAAAATTCTTTCAGTAGGAAGTTATGGTTGTAATCTACGTTGCCCATTCTGTCAAAACTATGACATATCCTGGTCTGAAATGGCCAAATCCTTTGCAAAACTTAATATTGATAACATGGACGAAAAAGGTCTGGAATACATCTCCCCAGAAGAGCTTGTTTATATTGCTAATAGCTATAAAGATGAGGGGAATATTGGTATTGCATTTACTTATAATGAGCCAATGATAGGATATGAATTCGTCCGCGATACAGCAAAGCTTATTAAAGCTGAAGGTATGAACAATGTTCTCGTGTCTAATGGAACAGCTGAAATAGCTGTTTTAGAGGAAATTCTGCCATATATAGATGCAATGAATATCGACTTAAAGGGCTTTAGTGATGACTATTACAGCAGACTATTGGGCGGTAATAGGAAGATGGTAATGAGTTTCATTGAAAGGGCTGTCCGAGATTCTCACGTTGAGCTAACAACACTTATTATTCCTGGGGAGAATGATAGTTATGATGAGATGCGCGAGATAAGCAGCTGGATAGCTGGACTTAAAGATAAAGACGGAAATGTAATCGGCAAACAGATACCACTGCATATATCCAGATTCTTCCCAACATTTAAGATGACTGACAGGGCGGCCACGGATGTTAGGAGAGTATATGAACTGGCTGATATAGCCAGAGAAAGATTGGACTTTGTATATACAGGGAATTGCTAACTATAAAGGTAAAAGTATTATATAAAAGGGAGAACATGATGAAAAAAAGGAAATTATTATGTCTAATCTTAGTATTATCTCTATTTCTTACTGCATGCGGAAATAAAGATATCAAAGTAGAGGATTATGGTTCGGGGGAATCAAGTAGCAAATCCAGCGAAGCAAAAGCTAACGCAGGTGATTCACTCATCGAAATGCTGGGTGGTAAAGAGCTTTCATATTCAAACTCCTTCAATTTAGGAGATACCGCATGTGAAATGAACGTAGATTATACTGTTAAAGATACAGATAGTCTGTGTATTTACAACGTAGAATTAATGACAGAAGATGATGTTAAAGAAAACGAAATAGTAAAGAAAATATTTGGAGAAACTGGAAAAGCGATAAAAACAGAAGATAAAAGCCTTCTAAATAAAGATGAAGATTCTTCAGGTATAATTGATGTTATAAACTCCATTTGTTCGGCAAATTCAGATCCAGATAATGTCCATGTTCACGAGGCTGTCCCATGGCTAGATGAGGATTCATACTATATACATACATATGAGGGTAAATATAACGAATTAGATTATCAATTATTAGTATCATATTGCAGTAAATTTAATCAAATGGCGGTTGCGCTTTTCCCTAAAAAGTATTCTGATATAGTTGGTGATCCTGCTCTAGAAGATTGTTTTTTGTCATATCGTGATGGAAATGTTTATCTTTATAATCCAGGGCTACACACAGTTAATCTTAATGAGGTAATGTCTGACAGGCCAAACAAATGTACTCTTTCAGATGAAGAGCTTATAAACACAACATCTAAAACTCTTAAAGATTTTCTGAATGTTGACTATCCACCAGAATCTATATCATTTTATTCTAATGCAAATTCTCTCGGCATTCCTGATGTAGAAGATCCACAAAAGAATGAATTGGTATATTTAAATGACGATATAATAAATTCAGATACTCTTGAAGGAGCAGTAAGAGATGGGTATGACATTCCTGTAATGTATACCATATGCAACCAATATATAAGAACGGGAACTCCATATGTTGAATCAATGGTACTTCAGAGTGGAGACGTATATCTCAATAATTCCGGAGTCATTGCTTTCAGAGTATCTACAAATTATATATTTGGGGACAAAGTAACAGAAAATACCAGTGTACTTAGTTTTAAAGATGCAATGGATACATTTGTAAATGAATCATCAAAAGATATCGATCCAAAAGAATTCAGCGAAAACACTGGTTCGCTCATTATCGATGCTGTTCAATTCGTATATGTTCCAGTTACACTGGATGATGGCACAATGCAACTCATTCCTTCTTGGGAAATATCTACAAGATCAACAAGTAGATTGATTGCTGTAACATATATAAATGCAATCGATGGAAGTCACATTAATACACTTAGTGCCGAAGATTTAGGATATTGATCATATAGTACAACAGGAACATAAAATAAGAAATAGTAAAAAATAATGTCAGTGGAAGTCGAAATTTCCATTGACATTATTTTTATAATATGATAGTTTACATAATATAATTATGGAAAACTATTTTATTCATCATCAGAATCTTGAGCAAATTTTTCAGAAACATTTTCACGTAGTGTAACCTTGTTTCTGGCTCCACGTTTTCTTTCCTGATCTATATCTGCATAATGTTTACGAGTTGTATTAACATCTTTATGTCCAAGAACATCTGCAACAAGGTAAATATCACTTGTTTCCTGATAAAGAGCTGTACCATAAGTGCTACGAAGCTTATGTGGAGTTATCTTTTTTAGTGGTGTAGTCACTCTGGCGTACTTTTTAACCATGTTTTCAACAGACCTTACAGATATACGTTTTCTGTGAGAGGAGAGGAATAGTGCATCCTCATGGCCATCTACAGGGACTATTTTTTCTCTTTCTTTAAGATATTCCTGTATATAACCAGTTGCTTCGTCAGAAAAGTAAACAAATGATTCATTTCCACCTTTTCTGGTGACTTTTACACGTGAATTATCAAAATCTACATCATCTATATTAAGTCCAACAGTCTCAGAAACACGCAGTCCTGTGCTTAACATAAGGGTTAAAAGGGCCAAATCACGCGTTTTATCGCGTTCATGGAACTTTTGTTGACGCTGTGTCAAATTGGTTCCATATTCAACATTATCAAGGAAATCAGCTGTTTCATTAGCTTCCATACGAACAATGGCTTTTTCCTTTATTTTAGGGGTTTTTACCTTTTCTGTGACATTTTGAGAGATGCAATCATTAATATATAAATACTTGAAAAAAGCACGTAAACCAACGAGTTTTCGCTTTTTTGAGGCGTTATCATTGGTATATTCACGGCCATTACGTACATAATATGACAAATAATCCAGATATTCCTCAATGTCACGAGCCTGGAGTTTATCTATATCAGAGTATGTTATTTCATACATTTCTTTTTTCTTTAAAAAAGGATTTTCTGATTGAAGAAATTCAAAGAAATATTTAATATCATGTGCATAGGCTATGCGGGTACGTGGTTGGGTTGTGGTTTCAATTGAACGCATGAAGTCTTTAACATATGGAGGAAGATCTGAAAGGATAGATCTAAGTTCAAGGATTTGTTTTTTTGAAAGTTGTTTTGCATAGGATTCAGACATGGTTTTATCCTTTCTTTTGTATATTTGCACTGCTTTATTTTCGCAAAACTATGGTTTCACGAATAAATATCTATTTGTAGTATACCACTATTCTTATCCCTTTTCAACCCCCTTTTTCCTTTATTTTTAGCCGTTTTTTTAACTTTTTTATACCTTGTTTTTTTCTTTATTTCAAAAAAATAATACCACAAGTTTTTTTCAAACTCATGGTATTATTTTTATATTATTAGTTTTAATTCCAGGTAGTTTAATTAAAACTAAATTTAATGATTCATAGCTGGTCCGTTATTATTTACATTTACTTGAGCCTGTTGAGGTTTTATTGCATTCATAATCTTGTTTATCTGTTCCTGTGTAAGTACACCAGGATTCTTCTGGATAAACTGCTGCAAAGCTGTCTCTGGATCAATATCTACACCAAATTTCTTTGCAAAGTCTTTCATATTCTTGCAATCCTTAGCCATACCCTCTACTATCGCATTTTTATCGGCACCAGGTGCTTTTAACTTATCAAAGATGTCATCTAATGATTTATCAAAGATTTTCTTTTTGCTCTTTTCTAAGTTCTTTTCAGTTAGTTTCTTGTAACCACGGTTATTGAATTCATTTTCAAGCATTGAATTTAAGTTTTTCATGAATATTTTGCCTTCTGGGCTATTTAATTCATTATTAAATGCAGCTCTAAGATTTGAATCTTTTTCCATAAATTGTTTTACAGAATCAACATTCAATGGCTTATTTGTACGCATTCTTTGTGTAAACAGTATTTCTTTGAAGCCTTCTATAAGCTTTTCTTTTGTTTCAAAATCATTATGAGCCACATTATAGATTGCATCATCAATACATGCATTAACATAGTATTTAGCATCAATTACTGTTATAAGCTTTACATCTGTATTACTTACATCATATTTCTTATTCTGCTTTTCTTCTGCTGTATATTTCCAACGCTTTTCATCATTTTTAATATACTCGTTGTGATCCTGTGCCTTAAGAATCTCATTTTCGTTCATTAGTTCCGTATATTTAACATTTTTTATCTCATTTCCAACCTTCATTTTAAAGGTCTGTCCTGCCAGATAATTTTCATTATCTATTGCAAGATATGTATTACCCGGATCTATAGCAAAATCTGTAAGATTTTCAATATTTTTATAGTCTTCTTTATTAAGAAAGAATGAATTCTTTGGAGGTGTTGTCCAGCCGGCAGCCTTATAAAATGCCTGAGCTTTTATATTTGCCTTATCTAGCTTAGCCTTCATTTCTTTATTTCGTGTAGCAATTGCATTTATCTTTTCGTCGCTCAGACCAATCTTCTTAAGCTTATTAACTATAACAGAATTAGGATCTTCAAAATCATGAATAGACTGACATAATCTTTCATATGCTTCATTATCATAATGCAGCATTGATGGGATCTCCAGATCACCATTTTTATTAATCAGACTCTTAATAGCATTATATGTTTCATCATCCTTTGCCTGATAGAGTGCTCTGTTCTCTAAAGTATCTCCATACATTCGGTCATATACATATGTAGATGTTTTAACAAAAGCATCCAAAAATGGATATGCTCCCACTAAGGATATATCTCTATTATAAACTTCATCAAAATTATATGCACTATGCAGCTGCTTTAATTCCGTCATTAAAGAGTTTAGTTTTTTCTTATCTGCCGGACTTAGATTGTTTTTATAATAGTAATGAGATTCATGTGCATGTTTATCCGGATGATTCTTATTATATTCTTCAGCCATTTTCAGACGCACAGGTTTTGGATTAAACCAAATATCTCTTATCTGATTTGATAAATCAGAAAACTTATGAGCAGCATAATCAGCTAAAGATTTATTTATATCATTTTCATCATATTTAATATCAGGATATTTTCCTGACTTAATTTCATTAATGATATCTTCTTTTACCTTAGTATCAATTCCTTCTCTAAGCTTAATATCATTTATATCATAATTCCACTTTAATTCTTCAGGCGTACTGACTTTATATTCATGCATATCCCAGGTATATGTCAATACTCTATTAATATACTCTGGTTTAATATTTATTAGAGCTCTGCCAAATCTTACCATTGGTTCTGGCGCCATTTCTTTAGGTGGACTGATTACGTCAATACCAAAATAATTTCCAAACACATGTTTATATAGAGCTGAATCCTTCTTGATTACCATATTCATAGCCGGAAGGAACTGGTTTCTTTGTGGATCCCTAGGTATACCATCTTCCATTTCTTTAAAGCCTGTTTCAAGGGAACAAGCATCGAAAGACATATCATTATCATAAGCTTTGATAGACTTGATAATAATATTACCAGTTACAGGATCCTTCTCATTTAAACACTTGAAGTTTCGACCATGTCTATCTTTCTGGAAACATAGTGTATCTATAGCCTGCAGACGCATAAGATTTCTGATAGCTTCTGGAGAGTAAACTATCTTAACATTGTCTCGTTCTGCCTGTTTCATAAGGTCTATAAACTCATCTCCCGGAGCCTCTTCACAAATAGTACATAATTGATTAACCTCTGTACCATCTCTTCTCTTAAACTTAACCAGAGAAGTCTTAGATTTCGTAATAACATCATCAAATCCCAGGTGCTCAGCCACTCTGGCAGTTGCTGTATTATTAATAGCTACCTTATCTTCTCCCTTCTGCTTTACGGTCTCGTTCATCTGTCCGTAGAGTTCTACTTCTTTACCAAGGGTATATCTGAATATATTTTCAACCTCTTTATCTGAAAGTCCTTGAAGTGCATTTAGTAAAACAGCATCTTCATTATCTTTTAGATTTAATCTCTTTTTCAACCAGTCAACTGCACTTGTCTTCTGGATAACTTCTGCTGCCTTAGCTCCTGGAATATAATTTCCCTCATCTTCAAGCATTTGTTTTCTAAAAAGATATGCCTGTTTCTCAATTCCCTGACTAGTAGCTATAAGCTCATCCAGCGATTTCTCTTCCTGAACAGCGGGATAATCAGCTGCTTTATTATATAATTCGAAATCCTTAAATATCTTATCAAAATCATGTCCCAAATAATTCACAAGCTTATCAGCAACCTTTTGTTTATTAGCAGCACCTGCCTGATCTAATGCTGTTTTAAAAGCATTCAGAAATCTCTCGCCGTTTTCATAATCCTTATTTGATATCTTCTTTAGTCGTTGTTCTTCATTTCTAGGATCAGACTCTCTATTTGCCTTACTTGCAGCAAGCTGTCTCAAACGACGTGTAATAAAGCCTTCAAGGTTATAATTAAGGAAAGGAAGGTTCTCTTTCAGATAATAGAAATTCTGATCATCTCCCTGTAGTCTTAATCTATAAACATCAGTGGAATTACCCTCATTCTGCCAAACAACAGTTTCCTGATCAGCCTCATAAGAACTAACTTCAGTTATTATATTATAGGCATTCAGGCTATTTTTCTTCTCAAGAGTAATATTATCAAACTCTACCGCACCATCCTTGATAGAGGTGAACAGGTTATAATTATCAATTTTTGCCTGTCTAGCAGTATTTAGAAGCTCTGACACACGTCTATATCTTCTCTTTCCAGCTATACTTGAAGGCTTTCTACTACTCAGGTAGTTTTCTGCAGCATCAAAGAATTCCTGATAAGCTTTATTAATTCTCTCTATATAGCCTTCTGCATCAAATATTCCCTGGTCATTTATATAATTTCCAAATCCAGACTCCAGAACATTATTAAGGGCAGCAATACTCTTTTTAACCCATAGCATCTCAGGAGACGCCTTCTTAAATAGTCTCCAGTCTTTCTCAAGAAGTGCACTGGCATTCAGCATAAACTGGCTTGTTTTAAGATTATTCTGCTTAAAATCATTTATTGTTAGCTCATCTCTTAAGGCAGTTCTCGCCTCATTTCTATCCCTTATAAGCTCACTATCTTTCTTACTTGTAAGGTTTGCCCTCATCTTAAACTGATTAGGCTGGAGTTCCAGAGGATAAACTATGTAGTAATCACCGTTTAACTTCACGGCTGTTTTTTTCTGTTCGTCGTTTAACCTATCATAGCTTCCTCTGATAAGTTTCTGATTTCTTTGTTTTGGTGCCATAATTTTTTCTCCTTTATTCCTCTATCTTAACTCCGCTATAATACTCTACTTCCCTCTCAACAAAATTATTAGGGAATTTACTATACGCTTTATCTATTCTACTTTGATTAACAGTTTCATTCATCATTTCATTGTCCATATTTGAATATATATCAGTGTTTGCTGAAAGAACATAGTACTTCACACCTTCTTTTTCTCTGTTCTCCACATAATTAAAAGTGTTGTTATAAAAGAATTCCGCCATATCACTTTCTGAAATATCTTCTGTATCAAGAGCAGGTAAATACGCATAAATAGTATTTAATTCATTCATTAATGCTATATCAAAGCATGTTTTCAGCATTTTTTCTCCTGCTCCCTGTAGTCTCAGTTCTGGATCTATCCACATCCATTTTATTACAAAATAGCCATCATCTATTGAAACAATGGTTATTCCTATAGGTTCAATACCATCCTCATTTGTATCAATTGCCCCGAGTAGTATGGTAGTTTCCTCTTCCAAAAGTCCAAGATAATCCTTTGGTACAAATCTGTTAAATAGATCCTTTACATCTTTATCACATTCATTTAATAGTATGATATCCATATAAACCTCCATAAATGTAAATTTACAATAATTTCTTTAACATCTTATCATAGAAAGTATAACAAAAGCGCAACACATGTGTTATAATTTTTTTTGGATGGTTTTTAAATTAAGGGGTGTTTTATGATTAATGGCAAAAAAATGGTCGCTTTATGCACTTCACGCATATATGATCCCCAAATCCATGGATATATTGTAAAGTTGAATGAGAGGCTCCGTGCCGAGGACTACTCTCTTCTTATTTTTGCAATAAATTCTGATATTTATTGGGAAGAAAACAGACAGGCAGCTGAAAAATATATTTTTAAGCTTATTCCTTATAACTATATTGACGCTGTTGTAATCATGGACGAAAAGATTAAAAGTCATAAGATTTCAGAATATGTTATCGAGCATTCTAATGAAAATAATGTCCCGGTTATAATCGCCGATGGACATTATGATGGCGCTTATTGCATTAATTTTGATTATGAAAAAGGCTTTGAGCAGGTTGTTCGTCATATAATTGAGGATCATAAAGTAACAAGACCACATATGATTGCTGGTCAGCCTGATAATGATTTCTCAAACAACCGAATCAAAGTATTCAAGAAGGTTCTGGAAGAAAACAACATTGAATTTAATGACAGTATGCTTAGTTATGGCTATTTCTGGTCAGATCCATGCCGTATTGCCATGCAGGAGCTTTTCGAAAGATGTGAAGGATCAGAGCTTCCAGAAGCTATTATATGCGCTAATGACGTAATGGCTATTACTGTATCAGAAATGCTTAAGGAAAAAGGTTATAAGATTCCAGATGACATTTTAATAGCTGGCTTTGATGGTTATGATGAGATTTTCTTCACTTCTCCTAAAATAACATCTGCTTCCTGTGATATCATTCAGCTTGCTGATGCATCTGCTGATGCTGTTTTTGAGGCCATTAAGGAAGGAAAAACACATAACCGCTTTATCACACCTACATTCATCGCAAATGAATCCTGCGGTTGTAAGGAACATAAAGAAAGCACTCAGATACTTCTTGACTGGTTCAGAGAAAGCTTTTCCAGACATAATGATGACAACCGAGTATTAAAACGAGTTACTGCAGCCATGCAACTCAGTCCTAATATAGGAACCATGGTTTCTCATCTCGATTGCTATAAAACCGACCAGCAGCTTACAGTTGTTGATAAACGAATGTTTGAAAATGAGGAAGATAATTATTTCATAGACCTTGAAAATGATAATTCCAAGAAAGAGCTTGTAAAGATTTTTGATGCTGATTTTAAGGATGATTATAAACCAGATACATTTGTAAAGCCTGAATATGATGATATCTATACAGAAGATGTGCTCTCTCCCGCTTTCAGATACAGAATCCTTCAGCTTACAGAGAGTGGTTATCCACTTATTTTCAATGCTCTGGACTATATGGGTAAAGCTTTTGGATTTGTCTGCTATTATTTCAGGGATTATTTCATCTCCAACTATTCGAATACAGTAAATGCGACAAATGCAATCGGTACGGCAATTGGTGGATATGTTAATATTCAGTACCAGCGTACTCTTCTCGAAAAGATGGATGAGATGTACAGGCATGACCCACTTACAGGTCTGTTTAACAGAATAGGCTTTCATAACCAGTTTAAGAAGATTTGTAAAAAGCATAAATATGACAACAAGGAAATCACTGTCATTATGTCTGACCTGGATGGACTCAAATATATAAATGACCATTTCGGACATGCTGATGGAGATAATGCTATCGCTACCACCGCTAAAGCCCTTATGGACTCTGTCCCTGAAAACAGTCTTTCAGCAAGATTTGGTGGTGATGAGATTTTCTCAGTTATCTTTGGCGAATGCGATCCTGATCAAATTATAAAAAATATAGATAAATATCTTGATAAATATAACGAAGGATCTGGAAAACCGTATGATGTATCTACCAGCTGCGGTTATATTACAACTATCCTGAACGATGATTTTGATATAACAAAGGCAGTAAAGAATGCAGATACAAGTATGTACGAAGTAAAACGAGAAAAATATATACGAAAAGGTATTATTACTGAATAAATATCATTTTATAACTATTATTCCTGCATTTAGCCCTCTTCTACCGTTTGTATAGCGATGAGAGAAGAAGATATCATGATATTTCATTGTACAAAGTTTTGTCTGGTAAATGTTTCTGGATTTAAGACCAGCATTTACAAGGATCAGTTCGTTCAGATTCCAGAGATTAAGCATATATCTGTCCCTGATCTTTACTGTCCTGAATATCTCATACGGAACACCCAGTCTTGTAAGTGTTATACCCTTATATTCAGCTGGCATTCCTTCTCTATAAACACTTCCGGAATGAATGATATATTTAAAATCATCATTCTGAAGTGGTTCAAAAGTAACATTATCCTCAGTTGTATCAAGGTAAGGACATTCCACCATTGCTTTAATAACAGTTTCATCCACCTCATAATTCTCAGGACCAATAGAAGGACCTATTATAGCCTGGATATTTTCAGGCAGACAGCCATAAACCTCACTCATCTTCTCAACTGTTTTAGCGGCAATGGCATCTACAGTACCTCTCCATCCCGCATGAACCGTACCAATTACACGGCTGACAGGATCTGCCAGAAGTATAGGCACACAATCAGCTGTATAAACAATAAGCGGTATGTTCTTTACATTTGTGATTTGAGCATCAATTTCGAAATGGCTTAGATCTCTGGAAATGCCATCTCCAGCATCCTTTTCTTCAACAACCAGAATGTTTGACTTATGAACCTGATTTGGAGCGGACATACGAGTATAGTCAAAGCCCATTGTGGCACCAAGTCTCTGATAGTTCTCCATTACATCTTCTTTTTCATCATCAAGATGTAGTCCCATATTCAGCGACTCATAAATCCCTTTGCTGACTCCACCAAACTTAGTAGTGAAACCATGCTGGATAAAGGACATATCTGAAAATCCCTCAACCTGAATAAACGGAACACCATCATCAATATTCAGGGTGACATTTTTAGAACTATGAATACCCTGGTAATTAGTATCTATTAATTTTTTTGCTTCTTCTTTATTCATAAAAACCTAACTTAATATACCCAACAATTTCTTAAAATAATCAGGAAGCTCCGAATTAAATTCAATATATTCCTTAGTTCTAGGATGTATAAATCCAAGTGTACCTGCATGAAGAACCTGCCCGGCAAGATTAAACTGACTCTTCTTTGGTCCATAAACCGGATCTCCCAGAAGCGGATGACTTATACTGGTAAGATGTACTCTTATCTGATGAGTACGTCCCGTTTCAAGCTTGCATTTAACATATGCAAAGTTATCTTTTAAATTCTTTTGGAGATAAATATGAGTCACTGCTCTTCTACCATCTGGATCAATAGCCATGCACTTTCTATCATTCTTAGCACGGGCAATATTTTTCCTGACCACGTCAGTATAAACTTCATTTAGTCCTTCTGGAAATACTGCATCAGGAATATCATCGTTTCCTTTCTCAAGTCTCTCCATCTTATCTATGTCAAAATAATTATAAACAATACAGCTATAAATCCTATGTATACTATGGTCAGCAAACTGCTCAGCCAGACTCTGATGAGCAAGATTCGTTTTGCAAATAACAAGAAGTCCACTGGTATCCTTATCAATACGGTGCACAATACCAGGACGTTCCACACCATTAATAGATGAAAGCGAATCACCTGAGTGGTACATCAGAGCATTAACAAGAGTACCTGTATAATTACCAGGAGCGGGATGAACAACCATCCCCTGCGGCTTATTAACAACTATAATGTCATCATCCTCGAAAACAATATCCAAAGGAATATTCTCAGGAAGGATTTCCAGCTTCTCTGGTTCAGGAAGGGTCAGATTCACAGTATCACCCTCAGAAAGCAAATAAGAGGCTTTTATACGCCTCTCAGTGCCATCAGAGCCAAGAACCGAAATATGTCCTTTATCAAGAAGTTTCTTGATATAGGAGCGGGATACTTCTTCAAGTTCTTCTGATATGTATTTGTCCAGTCTTACACCAATATCATCAAGATCAGGTGTTAAAGTAATATTCTGTTCCATGTAATAACCTGTTCTTTAATATGCAAATTACTATTTATAACTTACTTATTTAATAACGTTACATCAAGCTTGTTAAATGGTATTTCAATATCATTTTCTCTAAATGCCTTAAGTATCTTCTCATTAAGAGTACGTTTAACAGCAATATAACTTGTAACCGGAACCATGCCAAATATACCAAGCTTAACGCCGTGAGCACCAAGCTCATCTACGAATACATTTTCCGTTCCATTAATTATATTTTCCTCAGACTTAATAAGCTCCATAACAATAGCTCTGGCCTTATCAATATCCGTATCATAGCCAACATCTACGTTAATAACAAGTGCTCTCTTATCATCTCCGGAACGATTTTTTACAGAGTTATTTGTAAGCTGTGAATTAGGAATTTTAATAACCTCTCCGAAAACCGTCTTTATGGTTGTATAATAAATAGCTATCTCTTCAACCACACCTTCAACATTTGCATTAGGAATTTCTATATAATCCCCCTTTTTAAAAGGCCTGATCACAAGAAGAAGAACTCCACCAGCAAAATTTGAAAGTGCGCCCTGCATAGCAAGTGAAATACCTACACCAGCCGATGCAATAAGAGCCGCGATAGATGTAATCTCAACGATATGAAGCTTAGAGATAATCGTAACAATGATAAAAATCTGAATACCATACTTAATAAGATTCAGAATAAACCTGCTTGCAATGGGATCTACGCCACGAGTATCCAGCCTGCTTGAAATCGCTTTTACAACCTTCTTAAGTATCTTACTTACGATAACATATACAATAAGTGCAATCAGAAATTTAAGCAGATAATCAAGTAAAGAAATACCCTTTCCATTGATCCACTTACTTATATCATCACCTGTTATTATATTTATATCTTTAAACACTTCCAAATACATACTTTATAACCTTTATAAATAAACAATTAAAAGCTAAACTAACTGTCCAAGTACTTCAACGATAAAGTTCCATGTCCTCTCAACGCTGTCTACATACATCATCTCTTTTGGTGTATGTATATCCAGAATATCAGGTCCAAATGAAACTGCGTCAATCCCACTAATAGCACCTGCAAAAATACCACACTCTACACCAGCGTGCACAGCCTCAACGATCATAGGCTTATTAAACATCTTTTCGTAAGTACTTGTCATTATATCGCGAAGCCTTGAATCCGCCTTATATTCCCATGCAGGATAAGGTCCAGAAACATCAATAGTTCCGCCTGCAGATTTACAGATAAGCGAAAGCTGTTCTATCAACTCTTCCTTCTCGCTTTCAACACTACTTCTCACACAGAAAGACATTTCTATTGAATCATCATGAGTCTCAAGTATACCAAGGTTAAGTGAAGTCTGAACCAATCCCTCAATATCCTTACTCATTGTCTGAATACCATTTGGAAGACTACTAAATGCCATCACAAGCGAAAGATTAACCATCTCATCAAGTGGATAAACCCCACTATAGTTCTCTTCTTCCTCAGAAGTGAGTGGCTCACATTTAATCTGAATTCCAGGATCAGTTTCTGCATATTCTGATCTGATATCCATATCTGTATCTTCAAGTGCAGCAAGGATTCCATCATAATCCTTTGCAACAATTATAGCCTCTGCAGCAGAAGGAATGGCATTATCCTTAAATCCACCTTGAATAGAAATAATACGAAGGCTGTCATCTACAAAAAGAAGGTCTCTTAGAACTCTGGCAAGCAGCATATCAGCATTAGCTCTACCCTTATCAATCTCAATTCCTGAATGACCACCAAGAAGACCACTTACAGAAATCTTGTAACGTTTTCCCTGGGCTCCTCTTCTTTTTATAGGAAATTTCATCTGTACGAGCGCTCCACCTGCACAGGAAACGAGCAGATGTCCTTCATCCTCAGAATCAATATTCATAAGAGTTTTGCCCTTAAGTTTTGTCATATCGAGACCAGCAGCACCTAGCATTCCAATCTCTTCATCTACTGTGAAAACGCACTCAAGAGGTGGATGAACAATCTTGTCGCTATCAAGAATTGCCATCATATAAGCAACACCTATTCCGTCATCAGCACCAAGAGTTGTTCCTTCAGCACTTATAACTCCATTATCACAACGAAGCCTAAGTCCCTCTTTCTCAAAATCAAACTCAAAACCAGCTTCCTTCTCGCATACCATATCAATATGGCCCTGAAGAATAATTGGCTCTGACGCTTCACCACCATTTGGAAGATTAGCGTCCTTATAGATAATAACATTGTTCATATCATCCTGATAATAATCAAGTCCTCTATCCTTAGCGAACTGCACAATGTAATCACTTATTTGTTTTGTGTTTGTTGAACCGTGTGGGATGCCACATAACTCCTCAAAAAATCCTAGAACCGATGCTGGTTCCTGTCCTTCTAATACTTTCATTTCATACCTCGCAACATAGTTATTGTAAATATAGTACTTCTTAAATATCGTATTTCTTTAATGATTCTTCAAGGTTCTTAATATAGTCAAACCTGTCATTAACCGTACTACTTAAAGAATCATAATTTGAATTAAATTTCTGCATCTGGAGTGCATGGTCATAATCCATCTTAGCAAGCTGTTTCTCCATTGCAATATAAGCCTCATCCTTTTCAAAAAGAGTCTTGATATAACGCTTTCCGTCAAGTTCACCTAGTGTCTTCTTAAATGCCAGATCCTGTTTGTCAAAATTAAGCGTTCCACTAAGCAGCTGTCCCAAATCAACACTGGATAAGATGTCTATAATCTCTGCATCAGCAAATGCATTCATATCTTTTACATATGTTGTTGTACTTAGTTCAACAACGATAAAGCGTCTGATTCCAAGGTCATAAAGAGGCTTAATAGGCGAATTATCCTTCATTCCACCATCTACATAAAGACTTCCATTTACATCAACTGGTGAAAAAATAACAGGCAGTGATGTTGTAGCAAGAAGAGCCGACCTGATAAAACCATTATCCTGATCATTAAGCTTAAAGTATTCTATCACATAATCTCTGTATGTATCTTCCACAGAAGCAGACATTATAAGCTTCATCTCTTCCTGAGTAACCTGTTCAGAAGAAACTATACCTTCAGGACATCTGGCACCAGTAACAAAAACCGGCATCATCGACTTATCTTCTGTTGTTTTAAAAAGATCATAAGTAAGATACTTATCTATTAATTCTTCAGTCTTTTTTCTGGAGAAATGCATATCGCCAGCCTGGATCTTTGAATAGTCAAAGTTGAATATAACCCCAAGGTCAATCTCATTCCAGACCTCTTCCATCTGTTCTATCGCACGGCTTACACCACCCTCTGCAACACCTTCAGCAAAGAGGACTGCATTTATACCACCAATAGAAGAACCAGATACTGCAACTACATCATCTAAAAGACCTGCCGCAGCAAGTGATTTAAGTATCCCTACCTGGTAAATGCCTTTTCCGCCACCACCGGATAGAACTAAACCTGTACCTTCCATAACAAATACCCCCTTCTCCAAAGAGAATAATTATTTGTCTAAGTATTCCTTATTCTTAATAAATTCAATAATATCAAAATCAGTAGATGTGTCGTTAACAAAAAGTGTACCAACATCATCACCATTAAGAAGCTGATGGATTATCTCCATATCAGATGACTCAAGAATAGCTACATCCGAACCTGCATGACAGGCAATACGAGCAGCGGCAATCTTAGTATACATACCGCCTGTTCCATATCTTGTAACAGTACCCTTAGCCATATCCTTAAGAGAATCATCAATCTTATCAACAACTGAAAGTCTCTTGGCGTGTGGATTCTTACGAGGATCATCAGTATAGAATCCATCTATGTCTGTAAGAAGAATCAGCATATCAGCTCCGATAAGAGTTGCAACGATAGCTGAAAGTGTATCATTATCACCAAATTCAATCTCATCAGTAGCAACTGTATCGTTCTCATTTACGATTGGAACTACATCAAGATCAAGAAGCTGTTTAAGAGTATTCTCAGCATTCTTTCTTCTTTCATCATTTGTAATAACATCAAATGTAAGCAGTACCTGAGCTGCCTTATGGTTATATTCCATGAAGAGCTTTTGATAAAGCATCATAAGTTCTCCCTGACCAAGAGCCGCACAAGCCTGGATCATTGAAAGAATTTCAGGTCTCTTCTGAAGTCCCAGTATTCTTCTACCTACTGAAACAGCTCCTGAAGAAACAAGAACAACATCCTTTCCCTGATTCTTGATATCACTTATAAGACGGATCATCTTCTCTATCTTCATAAAATCCAGCTCACCAGTTTCCTGATGTACAAGTGAAGATGAACCAACCTTTATAACTATTCTTCTTTTGTCTTTTAATACTTCTCTAGCGTTCATAATTTTTCCTATCTATTTACTTTATTATAATTTGGATTATTTTGTTTTATAAATATTTACTTGTTTCGTAAGCCTTATAGCATTCAATCAGATCATCAACAAGATACTCAGATAAAGCTTCAGCAGCCTTAATGCCATCTGCCGCCGCAGATGTTATACCACCTGCATAGCCGGCACCTTCTCCGGCCGGGATAATGCCAGGAAAGTTTTCAGCCATCATATTGTCATCTCGAAGAATCCTGACAGGAGAACTTGTTCTGGATTCAATAGCAGAGAAAACTGTATCTGTATCGTCATATCCTTTAATACGAGTGCCAAAATACTTCATTGCCTCAAGGATAGCATCTGTCACAACGTCCGGCAGAACTTTCCTTAGATCAGCAAAGGTCCATTTACCCTTAATTTGCGGTTCGATAGAACCAAAGCTTTCGCTTATCTTATCATCAATAAAGTCACCATATAACTGAACAGGGACACCACCATTACCAATGGTAAATGCCTTCTTCTCAAGTTCTCTTTGATAATCAATTCCTGCCATCGGGCCTTCAGAACCATAATCCTCTGGGGTGACACTTACAACAATAGCTGAATTTGAATTAATACCTGCACGACCACTGTAACTCATTCCATTTATTACTGTACCATCTTCCTCGGTAGATGCATTTACCACATAACCACCTGGGCACATACAGAATGAAAATACATTCCTGTCGTCAGTATGATAAACCAGTTTATAATCAGCCGTCGGGAGAAGCTCACCGTAACGCTGTTTATAATCCTCACCATACATAGCTTTATTAATAGTTTCAGCCAGATGCTCAACTCTGATACCAATCGCAAACGGCTTAGACTCCATTACAAAGTCTTTATCATAAAGCATTTTTATAGTATCTCGGGCACTGTGACCAACCGCCAGAATTACTGAATGAGTTTTATGCTTAATGATCTTACCGCCAGACTCGATAGTCAGTTCATAAATCGGTAGCTCTGACTCATAGCCAAATGTATCTATAACAACTTCATGTTCTATAGAAACAAGCTTTGAATCAAACTTTACCTCACCACCAAGTCTCTCAATTTCATGGCGCATATTCACAAGGATATTTTGGAGCTCATCTGTTCCAATATGCGGTTTAGCCTTATAAAGAATACTTTCATCAGCGCCGTACTTAACAAAAGTTTCTAAAACCTCTTTGAAATAGCCACCTTTATCCTTATTTCCCGTATTCAGCTTACCATCTGAAAATGTACCAGCTCCACCTTCACCAAACTGCGCATTTGAATTTAAGTTAAGCTTTCCTCTTTCCCAGAATTCATTAACATCCTGAACTCTGTCTTCAACTGATTTACCACGTTCGAAAACAATAGGTTTAAAGCCAGCAAGACAAAGTTTAATAGCAGCATGATAACCTGCAGGACCAGAACCGATTATTACGGGTCGAAACTCTTCTGCCTCATCCAAAAATTCTCTGATCTCTGTATTTACGATGTGAGGGAATGTATATTTATCCTCTTTTGTTAACATAATATTATTATTGTTAATTTTATTAACGATTGCAGACTCATTATCTGCAAAAACACCGATGGACATCTGATAATGAATGTTATCATGATGTCTTGAATCCAGAGATTCTTTCAAAATCTTATAGGATTTTATATTTTTAGTTTTCAGGTTTTTAAAAATGACCTCACGGATATCATCTTCTGAATATCCGGGGTTCATTTTAATATTACTAATTCGAATCATGAAACACCCTACTCTACTGAGTTACCAGCAATATAGCCAGTTATAAAGGCATAGGTGAGGTTGTACCCTCCACATTTGCCAATCACATCTGTTGCTTCACCAACAGCATAAATTCCACCACCAAGGGTTCTATCAGGGCTTATTTGCATAGTTGATGGATTTATTACATCAGTAAGAATTCCACCAATAGATGCCTGAGAACTATCAAATGTACCCTTTTCAAAAACGGTAAGCTTCCACTCTGTAATCTCCTGATACAAGCCTCTAATGCCTGTTTCAGTTACATCTTTCAGAGTAAACTTGATATCCGGAGTTCCGTAGAATTTAGATATCATATAGCTTGCCAGCTTATCGTTTATATATCCATTTATAAATGAATCCAGTCTCTTATTAGGAAATTCTTTCTTGATAGCATTAAAATGCTCAGCAAATTCATCTTCAGAAGTCTTAGGTAAGAGATTTATAGATATTGGACTTCCAGGTTTCATATAATAAGACATATTGAATGTCACTATTCCACTTAGTCCGTCCTCAGTTATCTGAATCTCGCCTAATTCTCTATGACCAGCAACGCTGAGTCTCGCTCTAGTTCTGACTCCAGCTAAAGCAGAAAGATCCTCATAGCATTTAACTGGGCAAAGTCCACTTTGAAACTCTTCGTAAGGAACCCTAAGACTTGAGAAAAGCTTCTTAGCCATTTCACTACTCTGAGCTCCAAGCTTTGCCTGAGACTGACCACCCGTAGCAATAATAATATTACGAGCAATGATCTCAGAAACAGCTTCTTCACCAGTTTCAGAATCTTTCGCAATTGTATTAACTCTATAAATCGTCTTTAAATCAAAGATAGAATCATCAATAGTATTAACATCATCAATGATATCCGAAAGATTTAAAGCATCAATGCTAATACATGTAGTTTTATTCTTTATTTCAATATTTAGCGCTCTTGCAGCATCCAGAAGTGCCCATACAACAGACGAGGCCTGCATACTTGATGGATAGAAATAACCATCCTTATTTACCGTATTTACACCAAGACCTTTAAAATAGTCCAGAATAAAGGTTCTTTGTCTCATTCCAGTCTCTCTGTAAAGGTAGTCAAAAACACGATCTACAAATTCATTTTCGTAGTATGTATCTTCCTCCCAGGTGTCGTTTGTAAGGTTACATCTTCCATTTCCAGTGGCATAAAGCTTCATTCCAGCTTTTTTATTTTTATCCACAACTACGCAAGAAAGCCCCCTACGGGAGCTTTCGATTGCGGCCACAAGTCCTGATGCACCTGCGCCAATTATACAAATGTCGTATATGTTCTTATACATATAACCTACCTGATTTTTACTGATAACTTACATTATCCTTGCTTGAATCTGGGAATAATGTGATGTAAGTCTTTCCAGGATTAAGCTTAAGTTCCTTACCATCCTCTGTGTAGAACTTAGTTACACCATAGTCTGAACAAGCACCATCTCTAGTAGCTGTCTGACCGAAGATCTCTTCCTTATAAGCAAAAGTTTTCTTAGCGTCTTTCTTCCACTTAATCTTTATAAGCTTACCATCTGTACAATAGTAACCTTCGCCTTCGCCTACATCATCGATATACTTACTTCCAACCTCATCACTAAGTACATAGTGTGGGCAGAATTCATAAATTACATTCTTGTATGTCAGCTGATTTCCTGTTGCCTCATCATACTGAACATCGCCATATGTGAACTTCTTATATACTTTATTCTCAGCATCATACTCGAAGTATGGTCTTGACTCGATATCACTGTTAATAGCAATCTTTGTACAAGACTCACCACTTTCAGGCTCCTTATCATCCATGTTGAAGCTGAACATGCTCTTGTACTCTTTACATTTATTTGTATCGAATCCCTTATCAGAAATACCCTGAAGTACTTTCTCTCCAGATGTATATCCAGTAAACTCTGAACCGTATCCAGGTCTTGAAACTCTGAATCCGTATGCAGCTGATTCTGTGTTAAGGTTCATGTCATCAAGGTCTGTGATAAGTGGCATTTCCATCATAGCCCAGATACCACCCCAGTGAACTAGGACTGCATCATACTCAAGTGCTTTTCTATCAAAGTTAACACGAGTACTTCTAACAGGTCCAATCTTCTCAATGTCCTTAACTGTATCCTGATCAAAGATACAAAGAAGACGAGAAATTCCACCTTCCTCAAGCATCTCATAAACAATCTGTGCATTCTCAATACCTGACTGTGGAAGTCCAAGGTTATTATTAACAACCATGATAGCTACATATCTCTTATCGGCTGACTCAGGGCTAACCCAGCTACCATTAAGATCGCTCATTACCATTCCGTCTTTCATCATGGCAACGTTGCTATCCTCTGTTATAAATGCTGCATCCTGAAGATTTACGCTATATGATTCTCCATTATCCTCAGTAGCCTCTTCCTTCTTGCCACATCCAGCAAATGCACCAAGTACAAATGTAGCTGCTAAAAGTACTGATAAAATCTTCTTTTTACTCATAGTCTCTAGTGTATCCTTTCTTTTCTAAGATTTCGTTTTGAAGCTTTTCCATCTCCATTCTGTCATTTTCATCTATATGGTCATATCCAAACAGATGCAGACAGCTATGAGCAACCAGGAATGCTATCTCCCTCTTATCGCTATGTCCGTAGGCTTCAGCCTGGGACTTAACCTTCTCAAGAGAAATAACGATATCTCCTAAAAGTAGTTCGTCAGTTTCTGGATTGAAATAATCCTGTGGATACTTCTCAATATATGAGAGATCATTTGGTTTATCGAAATCCAGCATAGGAAATGATAATACATCTGTGGGGCTATCAATCCCTCTCTCTGACTTATTTATCTCATTAATCTCATCATTATCAACCAAGGTAACTGAGACTTCACATTCATATGGACACTTAAGAAATTCAATAGAACCAAGCACCACATCACGAATGATATCATCGTATTCCTTAGGATATTCAATGTCAGATTCATTAGAAATAAATATGCTCATAATTAAACCTCACTAAGGTGCTATTTTAACACATATTGCATATCGTGTCAAAAATAGATGAACCTTTATATTAAGCCTTAAAAAGCTTATTTTTTCTTAGGTTTCTGCGAATCATACTTCTCGTATGCTTCAACAATTCTCTGTACCAGCGGATGTCTTACAACATCCTTACTTGTAAGGTTGCAAATGGCAATGCCATCTATATTTCTTACAACCTTGAGAGCAATATCAAGTCCAGACTTTGTACCCTGTGCCAGGTCCTTCTGTGACTGGTCACCTGTGATAATGGCCTTAGAACCAAAGCCTATACGTGTCAGGAACATCTTCATCTGAGATTCTGTTGTATTCTGAGCCTCGTCTAGTACGATAAATGCATTGTCGAGAGTACGTCCTCTCATATATGCAAGAGGTGCTACTTCAATAAGGCCTTTTTCCATATTCTTCTGGAATGACTCTGCACCCATGATTTCATAAAGTGCATCATAAAGCGGTCTTAAATATGGATCAATCTTACTCTGAAGATCACCAGGTAAGAAACCAAGCTTTTCACCAGCTTCTATAGCAGGTCTTGTAAGGATAATCCTTTCAACCTCACCCTTCTTAAAGGCTGTAATAGCCTTAGCCATCGCAAGATAAGTTTTACCTGTACCTGCAGGGCCACTTCCGAAGATGATCATATTGTTATCTATAGCTTCGCAGTATTTCTTCTGACCAAAGGTCTTTGGTCTTATTGGACGGCCAGCCAAAGTATGGCAGATAAGTTCATCATCCTTTTCAAGATCACTCACTTTGCCACCTTCACCACTATTAGTGATACTAATGGCATAGTCTACATTCTGATCAGTTATATCCTTCCCCTTCTTTGATATAACAAGAAGGTCATTTACAACCTGCTCAGCCTTAGCAACCATACGTTCATCTCCTTCCAGGATAAGCTCATCCCCTCTATAAACATAGGTTACATCAAATGCTTTCTCAATCTTTCTGATATTTTTATCAAATTGTCCGAAAAGAAGCTGAATGCTTCTCTCATCTACTTTTATAGTTCTTCTGTCTAGTCCCATTTATACCTCATTTTTCTTGATTAAACTTGCACTTTTACTTGCTAAGACAAATAAAAACGCCACGTTCATTATAATTTGAACGTGGCGAATAATGCAATGTAAATATTACTTATTTATACTTACGCTTTCTAGCAGCCTCAGATTTCTTCTTACGCTTTACTGATGGCTTTTCATAATGCTCTCTTTTACGGATTTCCTGCTGGATTCCAGCCTTCTGACAGTTTCTCTTGAATCTGCGAAGTGCGCTATCGAGAGTCTCATTTTCTTTTACAACAACGCTTGACATCTTATCTACCCTCCCTTCGTCTAGGGAATAAATCTAACGTGTTCAAACTAAAACACGCAAATGCAATTATAACACACTTAAGTTTCTTGTCAAGTACTCAATTTGACAAGGGATAATGCTCTTTAACCCAGCTGTTTCTTTACTTCTTCAACACCGGCATTAAGCGCATCCTGAATCTTAGAAGCATCCTTACCACCAGCCTGAGCCATGTTAGGACGACCGCCACCGCCGCCTCCAACAATAGGAGCTATTGTCTTTATTATATTTCCTGCATGAATACCAGCTGAAACAGCATCGTCTGATGCCATAACAACAAGGCTTACCTTAGCACCCATATCTGAAGCCATGATTACAACAGCCTTGCCAAGCTTAGCTTTGTACTCATCACCAAGATTTCTGAGTGCATTTGGATCAACACCCTGTACAGCCATTGGAAGAACCTTTATATCTCCAACTTCGACTACTGCGCCTTCTGATGAAGAAGCAGCGGCCTTAGCCATCTTATCTTTAAGGCTCTGGTTCTCAGACTGAAGAGCCTTGATCTCGTCCATAAGTGACTGAATTTTCTCAGTCAGCTTAGCAGGTTCTGTCTTAGCAGCCTTCGCAGCAGCGTTAAGTCTATCCTCAACATCTGCATAATATGCAGCAGCACCTGTAGATGTAAGCGCCTCAATACGTCTAACACCAGCAGCGATACCCTGTTCAGATACAATCTTAAATGTTCCAATAACACTTGTATGAGGAACATGAGTACCACCACAAAGCTCTATTGACCAATCGCCCATATTTACAACACGAACTTCCTCGCCATACTTCTCACCAAAGAGAGCCATAGCTCCGGTCTTCTTAGCATCATCAAGTGACATCACCTGAGTATTAACCTTAAGGTCTTCACCAATTTCCTTATTAACTATTTCTTCAACCTTTCTAATCTCATCAGGTGTCATAGCCTGATTATGAGAAAAGTCAAAACGAAGTCTTCCATCTGTTACAAGTGAACCAGCCTGCTCAACATGATCACCAAGTACAATCTTAAGTGCCTTCTGAAGAAGGTGTGTAGCTGAATGGTTCTTACAGATAAGAGCACGTCTGTCAGCATCAACCTTAAGTGTTGCATCAGCTCCAGACTTAATAGCACCACTTGTAACTACACCAACATGAGCAACTCTGTTACCCTTAAGCTTAACTGTATCTTCAACCTTGAATGTTCCATCAGCTGTCTCAATAATACCTGTATCAGCTGTCTGACCACCCATTGTTGCATAGAATGGTGTATTTGTAACAATGATAGTTCCCTTTGTTCCTTCTGAAAGTACATCAACCATAGCACTTTCATCAGCAACTGCAACTATCTTTGAATTATCCTCTATCTTGTCATAACCAGTAAATTCAGTCTCAATATCATCTGCAAGACTAGCAAAAAGATCATCACTTGCAACAAGGCTCTGTGAGAAGTTCTGATTTTCTCTTGCCTTCTGCTTAGCAGCTTCCATAGCCTTGTCAAATCCAGCCTCATCTACTGTAAGACCTTCCTCTGCAGCCATCTCAACTGTAAGTTCAATAGGAAATCCAAATGTATCATAAAGATAAAATGCACTCTCGCCATCGAATTCTTTAGCACTGGCACTCTTCTTCTCATCAAGGATCTTGTTGAACTCCTTCATACCATTTTCAAGAGTACTCTCAAAACGTGATATTTCCTTACCAAGCTCTGTAATAATGAATTCTTCATTCTTTGTAAGAAGTGGATAGCTGTCATCATAAACCTTTTCAATATAAATCTTAGCCAGCTCCAGGAGGTTCTCTTTATTCAGGCCAAGAGTACGTCCATGTCTAACAGCTCTTCTTATAAGACGACGAAGAACATAACCAGCTCCAACATTTGAAGGAAGAAGCTTAGCTGCATCACCAATAAGCATAACGCTTGTACGCATATGGTCAGCAAGGATTCTCATAGACTTAGTAAGCTTTTCATCTGCCTCATACTTTGTTCCAGACTTTGCTTCAATAAAGCTTATAGCATCTGTAAACAGGTCCGTCTGATAAACATCCTTTGTACCATTAAGGAATGCAAGGATTCTCTCAAGACCCCAGCCTGTGTCAACATTCTTCTGCTTAAGTGGAGTAAGTGTTCCATCATGATGTTTCTCATACTGCATGAAAACATCATTTCCAAGCTCAGTATACTTACCACAATCACATCCAGGTCCGCAATCAGGACCACAGTCATCTACATCTGCAATGTAGAACATTTCACTATCAGGACCACATGGACCATACTCAAGTCCCCACCAGTTATCTGATGCAGGAAGATAATAGATGTTTTCTGGCTTAAAACCAGAAGCTATACGGTACTGAGCGCCTTCCTCATCACGAGGAGCATTCTCATCACCCGCAAAAACTGTTGATGCAAGATGATCTCTGTCAAAACCAAAAACCTCAGTAAGAAGTTCAAAGCTCCACTTACATCTTTCTTCCTTGAAATAATCTCCAAGACTCCAGCTTCCCATCATCTCGAAGAATGTAACGTGGCTCTTATCACCAACAGAATCAATATCATTTGTACGAACACAACCCTGCACATTGCAAAGCCTTGTTCCCATAGGATGCTTCTCGCCAAGAAGATAAGGCATAAGTGGCTGCATACCAGCTACATTGAACATAACACCTGTTGAACCGTCAGATACCAGGGATACGGCACCAACATCAACATGTCCTCTCTCCTTATAGAATTCAACCCAGGTCTTTCTAAGTTCTTTTGAAGTAAACTGTCTCATAATTTTTAAACTCCTGTTATATTTATCTCACTCTCTATTCGCAAGCTCTTCAGCTATCTCTTCCCATGTAACACCACGTTCTACCATAAGAACCATAGCGTGATACAGGAAGTCTGCTATTTCATATTTGATTTCCTTTGGATCAGGATTCTTTGCTGCGATAACAATCTCAGTACTTTCCTCTCCAACCTTCTTAAGTATCTTATCAATACCCTTATCAAATAAATAATTTGTATAGCTTCCTTCACGAGGATTAATCTTTCTATCAGCTATAACACTGTAAACATCCTGAAGAACTTTATATATATCCTTATTATCTGAACCTGCAGCATCTGTTTCAGATGTAAGCGGAGTAAAGAAACAAGTTGGATTTCCAGTATGACAGGCTGGACCAGTCTGATCTACCTTAGCTAAGATTGTATCCTTATCACAGTCAATGGTAAGACTTATCATCTTCTGAAAATGTCCAGACTCTTCACCCTTTGTCCAAAGTCTCTGTCTTGAACGAGTCCAGTAAGTCATAAGTCCAGTCTCAAGTGTTTTCTTGTAAGACTCCTCATTCATATAAGCCATCATAAGAACTTCACCAGTTCTATAATCCTGAGCTATACAAGGAATAAGACCATCACTATTCAGTTTAAAATCTTTAAACTCAAGTTCAGCAGCATCTTCATCAGATGCACTCTCAAGGTATTCATTAAGTTCTTTTTCACTTTCAAATACCTTGCCAGGAAATCTTTCCTTTGAATACTTTAAAAGATCAAGGAATGAAGTATTTCCATTACATCCCTCTACATCGAAAACAACATATTTGTTACCTTCGTAAAGCAGATGTTTAACATCATCAAATACTGCATCATATTTATTAAAAAGCACAAAGTCTGACATATTAAAGTGCTCCCTTCGTTGATAACAGTCCGCCATCCAGTCTTGGTTCATAGCCAACCGCAATATCGAGTGCATTTGCAAATGCTTTAAATGCAGCCTCAATAATGTGGTGATTATTAGAACCATCCAGCTGCTTAATATGGAGATTCATCTCAGCTGCATAACTTACAGCATAAAAGAATTCCTTAGCCATCTCTGTATCAAAATTTCCAACCTTTGGAACTGTTAAATCCAGATCAAAGTTAAGATATGGACGTCCAGAAAGATCAATAGCACAAAGAACTAAAGTTTCATCCATTGGCATAACGAATGAACCATATCTCTTTATTCCAGCCTTATCACCAACAGCTTCTTTTATAGCCTTACCAAGAACAATTCCTGTATCCTCAATTGTGTGGTGTGAGTCAACCTCAAGGTCACCCTTTACAACTAAGTTCATATCAAAGAAACCATGTTTAGCAAAACTCTTAAGCATGTGATCAAAGAAACCAATGCCAGTATCTACATTACTAACGCCTGTACCATCTAAGTTAAGCGCCAGCTTAATGTCAGTCTCAGCAGTTTTTCTTTCAATGCTTGATTTTCTATCTGCCATATTAACCTCCTAAACCTACTGTTTACTCAAATCTAACAGCTATTGAATTAGCGTGAGCTGTAAGACCCTCAGCCTTAGCAAACGCCTCAATATCAGTATGTACTGCCTTAAGAGCATCCTCTGAATAACAAATGATACTTGATTTCTTAATGAAATCATCAACGCCAAGTGGTGAAAAGAATCTTGCTGTACCATTTGTTGGAAGAACATGATTAGGACCAGCAAAATAATCGCCAAGTGGTTCAGATGAATACTCACCAAGGAAGATTGCTCCTGCATTCTTAACATGAGTCATTGTCTCCCAAGGATTAGCAGTTAATATCTCAAGATGCTCTGGTGCTATCTCGTTTGTAGCATCAATTGCATCTGCCATTGTATCAGCAACAAATATATTTCCAAAATTATCGAGAGACTTCTGAATTATCTCCTTACGTGAAAGTTCAGCTGTGAACTTATCAACCCACTCAGAAACATCGTTTGCAAGCTTTTCGCTTGTTGTAACAAGAGTTGCTGAAGCAAGTTCATCATGCTCCGCCTGTGAAAGAAGGTCAGCTGCAACATACTTTGGAGTAGCTGTCTCATCTGCAAGAACAAGAATCTCAGAAGGACCAGCTATGGAATCTATTGAAACATGTCCATAAACAAGTCTCTTAGCAATAGCTACGAAGATATTACCAGGTCCAACAATCTTATCTACTTTAGGAATGCTCTCTGTTCCATAAGCGAGAGCTGCGATAGCCTGAGCTCCACCAACCTTATAAATATCCTGAACGCCAGCTTCTTTTGCTGCTACAAGAGTTGTAGGATAAACCTTACCTTCTGCATTGCAAGGTGTTGTCATTACAATTCTTGAAACACCAGCTACCTTAGCAGGAAGAACATTCATAAGAACTGTGGATGGATAAGCTGCCTTACCACCTGGTACATAAACGCCAGCTGATTCAATTGGAGTTACACGCTGTCCAAGTACAGAGCCATTCTCATAAGTGTTGATCCAGCTGTTTCGCTTTTGCAGCTCATGGAAATCGCTAATATTCTTGATAGCTTTTCTGATAACCTCGATCAGATCACCATCAACCTGACCGTATGCTTCTTCAATCTCGGCATCGGTAACCTTTATATTAGAAGCGTTAATATCAGCTTTATCAAACTTCTTTGTATACTCAAAGAGAGCTGCATCACCGTTATCGTGAACGTTCTTGATTATCTCCTTAACGATAAGCTCCTGCTCGCCGTAATCGTCGGTTGTTCTCTTGAGCAGATCGCTCATTAACTTATTTTTTGTTTTGCTTGTAAGTTTTACAATTCTCATTCTAGTAGTCCTCATTAAATAAATTTAATTGTATAGTATTTGAAAGAATGGTATTTGAAAGTGTCCATGCCTTATAAATCAACAACATGTATCGTGACATCGCTTCCGCTCGGCGCGGGCTAGCCCCTAGCGGACGCCGGCTTCCTTTCTTCGAAAAGAAGCTTCGGCTTGCTAAGCTCTCACTTCGCCTTTCAGGCTCGTGAATCGCTAAGCACCGAGACCCGCGACGGTCCCGAACATGTTTTGATTTATTTCGGCATTACGCTGTCTATAATACTTCTTTTAGTTCTTTAAGTAATTTATTAATTCGTTCGTGCTCCATACGGAGGGATACTTGGTTTACTACGACACGTGCGCTGAGGTCGGTTATTTCTTCAAGAACGGTAAGTCCGTTTTCTTTAAGTGTTGAACCAGTTTCGACGATGTCGACGATTACTTCGGACAGTCCCACGATTGGAGCAAGCTCTACAGAACCGTTAAGTTTGATGATTTCAACTGTCTGGTTCTTCTTCTCTTTGAAGTAGTTCTTTGCGATATTTGGGTATTTGCTAGCTACACGAATGATTTCGTTCTTTGTCAGAAGTTCTCTGGCTGATTCCGGTCCGCAGACACACATTCTGCATTTTCCAAATCCGAGATCAAGAACTTCGTAAAGATTTCTGCCTTCTTCAAGCAGTGTATCTCTTCCAACAACTCCGATATCTGCAACTCCGTATTCTACATATGTTGGTACATCGCTAGGTTTTGAAAGGAAGAATCTTACTCCCAGTTCATCATTCTGAAAAATAAGCTTTCTTGTCTTAGGATCATTAATCTCCTCGCAAGTAATTCCTATCTTCTCAAGAAGCTTCAGTGTCTCTTTTGCAAGTCTGCCCTTTGCAAGAGCAAATGTAAGGTATCTCATCTATTCCTCCTAGATAACAAGATCATTTATATCTCTGATCTCATCAACACTTCTATCATCACTTATAATGCGAACGTTTGAATCATCCTGTAGTATATAAACGCGGCCTGCATCATATACGTCAGAGTATCTCATATATTCGTCTTCATCATGTCTCTTAGACTTACGGATCAGCTGAGTGATTATATCTTTTTCACGTAAGCTCTGAGCAAGTCTGAGTGCACTTGCCTGATTTTCGATGGTATATACGATAAGAGCGCATTTTTTAGTTCTCTCAAATGGGATGTTCTGACGAGTAATACCGTTCATAAGTTCATCCACATAGATGGAAAATCCGATTGATGGGGCATCTTTTCCAAACTGAGAAAGAAGGTTGTTGTATCTACCTCCCTTCACGATTGGGTTTCCTGTTCCGTAAGTGTATCCGCTGAATACAATTCCAGTGTAATAATCGTAGCCATTGATCATTGAAAGGTCGAAGCTTACATATTCCTGATATTCGTAATAAGAAAGTGCTGTATAGACCTTACGGAGTCTTTCGATTGCCTCGAGGGCGCGAGGGCTTTTTGTAATGCTCTCAGCTTTATCGAGGGCATCCAGGCCACCGAATAATGATGATAATGAATTAAGGTCTTCTTTGATTTCTTCGGACATATCTAGTTCGGAAATGAATTCTGAAAGACCGAAGAAGTTTTTAATCTGAATGTAGTCTCTGATTTTCTCTTCTGTATCTGCATCGAGGTTTGCTTCTTCAATGATTCCCTTGAAGAAATCAACTTCGCCGATTTCAATCTGGAATTCTTTAAGACCAGCTGCTTTAAGACAGTCAATAACGCAGGCAATTGTTTCAGCATCTGCGGCTGAGCTGTCATCATTTATAAGTTCGCTTCCCACTTGTGTAATCTCAGCAAGTTTACCCTGGTGTTTTTCTGTGCTGGCAAAGGTCTTACCTTTGTAGCAAAGACGGATAGGAAGTTCTTCATCTGCAAAGTACTTAGCAACGCATCTTGCAACACTTGGTGTGAAGTCAGGTCTAAGTACAAGAGTGTTATTATCTCTGTCAAAGAATTTATACATTTCATTTGATGGAGCTGAACCTCTGTCTGCATTGAAAATGCCAAAATATTCAAATGTAGGAGTCTCAATATCCTTATTGCCATAAAGATGGAGTACATTTTCCATTGCTGCAAGAACTGCATGTTTTCTCTCGCACTCCAGGCCGTAAATATCTCTGATTCCCTCAGGTGTTGAAAGCATTGTTTCTCTCATAATGAATCCTTTCTATGACTGGGAGATAATTATATCCATATATACTCCAGTCTTGTTCTCCTGACATGTGGAGTATCTATATCGTACTCTATTTTCCTCGTTGTATCGTACGGAAATGTGAGAATAAGGATAGGCAGTAGCCTCTACGAATTTTCTGAATAATTGATCAGCGGCTCCAACAGTATATTTCTTCATTTTAATATCAACTATGTAGCGATTGTAATTGATATTAATGCAGAAACTCTCAACCTTCTTGGATTTCTCCAGGAAAGTACTCATAGCACTCTGAATGCCATCGTCAGTAACGATGTTAAGTTTTGCCATGTACTCATTTACTGCTCTAAACATATCCTGCCCCACACTTATAATCATTGTTTACTTAGTCATGATTAACCGACTAAACATTATACTATTTTAAGCCCAATAAATCAACAAACTGAGCCTATCTTTGAACTAATTAATAATCTATTCTTTCTACATCTCGCCATGTACTGTCTAAGCTATAAAACTCTCTCATTTCAGGGCTGAAAATATGGATTACAACATCATAATAATCCAAGAGCACCCATCCACCGATAGACTTTCCTTCACGAAGCTTAAGCTCGTAGCCTGCTTCTTTCATTGCCTCTTCTACACCGTCTACCATGGCATCTATCTGAGATTTACTATTACCAGTAGCGATAACAAAATAGTCTGTAATAACTGTAGCTTCTCCAACGTGAAGCACAACCACATCCTTGGCCAGCTTATCCTGGAGTGCATTTACAGATATTTCTAGCATTTTTTCTTCTGTCTTCATTTCTTACCTTTCATATAAAACTCATATGTCTTCTTTGTCATTTCATCAACAACGGCTTTTCCACCATCCAGATACTCAAGAGTATTCTTTAGAATATGAATGACGCATTTATCAATATCTGAATAAGCCTCTCTTCTGATTTCAGAAAGATCTCTGATCATCTTTCTGTTTGGCTCAATATAGTCGGCTACAAAAATAATCTTATCCAGCATGGACATTTCTGGCTTACCAGTTGTATGGTAAGTGATGGCTGAAAGAATGTCTTCATCATCAATTCCATACTTTTCTTTTGCGTAATAAGCGCCAAGTTTACCATGAAGTAAGTCAGGGTTGGCTTTTTCGCTCTGACTTATTGGAAGTCCATACTTTTTAGCTTTCTTAAGCTTTTCCTCCGTAGGAATGCATTTGGCACAGTCATGTAAAAGCCCAGCTATTCTTGCCTTTTTAATGTCGCATCCATGAACAAAGGCAAGGTTTGCTGCTGTATATTCAACACCAATAGTATGAACAAATCTCTTTTCATTAAGCTTTTTCTTAAGCTTTTCAATCATTTCAGCTCTATCCATGATCATTCTCCCTTATATAGATTATTCTTTGTTATATAATCCTTTATATAGTCAGGCACAAGGCCGTCAATACTTTGTCCACTTTCAATTCGCTGTCTAATATCCGATGAAGATATAGGCGTTTCATCCATATCAAGTATTGTAAACCTTGACTGAGGATAGTCTTTCTTTAATCTATTAATTATTTCCTGGGTTCTTTCCCTATCAGTAGTTCCTCGAACAGCAGTAAGGAAATGCACTGTTCTAAGTAATTCTTCTGCTTCTACCCATTTATCAACCCATTCCAGACTGTCTCCACCAATAATGAAATAAATAGTTCTTTCAGGATCAGATTCATGAAAATCTCTGATCGTATCTACAGTATGAGTTACTCCACCTCGGATAATCTCAAGATCAGTGTAATAAACATATGGATATTGACCGGCCACAAGCTCCAGCATGTTCAGTCTGTCCTCATCAGGAGCAAAAACCTTATTCTCCTTATAGTATGTAGTCTTATTAGGTATAAGAACTACTTTAAGACCAAGCTGACGGTGAGCTGTTTCAGCCATCTCAATATGTCCTGAATGAATTGGGTTAAAAGAACCGCCAAGAATGGCTATATCGCCAAATGATTCAGCAACCGTGTAGTAATGCTCATTATTATTTCTTACCATTAGGCTTCACCTTTTCCCCAGGGAAATATATTTTTGTGTTTTCGTTATTTCTCTTGTATAAAACAATCTTTCTACCAATAACCTGTACAACCTCAGAACGTGTACGTTCTCCAAGAGTTATAGCAAGTGTATGGGGATCATCTATACAATTCTTTAGTACGTTTACTTTTATAAGTTCTCTTGCCTTAAGTGCTTCTGCTGCGGCATCTACAAACTCAGGTGTGAGGCTGGCCTTTCCGAGAGAAAGAACAGGATCGATTGTCTGAGCCAGGCCCTTAAGAAAAGCTCTTTCTTTTGTTGTCATAATTAACTCCTTTTTTTAATTTGCAGTATATCTAAACTATGCTCGGAAAACCCGCACTAATCGTGCTCCCGTTTTCCTCGTGCCGTTTAGATTATCTCTTCGAGATAATCTACAGTATAAAAATATTGCAAATAAAACAAGTTTTATTGCAGCATTTTATACTGTAGATATACTGCAAATATTAATTGTTATTCGATATACTCAAAGCCCCAACCATATACGCGGACTTCATCACCTTCCTGGATTCCCAATGCTTTAAGTTCATCGATGATTCCATTTTTAACCATGAAGTCCTGGAAGAATTTGAATCCTTTGTTATCTTCAAGGTTGGTATAACCAAGCATTCTTTCAATACGAGGTCCTTCAACCAGAAATACATGTTCATCATCTTCGGATCTTTCAACTGTATATGGAAGCTCTTCAACACGAGAATTGTATTCTTCAAGTGAAATCTCAGGATTGAATTCCATAACTGTATCAGGGGCTGTTTGAAGTGTTTTATAAGCAACTTCAAGCATTTCTTTAATTCCTTCACCTGTTGCCGCAGAAATAGCAAGAACAGGAATATCCGGTTCAAATTTATCCTTAAGCTTCTTTAAAACTTCTTCTCTATCTTCCTGTGAAAGAACATCCAGTTTATTAGCTACTATAATAGTAGGTCTGGAAGCCAGCTCCTCACTATAATTTCGAAGTTCTTCGGTAATGGCTTCTATATCTGCAATTGGGTCTCTTCCTTCAACTGAGGCAGCATCTACTACATGAAGAAGAACCCTTGTTCTTTCAATATGCTTAAGGAAATCAAGACCAAGTCCAACACCTTCAGCTGCGCCCTCAATGATTCCAGGGATATCAGCCATTACAAAGCCTCTTCCATCACTAAGACCTACAACACCAAGATTTGGAACAAGAGTTGTAAAATGATAATCTGCTATCTTTGGTCTTGCATTTGAAACCTTAGAAAGTATTGTAGATTTACCAACACTTGGGAAACCAACAAGTCCTACATCGGCTATCATCTTGAGCTCAAGAACTAAAGTTTTTTCAATAGCTATCTGACCAGGCTGAGCATAACGAGGTGCCTGCATGGTACTTGTAGCATAATGTTGATTACCTTTTCCGCCGCGACCACCTTCAAGAAGAACAAATGGTTCTTCTCTATCAGCCATGTCTATTATGACCTTGCCCGTATCATAATCTTTGATAACAGTTCCAGGAGGGACTTTAATCACAATATCCTTGCCGTTAGCTCCGTGGCATCTTTTCTTGCCACCTTCCTGACCATCTCCAGCCTTATATTTTCTTATATTTTTGAAATCCGACAGAGTGTTAAGACCCTGATCTACAACGAAGATGACATCTCCACCTTTTCCACCGTCTCCACCATCTGGTCCACCATTTGGAACATAAAGTTCACGACGGAAGGAAACATGGCCATCGCCACCTTTTCCGGATCTAACATAGATCTTCGCTCTATCTGCAAATACATTTGCCATATCATTCTCCTAAATAAGTCACTAGGGACACATCTTGGAGCCCCGTCTCGTGACTTATTACAAAAAAGGAGCCTTGTGAGATTCTCACAAAGCTCCATAATAAACATGATTAGTTACTCAGCTACTGGATAGATAGAAACCTGTTTTCTATCTCTTCCAAGTCTTTCGTATCTAACAACTCCATCTGTTAATGCGAACAATGTGTCATCTCCGCCACGTCCAACATTAAGTCCTGGATGGATCTTTGTTCCACGCTGTGTATAAAGCACATTACCAGCCTTTACAAACTGGCCATCTGCACGCTTAGCTCCGAGTCTCTTAGAAGCAGAATCTCTACCGTTTTTTGTAGAACCCATTCCCTTCTTATGAGCGAAGAGCTGTAAATTCATCTTAAACATGACTTACCTCCCTAAAATATATCTGAATATACTTATCTCCGTACTCTTCATATATAGAACAAAGTCCTAATCGAAGAGACTTCAGTAACAGTTTACTCTGTGAACTAACATTTCCAACGATCTTAAATCTTACAAGACCATCCTCGCATTCCTCAGTAACCACACAGTCCTCTGTGAATTCTTCAATAGAATTAACAGTGTTAATAACCAGAGCTGATACACCGGCACAGACAACGTCTTTGCCACAGCATCCATATTCTGCGTGACCCTTTATCTTGAATCCAAATACTTTGTTGTTCTTAGAGTAGAAAATTGCTTTAATCATTGATCAAAACCCTTATTTTGTCTTAATAGCTTCAATCTTTACTTCTGTAAATGGCTGTCTATGACCATTCTTCTTGTGGAAACCTTTCTTAGGCTTATACTTGTAAACAGTTACTTTCTTAGCCTTAGCAGTCTTAAGAACTGTAGCATCAACCTTAGCCTTAGCTACCTTATCTCCAACAAGAACGTTCTTGTCATCATTGATAGCGATAACTGTATCAAATGTTACCTTAGCTCCATCCTCAGCGTTTAACTTCTCAACTCTGATGATATCACCCTCTGCTACCTTGTACTGCTTTCCACCTGTTGCAATTACAGCGTACATAAGTTTTTCCTCCTAACTTATCAAACTCGCTAACCTCGGTGTGCTCCACAAAAGGGCGCAACTTTCCTACCTAGTTATGCGGCATACTCCGATATACTAACACTTATGTAAATCTATGTCAATCAAAATATTTAGGTATTTTTATTATATTTATGACTATTCAGCCCATACTACGTAGTCATCCTTAATCTTCTTCTCTGCTGGATACTCGCCATCAATGTAACCAACTGCACAGTGGCCAATTCCTTCATAGTTTCCTTCAATACCGAGCTCAGCTAAGATTGCCTTACCTTCTTCTGATTCGAACTCCTGCTTAGCTCTGTGAATCCAGCAAGCACCGAGACCAAGATCAGTAGCTGCAAGCTGAAGGTTCTCAAGAACCACACTTCCATCATATACATAAGTAAATGCGTCCTTATCAGCAAGAACAACAAAGATAGCTGGTGCATTGTAGAAAGGATCAAAATCCTCACCCTTACCCATGATAGATGCATTCAGCTTTGAAAGTCTGTCTCTCAGCTCTTTATTTGTAATAACGATAATCTTTGCAGCCTGAGCACCCTTACCATTTGGTGCATAAGTTCCAGCAGCAGCTATCTTTTCAAGAAGCTCCTTTGGTACTGGATCACTCTTATAGCTCTTTACACTTCTACGTTTCTTCATTACTTCTAATGTTTCCATATGAATACCTCTCTTTTATTTAACTATATTCTTCATCCATATTCCTTTATAAAGAAGTATGAATCCAAATATGCATTTTAGAATATCAGCTGCATGTACCAAAGCAAATACTACAGCTATTCCAAGTGTGGTACATCTGCAAAGGAAATGTGCAAATGGAACACTGACCGCCATCATAAACACACTATCAAATACAAATGTTATCACCGTATTTCCGCCAGCTCTTATTGTGAAATAGCTGGTATGCAAGAATGCATCTTTCGCCATAAATAGTCCCTGGACAATTATGAAATGTGTAGCAACCAGTCTAGCCATATCATTTGTATTATAGAACTGTGGAAAGATTGGAGCCAGCACTAGCATTATAGCACCAATGATAATAGAACTAAATATCGCAAATGCAATAATTTTATTATCTGCATCTCTTGCCTTTCTCATATCACCAGAGCCAAGATACTGACCTACAATAATGGCAACAGCATCTCCCATGGCAATAAATACAATATTGAATATGTTATTAATAGTACTTGCGATATTCTGACCGGCAACTACATTAAGTCCTCTTATAGAATAAGCCTGAGCCAGCATAGCCACACCTATTGACCAAAGACCTTCATTTATAAGAAGTGGCATACTTGTAATAAAATACTTCTTAATGAGATGCCTTGGAACAAGGAATGTTCTGAAAACACCTTTGAAGTATGTATGCTTATGCCGATTAAGAACCGCCCAAAGAACTACTATGAGCATTTCAGCATATCTGGCAATTACTGTAGCTATTGCAGCTCCAGCAACTCCCATTTCAGGAAGTCCAAGCTTACCAAATATAAGACCATAATCAAGTATACAGTTTACAATAATTGCAACTACACCAGCGATCATTGGAACAAAGGTCTGTCCGCACTCTCTCATTGTACTGGTATAAAGCATTCCTATATAAACTGCAGGAAGCATGAAGACTATAATTCCCATGTACTTCATACCATAGCTAAGTGTTGCTGCAAGATCTCCACCATCACTACTACCATTCAGGAACTTCTGTACCAGGTTTCCTCCGAATAATAGTAATATCATAATGGATGTTATACATATGATAAGTCCAAGCCAAAGCTTAAATCTAAAAGTTGTTCTAACTCCTTCGTCATCATGATTACCATAGTATTGTGCGGTGTAAATACCTACACCGGAAAGTCCACCGAATATCAGCAGATAATATACAAATGTTATCTGATTAACGATGGATACACCGGACATCTGCTCGGTGCCAAGTCTTCCAACCATTATATTATCCAGGAGATTTACAAAATTAGTCAGTGCATTTTGGATAATGATTGGAAATGATATCTTAAATAAGTTCTCGTAAAACTTTCTATCTCCTATATATTTTTCCTTTATTACGCTTAACATTTTAGTCCTCTTTCTGTAGTCAAAGCATAAAGAGATGTGCGATAGCTTAAAAACACCGCACTATAGAAAGTCCTGAACCGATAGTGGCTTCGCCTCCTTTTTTCTGGTCAGCTCAACCAGTCCAAGTGGAGTCATATCTACATAAGTGACTCTCACCTCGTCCTTTTCAAGCTGCCGCTTTAAATGATCTATCAATTCTTTAATGCTTTCAGCTTTCTTCATGCTAATGAAATCAATTATTATAATGCCGGAAATATTGCGCAGTCTTATGATACGAGCAATAGTTTCGGCTGCCTCTTTGTTAATTTTTAAAAATGAATTTTCTGTATTCTTACCCTTAATGGCTTTTCCTGTATTTACATCAATTACAGTAAGGGCTTCTGTAGGTTCCACAATAATACTTCCACCAGATTTAAGATAAACAAATCTATCAAAGCCTTTCTGGAGTTTATCTTCTAGGTTATAAACCTTATGAAGAGAAACCATATCATCATTATACAGTTTTATATCAGAACCAAAATCTACGCTTAGTAGATTATATTCATCCTCAAGATCCGTAATAATATTAAATGAATCGTATTTCTTTTTATTTTTTATATCTATAAGCTCACTCTTTATTGATCTATCTGGTGAATAGATTAGCTTCTTTACAACTGAATGCTTTGCCAGATCAATGATACCGTTCATTGTATGAACAAGAGTATTCAGCTCAAATAGCAGTTCATCATCTGATATAAATTCTGCAGATGTACGGATAATAGCTCCAAGACACATATCTTTATCTTCTGCTTTGTATCTTGCATTATATTCATCCAAAGCAGACTGAACCTTTGATTTAAGGTTATTCCTGGTCTCTGCATCTGATATCTTATGGGAAATTCCTACATCATTACTTCTATTTAGAATAATGTATTTGCCATTTAGTTCTATATCACTGGTTGCAACGCCCTTCTTGGTCTTAATTGGGTCCTTTGATACCTGAACCAGGAGTTCATCTCCCATACAAACCTTATCTTTATTTCCATGCTGTGTAAACAAATGACTAGTATTATCATTTAATGAATAATATAGATAATCCCCAGTTCCAGCATCTAAAAAGGCCGCATTAATAGAAGGCACGTAATTTACAACCTTAGCTGTATATACATTACCTAGTAAACTCTCATTATAAAGAGAACAGGCTCTAACCAGAGAGTTGTCCTCAAGTAGAAAGCCCGTTTTCTTTGAATTAATTTCTGTAATTACAAATGTTGCATCCATATTAATTCTTAAAAGAATGTACTGGTGCCGGGATGCGTCCAGTTCTGTTAATAAAGTCTGAACAATCATACTTATTAACAGTCATAACCGGTGCTTCACCAAGAAGTCCACCAAATACAGCTCTGTCTCCTACTTCTTTACCAACGATCGGCATAATGCGGACCGCTGTTGTTTTTTGATTTATCATACCGATAGCCATCTCATCGGCAATAATTCCTGAAAGTGTTGATGCTGGTGTATCGCCAGGAACAGCAATCATGTCAAGACCTACTGAGCAGACACATGTCATCGCCTCAAGCTTTTCAATTGTAAGTGCTCCGGCATCGACTGCATTTATCATACCCTGATCCTCAGATACTGGAATAAATGCACCTGAAAGGCCACCTACATAAGAAGATGCCATTATACCGCCCTTCTTAACCTGATCATTCAGAAGTGCAAGGGCCGCTGTTGTACCAGGGGCACCTGCAAACTCAAGTCCCATCTCACACAGAATATCTGCTACAGAATCACCGATAGCAGGTGTTGGTGCAAGAGAAAGGTCAACTATACCGAATGGTACACCAAGTCTCTGTGATGCTTCTTTAGCAACCAGCTGTCCAACTCTTGTAATCTTAAATGCTGTTTTCTTAATGGTCTCACAAAGGACCTCAAAGCTCTCGCCTCTAACCTGCTCAAGTGCTGTCTTTACAACACCAGGTCCAGATACACCAACATTTATGATAGTATCTGCCTCTGTAACACCATGGAATGCACCTGCCATAAATGGATTATCATCAGGAGCATTACAAAATACAACAAACTTAGCTGTACCAAAGCTATCTTTATCTTTAGTAAGCTCAGCTGTTTCTTTAATCTTTTCGCCTATAAGACGAACAGCATCCATATCAATACCTGTTTTTGTTGATCCACAATTTACTGATGAACATACCAGTTCTGTAGAAGCAAGCGCCTTTGGAATAGACTGAATGAGAAGTTCATCTGCTGGTGTCATACCCTTTGATACAAGAGCTGAATAACCACCAAGGAAGTTAACTCCTACTGTATGAGCAGCCTTATCCAGAGTCTTTGCAATTTCAACAAAATCATCTACTGTTTTACAAACTGAACCACCAACTAAAGCAATTGGAGTTACTGAGATTCTCTTATTTACGATAGGGATACCATACATAGATGTAATCTCTTCTCCAACCTTTACAAGGTTCTTAGCTTTTTCTGTAATTTTATTATAAATATTTTCGCATGTTTCAGGCACATCCTTGCCTACACAATCAAGTAATGATATACCCATAGTAATGGTTCTGACATCAAAGTTCATTCGCTGAACCATTTCATTTGTCTCTAATACTTCATCTAATGAAATCATAGTTATTCCTTCTCTGATATAAATATAATTTTTACGTTTTATCAGCCTTTAGATTCTGTGCATCATCTGGAAGATTTCTTCCTTCTGAGCCTTAATCTGTACACCAATCTCATCTCCAAGGCTTGCCAGCTCATCAGCAAGTTCCTCATGCTTCTTAACTGACTCGGATACATCAACAAGCATCATCATGTTGAAGTAGCCCTGCATTGTTGTCTGTGTAATATCATTTATATTTATATTATTGCTTGCCAGATAATTACAAACCTTTGCAATTATTCCAACAGCATCTTTACCTACTACTGTAATTATTGTCTTATCCATGAATTTTTCCTTCTTTCTTATTTATACTTCTACAAGTTCACCCGTTTCATATCTTGGTGCTACACATAGGCCAAAATCTCTTACATCTTCTGTATAAGGATTACCAAGCAGCTCCTGCTTTACAGTTTCGAAAGCCAGCTCAGCATAGTTATTCTTATCTGATAAATGCCCCAGTGCAATATACTTTAAATGATCATTAAGTAGTTGTCTTATAAGATAACCGCTGGCCTCATTACAAAGATGCCCTCGGTCACCGAGAATTCTTCTTTTAAGCATATAAGGATACGGGCCAACCTCCAGCATTCTTACATCATGATTGGCTTCAATTACCATTGCATCACATTCCTGAAGAAAGTCTACAATAGAATCATCGAAAACTCCCATATCTGTAGCAACCGCAACCTTTCTGTCCCCAGATGTAAAGCTGAAACAAACCGGATCGTTTGCATCGTGGGAAACAGGATGAGCGGCTACTCTTATATCACCTATCTCGAATTCATCTTCATTCTTAATTGGACTTAGCAGATTATAGTCATAAACACCTAAGGATTTTGTAGCCATAATACCATCGATAGTTCCATAAGTTCCATAAACTGGAATATTGTACTTTCGAAGAAGCACCCCCAGCCCTTTAATATGGTCACTATGCTCATGGGTAATAAGCACTCCATCCAGATCTTTCGGACTAATTTCCGCATCTGCCAGACCCTTTTCTATATTTTTAAGACTAATACCAGTATCAAGCAGCAGCGATGTTCTATCTGTTCCAATAAAACAGGAATTCCCCGAGCTGCCACTTGCTATTGTCATTAATTTCATTAAAGTACCGCCTTATGGCTCTTATCCTTAGGCCTGTAGCCTTTCTCCTCGAGTGCCTTCATAATCTTGTCCTTATGTTCTGGACCAAAGGCCTCCAAAGTAATTATAAGCTCAACTGCAGCATTTCTGTTCAGTGATACAAACTGATTATGCTCAAGCTCAATTATATTACCCTGAAGCTCTGCTATAAGCTGTGATACTTTTACAAGTTCACCTGGCTTATCTGGAAGCAGAACAGAAACTGTAAATATACGGCTTCTGGCAACAAGTCCATGCTGTACAACTGATGAAAGTGTAATTATATCCATGTTTCCACCGGAAATAATAGCAGCCACCTTCTTGCCTTCAGGCTTCAGATGCTTAAGTGCAGCAACTGTAAGAAGTCCTGAATTCTCAGCAATCATCTTATGATTTTCAATCATATCAAGGAAAGTAACAACAAGCTCACTATCCTCAACAGTTATAATCTCATCAATATTCTTCTGGATATAAGGGAATATCTTCTCACCAGGAGTCTTTACAGCAGTACCATCTGCAATAGTATTTACATTTGGAAGTGTTGTGACCTTGCCTTTTTCGATAGATGCTTTCATGCAGGCTGCGCCAGCTGGCTCAACACCTATTACTTTGATAGATGGATTAAGCATCTTTGCAAGTGTAGCAACTCCTGTTGCAAGTCCACCACCACCGATTGGTACAAGAATTGTATCAATAAATGGCTGTTCTTTTAGTATCTCCATTGCAACCGTACTCTGACCTGTTGCAACTTCTGTATCATCAAAAGGATGAATAAATGTATAACCCTTTTCCTCAGCAAGTTTAAGAGCATATTCACAAGACTCATCATAAACATCTCCGTAGAGAACAACCTCAGCACCGTAGCTCTTGGTTCTATTAACCTTGATAAGTGGTGTTGTAGTTGGCATTACGATTACTGCCTTTACTCCATAGCTCTTAGCTGCATAAGCAACTCCCTGAGCATGGTTACCAGCAGATGCTGTTATAAGTCCCTTCTCTCTATCTTCTTCAGAAAGCTGACTAATCTTATAATAAGCTCCTCTGATCTTATAAGCTCCAGTAAGCTGCATATTCTCTGGCTTTAGGAAAACTTTATTACCAGTAAGATTACTAAAATATTCACTTTCTATAAGGCCAGTATTTCTAGCCACCTTTGAAACTATTTCATATGCTTCTTCACATTTTTCTCTTGTTATCATATTATCGCCCATTTTAACTGTCTAATCCTCCATATTTTTAATTGCTTCATCTACAATGATTTCTTCATCTGTTCTCATGTCGAAATCAGCAAAGAGTGCATTTATATATTCATCTGGATCAAATTTCTGCAGGTCATCAATCTTCTCACCTACACCAATATATTTAACTGGAACATTAAGCTCTGACTGAATTGCAACGGCAATACCACCTTTAGCTGTACCATCCAGCTTGGTAAGAATAATACCATTGATTTCAGTAACAGTTGAAAACTGTCTTGCCTGTTCAAGAGCATTCTGACCAGTTGAGCCATCAAGTACTATCATAGTTTCAACATAGCACTCTGGGTATTCTCTTGTAATAACTCTTCTCATCTTAGCAAGCTCATCCATAAGGTTCTTCTTATTATGAAGTCTACCTGCTGTATCGATAAGAGTAAGGTTAGTTTTTCTAGCCTTTGCAGCCTTAACTGCATCAAATACAACCGCAGATGGATCAGCACCCTCGCCCTGAGCAATAATATCAACGCCAGCTCTGTCGGCCCAGGTTTTCAGCTGTTCAATGGCACCAGCTCTGAATGTATCTGCCGCAGCAAGAAGAACTGATCTGCCCTGATTCTTATACTGTGCAGCAAGCTTACCAATGGATGTAGTTTTACCAACACCATTTACACCGATAATAAGCATTACCGTCTTAGCATCTTCAAAGCAATATGCATTATCAGGAACATTCATCTGATCTCTAAGAGAATTCATAACAAGCTCTTTACATTCAGATGCATCCCTGATGCCAAGCTCTTCAACCTTTTCTTTCAGGTCATCTATAACCTTTTCTGTAGTCTCAAATCCCATATCTGCAGAGATAAGAGTTTCTTCTAATTCATCATAGAAGTCATCATCTATTTCATTGGCTTTGAAAACATTTGTAAAGCTGTCGCTTGTTTTCTTTAAGCCTTCTTTAAGTCTTTGAAAAAATCCCATGTGTCATCCTCCAAAAGATTCTTCATTATGTATATTTAACTAGTCATCAAGTTTATCTTCAATAAGGTTAACAGATACAAGAGTGGAAACACCCTTCTCCTGCATTGTAATACCGTAGAGTCTGTTAGCAGATTCCATGGTACCCTTTCTATGTGTAATAACAACGAACTGGGTATGCTTTGTAAGCTTATCCAGATAATGAGCAAATCTGCTTACGTTAGAATCATCAAGGGCCGCCTCAATCTCGTCGAGAAGACAGAATGGAGATGGCTTAAGACTCTGAATGGCAAACAGAAGGCTGATAGCCGTTAAACTCTTCTCACCACCGGAGAGCTGCATCATATTCTGGAGCTTCTTTCCAGGTGGCTGTGCATTGATAATAATACCTGTCTCGAGAAGGTCGTCTTCATCAACCAGCATAAGACTTGCCTTACCACCACCAAAGAGTTCTTTGAATACCTTACCAAACATAACCTGGATATCCTTGAACTTCTCTGTAAATGTTTCCTTCATAGCCTTATCAAGATCAGCAATAATACCTCTAAGGTTATTCTCAGCCTCTAAGATGTCATCTCTCTGCTCTTTCAGGAATTCATATCTTTCAGATACTTCCTTGAATTCTTCGATAGCATTTACATTTACATCACCGAGAGAACGGATTCTCTGACGAACAGTTGTTATTTCCTTCTTAAGAGCTGCCGGATCATTATAATCCTCTGTCTTAAGCTGTTCAGCAGAGCTGTATGTAAGCTCATACTCTTCCCACATATAGTTAGAAGCTTTATCCTTTTCCTCTTCCAGCTTTTCAATATTAAGCTTCAAAGAATAAGCCGACTTTTCAAGCCCATTAATATCGGAAGACAGTTTTTCTCTCTTTCCAAAGAAATCCTTATGGTTCTGATTAATCTCATCTTTTTCAGCTATATGCTTCTTAAGGTTTTCATTATCCTTCTCAATAGCTTTCTGGTTATTTTCCTTAGTCTTTCTAAGATCATCCAGTTCCTTCTTCAGATTATCTACATTATTAGAATTATCCAGAAGTCTCTGAGCAAAACCATCAATTTCATCATTATAATTAGAAATCTCATTTTCAATACGTGCTATATCGTCATTTAAGTGGCTGAGATTGTTCTTCTCGTTCTCCACATCCATATTTGCAGCACGCATCTTATCTTCTTTTTCATGCTTGATATCGTTCTTCTTTGAAAGCTCAACTTCAAGCTTAGCGATCATGGATTCACGCTCAGTAATAGATTCCTCATGCTGCTTTCCAGTATTAAAGAGATCAGTCTTATTACCATCAATCTGCTTAACCTGAGCATCCAGTTCAGTGCTTTCTTTCTTAATGCTGGCAAAGCTGTTATCAATAGATTCCAGCTTATTCTTTACATTAGTAAGACCGATAGTCAGAGAGTTTTCATCAATAGTAAGCTTCTGAATATGATTATTCAGGTTATTTCTCTCTTCTCTGAGAGTTTCCTTCTTCATTGTAAGGTTTGCATCTTCTTCTCTAGCCTTACGAAGCTTATTATTTGTTTCACCAATCTGCTTCTGAATATCTTCAAGCTCTCTCTTACGTCCAAGAAGATTACTTGAATTTCTGAAAGCACCACCAGTCATGGCTCCACCTGGATTAATAAGTTCTCCAGTAGGAGTAACAAGTCTGAGTGACTGATTATATTTCTTGGAAATCTTAATGGCATCATCTATATTCTTTACAACAATACTTCTGCCAAGAAGACTTTCTATAATGTTTTCATATTTCTTATTGGTTTTAACCAGCTTAGATGCAACACCAATAACACCATTTTCCCTAAGTGCATCCGGATTAGCGCTTCCTCTCTTTACAACACCTGTAATAGGAAGGAATGTGGCACGTCCCAGCTTATTGGTTCTAAGGTAAGCTATCATTTCTTTTGCAGTAGCTTCGTCCTCAGTAACGATATTCTGAATGCTGGCACCAAGTGCTGTTTCAATAGCTGTTTCATATTCCTTATCAACGGAGATGATATCGGCAACAACTCCAATAACCTTGGAATCCTTTGTCTTCTTCTCCATTACCTTCTTGATACTTTGGCCATAGCCTTCATATCTCTCAGTCAGGTTACGAAGACTTTCGTATCTGGACTGAAGGCTGATAACACTCTGATTATATTTCTGAATATCAGTCTTAACAGTTGTAGCTCTGTCAGATACAGATCTCAGCTCAGTCTCACATTTAGTAAGTCTCTGTCTATCCTTTGAAAGAGCTTCCTCAACGGATTTCTTTTCATTTTCCAGAGTCTCCTGTTCACTAAGTGCCTGTGACTGCTCGCTCTTATCAGCTAAAAATCTTGAATTCAGCTCTGTCTTACGAAGGCTGATATTATCAAGCATAGTATCATATCTGGCAATTTTCTCTTTGAGGTTACCACCTTCATTAATGAATTCAATAATATCTGTCTTTGCAGATTCAATTTTATCAGCAACAGCATTTTCTTCTTTTTCAGCTTTATCAACTTCAGCCTGAAGTGCTTCAAAAGATTTATTCTTTTCATTAAGCTCTTTGGTAACATCAGATTTCTTTTTATTAAGAGCATCCACTTCTGCCTGAAGATCATCAATCCTGTTCTTAACTCTCTCAATCTGAGAATTAATCTCGGCTGTGATTACATCTTCAGAAGAAATACGCTCATTAATTACTCGAATCTCACCATCAGCATGCTCATTTTCAAGCTTCTTCTCATTAATGCTGTGCTGACAGGTTTCTATTTTATTATTAATAACTTCAAGTGTTTCCTCGAGTCTCTCATATTCAGCCTTAGTATAGTCAAATTCTTCCTGGAGTCTGGCAGTTTCATTCTCTGTAATTTCCAGATTCTTCTTGCTTTCATCCAGTTTAGCTCTTAACTTATCTACTTCAATAAGGAAGGAATTAATATCAAGAGTTTTCTGACGATCCTTAAGTTCAAGGAAAATCTTAGCCTTTTCAGACTGCTCACGAAGAGGTTCAACTCTTTCCTCAAGACCTGAAAGAATATCATTTACACGGTTCAGATTTACATGCTCAGCATCCAGCTGTTTCTCTGTAATCTGTTTATTCTTCTTATATTTAACAATACCTGCTGCTTCATCGAAAAGTGCACGTCTATCATCAGGCTTGTCAGAAAGAATTCTTTCTATCTGACCCTGTCCGATGATAGAATAACCCTCTTTACCAATACCTGTATCAAAGAACATTGATGTAATGTCCTTAAGACGGGTAACATTTCCATTAAGAAGGTATTCACTTTCACCTGAACGGTATACTCTACGAGCAACTGTTACTTCGTTATAATCAATAGGAAGACTGTGATCAGAATTATCCAGGGTAATAGCAACATATGCAGCTGCCTGGGGTTTTCTCTGCTCAGTTCCCGAGAAGATAACATCTTCCATCTTGGAACCACGGAGCTTTACTGCACTCTGTTCACCAAGAACCCAGCGTACAGCATCGGCAACATTACTCTTACCTGAGCCGTTAGGTCCAACAATGGCAGTAATACCCTCTTCAAATCTGAAATCAATCTTATTGGCAAATGATTTAAAACCATTTACTTCTATGCTCTTTAAATACATAATTTTTCCCTTAGTTATCGAAATTTAATTTAATGATGGTTCTATGAGCTGCAACCTGCTCAGCCATCTTCTTGGTATGTCCTGTACCTTTTTCATAATCAACACCATCAATGGTTACCACTGATTCATATGTGCGATTATGTTCAGGGCCGGTTGTATCCACAAGTCTGTATTCAATCTTGCCACCTTTACTCTGAACATATTCCTGGAGTATGGACTTCGCATCATAAAATGTGCTCTTATGCTCTATATCTGTAAGCAGGAACTTCTGAACATACTTTTCAGCTTCTTCAATGCCGCCATCCAGATAAATGGCACCAAGAACTGACTCAAACAGATCACAGAGAATTGATGACCTGTTTTTTCCACCGGTCATCTCTTCACCATGGCTGAGGTAAAGATAATCACCAAAGCCAAAGTCACGCGTGATCTGAGATAAAGTATATTCACATACTAAACTCGCTCTAAGTTTTGTAAGTTCACCCTCTGATTTATCAGGATATCTGAGGAATAGTTCTTTACTGACTATAAATTGAAGTATTGCATCACCCAGGAATTCATATCTCTCATATGAGATGATATCTTCCTTACTCTCATTCACATAGGACTTATGAGTAAATGCAACATCCAGATAGTCAAGATTATTGAACTTGTATCCCAGAACCTCTTCGAAGGATGTATAATCATTCTTCATCACTATTTCTCTATACCTTTTATAATCTTTCCACTAACGTCATTCTTAACGAATGAAACACATTGATCGATAGCGGATATAACTTCCATTTCCTTTGAATTACCATGGATCTTAACCACAAGACCCTTAAGTCCAAGAAGTGGTGCTCCACCTTTATCAGATGCATCAAACTTCTTAAGAGTTCTCTTCATACTCTTCTTAACAAGAATTGCTCCCATCTTACTGGTGAACGAAGAAAGAAATGCGCCTTTGATCTCACGAAGGATTACTTTTGAAAGCCCTTCGTAAAGCTTAATAATTGTATTTCCAATAAATCCGTCAGCAACTATAACATCAGCTTTTCCATAAGGAATTCCTCTTGCTTCTATGGAACCGACGAAATTAACACTTTCATCTTTCTTAAGTAATGCATAAGCTGCTTTGACCTGTGCATTACCTTTTTCTTCTTCAAGTCCAACATTTGCCAGGGCAACACGAGGATTATCTACCTTACATACTTCCTGCATATAGATGGCACCCATCTGAGCAAACTGATGAAGAACCTCAGGTTTAACATCCATGTTAGCACCACAATCCAAAAGAAGTGAAGGTTCTGCAGCTGTTGGAAGTAAATGCGCAAGAGGAGTTCTCTTAACACCCTTAGCTCTACCTACAATAAACTGTCCACCAGCAAGAATTGCCCCAGTACTACCTGCAGAAATAAAAGCATCAGCCTTTCCTTCTTTTAGAAGATTAAGACCAACTACAAGGGATGAATCCTTCTTTTCTCTTACAGCTTTTACAGGAGCTTCATTAAGACTAATTTCTTCTGTAGCATTAATAACCTCAACCCTGCTTTTATCATATTCATATTCATTTAGTAAGCTGTCTATCTCTGATTTATGACCTACGAGAAACAGCTTTACATTTCTGTTATTTTCAAGACCTTTAACCGCACCCTTAACACAAACGCTGGCGCCATTATCACCACCAATTGTGTCAATAACAATATTTATCATATTGCCCATATCAGACCTCCAAATGTGCTTTATTTGCATAGTAATCACATCATAACAATAACTTAATTATTTTAGAACAAATACTACCCTTTTGCAAGGATAAAGATAGTAAATGTGAAATAAAAAAGCGGACCAATTTGGTCCGCTTAATTCCTATATAAATTCTCTAAAAATTAATCTACAGCGATAATTTCCTTCTGACCATATGAGCCACAATTCTTACATACTCTATGAGGCATCATAAGTTCTCCACATTTTGGACATTTTACAAGGTTTGGGGCTGACATCTTCCAGTTAGCTCTTCTCTTATCACGTCTTGACTTAGAGATTTTGTTCTTTGGACAAATTGACATTCGAATACACCTCCTTATGCGAAACTTGGTCTCAAGACCACACTTGACCCATTATACTTATATCGACACATCTTGTCAACATAATTTTTCTGTTTTTTATGAGATAATTTCAAGTGTCTCTCTTGCGATTGTAAGTTCCTCATTTGTAGGTATAACTACAACCTTAACCTTTGAGTCAGCTGACTGTATCTCAACCTCGTCACCATGAGTAGCTGCATTCTTTTCTGCATCAATACTTGCGCCGATGTATTTGAAGTTCTCCATGATAGCTGCACGGATCTTATCGTCGTTCTCACCAATACCTGCTGTGAATGCAATAAGGTCAACACCATTCATTGAAGCAATGTAGCTACCGATAATCTTTACAGCGCTATAAACGAATGCATTGAATGCAATAATTGATCTCTTATCGCCTTCCTTAATACCTGCATCGATATCACGGCAATCACTAGATCTTCCAGAAAGACCCATAAGACCTGATTCTTTATTAAGGATATTCAGAATCTCATCGATTGACTTTCCTTCTTTATTAGCGATGTACTGGATGATAGCTGGATCGATGTTACCACTTCTTGTACCCATTACAAGTCCTTCAAGTGGAGTAAGACCCATAGATGTATCAACTGACTTACCACCCTGAACAGCTGTTATGCTAGCTCCACCACCAAGGTGACAAACGATGATCTTTGTATCCTCAACTGGCTTATCAAGATGCTTAACTGCTTCCTTAGAAACATAGCTATGACTTGTTCCGTGGAAACCATATCTTCTGATCTTATAGTTCTCATAGTATGAATATGGGATACCATAAATATATGCTTTCTCAGGCATTGTCTGATGAAATGCAGTATCAAATGTTACACACTGTGGTGTTTCTGGCATAAGCTCCTTACAAGCTCTAATACCAAGAAGGTTTGCAGGGTTATGAAGAGGTGCAAGGTCAGCGCACTCCTCAATCTTTGCAATAACATCATCAGTTACAAGAACTGAAGAGTTGAAATACTCTCCACCGTGAACTACTCTGTGTCCAACTGCATCTATCTCTGACAAAGAATTAATAGCTCCATCTTCAGGACTAACGAGAACATCGATTACAGTCTTAAGAGCTACACCATGATCTGGCATGTCAATCTGCTTCTCTTTCTTCTCTCCTGTTTTAGAGCTATTATACTTAATACAGCTTCCATCAATACCTATTCTTTCACAAAGTCCCTTCGCAAGCACCTGCTCTGAATCTGAATCAATAAGCTGATACTTGAGTGATGATGATCCGGCATTAATTACTAAGATTTTCATTTGTATTCTTCTCCCTCTCTTCCATCTATTGTAATGCGGCCTCTTCCATGTTCCTTACTATAATACATAGCTTTGTCGGAACGATCCAAAACATCATTTATATCTGAACATGTTTCCGGATAGGAAGCAATACCCATACTAGAATTAATTTTAATCTCAAAGTCCTCATAATAAACCACGTTCTCTTTAATCTTAGCGTGGAGTTCCTGAAGAATCTTAAGAGTTTCTTCAACACCTTTGCCACGGAGTATAAGAAGGAATTCCTCACCACCGTAACGAACAGCAGTTCCATCGTACTTCTTAGCAAAGTCATTATCAAATTTAGCAACAGTCTTGATAACCTCGTCACCTGCAAGATGTCCATAAGTATCATTAACATTCTTAAAGTGGTCGATATCAAGCATACAAACAGTGAATGTATCTCCAGAAGCTGCAACCTCTTCTTTAAGTTCAGGATAGAACTTATTGAAGTAAATACGGTTGTAAATCTTTGTAAGACCATCCTTTTTAGCCATATCTTCTGTCTGAAGATACAGTCTGTCAGAAATAAGAGCAGATGTGAAGTCCATGATAGATGACTCATAGAATGCATATCCATTCTCAAAGAAGTCATACTTACTTGATGTAACAACCATAACTCCGTATACATAGTCATTCTCATAAGCAGGGAAAACAACTGCATTACACATATTTCCACCTGTAAGGAATGGATACTTAAAATCATAGTTATCACAGAGAACAAGCGGAGCAACACTCTTTCTCTTCTTAATTGCTTCATAAATATTACTGATATCCTGCTTAAGCAATGATTCAGCAACACCATTATCAGATATTATTTCAAGATAAGGCTCTTCATTCATATAAACGTCCTTATCAATATAAAGTGCAACAGCACCAGTTTCTTTAATATTTACAACGTTCTGAAGCATTACGTGGGCATTCTTCTCAACATCAAAGCTTGCAGCAAAATACTTCATAACGTCGATAAGAGATCTTGTCTCTTCGTTTATCTTAGCAAGATCATCGTTTGCCTTTGTAAGATTAATCTTCTGGTAGTTGATCTCGTTATTAACCTTTTCAACTCTCTCCTGGAACTTAAGGAGCTTTTTGTTTTCTGCAATCATATCTGCATTCTTGAAGTAAAGCTTTGTATATCTGTCATCATATACAGAAATTGAGTTATAGTAACAAATATACATAAATACAAATGATGCAGTCACAATAGCTAAAGCCATAAATGAAATAAGCATCCAAACTCCAGTAAGACTATCGCGGAACTGAAGTACACACATTGTAAGTCCAGTATAAAGACCAAGAGAAACTCTCTTTGTATAATTCATAAATGTATTGAAAACATCAGTAAAGATAAGGTCCTGTCCAATTATATAAATAATATAAAGGAACAGTGCACCATAAAAGACAGTAGGTATATTAATAAAAATACCGCCTGTTGCGACTAAAACAACATGTACATATGTTCTGATCCGGAAAAATAAAGCAGGAAATTTGTTTTTTCTCTCTTTGAATACAAATTCATCAAAGCCAAGAAGAAAAACAAAAACAGCTAGATAATATACTAAAAAGAATATACTCTTTGTAATTTCAGAACCTCTAATAAGAAGAACCAGAATTAAAAAGAATACATAAGTAGCTCTGTTATATAATCTGAAATTGTTGATATATTTGATTTTACTTTCTTCAGACATATCCATTAACTCCCCAATTTACATACGCCATAATTTTATCATAAATTGGTTACTTCTTCAACAGATTATTACTAATGAGATTGACCACCTCAGCCCTTAATTTCATTTGATTTTCATTATTTTTTATAATCTTATCAGAGTTGATTTCAAAGAATTCATCTGATGGCTGGTTAAGGAGAAATGCCTCTGCTTTTTCTCTGGAATAACCCCTGGACTCTATAAGCCTCTGAATCCTTACTTCCCTATCAGAGCTAATATACCAGATTTCGTCACAAATAGACTTATAGCCATCCTGTATAAGAAGCGCAGCTTCAATAACATAAAGCTTGGTTCCAGCATCTTCCTTCAATTTAATGTCATCTATAATATATTTTTTAACAGCCGGATGCATGATAGCATTTAGCCTGGAAAGCTTTTCTTTGTCACTCAGAACAAGTTTACCTAGTATTGATCTGTCAATCTGTTCAGAATCAGGATCCAGAATCTCATCACCAAAAGTATCAATTATCTGGCTATATGCATCCTCTCCTTTAAGCATAAGCTTGTGAGCTAATTTATCAGCCTCAACTATATAAGCATCAAACTCTTCATCAATTATACTTAGCACAAGAGATTTCCCGGCTCCAATACCTCCGGTAATACCTAATACAAACATTGCTTACCTCAATATCTTTAGTATCTTCTATTAGCCAAATATTATTTGGCGTCGTACAAACTGTCACCAGTATGAACATCAACATATAATGGAACAGCGAGCTCAGCTGCATTTTCCATGCAATCCTTAAGAAGCGCACTCACTTCCTCCACCTCATCCAGCGCAGTTTCAATAAGAAGCTCATCATGAATCTGAAGTATAAGTCTGGATTTAAGTTTTCTTTTCTCCAATTCCTTAGCCACATTAATCATAGCTATCTTAATGATATCAGCTGCAGTACCCTGAATTGGGGAATTCATGGCCACTCTCTCACCAAAGGATCTTTGCATAAAGTTAGAACTGCTAAGTTCAGGAATTGGTCTGATTCGGTTAAATGCAGTCTTTACGTATCCATTATCCTTTGCAGACTGTACAGATTCATCAAGATATTCCTTGATCTTACTATATGTCGCGAAATATTTATCTATATATTCTTTAGCTTCCTTTCTTGAAATGCCAAGGTCTTCTCCAAGTCCAAAAGAGCTGATACCGTAAATAATACCGAAGTTAACAGCCTTTGCTCTTCTACGAAGATTAGGAGTAACCTCATCAAGAGGCACATCAAATACCTGAGAAGCAGTTATAGCATGGATATCCTTAGAAGAATTAAATGCATCTATAAGAGATTCATCTCCAGAAATAGATGCCATTACACGAAGCTCAATCTGAGAATAATCCGCATCAACAAATGTATAGCCATCCATAGGGACAAATGCACGTCTTATCTCGCGCCCCTCAGCAGTACGGGTTGGAATATTCTGAAGATTTGGCTCTGTAGAACTGAGTCGACCTGTTGCAGTTACAGTCTGATTAAACTTACTATGTATTCTTCCATCAGATTTTATAGTAGATATTAGTCCCTCAATATATGTAGATCTAAGCTTTGTCTTGGATCTATATTCAAGAATAAGAGGAATTATCTCATGTTCATCCTTTATCTTTGTAAGGACATCAACACTGGTTGAATAACCGCTCTTGGTCTTCTTTCCACTCTTAAGTCCCAGTTTTTCAAAGAGAATAACGCCCAGCTGTTTTGTGGAATTAATATTAAATTCCTCACCAGCCAGTTTGTATATTTCCTGAGTAAGTTCTTCTATCTTCTTATCCAGTTCTTCTCCATAGGAAACAAGGAAATCCTTCTTTACTTCAACACCAAATTTTTCCATGGAATTAAGCACAAAAATTACAGGATATTCAATTTCTGTATAAAGACTAAGCATTTCCTTTTCAGAAAGTCTGTCTAAAAGAACTGAGCGGCTCTTATTTGCAACAAATGCCATAAAGGATATAAGCTTCCTGTAATTCTCCATATCAAAAGAAAATATAGTCGGAACATCCTTACCCATAAGAAGCTTCTCATCTTCAAGCTCAGCATCCAGGAATCTTCCGGATATATGACTGTAATCGTAGCTATTATCAAGTGGTTCAAGTAAATAAGCAGCCACAGATGCATCAAAAAGACAGTCCTGCTCTTTCAGATTAAAATCATCTATATATTCCTTGAGGCTTATAAAACATAGAGTAATATCACTCTTTATATCTTTTCTCAGATTTGTTATCCTATCATCTCTTACAATAAATGTATCATCGCCAACAGAAACTGCAGCTCCATAAATTGTATCGTCTATCCTTGTAAGACCTATACCAACTGACACTTCACCAGACTTATTAATAGTACTGATAAGCGTACTATAATCAATATCTTTTGGCTCAACACTAATATTTACAGCAATCTTATCCTTGCTGATATCTTTATTCTCAAACCTCTTGAGAAGGCTTTTCAAACCATTTTCAAGGAATATGTTATAAACCTCAGTACTATAAACACTTTCATCACTTACCTTGGCATCATCAATAGTTTTATCCAGCTCGCAGTCCAGCTTAATTGTTGCAAGGTCACGACTAAAAAGAGCCATCTCTCTTTCTGCATCCAGGTTCTTTCTGGCTTTATCCGGCTTTACATTCTCAATATCCTCAAGAGCCGCCTCAATACTATGATATTTCTGAATAATATTAGATGCAGTCTTAGGACCTATGCCCTGAACTCCAGGAATATTATCAGATGAATCACCCATAAGACCCTTCATTTCTATAAATTCATGAGGGGTAACTCCGTATTCATCCATAACATCCTTTGCATGATAGTTTTCAATTGTAGTCTGTCCACCTTTAGTCTTTGGAATTCTGACAAGAACATTATCTGTGGCCAGCTGAAGAAGATCTCTGTCTCCAGAAAGGATTGTTACTTCATAGCCCTTTTCAGAGCCAAGAACTGAATATGTACCAATAATATCATCAGCTTCATATCCGCCTTTTTCCATATATGTAACACCCATAGATGTGAGAATATCCTTAATTACAGGGAACTGTTCTCGGAGCTCTGGATCCATACCCTTTCTTGTTCCCTTGTATTCAGGATACATTTTATGTCTGAATGTAGGCTCATGTACATCAAATGCGACAATTATGCTATCTGGTTTTTCTTCTGAATATATCCTGTAAAAAATATTCAAAAAACCAAGGAGTGCATTTGTATGCAACCCCTTAGAATTTGTAAGTGTATTTGGAAGGGCAAAATACCCTCTGTTCATTATGCTGTTTCCATCAATCAGTAGTAGTTTCGACATTTTGTATTGATTCCCCTATACTTATAATCTCATCATAATTCTCTTCTAATCTTCTAAAACCGTTTATTCTGTCATAATCGGTTACTTCTTTTTCTTTATCTATATTATTACTTACCTGGATATGATCAATATCTCCAAGCATCATATTATCATCTAATTCACTGTGGAAATAATAAGTACCCTGTTCTGTTTTCTTTGTAAATTGTTCAAAATCATATATCTGGGCAAGTATTCCGAAATATGAAATTGTAACTATAAGAAGACCTAAAGCAAACAAAATAGAAAAAGCGGATAACTTAAAACTTCTACGATTTCTAACCCCATGACTCATGGTTCTAAGATCTTTTTCTAGATCCTTATTGAAATCAGTAGATAAAGCTTCATTATTATCCAGCTGTCTCATTCCTACCATAAGGGTATAATAAATCTCCAGTTCTTCGCGGCACTTCTTGCAGTTTCTCATATGTATAACGAAATCTGCCTGCTTGTCACGAGGAACCTTACCCTCAATAAATGGCATAATATAAGATTGTGCTTCTAAATGTGTCATATGGATAGTATAACTCAAAAAATAGAGCCGGGCAACATTTACCCGACTCTATAAAACTTATTCTAAATTTTAAGTTTATCTTACAGATTAAGTAAGCTAGAAGCTACGCTTCCTGCAATACCCTGTGAAGATGTAGCTGTTGGCTCTGGTCCATTAACTGGGCTCATTGTTGGAGCCTGTCCCATTGTAGGAGCCATAAGAACCTTACCAGTTCCACGATATACATTAACGAATCCTTCGCCTGTAGCTGCAGATCCGATTGCATTTCCTGTAAGTGTTTCAACTGTAAACTGAAGTGATGCTGACCAAGCAATAGCCATATTACCATCGATCTTCAGAACATCATCCTGAAGGTTGAACTCGAAAAGCTCTTCTCTAGGAACTGGGCTCTCAAGAACTGCATAACCCTGTCCAGCAAGTGAAAGGTTGAAGAGACCCTCACCACCGAGGAGTGCAGATGAAACATTGCTTCTCTTGTTGATCTGTTCCTGAATTCCTGCATCACAGCAAAGGAAAAGACCATCATCAAGAACCATTCCCTGTCCCCACTGTCCAACATCTTCGATAATAAGATATTTATATGTAGGCTCAAGCATTACAAATCCCTGTCCTGAATACTCAGGCTTAACAGTTGATTCGCCAGTAACAGCACCCTTAATAGCATTCTTAAGGAATCCACCAGCGCTCTTAACACCTGATGTTGCCTGAACATTACCAGCAACCCACTGCATAGCTCCTGCCTGCATCTTGCAAGCTGAGTTATTGAGCTGTACGAGAAGCTGACGCTTCTTAACATTCATCTGCTGCATGAAGTAATCTGTTGTAGCAGACCAAGGTGTAACAGACAGATCCTTCTGATGCTCGTATACGAAATACTGTCCCCCACTGGCAATAAGCTTCATGTTGTTATTGTCAAATACATTGTTTAATTGAATCATGATGTGTTAACCTCCCCATAAATTTAAAATATTTTTTAAAAGGGGCAGCATAAAGCTACCCCTAAAGGTTTGTGATTAGTTATTGATGAGTTTATCTTCATCTGACCAGCTGTAAAGTGAACGGATTTCTTTTCCGATAACTTCTGATGGATGCTCAGCCTTAATCTTACGAAGAGCCTTGAAGTGAGCCTGACCACTTGCTGATGACATATCAAGAAGGAAGTCCTTAGCGAATGTACCATCCTGGATATCAGCAAGAACCTTCTTCATAGCCTTCTTTGTATCCTCAGTAATGATCTTAGGACCTGTGATGTAATCACCGTACTCAGCTGTATTAGAAATTGAATATCTCATTCCAGCGAAACCACTCTGATAGATGAGGTCTACGATAAGCTTCATCTCATGGATACACTCGAAGTAAGCATTTCTTGGATCATATCCAGCTTCTGTAAGTGTTTCGAAACCAGCCTGCATAAGTGCAACAACACCACCACAGAGAACTGCCTGCTCACCAAAGAGGTCTGTCTCAGTCTCAATTCTGAATGTTGTCTCAAGAAGTCCAGCTCTTGCACCACCAATACCAGCACCATAAGCAAGTGCCATATCCTGTGCATGACCTGTTGCATCCTGATATACAGCGATAAGACAAGGTGTTCCCTTACCAGCCTCATACTCTGAACGAACTGTATGTCCTGGTGCCTTTGGAGCGATCATAGTTACATCTACATCTGCAGGTGGAACGATCTGTCCAAAATGAATGTTGAATCCGTGTGCAAACATAAGCATGTTACCAGCCTCAAGATTTGGCTCGATATCTTTCTTATACATTGCAGCCTGCTTCTCATCATTGATAAGAATCATGATGATATCAGCTTTCTTAGCAGCCTCAGCAGTTGTGTAAACTTCGAAGCCCTGCTCCTCAGCTCTCTTCCAAGACTTGCTACCCTCATATAATCCAATGATTACGTGAGCTCCTGAGTCCTTGAGGTTAAGTGCGTGTGCATGACCCTGGCTACCGTAACCAATTATTGCGATAGTCTTTCCATCCAGGAGTGATAAATTACAATCCTGCTCATAAAAAATCTTTAAATCTGACATAATAATGCCTCCTTGGTAAATTATATAGTTACTTGCTTTAGCAAGTACAATATCTTATTCATCTGATTCAGCACGTCCTCTTACAAGACCTGTAGCTCCTGTACGGACAAGTTCCTGAATCTCAAATCCTTCAAGAAGACTCATGAAGGCTTCAACCTTATTGTTGTTACCTGTAATCTCAACCATTATAGATTCAGGTGAAACGTCAACAATATTAGCTCTATATACATTAGCAATTGAGATGATCTGCTGTCTCTCGTTTGCATCTGCTTTTATCTTAATAAGAACAAGTTCTCTGGTAACTGACTCGCCATCCTTAAGCTCTATCACGGATCTTACATCCTCAAGCTTATTAAGCTGACTCTTTATCTGAGAAAGAATCTTATCATCTCCAGTAACAACAACTGTCATTCTGGAAATCTTAGGATTTTCAGTTACGCCAACAGATAAACTGTCTATATTATAACCACGTCTACTGAACATTCCTGACACTCTACTGAGCACACCGGCTGTATTATCTACAATAAGTGACAAAACTTTAGTTTTCATATGATCACAACCTTTCAAAAATAGACTACACGGATATAATTTTATCTTTTAAACCAGTTAATGTCAATAAACAATTACTGGCATATTTTCTTCTATTGTACCGAAAAGTTCCTGTGCAAAAGAATAAGGAAGATTAACACATCCATGAGAACCGTTATACTTATAAATCTCCCCGCCGAAGGAACCTCTCCAGGTAGCATCGTGGAAACCAACGCCACCATTAAATGGCATCCAATAGGTTACATCAGTCTCATAATCATCACCCTTCAGGACTGCTGGAGTCTGCTTATAATCAACGCCATAAATTCCTGTAGGTGTTCCTCTTCTAAGACCAATATTACCTGTTACAACATCGGACTGCATGATAACACGTCCGCTTCTATAAACATACATATGCTGATTTTCTATATCTACTTCACAATAGAAACCACCAATATCATTCTTTTCCTCGTCATAACAATAACCAACCTCTTCAAATGCAGGCTCTCTTGTTACACTATTACGATGAATAAGATCCTGATAAAGATTATCTGTTTCTTCTTCTATATTTATCTTCCAGCCATAATCACCATTTTTGATCTTGATATTTTGACGATCATGAGTTTTGAAGGTCCTGATAGTTCCATATGTATCATACAGACGTGAAAAGCTTTCAACAACATTATGAACCTTGTCTTTACTGATGGTATAGCCATATGAATCAGAAATCTTAATAGTATTCAGAAGCTGATCCCCAGATAAAGGTATTTCACATTTGCCATACTTATACTCTATATCAAGACTTGCGATTGTATTGCAATAATTAACACATTTCTGAACCTTCTCGGATTCTATAGTGTATTCAGGCATCTTGTAAAAGCCTTCTTCTTCTATATCTATAGAAGTCTCACCAAATACAAGAGCTTGTTTAATCCTGTCAACAACAGCATTTACATCTTCGATGGTACTTCCAAGATCTTCATATACTGCTTCAGCATCACCATCATCATTTACAATGATTTTAGGATTCTGAGGTTCTTCCATATTTTCAGGATCAAGTGACTTATAAGAAGCTACTATTCTATCAAGCTCATCTTCATTATAATTAACAGAATCTTCAAGAACATAGTCCTTATCAAAGAAAAGCTTTGGCCATACAAATGGATTCTGGTCCTTCTTTATGTTATTTAATTCATCAAGGTAATTAATACTAAGACCAATGTCTCTACCATTAATAGTTTCCGTTCTGTCACGGAATTTTATCTCAAGATTATAATCAGAAGGGCTCTTATAGAGATCATTATCTACATAAGCCGGACTCTTGAAACTATAATCCTTACCATTAATGATAGTACCAGGATAATAAGTATCTATAGATGGCAGCACAAGGGCAATATACCCTACTACCAGGACACTGACAATTGATATAATTGTGTAACGAAAAGCTTTATTGGACCACATTTTTCCTATTCCTTTGTGAGATTTATTAAACAAACCTCAGGTATATTATTAATTCTTAATTTCATAGAATGCTGGCCAAGACCGTTTGAAACGATCATTGTGCTGTTATTCTTCTCAAATCTGCCATAATCATATTTAGGGAAGAATTTCATTCTTGGTGAAACAACACCGCCAAGAAATGGAAGTCTTACTATTCCACCGTGGAAGTGACCAGAAAGAACGAGGTCAGCTCCCCACTGGGAATATGAATCTATAAAATCAGGTGTATGCCCAAGAAGAATTGTATATTCACCATTTGGCACACCTAATAATTCATTTATATTATCCTTTGAAAGAACGGGATATTTAATTCTTCCATAATAATCTGTAGGGATATCCAAACCATATACATCAATCCCATCCAGAGTAACCTTCTCATTAATAAGCATTTTTACTTTTGGAGAAAGTCTTTCATTAAGAGAAGCCCAAAGATTTGATGTCCCATAGTAATCAGCCTTAACCTTTGTTTCATGATTTCCCATAGCGTAATATACAGGAAACTTCTCTGAAAGATTGTTAACAAGATCAATAGTCGGAGTTATATCTTCGCTTTCCGTCTTTCCATTTAGCATGTCGCCACCAATAAGTATAACGTCCGGCTGAATCTCTTCTATTTTCTGAATTATCTTATTATTAATACTCTTGGCCTCATGATAATCAGTAAGAAAAACTATTTTTTTATCTGTTATATTTCTTGGCGTGGATACTTTATATTCAGTAACCTTTACACATCTTAGTTCACGAATGCTTTCTAAGATAACCAGAATAATAAGTATTAATAAAATGATCAGTATATATATCATTTAGGTTGTTACCTCAATGCCTGCTTCCTCTTCAGCCTGTCGTCTGAAGTCTTCAATCTTATCAGGTGATATATCAGGAAGATCATCCATAGAAGAAATACCAAAGCTTCTAAGGAAATCATCTGTTGTTCCAAAAAGAATTGGATGTCCTGGCGCATCAAGTCTTCCAACTTCCTTTGCCAGATTGTATTCTACAAGTCTGTTTACTGCATGACTGCAGGAAACGCCTCTTATCTTTTCAATCTCAGCTCTTGTAACTGGCTGTTTATAAGCAATGATTGAAAGTGTCTCAAGAAGAACATCTGTAAGAACATGCTTCTTTGGCATATTTACTATCTTGCTAAGAATATCGTAGTATTCATTCTTTGTACAAAGCTGATATTTACCATCCAGCTCTATAAGTCTTATTCCTCTGTCTTCAACATCATAGTCCTGCATAAGCTCTTTTATAGCAGCCTTGAACTCCTTTTTAGGAATTGGTTCCTCTTCTGTTCCAAGAGCTATCATCAGCTTACTTTCTTCTATTGCCTTACCAGTTGCAAAGAGAACAGCCTCTATTGCAGCTTTAAGATTTACGTTGCTCATAATTCACCTTTATTCCAAAGAATCTATAATAATATCGCCGAACATCTCATCCTGTCTTATCATAAGCACTCCAGACTTCATAAGCTCTAGAATTGCCAGGAATGAAACTATAAGGTTCAGCTTACCTCGCTTGGAACCAAGCAGGGTTTTGAAATTGATACTCTTAAGTCCCTTAACTTCGCTTCTAATCTCAACCATCTTATCTTCAAGCTTAATCTCTTCTCTTGTAATGGTACCGAATTTACTACGAACAGGGTCTACTCTGTCAATCTCACGTCTCAGAAGTGTTTTGAAAATCTCATTCAGCTTCTGCATTGTCATATCCCCAATAAGCTCAGCAGGATCAATCTCCTCCTTAACTTCCTTTACTTCCTTAGGGATAGTTTCTTCTTTGTAGAATGCATTTGCCGCATCAATAGACATATCCTTAAGCTCAGAAGAAGCATATTTATACATCTTGTATTCGAGGAGACTCTTAACCAGCTCAGCTCTTGGATCTTCTTCCTCTTCTTCCTCTGTCTCTTCCTTAGGAAGAAGCATTTTTGACTTAATGGAAATAAGAGTTGCAGCCATAACAAGGAATTCACTCATTACATCCATATTATCTTCTTCCATCGAATCCAGATAATCCAGATACTGCTTTGTAATTTCTACAATAGGAATATCGAAAATATTAAATTTATTCTTTTCAATAAGATGCAGAAGGAGGTCCAAAGGTCCTTCGAATGCATCCAGTTTAATATCCAGCTTTTCCATTAAAACTAATTATTCCAGGTAAGCGTTGAAGCTTCCTTTTTCCTATCTCTAGTAATAAGATCGTGGAGTGCATCCTTAGCAGAATAATCATCAAAGAGAATCTTATTAACATTCTCAACAATTGGCATTTCCACATCATATTTATTGGACAGAGCAAGAGCAGCCTTTGCTGAGTAAACACCCTCTACTACCATCTTTACTTCGTCCATAGCTTCCTGATAAGTCTTACCCTGACCCATCAAGAATCCAGCTTTTCTATTTCTACTGTGCTGTGATGCACAAGTAACTATCAGATCGCCTGTACCAGAAAGACCGGCAAATGTCTCTGGTTTTCCTCCCATAGCTACACCAAGAGCAGTAATCTCATGAATACCTCTTGTAATAAGTGCAGCCTTTGTGTTATCTCCACATCCCAGACCATCGGCAATACCAGCTGCAATAGCAATAACATTCTTAATTGCACCGCCAAGCTCAATACCTATCATATCTGGGCTTGTATATACTCTAAAGAAGTTAGACATAAATGTATCCTGAACTGTCTTTGCAAGGCCCTTGTCAGCAGCACCAACAACAACAGTTGTAGGAAGCTCCTTACCAACCTCCTCAGCGTGGCTAGGTCCGGAAAGAACTGCAACTCTGGCCTGTGGTATCTCCTCAGAAATAACCTCTGAAAGTCTCATAAGAGTTTCTTCTTCAATACCCTTAGCTACGTTTACGATTATCTCATCCTGCTTTATGTATGGAGCTGCACTCTTTGCAGTATTTCTTACAAATGGAGATGGAACAGCCATAACAGCCATATCCTTGTCGGTAAGAGCTATCTCCATATCTGTTGTATATTCAACTGTTCCAGGAAGTATAACTCCTGGAAGCTTTGTCTTATGCTGATGAAACTCCTTAAGCATTGAAATTTCTTCAGGATCAATAGACCAAACTGTTACTTCATGATTATTAAGCGCGAGAAGCTTTGTAAGAGCTATTCCCCAGCTACCTGCACCAAGTACACATATCTTCATATGTTTCCTCCTATATTAATAAACAAATACCTTTAAACGTTTTCCTTCTTTTTAAATGTAAACTTATTCTCTTCATGGTTTTTGAGTCGTATAATATTCGCCTTATGCTTAAAAATAGCAAGAGCAGCAAGTAAGGTAATCATTATAGCGCCCTCAATGAAAACACCTCTTGAATATGGATCACCAACATTAAAACATGTAAGCCCCAAAAGTGTCTCGATTATAAATCCAGCACTTATACATACCATCAGTACAATGGAGCCAACTGACATATACTTTGTAATAGCAATAGTTCCAATGAATATTACAAGCGCAATAACTGTAACGACCGGATGGAAAATGCTAGCCGCAAAGCCACCAATAGTCGCTATTCCCTTACCACCCTTAAATCCAAGGTAGAATGGGAAAATATGACCGAGCACTGCTCCAAATCCAAGATAGATCATATAAATATAATATGTATCTGGATAAGTTCCTCTGAATACAAACCTTGCAATCATACAAGGTACAAAGGACTTACAGAAATCACCGATAAAAACAACAAGACCAGCTTTAAAACCAAGAACACGGAGTGCATTTGTTGTACCAGAATTACCACTACCGTGCTTTCTGATATCTACACCAGCCAGCTTGCTATATATTACTCCAGTCTGCAAAAGACCAAAGCCATAACCAAGTATTAAACAAATGATTCTAAGTAAAACAACCATCTATTTTTCCTTTCTTTCACGAATGATGATCCTGATAGGAGTTCCCGTAAAGAGGAATGCCTCTCTCAGCTTATTCTCTATATATCTGATATATGAGAAATGAGCCAGCTCCTTGCTGTTAACAAAGAGAACAAATGTTGGCGGTTTAACAGAAACCTGGGTAATATAGAAAAGCTTTAAACGCTTACCCTTATCACTTGGTGGTTCTGTTTCTGCAACAGCCTCTGTCAGTATCTCATTCAGAACACCAGTCTGTATTCTCATACAGCTGTACTGTTCAACTAAATCTATAGTATCAAACAGCTTATTCAGTCTCTGACCTGTAAGAGCTGAAACAAATAGCATTTCAGCATATGGCATGTAAGCCAGCTTCTGTCTGATATCCTTCTTCATTCTGTTCATAGTATTAGTGTCCTTCTCAATAAGGTCCCACTTATTTACTACTATGATCATACCCTTGCCACGCTCATGAGCAATTCCGGCTATCTTTGTATCCTGATCAGTAACGCCTTCCTCAGCATCAATAAGGAGCATAGCAATGTCGCATCTTTCTACTGCAGCAACAGTTCTGATAATACTGAATCTTTCTATCTCGTCCTTGATCTTACTCTTACGACGCAGACCTGCAGTATCAATGAAAATGTATTCCTTACCATTTCTCTTAATACGAGTATCAATAGCATCTCTCGTAGTTCCTGCTATATCAGAAACAATAAGTCTGTCGGTTCCTAGAAGCTTATTAATAAGAGATGATTTACCTGTATTTGGCTTACCAATAACAGCAACTCTTGGAATATCTTCTTCCTCATCTTCTGTAATGCTTTCGCCAAACTCTTCTACAACCTTCTCAAGCATATCTCCAAGTCCGAGCTTGCTCTGTGCTGAAACAGGATTAGGATCACCAATACCAAGGTTATAGAATTCATATACATAAGGCTCAAACTTTTCAAAGTTATCTACCTTGTTAACGCAAAGAACAACAGGTTTCTTACTACGCCTCAGCATATCAGCAACCTGCATATCGGATGAAGTAACACCTGATCTAACATCAGTAACAAAAATAATCACATCAGCTGTTTCAATAGCTATCTCAGCCTGTTCCTTCATGGATCGCATAATGATATCTTCTGCTTCTGTTTCAATACCACCAGTATCAACAATGGTGAACTTGTGGTTCAGCCAGTCAACATCGGCGTAAATCCTGTCTCTTGTTACTCCAGGTGTATCTTTAACTATAGCCAGTCTCTCACCGGCAAGAGTATTGAATAGTGTAGACTTACCAACATTTGGTCTACCAACTATTGCTACGATCTTCTTTGCCATTTTTACCTACCATTTACTTAGTAAAATCTAGTAAAGCCACAACTTGATTATTTTACCATAACTTGAACTTTTAGAAAAGCCTTAAAACAATTGTTTACAGACTAAAATGCATTCTTTATATGATTTATCTTATCTCCAAGTATACCTATGGCGTCGTATCTGATATTTGTATTATCCACATCATATTTATTCTCTTTTAAGTAATATAAAGATGCATTCTTAATACGGTTTATCTTACTTTGAGTTATTGCTTCTAAAGGATCTCCGGCATTTCCTGTGGCTCTGTATTTAACTTCGATAAACACAAGATCATTCCTATCCTGGGCAATAACATCTATCTCTGAAAACCTTGTTCTGTAATTCATATCCAGAACTATATATCCCAGACTCCTAAGATAATCCGCAACAATATGTTCCCACTTAGAACCTACACTTCTTTTGTTATAAGTCAATTTAAACCCCTATACAAAATTCTTAATAAATGACCTGCGGTGAATTTCACAAGGTCCAATAGTCTTTATCGCTTCAATATGCTTTGCTGAGCCATAACCTTTATTGCTGGCAAAGCCATATTCAGGATATTTCTTATCCATTTCATCCATAAGTCTGTCTCTGTAAACCTTAGCTACAATACTTGCCGCAGCAATAGATATAGACTTTGTATCACCCTTAATTATAGGCACCTGCTTAATATCCAGATCAGGAATCTTAAAGGCATCTACCAAAACTACTCCAGGAGTTACTTTAAGTCCAAGAACTGCATCCTTCATAGCCAGGGAATCACAAACCCCAATTCCAATCTCGTCAATCTCTTTTTCAGAACGTATTCCTATGCAGTAGCTAACAGCTTTTTCAAGGATGATATCATAGAGTTCTTCTCTTTTCTTCTCATTAATCTGTTTAGAATCATTAACGAATGGAATAATCATATCCTTAGGCAGGACTACAGCCGCTGTAACAATAGGTCCAGCTAATGGTCCACGTCCAACCTCATCAACACCAGCTATAAAGTCAGTTTCAGAATAATACTTTCTTTCAAAGGACATCATATCCATTACTCTTGATGTTTCTTTATCGATAGCATTTATCCTTTTCTCTGCTGATTCAAGGATCTTTATAACTCCGGAACGTTCATCCTCAACATATTTATCTATAAAAGAGATTAATAGACTTTTTTCTTTCTCATAGTCCATAATTCCACAGCTTGTAATCTCTTTATATTCGTTTTTAATATCACCTATTTTTTCCATTTATTAACTCTTTCTATAACAATCCATCGCATTGGATAATAAAATAAAGGCACCCGGATGACCGGATGCCTCAAAGTCCTACTTTACTTTACCAAATTTCTTAAACGGAGAAAGTCTAAGAACGGCCTTACCTATGATATCCTTTTTATTGATATCGCCCACATCAGCCCATCTACTATCTCTACTATCATTTCGGTTGTCACCCAGAACAAAGTATTCGTCTGGTCCCAGAGTTCTAGGTTCACTGGCAGTTCCACTATCCAGGATGATCTCACGACCATAGCTTTCCTGAAGAACCTGACCATTTATAAGGATATTTCCTTCAGGTGTAATCTGAACTGTCTCACCAGGAAGACCAATTACTCTCTTGATGTAATAAACATCCTGTCCCTGATATGGGAATACAACAACATCAAAACGTTTAGGATCACTAAAGTGATAAGTAAATTTATCAATCCACAGATTATCTCCATCCTGAAGTGTATTCTCCATTGAATGACCATGAACTGTAGTTCTCTGGCCTACAAATGTGATAATACAATAGCAGATAATAATGATAATACCAATGTATATAACAAGATTGAAGAGTTCCTTTACGATATTAATATCTTCACTCTTCTTTTCTTTTTTCTTTTTCTCTTTCTTGTAGTCAGCAGTAACATCGTACTCTGATGGAACATTTTCTTCTAAAGCCTCACTTGAATCAACTTCAGATGAAGCATCTTCAGTTCCTTCAGCATCGTCAGAAGCATTCTTCTTAGCTTTCTTTGCTGCCTTCTTCATTTCTTTAGCTTCCTGCTTAAGCTGTTTCTTATACTCTTTATCTTCGGCATGATCATACTCTTCTGCCCAGATATCAAGATCAGAACGCTTATCCTCTTCAAATGCCATAATAAAACATTCTCCTAATAACTATTTAAGGGGTTTCAAGTGATATCTTTCCAAGCTTGCCAGACCTGAAATCATCCAGTATACTGCGGCAGGCTTTATCAATATCCAGCTCTCCACCTTTCTTAACACAATTCTTATTTTCAGCTATCTTTTCAAGTACCTGATAGCTGTCATCAACATCCTCTATCATATACCTTTCAGACAGTACTTTGCAATAATTATCTTTAATATAATCGATAAATTCAACAGCAAGCTGCTGCATTTCAATGATATTGTCATTGATAGAACCGATGAAAGCAAGGTTTGTTCCAATCTGTTCATCTTCGAACTTAGGCCATAGGATTCCTGGAGTATCTAAAAGATTGATATCCTTTGATATTCTTATCCACTGATTACCTCTTGTAACACCAGGCTTATTACCTGTTTTAGCTGTAGCTTTACCTACAAAGGAGTTAATAAATGTAGACTTTCCAACATTTGGAATACCAGCAACCATCGCCTTTATAGGACGATTCATAATACCACGGCTTCTATCTCTTTCAATCTTTTCCTTGCAAACAAACTTTACAGCATTTGTTACTTTAAGTGTCTGCTTACGAACACGGCTGTCCATTGTAAGAACATATGCGCCCTTATCCTCATAGTATTTCTTCCAAAGCTCAGTCCGCGCAGGGTCAGCCATATCAGCCTTATTCAGGATAATAACACGCTTCTTGTTACCTATTAAGTTATCCATATCAGGGTTCTTACTACTGCCAGGTATACGCGCATCAAGGAGTTCTATAACTACGTCACAAAGCTTAATGTCTTCCTGCATCTTACGTCTGGCACTTGTCATATGACCCGGGTACCAATTGATATCCATTATTTGACCTTACCTCTATCTTCAGAAGGGAAAATTTTATAGACAACCTTTCCCTTTATCTCAGACTTCTGAACATTTCCATAATTTACATATCTGGAATCCTCAGAATTACTTGTATTATCTCCAATAACAAAGTATTCCTCGTCATCAAGAGTAATTGTTTCATCCAGTCTTCCGGCTGAATTAATATATGAAAATGAAAAATCATCATTTGTATGTTTTCCATTGATAACAAGTCGACCCGCAACAACGGAAATTGTATCACCTGGAAGTCCTACAACACGCTTTATATCATAATAATCCTTGCTGCCAATCTTTTTAATGGCAACAATGTCGTAGCGTTTGATCTTAGTAAATTTATACTGGATCTTATTAAGAACAAGCTCATCATTGTCAGAGATAACATCTTCCATAGATGAACCAGTCATAAAGACAGTCTGGACACAAAAAGTAGTCAGTCCATATCCAAGGATAATGGCTGCAAAGACTATAAATATTATATTCATAAATCTTTTACCCTTTTTCTTAGGAGTTTTCTTAACATCTCCCTTTTTACCCAGGGTAAATGACTTAGCCTCTTTTCTTTTCATGGTTCACTCCAAACTGATACTAGTAAAAAGACCGGAGCATCATACTCCGGTCAAAAGTTTTAAGAGAATTATTTAACAATTTCCTTAACCTTAGCTCTCTTACCAACTCTGTCGCGTAAGTAATAAAGCTTTGCACGTCTAGCCTTACCTCTTCTAACTACTGCAACTTTCTCTACAAGAGGAGAATTTACAGGCCATGTCTTTTCAACACCTACACCGTTAGAATTCTTTCTAACTGTGAATGTCTGTCTTGCTCCGTGTCCCTGTACCTTAATTACAGTTCCCTCGAAAACCTGAATTCTTGTTTTCTCACCTTCCTTGATCTGAGCTGATACCTTAACTGTATCACCTACGTTGAACTCAAGTGGTGTCTCACGAAGCTGTGCATCTTCAATGTTCTTGATAATGCTTTCGTAACTCATGATAAAACCTCCAAAAAAATGTAATAAATTTTCAGACGTTCTTACTATCTATTTACAGTATCTTAACTCTCTCATATAAAACGATACCAGATACAGCGGACCGCCTAAATAACGACAACTGTTATAATATAGCACACTAAGAAAAATAGTGCAAGCAAAAAGTTTTACTGTTTATTAAATATAAAAGCTTTACTGCTTATTGAGTACGAGTGAATTACCATCATAATCTATAGTCATTACATCCTGCTCCATAGAATACTCATATTCAAAATCTTCACCTGTTAACTTATCAGCTGACCATGTGAAATCTACAGTATCCTGGATTGTAAGAGTACCTGTATGATCTGCGTTGAATACAGCCTCAATCTTAGTACCATCTGTATCCTCACCTGAATATGTACCAACAAGGTAATCAAACATTGTCTGGTCTTCAAACTTCTCATATGTAATAGAATCTAATACGTCTGAAAGCACTCCGCTTACCTTCATATCCATTTCATCATCACCGCTGTTATGAGTAATGATATCTACTACAAGTACTCCACCATTATATTCTGTTGCGATTGCTGTCTCACCAAATCCATTAGTGTTGTCTTCTGGATTAAGTACTCTCCAGAATCCCCACTTATCATCAGTTCCTGGGAAGAATCCTTCATTATAATCAATCTTCTCATCTTCAACGCCCCACTGTGATGTGATGTCATAGAGAGCTGTTGCTACTTCACCTTCTGGATCATATGTGATAGAAAGCATATTTGTTCCAGCTGATTCACCGATGTAAACGAACTGAGCTCCGTTATCGATGTCGCTAGCTTCCACTAATTCACCATCATACTTTACTGACCAACCGTCTTCACTAATATACTCCATAAGTGCATCATTTGTAGATGCATCCTCGGCAGATGCTACATCAGCTGTAGCCTCTTCTGTTGTCTCTTCTTCAGTTGTCTCAGCCTCTGTTATTGCCTCTGTTGTTTCGGCTTCTGTTGTGGCCTCTTCTGTTTTGCCACATGCTACAAGAGAAAATGCTAATACTGTTGCAGCAAGTGTTACTACAAGTTTCTTTTTCATAATTTTTTCTCCTTTATTAATTATAAAATAATAAAAAGAGGGTGACAAAAAGCCACCCCCTTATATTCTATTTAATCATTAGTAATTTCTTACTCAGCTGGTGTTTCCTCTGCAGGAGCTTCTTCAGCAGCAGACTCCTCTGCAGGTACCTCCTCAACTGGAGCTTCAGCAGTAGCTGCAAGAAGTTCATCAACTGGAAGTGTTTCCTTAATATCTTCAGCCTCAGGAATTACTGTCTCTTCCTCGTCCTTCTTTTCTTCTTTCTTCTCTTCCTTAGGCATCTGGTCTATAAGAAGAGCTTTTCTTGAAAGACTGATCTTGCGATCTTCAACCTTGATATCAACTACCTTAGCCTCGATTTCCTGACCGCTCTTAAGAACATCTGATGGCTTCTCAACATGCTGTGTATCAATCTGAGATACATGAAGGAGTGCATCGATACCTGGCTCAAGTACTACGAAAGCACCAAAGTCTGTCATACGAGCAACCTTACCCTTAACAACTGTACCCTTAGCATACTTAGTTTCAGCCTGAAGCCATGGATTCTGATCCTCAAACTTCATTGAAAGAGCAATCTTGCTGCCATTGATTTCCTTAATAAAGCACTTAACTGTATCTCCAACATTAAAGATCTTCTTTGGCTTTTCAACTCTTCCCCATGACATCTCTGAGATGTGAAGAAGTCCGTCAGCTCCACCAAGATCAATAAATGCACCGAAGTCTGTGATATTCTTTACTGTACCTTCAACTACATCACCAACTTTAATCTTTGAGAAGAGTTCCTCAGCTGCAGCAGCCTTTGTCTTAACAAGAAGCTGCTTTCTATCACCTATAACTCTCTTTCTACGAAGATCAAACTCTGTAAGAACAAAATCAATATCCTGTCCTTCATACTTTGAAAGGTCTCTTTCAAATACATCTGAAACAAGACTAGCTGGAATGAATACCTTGCACTCCTTAACTACTACGCTAAGTCCGCCTCTAAGTACGTTTGTAACCTTTCCTGTAAGTACTGTACCATTGTTGAATGCATCCTCAAGCTCTTTGTAAGCTTCGTTAGCAAGGATGCTCTTATATGAAAGAAGAACACTGCCTTCTCCATCATTTGGCTTAATTACCTCAACAGTTATAGGATCCCCCTCTTTAACAACTGTTGTAAGATCGATTGGACTATTTGAATACTCCTCAGCTGTAAGGATTCCGTCAGATTTGTTGTGGATGTCAACAACCATCTCATCTGGATTTACTGAGATAACCTTTCCATCAATTATCTGTCCTTTCTTAATCGGAATTGTTGTTTCCTCATTTAACAACTCCTCAAAACTTTTCTCTGACATACTGTCTTGAACCTCCTTAATAATGTAATTTGGGGTAGATGCCCCTGCTGTAATACCTACCCTACTTGTGGATTCAAAAACAGTCAAATCCAAATCAACGAGTGTCTGTATATAGTAAGTATTGTTACATTGTTGTTTGCTTATCTCATAAAGTTTTTGAGTATTAGAACTATTTTTGCCACCAATAACTATCATATGGTCCACTGAAGCAGCAAGTTTTTCAGCTTCTTTCTGACGTTCCTCAGTAGCATTGCATATAGTTTTGCAAACATTAACATTATAATATCTATCTTGCAATTCTGCAACAAATTCTTGAAATTTTTTTAGGCTGTAAGTGGTCTGTGCAACTACCGTTATTGATGCATCCTTTAACGAATCAGGAAGTGCATCAATATCCTCTATGGAGTTGATAACATATGGCTTTACTTTGGACCAGCCTATGGTTCCCTCAACCTCAGCATGTCCAGGATTACCAATGATCAAAATCTCATCTCCGGCCTCTGATCTTTCCCTGACTATTTTGTGTATGTTATTAACAAATGGACAGGTTGCATCCACCAGTCTAAGTCCTTTTGATTCAATAATATCAAAGATATCCTTACCCACGCCATGTGACCTGATGATAACAGATGAGCCTTCAGGCAGGTCATCCAGTTCTTCAACTGAATTAACAATGTGAACACCCTTCTCAGCCAGGTTGTTGGTAACCTCTTCGTTATGAATAATTGGACCAAACGTAAAAACAGCATTTGACGCATTTCCTGCTTCTTCAAATGCTGTATCTACAGCTCTTTTTACGCCGAAACAAAATCCGGCTTTTTCAGCTAAAATAACTTCCATAATTGTTTCGCTTTATCTTTATTTTTTTGCAAGGTCGATAATCTTATCTACAACCTCTGCAATAGTCATGTCAGAACTATCAATAAATACTGCGTCCTCAGCCTGCTTAAGAGGGGCAATATCACGATTCATATCCTGATAATCTCTTGTCTCAATACCCTTCTTTATTTCTTCAAGATCTGGGCTTTCACCCTTAAGCTTAAGCTCATCAAATCTTCTCTTGGCTCTTACATCTACAGATGCTGTAAGATAAATCTTAAGCTCAGCATTTGGAAGGATATTTGTTCCAATATCTCTACCATCCATTATTACATCGTTCTTAGCAGCAATATCTCTCTGAAGATCAAGAAGCTTCTCTCTTACTGGAGGAAGAGCTGATGAAGTAGATGCCATATTTCCCACCTTCTCGCTTCTTATTTCCTCAGATACATCAACAAGGTCAAGAAATACATGCTGAACTCCGGCTTCATAAACAATATTGATATGAATCTGCTCAAGTGCATTCTTAAGTGCAGCCTCATCATATATATCTACGTTATTATCAAGAAGTGAAAGAGCTATTGCTCTATACATAGCTCCTGTGTCTACATATACAAAGCCAAGTTCCTTGGCTGCAAGTCTTGCTATAGTACTTTTTCCTGCTCCAGCAGGTCCATCAATTGCAATATTCATTCAAAAACACCCTCCGTAAATCAACAATCTAACTTTGACATTCTAACATATTTAGATAAAAAACGATAGTATTTTAAGATAATATTTCTTTATTACCAGATGTAAATCTTATACGATAACCATCCTCTTCCTCAGCCATAACCTTTGCATAAACATATTCATTATTTATCTTGATCATGATATTGGCTTTTTCATCAAGTACAGTTTCAGTACTTAGAATAGAATACTTCTTATCTTTTGTAATTCTTATAAGCTTACCTATAAACTTCTCTTCGTCAACCGTCTTACCATCAAGCATAAAGAATGGATACTCATTATCATCTGTTCTATCAATCCATTCTAGGTTTTTATCAAAGCGATTATGAAGCTGCAGATCTCCAATCCCTTCAATCTCAAGAACTCTTAGCAGCTTAGAAGCACCTTTAGGAAGAATACTTGTTTCGTCAGATATGATTAATTCTTCTGATATAAGCTTCTGAACATTTTCGGTAATATAAATCTGTCCACCAACAGCCAGTCCCTCAACACGACCAGTAAGGTTTACAGTAGCTCCCATACAGCCATATTTCATTTTGTTTTCTGAACCAATGTTTCCAACAATAGCCAAACCGGAATTAATACCAATACCCATTTCAAGTTCAGGGAATCCATTTTCAATGTTCCATTTATTAACCTCATCCATGGCATTTTCCATCTCTATTGCACATTTGACTGCAAGAGATGCATGATCAGGCAGGTCACTCGGAGCACCGAAGACAACAAAAATGCCATCCCCAAGAAACTCAATGATAGTACCATTATTTTTTTCTATTATTGCTGACATCTTTTCAAAATAATGATTGAGAATAACGATTAGTTCATCTGGTGGAAGTTTAGTACTAATAGAGGTGAATCCTCTCAGGTCGCTCATAAGAATGGAAACCTCTTTATTTATCCCACCTCTTTTATGACCATCCGGGGTTTCAAGAACGTACTTGGCAATATCACGGGATGTATATCTTTCAAAGGCTTTGTTAAGTCTAAGCAGCTGTGTAAGATCAGTAATTACGACAAGAACTTCAAGCTTATCTTCATTCGGGCATATAATCCTTACATGAAAATTATGAAGCTTGTCCTCATTATCACGGTAATTAACAATGTCTTCATGAGAATCCATTTTTTGATAAATCGCATCAAGAAAAAGCTGAATCAGATCATCATTATCAGCAATAAATGGTATAGCATCCCACAACTTAATATTACTATTCGAATCAATTCCGAATAGTTTTTCCATTGCAGGATTTGCATACTCTATATAGCCTGTCGACGAGACAATACAGACTGCATCGCCAGAGTTCTGAGTTATAAAGCTACTTTGTTCAGCGCTTAACTCCCGAATCATACTACTTCCTCCAAGATTTTAAAACGCCTGCCCCTATGAAAGAGCAGGCGCATAAAGCTCATGAATTTTAACTATTTTCATAAATCTTCTTACAAACATTAAAGTAACTATCTGTAAGTTTACGAAGTCTGCGAGAAATGTGACGAAGAATGTTATCTACTTCTCTAGGATTTGTTTTAAATAAATCCTCAAGACCATCTTCAGTTATTATTTCAACATAAGTTCCGTCCTCATCAGCAACAGCTGTCGCACTACGAACTTCCTGAGATAGCATTCCCATTTCTCCAAAAAACTCTCCAGAAACAAGGTCTGTAAGTTTTTGCTGATTAACTGTACCATAGTCAGAATAGATTGATACTCTTCCACCATGTACTGCATACATGCAATTTCCAGCTTCACCCTGCTTGAAAATAATTGTGTTCTTAGTATAAACTTCCATGTTATTACAAGCTTTATCATCGAAAATGCTATTTTCATCTCTTGTAGCTTCAACACTTGGTTTATGGAGATTAACACTAGCTTTATAGTGGTTTATATATTTTTGTATCTTCTTTATAAAGCTTTCATTTGATTTATCTGCACTATTCTCCTCTATGCTTTTTAAAACGTTTTTAGCTTCACTATATTCATTTGATAATTCTCTGATTCTGCCACCAATATTATTAATGATTGCTATAATCTTATCTGGCTGCTCGCTGAAGTATTCACTTAAGCTTGTACCAGTTATTTCAATTACATTAACACCAGACTCAGAAACAACTGTTGTACTTCTTGGTGTAGATTCTATTACAGCAAGCTCGCCAAAGTACTGACCAGCAACCACTTCTGTAAGTTTTATTTCATTCTCTTTTTTATAATTAACGTATACCCCGGCTTTACCATCTAGAACCTGAAAGAAACTATTTCCTTCATCTCCTTCATTAAAGACAATTTCACCCTTTCCAAAATATATTTCTTTCATATTGCTACCCCTTTCAAAATATAAATTTGGATTATTCTACTGTTAAGATATCGATAAATCCTGTAACCTCAAATATCTCCATGATTATATCTGAACAATTCCTAATTACCATACTACCCTGATTGCTCATAATCTTCTGAGCCAAAAGAAGTACTCTAAGTCCAGCAGATGAAATGTAAAGTAAATCCTTAAAGTCAAATTCTAAATTCTCTATACCTTCAATATTTGCTTTGACTTCTTTCTCAAGATCTGGAGATGTATTTGTATCCAATTTTCCAGATAACACAAACTCAAGATTCTTTCCTTCTAAATTTTTTTCTATTTTTAACACAATAAGCCTCCCTATAAGATAAAAAAATATGTTCATATTTTAACATATTATTCATTCTTATAAAACCTTAAAACATTTTTATTATATCCTGTTGTAGGAATATAATCTTTTTCTTCCTTCATACTCAGTAATTTATTAAGAAGAAGGGAGCTTATACTTGTAATCTCCAGGTCTGGATCTGTGATATCAAATATCTTTCCAGAGTCACGGAAAATAAGCCTTACACTGTCATCATCATAAAGAAGAGAAACTTCAATGATCACCTTCTTATCTTCATTTTTCTCACGAATTGTTGAAAAAATTTCTTCAGCAAAAAGTCTTGCTTTCATGGCTATCTTTCTATCATAACCATGTTTTTCAAACTGCTCATGAATGGCTTCAGAAACATCGGCAATGCTATCTAAAGAAAGAAGGTCATCCATTACAACAATCTCATGATCCATATTTTCGAGTATCCAAGGAAATTTTTTCTTTCCAAAGTAAAAATACAGACATAGCATTGATAAGATAATAGCAAGGACTGGTGCAAGAGCAAATCCAATCCAAATACCATTAATACCTATCAGGCTTCCAAACAAAAGAGGAAGAATCATATAAAGAATTCCATCCTTTAAGAAGGTTGCAACAACTGCAAACCAAATATGATCTGTATAAAGATAATAAGATGTTTCCAGCATAAAGAGGGCATTTGCAACAAATGCAGAACACATTATCCTTATAGCAATAACTGCCGGTTCCATCAAGGTTGGATCATTAATTCCGAATAGTCTTGCAAAGAAAGGCGCAAAAATGTAAACAATTACAGTGGCAATAACACCTTCTATAATCGCCGTCAGAACCGTATCTTTCATAAGACGCCTTATCAGAAGATGATTCTTTTCACCAAGATATACTCCAATAAGAGGCTGGATAGCCATACCAATTCCATCAAACACAACAGAAAACTCAATAAGAGAAACAGCAACAGCAAGTAATACCAGATACTCTTCTCCAAAGTTTCTACTGATAAAGCTTATAAGGACGTAATCAACAACACCCCAAAGAAAATAATAAAGGCCGTCAGTGATACTATACTTAATAGCTCTGATTAATTCTTTAAAGTTAAAATAATAAACAAACTTTAATGTATTAGCCTTGCTAGAAGAATGAAAAGATAGAGAAATAAGTGCCAGTAGATTACCGGCGCAGGTTCCCATCATAATACCGCGAATACCAAATAGTTTTGCAAAAACAATAGAAAGGCAAATATTACCAAAAAACTGCAAGAAATAGCTGATACTAACAACCTTTTCATCTCCGTCATTGTAAACCATCTGTCCGAAATATGTACAGAATATAAGCAAAGCGCATTCAAGTGGTAAAAAGAAATAAAATTCTCTCGCAAGTTTAAGAATATCTCCTGTAGCACCACTTTGGTTAAGATATATATTCTTAAATACAAATATAAAAACAGGAATAACAATTGCCAGTATAGTATTGACTATTACTCCCATTCCATAAAGCTTATCAGCTCTATCTCTTTTCATTTTTCCTATAGCTCGGGAATAAAGTACAGATGTACCTTCCGATACACAAAGAGAAATAGCCATAGAGACACTTATAAGAGGTGCCACAATATTAATAGCAGCAACGGCATCTTTTCCAATCATTAAACCAGCTATAATATTAGAACTAAGCATCATAATATAAACCATTGCCATAGCAAAGGTTCCAGTTATCAGCATAGTATGATATTTAGTTTTATAAAAGCAAGCTGAATGATTACTCATTAATAGTTCCTTTCAAACAACATGAAAATAAAGATATATTATTCTGCTGCCATAAAGGCAGTTGACCAGGCAATTTGTAAATTAAAGCCACCAGTAAGGGCATCGCAATCTATAATTTCTCCTGCCACTCGCAGATTCTTTATCTTTTTAAGCTCCATATTCTGTGGATTTATTTCCTTGACCGAAATACCGCCACCAGTTATTATCGCCTCATCAAAACCCCTAAGCCCACTTAAATGAAGTCTAAAATGTTTTAATGTATTGATAAGACTTTTTCTTTCTTCTACAGTTATAGAATTAACTTTCTTATCTGATTTAATACCACTTCTATCAATCACTACAGGAATCATAAGTCTTGGAAGAAGTTTTCCTAAGCTGTTCTGAAAATCTCTGTTATGGAATTCCTCAAAATCTCTAAGGACTCTCTTATCCAGGTCTTCTTCAGAAAGGGCTGGTTTCAAGTCGATTTCAAGAGTTATTCCTGAAAAATCATTATCTTCTTTAGAACAAAAAGAACTTATATGGGAAGAAGCTGAAAGACATAGTGGGCCACTTACTCCAAAATGAGTAAATAGCATCTCTCCCATATCCGAGTAAAGAACTTTGTCTTTCTTTAAGCTCTTATATACTTCTTTAGATGCAATAGCCTTAAGATTAACATTCTTGAGGGCAAGGCCCATCATATCTTTAACAAAGTCCTCTTTGGTCACTAATGGAACAAGAGAACATCTTGCTGGAACTATATCAATCCCATAATCTTCAAGGAATCTATAACCATCACCTGTAGAACCTGTAGCCTGATAAGAATAACCACCTGTTGTGATTACTATTACATCAGCATCTAACCTGTAACTACTTTTTTTATTATTCAAATCAGAAACTTCAACACCAACGGCTTTTCTGATATATTTTTCATTTTCATTATTATATTCTTCTGTGATTATATCTAACACTTTAGAATTATATTTAACTTCGATATCCCTTTTATTTAGCTGTTCCCTGAGAGCTTTGATAACATCAGAGGAATGGTCTGATACAGGGAATACTCTGTTACCCCTTTCAGTCTTAAGGCGAACTCCCCAGTTCTCAAAATCATTCATAACAGCTGACTGATTATATGAATAAATGGCACTATAAAGAAACTTCGGATTAGTAACAACATTCTTAAGGAATGTTTCTTCATCCGAATTATTGGTAACATTGCATCTGCCCTTTCCAGTAATATAAAGTTTCTTACCAGGGCGGTCATTCTTTTCTATAATTGTAACCTCGTAGTTTTCAGATGCATGGATGGCCGTCATCATTCCGGCTGCGCCAGCACCTATTATTATCATTTTCTTCATAGTTAATCTTTATCTTCTAATATTAGATTAAGGGGACAGCCATTTTATGGTCTGTCCCCTGTTTCTTCTTTATATTACGCTGGGTAAGTCTTGTTTGTAGTATCTGCTTTTGACAAATCTACACCAGTCTGCTGTGCCTGTCTATACTTAAAGAACTCTGTAGCAACCTGTGGGAATAATGCGTATGAAAGCACATCCTCATCCTGCTGGCTGTACTGCTCAATTTCTTTTCTAAGCTTATCAAGCTCTGGCTCAATATCATCTGCAGGTCTATGTGTAATTGGCTTTGTATCGCCAATAGCCTTCTTCTGAACCTCAGGATTGAAAGGCTTGATTGTCTGACCATACTTACCAGAAAGAAGGTCCTTAGACTCTTTAGTTACCATCTTGTATCTCTCACCCATCAGTACGTTGAGAACAGCCTGTGTACCAACGATCTGTGATGAAGGTGTAACAAGTGGTGGCTCACCGAAGTCTTTACGAACACGTGGAACTTCCTCAAGAACCTCCTGGAGCTTATCATCCTGCTTAGCTTCTTTAAGCTGTGAAACAAGGTTTGAAAGCATTCCACCAGGAACCTGGTAAAGAAGTGTTTTGATGTTTACACCAAGAATCTTTGTACTCATAAGACCGTTTTCAAGACACTCTTCTCTATATGGTCTGAAGTACTCAGCGATCTCAGCAAGAAGCTTCTGATCAAGTCCTGTATCTCTGTCTGTTCCCTTGAATGTCTCAACCATAACTTCTGTAGCTGGCTGTGATGTACCAAGAGCGAATGGAGAAATAGCTGTATCGATTACATCTACTCCTGCCTCTGCAGCCTTCATATAAGTCATTGAAGCAACACCTGATGTGTAATGTGTATGAAGCTGGATAGGAAGGTTTGAACCTTCTTTAAGAGCCTTAACAAGTTTCTCTGCCTCATATGGAACAAGGAGTCCGGACATATCCTTGATACAGATAGAATCTGCACCCATCTCCTCGATGCGCTTTGCTGTTTCTTTCCAGTAATCAAGTGTATAAGCATCGCCAAGTGTATATGAAAGTGCTATCTGAGCATGTCCGCCCTCTTTATTTGTAGCTTTTACAGCTGTCTCAAGATTACGAAGATCATTGAGGCAGTCAAAAATACGGATTATATCAATACCATTTGCAATAGACTTCTGTACGAAGTACTCAACTACATCATCTGCATATGGTCTGTAACCAAGAATGTTCTGACCTCTGAAAAGCATCTGGAGCTTTGTATTCTTAAAGCCATCCTTAAGCTTACGAAGTCTGTCCCATGGATCCTCCTTGAGGAATCTGAGACATGCATCAAATGTTGCACCACCCCAGCACTCTACTGAGTGATAACCAACCTGATCCATCTTATCTATAATTGGAAGCATTTCCTCAGTTGGCATACGAGTTGCAATCAGTGACTGATGTGCGTCACGGAGGACTGTTTCTGTAATGCCAAGCTTCTTAACATTATCTGACATTTTGAATAATTCCTTTCTTTATGTATTTATTATTTAGCAGGTTGTTCAAAAGCATTCGGGACGTCCGCACTCGCATAACAATTTTTATTAAGCAAGCTTATAAAAATTGTAAGCGGTGCTCTACTGTCTGCTTCGCAGACACCTCCCTCATGTATTTTGAACATCCATGCTTCGCATGGATTACATAGATTTAAAACCGAACACTTTGTAAGCAAGCTTACAAGTGTACGATTTAAATCTATGTAACCTGCTAAACAGATATTCTTTTAGTGCACGTTAAAGATTGCCATAAACGTACCAGCCGCTACCGCTGTTCCGATAACTCCGGCTACGTTTGGTCCCATTGCATTCATGAGCAGGAAGTTTGTAGGGTCATACTCCGCTGCAACCTTCTGTGAAACTCTGGCTGCCATAGGTACAGCAGATACACCGGCTGAACCAATCAGAGGATTAACCTTACCCTTGGTAACCCAACACATTAGCTTACCAAACAGGACACCCGCCGTCGTACCAAGTGAGAATGCAATAAGTCCAAGAAGAACTATCTTAAGTGTAGATATCTGAAGGAATGCTTCTGCACTTGTTGTAGCACCTACTGATGTACCAAGAAGAATAACTACGATGTACATCATTGCATTAGATGCTGTCTCTGTAAGCTGCTTAACAACTCCTGACTCTCTGAAAAGATTTCCTAACATAAGCATACCAACAAGTGGTGCTGTTGTAGGAAGAATCATAACAACCACAAGTGTAACAACTATAGGGAAGATGATTCTCTCAAGCTTAGTAACCTTACGAAGCTGAGGCATACGAACAAGTCTTTCCTTCTTTGTTGTGAAAAGCTTCATAAATGGTGGCTGAATTACAGGTACAAGTGACATATAAGAATATGCCGCAACTGCGATAGGTCCAAGAAGTGTATCACCCATTCCAAGCTTACCAGCAAGGAAGATTGATGTAGGACCATCGGCACCACCGATGATTGATATAGCTGCTGCTTCTTTTCCTGTAAAGCCAAATGCTATTGCAAGGAAATAAGCACCATATATACCGAACTGCGCCGCAGCTCCCAAAATAAAGCTAGGCGGATAAGCAATTAACGGTCCAAAGTCCGTCATCGCACCAACACCCATAAAAATGAGTGATGGAAGAATACTCCACTCATCCAGTTTATAGAAGTAATGGAGAAGTCCACCCTCTTCTATAATACTTGGGAACATATTTACCAGAAACATACCAAATGAGATTGGTACCAGCAGGAGTGGCTCAAACCCTTTAGCGATTGCAAGATACATAAAGAAGAATGCAACAAGTATCATTATGTAGTTCTTCCAATCCAGAGTAGCAAATCCTGTCTGACTGGCAAGATTTATAATTATCTCTTTCATTTTAGACTATTTCCTCCTAAGGTTAGTTAAGTGTTACGAGTGTATCACCAGATTCAACCTGAGCGCCTACTGTTGTATCAACAGAAGCTACCTTTCCATCCTCAGGAGCAACAATTTCATTTTCCATCTTCATGGCTTCAAGAATCATGAGAACATCACCCTTCTTAACATCCTTGCCTACTTCTGTCTTAACAGAAAGAATTTTACCAGGCATTGGAGCAGAAACTACTACAGATCCCTGAGCACCAGATGGTGCTGCAGCTGGAGCCGCTGCTGGTGCAGCTGCTGGAGCTACTACTGGAGCTGCTGCTGAAGGAGCTGCACCTGCGCCAACCTCTTCTACAGCAACATCATATGTTGTACCATTAACTGTTATTTTATAATTTTTCATTTATCTAATCCTCCTAAGACTATCTTCTTCTAATCGATCTAACAACGAGTGTATCCTTACTTGCTGTGTATGCAGGTCCTCTTGTTCCGCCTGCTGCTGCATTGATTGCTGCTGTAATAACTGCAACAAGCTCTGCATCATTCATCAGGTCATCTTTAGCAAATGCAACCTGTGGGGCAGTTTTCTCTGTTCCACTGGCAGCAAGGATTCTCTCTTCTGTTTTCTTCTTTGCATCGTCATGAGCCTTTTTCTTTTCAGCTTTTGCTTTACGTATATCTGCGTCGAAAAGAAGTGGCAGATATTTCAGAAGGCTGATAACAAATGAAATAAATATAAGTACTATGAATACAACGCCCATACCGATAGCTGTATTCTTACCTGCTGCAGCAACAAGTTCTGACTTAGAATATACAGCACTTACCTCGCATTCATCTGCTACATATGGATATTCCCCATAAGCAACAGCAAGATAACTGTCAAGGAACTTATCCATAGAAGTAAGATCAAGTTCCGGATAGTTTCCGTACATCTGTGATACATAACTTGCTGTATCCATTCCATACTGAGTTGCCTGAGAAGTCAGGTCGTTATAAAGTTTTTCTTTATCATAATCAAATGCTTTGTTTTGCTTATAAGATACTGTTACTTTTACATCTCTATGTTCATATTTACATATCTGTGAGAAGTTTACTTTACCATCTACACCATTAGATACTGAACCATCTTTAAAATCCATAAAGTATCCAACATGATCTGTAGATTCAGCAGCCATAAAACCTTCTACAGCGCTTTTCTGAAGTTCATTACCTTCACTCAGGTAATAATCCTGCTCAGCAGGAGTTACTTCTGCATATTGATTAATAATGTTCTGTGTCTGTTTCTGCATCAGATCATTGTCAATCTCAAAGTTTAACTTCTCTTCACTACATCCTGTAAGGACAAACATAAAGGTAAGTAACATACTAAGCAAAAGCATTATCTTAAGCTTATTCTTCATTAATTTACTCCTCCTTAGAAAGCCATATGCTTCTTATATGGTCTGTCCTCACTCTTTGTAGCGAGCATGTCAAATGCAGCAATAAGTCTCTTTCTTGTTGCATCTGGCTCAATGATATCATCAACGTATCCACGCTTAGCAACTGCTGCAGCACCTGCCTGAGCCTCTGTTACCTTAGCAGCTGCATCCTTGATAGCTGCCTTCTTGTCATCAGACTCATTGATATCATCAGCAAACATAATCTCAGCAGCTGTACTTGGATCTGTAATTCCAACTGTAGCTGATGGCCATGCATAAACAATATCAGCACCAAGTGACTTAGAATTCATTGCAATGTATGCTGAACCAAATGCGTCGCCTACGATTACATTTATCTTTGGAACTGTTGCATTTGCAAATGCAACTGTGAGTTTAGCTGTTGCTCTTGCAATTCTCTTCTCGTTATCAAATGTAGCCACGAAGCCTTTAACATTTGTAAGAGAAAGAACTGGAATGTTGAATGCATCAGCAAAGCTTACAAAATCAGCAGCTTTAACTGCACCTTCAAAGCTAAGGAGCTTTTCCTGATTACCGATGGCTGCTACTGTAGCACCACCAAGCTTAATAAGACCAGTGAACATATCCTTACCGAATGAAGCCTTAGACTCAATAACGATATTGTCATCAGCAATACTCTGTACTATTGCCTTAATGTCATCTACTAAGCTTTCGATTCCAGGAGTTGTTCTGTTAAGATCATCAGCACAATTAGAAACTTCACAATCTATGTTGTTTGATGGAAGATATGTAATAAGATTTTTAATATGATCCAATACCTGATTATCATTCTCATATACTGCATCTACAAGAGTTGTATTCTCGCTTACATACTGAGCAGATGAAGTATCACATTTTTCCTCATAATTACCTTTGATGGCATTTGGGCTGTTAACAAAGAGTTTTGAGTCCTCAACCATGTAAGTGAAATCAGAAAGTGCTGCAAGAACACTTGTTCCACCACCGCAGTTGCCAAAAATTGCAGTAATCTGTGGGATAACACCTGAAGCCATTGTGCTCTTCTTAAAAAGTGCACCAAAGCTGTGAAGTGAATCTGTTGCTTCCTGAAGTCTAAGACCAGCACAGTCAATAAGACCAATTACAGGAGCTCCAACCTTCATAGCAAGAGAATATACATTTGAAATCTTCTTCGCATGCATCTCTCCAATTGCACCACCAAGAACGCTTGCATCCTGGCTGTACACATAAACGAGTCTGCCATCGATCTGACCATATCCGGTTATAACGCCGTCCTTAGGTGTATCGAGAGACTCCATGTTGAAATCAGTAGCTCTTGCAGTAACTGCAGAACCAATTTCAACAAAACTTGCGTCATCAAGCAGAGTACTTATTCTCTCACTTGCTGACAGTTTAAGCTTGTCGCTCATTACATTGTCCTCCATGTATAATATTTAGTGAAAGTCCATAATGGACCAAAATTCGCCTTATATATTATATAATTTTACCCTTTTTATTTCAAGCATAAAATATAGTTGTTTTTTCCCAAAAAAAGAGCAGGCAACGGGAATCGAACCCGCCTCCTCAGCTTGGGAAGCTGATGTTCTACCAATGAACTATGCCTGCCTAATTACAAGTGGGACATAAGTCCCACTCATTATTATTTATAAGTTTTTATTACAGCTTTATTCTTTACTAGATAATCAAATAATGATATGACTGTAAGAATTAGTGATACATATATAAGTACTTGTTCAAATATATGTATTGGACTTGTAGCATTTGGGAATACATTTGCAAGATCAGGAATCATAACACAGAGCATAACCATTGTCACTGCTGTTTTAACCTTGCCCCACCATCCTGCTGCTATAACAATTCCGTTATCTGCAGCAACAAGTCTGAATCCACTTATAATGAATTCTCTGGAAATAATAACTATTACTATCCATGCAGGAATTCTTCCAAGTTCTATAAGTGCGATCATTGCTGATGATACAAGAAGCTTATCAGCCAGCGGATCCATAAACTTTCCAAAATCTGTAACCAGATTGTACTTTCTAGCTATCTTACCATCCACCATATCTGAAAGAGATGCTATGATGAATACAGCCAGAGCCAACCACTTATTGCCAGGAATTGCATCAATATATAGTAAAACTAAAAACACTGGAATAAGTATCACTCTGAAAATAGTTATTTTATTAGGTAAATTCATATTATCATCCTCGTATTATAATTTAGCTCATATATCCACTGGAATTGAACCAGTATTTAACTCCATCTATCCACAGGTATTGATTATGTGGATACCATCCATTATCCTCATACCACCAGCCTGTTCCATCAAGATGCCATTTTCCATGAGAATAATTTTCATCCCATGCACCGTCAGCACCGAGCCAGTATCCATCGCGATATTCTGAATAATCCATATAGCCATCTGCTGTGAAGTAATACCACTTTCCGTCTATCTTCTGCCACTGTGAATGAGGATACCAACCCTTGCTGTCCTCAAACCACCAACCTTTGCTGTTTGACTTCCAGCTACCCTTAGCAGTATAAGAAGTGCCACCGTTTGCATCGTACCACTGGCCCTTCACCCACTCGTTTTTATATGATGAGCCTTTTGAAGATTTGTTTGAACCACTATTCGAATTATTTCCTGAACTATTATTATTGTTGTTATTTGAACTATTTTTAGTAAAGTCAAATATAATCGTTGAGTAATATGCTCCATATTCACTCTCTTTTTGAGTACGTTGCTGCTGTGTCATCGAAAAAGAAATTGGTTTTGTGAGGCTACAAGTTCCTAGCTTTTTTAGATAATAATCGCCATCAAAACTAAATCTAAGATCATATTTTCCATCCTTATCTAGATCGAAATCACAACTATCATTAGAAGAATCAATATAATTAATATTGTTTTTAGCATTTTCATTATAAAGATACTCAACAACATATACCAATCTACTATCAGAAGCATACATTGTTGCATTATCTTTCTTAAAATCAACATTAAGTGTACCCAGATTGTAGTTCGGCTCTCCCTTAACAGTAATATCACACTCAAAAGTCCTTGTATATGTACCAGCGGATATAGAGATATTCGAAAAAGAACTACTATCACTTAGAATCACATTATTTTTTATATTGATTGAGTATTGGCTAATATCAACAGCGGCATGAGGCTTTGATTGATTTTCGACAGATTCAATGATTACAGAATAATGATAAGTTTTACCAGCCACCAAATGTTCGTCATTTCCAATCTCACTTCCGTTTGATTTATCTACCACCTTAGTTTGACTTGTTTTTATAGCAATATTCGCAAAATAAAGAGTCCAATCACTTGGAAAAGCGTCAGCTTTACTTATACCTTCGTATGGTCTTACATTCAAAGTAATTGTTTTTTTACTCATATCACAATTAATATAAGGAGCTTGGGCATTACTATCTATCTTAAAATTACAAAGCATTCCAATTACTATTGCAAATGCCACCAATACAGCTAATATTTCCTTATTTACCCTCTTCATAACCATACCTTTCTATACAAATCCTAAATCATATTTTTTATATATAAATAAGCAAAGTAAAAGCCCTGCGCCCTCTGTCTACGACAGTGGGTGGGGCTATACTTACATAAATAATAACATTTTTATAAATAATGTCAATATAATACTTATTTTCACCCTATTATTTTTTCCCAACCGGAAGAGCTCCTGTGGTCTGATACTCTTTCCATGCTTTTTGAAATGCAAATGTTGCTGATACAGCACTTATTCCAATTACCAAAATAAGCCATCCACCAAATTCTTTATAGTATATAATCGTTAATATCGTATTTAGAATAGCAAATCCCAGTATTCCACATGCACACACTCTACTCTGTGCTATATGAATTCCTACGCCAAGTCCAATCATTAAAATACCACTAAAGAAAAATCCCAATGCAAAACCAGGTCCTGACGTATTTTCCCCATATAATAATTTCATCATTGGATTAGCAATAAAACCAAGAATAAAATTAAAACCGCCTATAACATAACTTAAAATAGCTACTACGTTAAGATTCTTCTTCAATTTAGTTACACTCGGATGATTTAAAAAACCTTTCTTGTCGAGTGTAGGTGCATGTAATAATTGTCCAGGCATAGCATATGGATCAAAAGACGGTTGGCCATATGGTTGCTGAGAATATGGATTTTGTGAGTACTGTTGTGGGGTTCCATAGGATTGTTGGCCGTATGGCTGTTGCTGTCCATATGGTGTCTGTTGGCCGTATGGCTGTTGCTGTCCAAATGGATTAGGCTGTCCTTGGTTATTTCCCTGATAATTGGTTTGATACTCTTCCATGAAAACTCTCCTATTAGGTATATCAAATTGAATCAGTTCATATTTTAACTTTTATCCAGGGACAATGCAACATATTATAAAAAATATACAGGAGAAAACAAAATGGATGACCCCTGTTCAATACAGGAAGTCATCCATATGTTTAACCTAGTTTAAAATATGTGTCCAGGATACTGGGTACATATCAAAATCCTCTAACGCTTTATTAAATTATTTTTCTAGATCAGAATCTGATATTTTCCATCCTCCATCTTGTTTATATAATCTTCCAAGGGAAAATTCTATTTTCTCGATAACAAAACTACACTCTTATCTCTTTTTACTATATACAATTGCTTAATAGTATTCTTTACCTCAAACTCACGTTTAAGTAGAGAAATACATATATCTTCTGGAATATTAATTCTACTAAGGTCAAAAATAATATTTTTTGATTGTAATAAAGCATTGGAAACATTTCTTTCAATGGTATGTTTCCCTTTACCCTTGGGACTTTTAATTTCCCATTCTACTCCATTCATTTTTATATCTGGAGTATGAATATCTGGTATATTGCTTGGCGCAATAAAATCAACATCATAACCTAGTTCAGAAAAAACTTTCGCAACCATCAATTCATGACGTTCAGGTGGAATTTTAAGTTTTGAAATATTAATAATTCCGCTCATAAACCTCCTTAGCAAAACTACTAATCAATAAGTCTACCTTCTAAATCATACACATCCGAATCGGTAATCTTTACTCTTACAATCTCACCGGAGATAAGTTCTCTATCTGATTCAACAAAGACCATCCCATCTATATCAGGAGCATCCATATAAGAACGTCCTACATAAACATCATCATCCGGTAAATATCCATCTATGATTACATCAAACTCTTTATCGATATAGCTTTCTAGCTTTTCAATTGAGATATCCTGCTGAAGAAGCATTATATCCTGCATACGTTCATTCTTGGTCTCTTCATCAACCTGATTAGAAAACTTGGCAGCAGGTGTTCCATCCTCCTGAGAATAAGTAAATACCCCTACATGATCAAGCCTAAGCTCCGCAAGAGTTTCAATTAGCATTTCATGATCATCAGTTGTTTCACCAGGGAATCCTGTAATAATTGTAGTCCTTATGATAACATCCGGCATCTTCTCACGAAGCTCAGAAACAACCTTTCTGATTCCGTAATTATCTATGCGTCTACCCATCTGCATTAGGATATCATCCTCAGTATGCTGAATAGGCATATCAATATAATGAAGAACCTTAGGATTAAATGCCATCTCATCTATAAGTTCTGGATAAATCTCCTCCGGATAAGCATAAAGCAGTCTTATCCACTCAATACCATCTATTTTTGATAACTCCCGAAGAAGTAAATGTAGCCTCTTCTCGCCATACAGGTCTATACCGTAACAAGTTGTTTCCTGAGCTACAAGAATAAGCTCTTTAACTCCAGAATCCGCAAGAACCTTGGCCTCTTCAATAACAGATTCCATCGGAACACTTTTGTACTTACCCTTGAAATAAGGAATTGCACAATATGTACATCTCTTATCACATCCATCAGCAATCTTAAGATACTCAAGATAAGGACGTTCAGTAACAATACGTTCAATCTTCGTTCTATCCGGATATGGAGAATCAAGCTCAGAATACCTGGTTACTGGCTTTCCATCAGAGCTACTCTTACCATCTCTTGCCCGAAGCTCATCAACTACTTCTACTATACTGTCAAGAGCCATAGTGCCTATGAAAGCATCTACCTCTGGGATTTCATCTGCAATCTGATCCTTATAGCGCTGAGCCATACATCCTGTACATATAAGATACTTAAGCCGTCCGTTTTTTAATTCAGACAGCTCAAGAAGTTTATCTATACTCTCCTGTGTAGCTGATTCAATAAAACAGCAGGTATTTACTACTGCAACATCAGCCTCTTCAGGATCAGAAGTAAGATTATATTCACTTTTATCAATCAGCCCCAGCATTCTCTCACTGTCGGCCGTATTCTTATCGCAACCTAAGGTCACAAGTAAAATATTATACATACAAAAACCTATAATAATTAAACAAGATCATGCTTCATAACAGCAGCCTGATAACAATTGTTCATAAGACCTGCTATAGTCATTGGGCCAACTCCGCCAGGAACAGGTGTGATCTTTCCAGCAACAGGTTCAACACTTTCAAAATCAACATCTCCGCAAAGCTTCTTAGTTCCATCTATTCTATGAATACCTACGTCAATAACTGTAGCACCCTCTTTCACATAAGATGCATCTATAAACTTTGGCTGACCTATAGCAACTACAAGCACATCAGCATTCTTACAAATATCCTTAAGATTCTTCGTATGTGAATGACAAATTGTTACTGTTGCATTCTCTCTAAGAAGAAGAATACCCATAGGCTTACCAACAATATTACTTCTTCCAACCACTACAGCATTTGCACCATCGAGATTCACACCACTTCTCTTAAGAAGTTCAATAACACCAGCTGGAGTACATGATACAAATCCTCTGACACCAATACTAAGTCTACCAACACTTTCAGGATGGAAGCCATCAACATCCTTATCAGGACTTATTGCACGGATAATCTTATCCTCATCAATATGCTTAGGAAGTGGCAACTGAACAAGAATTCCATCCACTGTCTTATCTCTATTTAGATCATCAATTAACTCTAGAAGCTCCTTCTCACTAGTTTCTTCAGGAAGCTCATAAGACTTTGAGATTATTCCTGTATACTCACAAGCCTTTTTCTTATTACCAACATAAACTGTTGAAGCAGGATCATTTCCCACAAGGATTACAGCCAAAGTAACATCAATCCCATGATGCTCCTTAAGTGACGCAACCTTATCCTTAACCTCATCCTTCAAATCCTGCGAAATCTTCTTACCATCAATTAATTCAGCCATTTTAATCTAGTTTCTCCTTAATTTATTAGAACAATCCTACGATTTCTCCACTCTCATAAACATCAATTCTTTCTGCAGCAGGACTCTTAGGAAGTCCAGGCATAGTCATAATCTGACCAGCAATTGCAACAACGAATCCTGCACCTGCAGAAACATAAACCTCTCTGATATTAACCTTAAATCCTGTAGGTCTTCCAAGCAGCTTCTGATCATCAGAAAGTGAATATTGTGTCTTAGCCATACATACAGGAACATTACTAAATCCAAGAGCCTCAAGCTTCTTAAGAGCATTATTAGCCTCTGGGCTGTACTCAACACCGTCAGCACCATAAATTTCCTTAGAAATTGTCTCAATCTTCTCCTTAAGACTAAGGCTATCCTCATAGAGGAACTTGAAGTTAGGGCTTCCTTCTTCTACAGCATCAAGAACCTGCTTAGCAAGTTCAATTCCGCCTTCTCCGCCCTTCTCCCAAACTTCAGAGATAGCGAATCTGCAGCCCTTATCCTCAACAAACTCCTTAATAGCTGCAACCTCAGCATCTGTATCAGCTACAAACTTATTAATTGTTACAACTACAGGAACATTGTACTTCTTAAGATTCTCAATGTGCTTTCCAAGGTTTACAATACCCTTCTTAAGAGCCTCAACATTCTCCTTATTAAGCTCATCCTTTGGAATTCCACCGTTATACTTCATAGCTCTTGCTGTTGCAACAAGTACTACAGCATCTGGTTTAATGCCAGCCATACGGCACTTAATATCAAGGAACTTCTCAGCTCCAAGGTCAGCACCGAAACCAGCCTCTGTAATAACAAGGTCAGCAGCCTTAAGAGCAAGCTTTGTAGCTCTTACTGAGTTACATCCATGTGCAATATTTGCAAATGGTCCACCATGTACAAATACAGGATTATTCTCAAGTGACTGAATAAGGTTTGGTCTGATGGCATCCTTAAGAAGAACTGTCATTGCACCAACAGCTTTAAGCTGCTCAGCTGTTACAGGCTCATTATCATAATTATATGCTACGATAATCTTACCAAGTCTTGCCTTGAGATCTTCAAGATTCTCAGCAAGACAAAGGATTGCCATAACCTCTGTAGCAACAGTTATACAGAAGTGATCCTCTCTTACAACACCGTCAAGTCTCTTTCCAAGACCAATTGTAATATTTCTAAGAGCTCTATCATTCATATCCAGACATCTCTTAATAACAACTCTCTTAGGGTCAATTCTAAGCTCATTACCCTGAAGTAAATGGTTGTCAAGCATAGCACAAAGAAGATTGTTTGCAGATGTGATTGCATGGAAATCACCAGTAAAATGCAGATTAAGCTTATCCATTGGAACTGCCTGAGCATATCCGCCACCTGCTGCTCCACCCTTAATACCAAAGCAAGGACCAAGGGATGGTTCTCTTATAGCTACAACTGAGTTAACATCCAGCTTTCTCATTGCATCTCCAAGACCAAGTGTAACCGTAGTCTTTCCTTCACCTGCTGGAGTTGGATTGATAGCTGTAACGAGTACAAGCTTACCATTCTCCTTATCAGCTAATTTACCGATGAATTCATCGCTAAGCTTAGCCATACTCTTTCCATACATTTCGATATCATCTTCAGTAGCACCGATTTTCTCAGCAATCTTTCTGATATCAAGCATTGTAGCTTCCTGTGCGATTTGGATGTCTGTTTTCATGATTTTCTCCTTATATTTAATTTCTTGCGAGCAAGAATGATTTAAAGTTTATCAATTATGACATACTATCTAGTTTTTCATCGAATTCAGAAATATTCATAAGAATCTTTCTAGGTTTTGTTCCTTCTTCAGGTCCAACAACGCCGAACTCTTCGAGCTGATCCATAATACGGGCAGCTCTGTTAAATCCTATACGAAGCATTCTCTGAAGATAACCAATCGAAGCTTTATCCTTTTCGATTACGAATCTGGCTGCATCTTCAAAGTATTCATCATATCTGTCGTCATCACCATATGAACCACCAGCTCCACCACTGGAAGCTCCGCCGCCTCCAACACTGGAAGAATTAATACTTTCAGCAACTGATTCATCATAAGTTGCTTCTCCACCATTATTTTTAATGTAATCAACAACGGCAACAACTTCGTCATCATCTATAAATGCCCCCTGTACTCTGACAGGTTTCGTATATCCTGTTGGATAGAACAACATATCACCCTTACCGAGAAGCTTCTCAGCACCAACCATATCAATGATTGTTCTGGAATCAACTCCGGATGAAACAGCGAATGCAATACGTGATGGCACATTTGCCTTAATAAGACCTGTAATAACATCTACAGAAGGTCTTTGTGTTGCAATAACAAGATGAATACCAGCTGCTCTGGCAAGCTGTGACAGACGTACTATACTGTCTTCAACTTCTTTATGAGCAACCATCATAAGATCAGCAAGCTCATCAACGATAACAACAAGCTGATACATATGCTTAAACTGAGGATCTTCATTTGG
>Ga0129306_1000061_pt1 | contig 175365 bp, 174 predicted proteins | sample P827metagenome_FD_94438 | JGI IMG/M metagenome (GOLD analysis project Ga0129306, IMG submission 94438) | Capybara group fecal microbial communities from Wisconsin, USA - P827 metagenome | ecosystem: Host-associated > Mammals > Digestive system > Large intestine > Fecal | place: USA: Wisconsin...
CAGTCAGTCAGTCAGTCAGTCAGTCAGTCAGTCAGTCAGTCAGTCAGTCAGTCAGTCAGTCAGTCAGTCAGTCAGTCAGTCAGTCAGTCAGTCAGTCAAGGGTAATTATATTTAATTTATTAAGTATATTAATTTCTATATTAATTATATTTTTGGGGTATGAGTATTGGAAAGTAGAAAGTATGGTTTTTTTATGCCCGTTATTTGTTTTATTGATAAAAAATATTTATTTCTTTTCACCTGTTTTAGTTAGAAAAGTAATAGAGGAAATAGGAAGAAAAAGCTTATTCATTTGGTTGACCCATTCTTACTATTGTTATCATATAGCTAAGAACTTTGTTTTTTCTCCTCAGATAACAATATTAATATTTTTAAATTTATTAATAATATCTTATGTGACAGCAATTATTTTAGAATATTTTATTAATCTGATGGATAAGTTTTTTTATACGTTAGTAAGATTAAAGACAATCTCATAATAGTGGTAATAAAATGGTGCATAGTTTAACAAGTCAGCCCAGCGGGGCGGAATATCTCAGAGCGGTGTTAAGTTCAAAAGTATATGAACTGGCACAGGTGACGCCGTTGCAGGCGATGGAAAAACTGTCAGCCCGTTTGGGCAATCAGGTGCTGGTAAAACGGGAAGACCGTCAGCCGGTGCATAGTTTTAAATTACGCGGCGCTTATGCGATGATTTCCGGTTTAACGCCGGCGCAGCAAGCGGCGGGCGTTATCGCCGCCTCGGCGGGCAATCATGCGCAGGGCGTGGCGCTGTCGGCAAAACATCTCGGGTTGCGGGCGCTGATTGTGATGCCGCAGAATACGCCGAGCATTAAAGTGGATGCGGTGCGCGGCTTCGGCGGCGAAGTGTTGCTGTACGGGGCGAATTTTGATGAGGCCAAAGCCAAGGCGATCGAATTGGCGCAGCAGCGCAACATGACCTTTATTCCGCCTTTTGATCACCCGGCGGTGATTGCGGGACAAGGCTCGCTGGCGATGGAACTGCTACAGCAGAATACCCATATCGATCGCATTTTCGTGCCGGTGGGTGGCGGCGGTCTGGCAGCCGGTGTGGCGGTATTGATTAAGCAGCTGATGCCGGAAATTAAAGTCATCGGCGTGGAAAGCAAAGATTCCGCCTGCCTGTATGCCGCGCTGAAAGCGGAACATCCGGTGGAACTGGAACGGGTGGGCTTGTTTGCCGATGGCGTGGCGGTGAAACGGATCGGCGATGAGACCTTCCGGGTATGCCGGCAATATCTGGACGATGTGGTGTTGGTGGACGGCGATGAAATCTGCGCGGCGATGAAAGACATGTTTGAAAACGTGCGCGCGGTTTCCGAGCCTTCCGGCGCGTTATCTCTGGCGGGATTGAAAAAATATGTCAAACAACATGACATTCAGGGCGAAACGCTGGTGAATGTGCTGTCCGGTGCCAATCTGAATTTTCACACCTTGCGTTATGTGTCCGAGCGTTGTGAAATCGGGGAAAAACATGAAGCCATGCTGGCGGTGACCATTCCGGAAGAAAAAGGCAGTTTCCTGCGTTTTTGTCATTTACTCGGCGATCGGGCGGTGACGGAATTTAATTATCGCTATGCGGATCACAAACAGGCCTGTATTTTCGTCGGGGTGCGCATCAGCGGGGAGAAGGAAAAAGCGGAAATTATCCAACAATTGCAGCACAACGGGTATGCGGTGATGGATTTGTCCGACGATGATGTGGCAAAAACCCATATTCGCTATATGATCGGCGGGCGTTCTTCCAGTCCGGCCAAAGAGCGGTTGTATAGTTTCGAGTTTCCGGAACAGAAAGGCGCGCTGCTGAAATTTCTGGAAATGCTGGGTACTCACTGGAATATTTCCCTGTTCCATTATCGCGCCCACGGTGCGGATTACGGCAATGTGCTGGCCGGATTTCAATTGAATCAGGATGATGAAATCCGTTTTAACGGGCATTTGGAAGAATTGGCGTATCGCTATCAGGATGTCACGGACAGCCCCGCCTATCAGTATTTTCTGGGCTGATAAAAAGCCGGCGGATAATTTTCCTGCCGGCTTTTTAATCTCAATCAATCGGTTATTTGACGAATTCGCTGAAGGTCAGCTCGTAGTGATCGCCGTCTTTATCATAGGAAATATAGCGCGGAAACTGCTCGCCGGCGTGTTTTTTCACGATAAAGGCTTTTTCACCGGTATGGAACTGGTAGGTGATTTCGGTGACGGTCTGGTTGTTAGATTTCACCTGACGTTCGGTTTTTTTCACGAACACATTGGTCATCGGGTACAGTTTTTTACCGTTGGTGATCTGAAAATTCACCGGTAATTTATCGTAATAACTCAGCTGAAAGGCCACCGTAAACAAATCGAAGGTCGGCATGGCCATCGTTTCTGTTTTCAGCCCGTCTTTGACTTTACCGTATTCGATGGTATTGCCGTGAATATTGGCTTTGGCATAGACTTTGTCGTTGCGGGTGTCCTGATAGCTGAGCATATTGAACTGGCGGTTGCTTTGCGTCCCGTTGGATTTAAATTTGATGTTATACAGCGGTACGTTAATCTGGGCGTTGACGTAATATTGTTTGCCGTCCGCGTTGAAGTGCACATAGGCGGGCATTAAATAATTGGAACTGTATTTAATATTGGTATTCAGATTCGCCCAAGCGGGTACGGCGAAGAGCGCGATAAGTAATACTTTGATCAGTTTCATTCTACTTCCCTCAAAATAAGATAAAAAGTATATACTTAGAGTTTATTTATGCGGATTAGTTCAGGCAAAGGGCAAACTTCGGCGCGCCGCCCCTTGCCGGTGAGATTAACGCGCCACAAAGCCCACTGCGTTATAAACCGCTTCCAGTGTGGCTTTGGCACGTTGCTGGGCTTTTCCCGCTCCCTGTGCCGCAATGTCTTTCAGCAGCGCTTCGTTGCTGCGGAAATGATGATAACGTTCCTGCAGCGCGCTGAGCATCGCCGAGACTTCATCCGCCACCGCACTTTTCAGATGACCGTACATTTTGCCGGCAAATTCCGCTTCCAGCTCGGCGACGGATTTGCCGCTGACACCGGCGAGAATATCCAGCAGGTTGGATACGCCGGCTTTATTCTGCAGATCATAACGGATGACCGGCGGCTCATCGGAATCGGTGACCGCGCGTTTGATTTTTTTCGCCACCGCTTTCGGATCTTCCAGTAAGCCGATGACGTTATTACGGTTTTCGTCGGATTTGGACATTTTCTTTTCCGGCTCCAGCAGGGACATCACGCGCGCGCCGGATTTCGGAATAAACACTTCCGGAATGGCGAAGTGCGGCCCGTACAGCGCATTAAAACGCTGTGCGATGTCGCGTGTGATTTCCAGATGTTGTTTCTGATCTTCGCCCACCGGCACTTGATTAGCCTGATAGAGTAAAATGTCCGCCGCCATCAGCACCGGGTAGGTAAACAGGCCGACGTTGACGTTTTCGGCATGGCGCGCCGATTTGTCTTTAAACTGGGTCATGCGTCCCATTTCGCCGAAATAGGTATAACAGTTCAGAATCCATGCCAGCTGGGCGTGTTCCGGCACATGAGACTGAATAAAAATGGTACTTTTCTGCGGGTCGATACCGCAGGCCAGATATAACGCCAGCACATCCAGCGTGGCTTTGCGCAGCGTGGCCGGATCCTGACGCACGGTGATGGCGTGCTGATCCACGATACAGAACAGGCATTCGTAATCGTCCTGCATGGCCACCCATTGACGCAGCGCGCCCAGATAGTTACCGATAGTCAGTTCGCCGGAAGGCTGAACACCGCTGAATACAACTGGTTTTGTCATGTTATTTTCCTTATTTTATTCTGTTTAAACAATGTGCAAAATTTGCGCGAAATCATCAAATACCCAATCCGGTTTTGATTCGGCGATAGGAATATTGTAGTTATAGCCGTAAGTCAGACCGACTACGGCGCAACCTGCCGCATGGGCGGCTAAAATATCGTTTCTGGAATCACCCACGAACAGTACCTGTTTCGGGTATAAGCCGAATTTGCCGCACAGATAATACAGCGGCGCCGGATGCGGTTTGATGGCGGGCAGCGACTGACCGCCGAGGGTTTCGCTGAATAGATGATCGATCCCGAAGGCTTTTAACACCGGCTGAACGTGTCGGGTCGGTTTATTGGTAATCACCGCCAGAATAAAGCCGCGCGCTTTCAACTGTTCCAGCGTTTCTTTGACATGCGGATAAAGGCGGCTGATATTGCACAGGTTTTCGCCGTAATGCACGCTGAAACGGGCTTTGACCTGCTCGAATTCTTCGTCTTTCAGTTGGCGGCCGCTGTGCTGTGCCGCCCATTCCAAGGCGCGGCCGATAAGAATATCCGCGCCGTTGCCGATCCAGGTTAACACTAATTGTTCCGAGGCTTGCGGCAAGCCGGATTCCGCCAGTGCGGCGTTTACCGACAGCGCCAGATCCGGCAGACTGTTAACCAGTGTACCGTCCAGATCGAAGCCGATAAGTTTAAATTGTGAAGTCTGTGATGTCATGGTTGCGTTACCGTTGCGAGTTGTTGGCGCATATCGTCGATGACCTTCCGATAATCCGCCTGATCAAAAATGGCCGAGCCCGCCACGAACATATCCGCGCCGGCACGGGCGATTTGTGCAATGTTATCGATTTTCACCCCGCCGTCCACTTCCAGATGAATATCGAAACCGCTTTCGTCAATGCGCCGGCGCGCCTGTTTTAATTTATCCAGCGTCGCCGGAATGAAAGACTGTCCGCCGAAGCCCGGATTGACCGACATCAGCAGAATAATATCCACTTTATCCATCACATAATCCAGATAGCTTAACGGGGTTGCCGGATTAAACACCAGACCGGCCTGGCAGCCGTTGTCGCGAATCAACTGTAGCGAACGGTCGATATGTTCGCTGGCTTCGGGATGAAAGGTGATATAGCTGGCGCCGGCTTTGGCAAAATCGGGAATCAGCCGATCCACCGGTTTGACCATTAAATGCACGTCGATCGGCGCACGGATCCCGTAATCGCGCAGGGCTTTGCAGACGGCGGGGCCGAAAGTGAGATTAGGTACATAATGATTATCCATTACATCGAAATGGATCAGATCCGCACCGCACTTCAGCACATTTTCGACATCGTCGCCCAGGCGGGCGAGATCCGCCGACAGAATAGATGGAGCGATTAAATAAGGTTTCATGTTATTCCTCTGAACTGGCGAAAATAAACAGGCTTTAGTGTACTACTTAACGGCGCAAAATTTAAGGAAATTATACAGTGAAATCATTATAATAACGCCATCGTCGGCTTTATTCGGATGGGTTATGGAACATTTCATTCAGGGATTTCTGATTTGCGCCGGTTTAATTGTCACTATCGGCGCACAAAATGCGTTTATTTTGAAACAGGGCTTACTCAGACAACATGTCTTTCTGGTGTGCGGACTGTGTTTTCTGTGCGATTGCCTGCTGTTTAGCATCGGTGTGTTCGGATTAGGCACATTTATCCGCCGGTTGCCCGCGGCGACGATAGGGCTTGCCGCGATCGGCGCGTTGTTTCTGACGCTGTACGGCGCGCGCGCATTTCTTTCCGCTTATCGCGGCAACACCGCGCTGGTGGTGGCGCAGGGCGGCAATACGCAAAGCCTGTGGAAAACCTTGTGGTTTACCTTGGCCATCACCTTATTAAATCCGCATGTTTATCTGGATTCGATCGTGATTATCGGCGGCATCGCCGGTACATTAGCGGAGGCAGCAAAAATCGGCTTTCTGCTCGGGGCGATCAGCGCCTCGGGACTGTGGTTTTTCGGCATCGGTTACAGCTCCAAACTGCTGATTCCGTTTTTTAGACGGCCGATAACCTGGCGACTGCTGGATGCGATAACGGGGATTATTATGTGGGGTATTGCCTTCGGGCTGATACGCTACGGCATCGAAACTTATCAGGGCGTTTGACACGCCCTTCCGTGGTGCGGCTTATCGGCGAACCGCAATGGCTTCGATTTCAACGCCCACATCTTTCGGCAGACGCGCCACTTCCACACAGGAACGGGCAGGAAAATTCGGATGCCCGTGTTGGCTGAAGAAACGTTCGTATTCCGCGTTGAGCGCCGCAAAGTCATTTAAATCTTTCACAAACACGGTGGTTTTCACAATATCGGCCACCGTCAGCCCCGCCTGTTCGATAATCGCTTTGATATTTTCCAGCGATTGACGCGCCTGGGCGGTAATATCGGCGGCGATTTCGCCGTTGACCGGATTAACCGGAATTTGTCCGGAGGTGAAGACCAGATTGCCCAAATCGACCGCCTGAACATAAGGGCCGATAGCGGCAGGCGCGTTTTCCGTATGAATAATTTTGCTCATGGTTATTTCCTTATTGTTGTGAGGTAAGCCGGCTTATTGTACTCCGTTATGCCGAAACTTACAGCCCGTTTAACGCATTGATGAGGCGAATTTCCTCGAATTGCGGCAAATCCGATAAAAAAATCGACCGCACTTTAATCTTATTTTCCGCCAGTAATTTTGCCCGTTGCGTGCCGGCCAGCAGCGGGCTGTCGGGGGTGAACCATTGACCGTGGCGGCGGAACACCAGATTGCCGATGGAGCAATCCGTCACTTTACCCCGTTTAATAATGATGATTTCATCGCAGCCGCCTTTTTGCCGCAGCAGTTCGTCGAATATCCGCCGGTCGCTGTATTTCAGCCCGTAATCGATATGGTCGCAAATCACCGGCTGAAAAGTGCGGTAGATTTTCCGCCGGTAAGGCAGGCAGCGGATTTGATAGGTTTCCCGGTTGTAATCCACCCGACAGCGTAGCAACGGTTCGCTATGCAGGGACAAAAGTGCGGTGGATTTTTGAATAATTTCTTTCAGATCGAACACCTTTGCCGGTTTGTCGCGGTAAAATGCCGCCAGCGAGCGGGCATAACGTTGTTGGTGTAAGGCGAGATTGCGAATTTCGCCTCGTTCGATGCAAAGGGTTTCAAATAACGGGTACATGCTTAAATCCTGCGTTGATTTGGGCTTAGGGGAACATACACTTTCTCGATTAACTCGCGGTATTCATCATCGACATTGCTTTGGATGGTAATGCCGCCGCCGCTGCGGAAATACAGCCGCTTGTCCCGCTGTTCAATAAAGCGGATCGCCACCGCACTTTGTAATCCGTCGCCGCTGAAAACACCGAAAATTCCGCTGTAATAGCCCCGCTTCTGCTGTTCCGCGCGGCGGATGATTTGCACCGTTTTTTCTTTCGGCGCACCGCTGATGGAACCGGCGGGCAGCAGAGTGGCCAGTAGCGAACCGATACGCGCCTGCCAGTTGTGCGCCAGTTCACCGCAGATTTCCGAACTGGTCTGCAAAATCGCACCGTTTTGCGTGTTGATCTTCTCCACATAACGAAAACGGGTCACGCGGATATTATGCGCCACCATGGCGAGATCGTTGCGCATAAGATCGACAATGGTGTAATGCTCGCGCTGTTCTTTCTGCGAATCCAGCAACTGCCGTTCGGCCTGCGCCGCGTCGGCATTAATGGTGCCTTTCATCGGATAGGTATAAATTCTGTTGTGCGCGATACTGACGAAAGGTTCCGGCGAGAAACAGACGAATTGGTCTTTAAACAGCAGTTTATATTTGGCCTCCGAATGTAAAAACAGCTGGGCCAAATTGTAGTTGGTCTGAATTTCGGTCGGATAAGTGAGATTCAGCAGGTAAGAATTGCCGTTTTGTAATTCCTGCTGAACCAAGCGAAAACCCCGTTGATATGCGGCAAAGGGCATCGGCTGCCGAATGAAGAGAAAATCTTCCGGCGGGCGTTCGGCGTGCCGCGGCGCATTGTGCATGCCGGGCAGGCAGAAAAACACATCCTGTTCCGGCGCCTGTTGCAGCGGGCAGATAAACGGTTTTTGCTGTTCAAAATCGATCAGAAAGAAAAAAGGCTGTTGTTGTCTGCCGAATTGATCGGCCTGACGGATAAAGCGATTAAATGGCATAACGTCGGTGAATTTAGTAAGATAGCGCAATGTTAAATAGCGATTTTATCTCAGTAGCCAAGATGAATACAAATTTATTGGTAGTCAATAATCACGATTCGTTTACTTATAATCTGGTGGAATTGATCCGCCGGCTGGGCGTGCCGTTCACGTTGGTGAATACGGAGGCGCTGGAGACGACAAAGTGCGCGCCGTTCAGTCATATTCTGATTTCACCCGGCCCCGATGTGCCGGAGGCTTATCCGCAGCTGTTTGCCATGTTGGCGGGTTGTTATCAGGAAAAATCCGTGCTGGGCGTGTGCCTCGGTCATCAGACGCTGTGTGGTTTTTTCGGCGCCGGTTTGTATAATCTGCCGCAGGTTCGCCACGGGCAGAGAAAAACCCTGCAAGTGCGGTCGGATTGCGCGCTGTTTCGCGGCTTGCCGCAACGGTTTCAGGTGGGGCTGTATCATTCCTGGGCGGTGGCGGCGGAAAATTTCCCGCCGGCGCTACAGGTCACGGCGGTTTGCGAGGATAATGTGATTATGGCGGTGCAACACCGCAGCCTGCCGCTTTACGGCGTGCAGTTTCATCCGGAATCCTATATGTCCGAATTCGGTTATCAGTTGTTAGCCAACTGGATAAATAGTTAAAACTATCGATTTTTATAAATTGATAGAATAATGCTATTAAATCTATTATTCATACCCATTTTATTTGTAGGTGATTTTTGCCTATGATGTTCTCCGACAAAACACATAAGGAGAGCATACTATGACAACTAATACCATCGGATTAAATCGCAATGCGGCGCAAAAACTGGCCGCCGAATTAAATAACCTGTTAGCCACTTATCAGGTTTTCTATATGAATGTACGCGGTTACCACTGGAATATCAAAGGGGTGAATTTCTTTGAACTGCATGCCAAATTTGAAGAAATTTACGATGATCTGATCGTGAAAGTGGACGAAATCGCCGAACGTATTCTGACCTTGGGCTATACGCCGAGCAACGCATTCAGCGATTATCTGACCAAATCCCTGATCAAAGAACATGTCGGGGCAAGCAGTGCGCAAGCCTGTTTAAGCGGTACGCTGGCGGGCTTTCAAACCCTGTTGAAACAGCAGCGCGAGATTCTGGCCATTGCCGGCGAAGCCGATGATGAAGGTACCGCATCGCAAATGAGCGATTACATCAAAGAACAGGAAAAACTGGTCTGGATGTTTACCGCCGCCTGCGCAAGCTGCCATAACGCATAATAAAAAATTCAGCAAAAAAGCACCGCACTTCAGGTATCGCCCGAAAGTGCGGTGTGTTTTTAGTCAGTTTTGTGCAAATTAATATTTGCTGGCGTCGTAACCGTAGTAAGCGTTGGTCAGAATCACTTCCATATCTTCCACTAACGGTAAGCGTGGATTGGCCGGTGAGCATTGGTCTTCAAAGGCAAGCAGCGCGACGTCGCGACGGGCGTCCATCCAGACCTGTTCGTCCAGTCCCTGTTCTTTAAAGGACATTTTCAAACCGACTTTGACGGCCAGATCATAGCAGGCCTGCGCGAAGGATTTCACCCCTTCCGCCGGTGTGGCGCAAGGCAGCCCCAGCATGCGTGCGATTTCCTGATATTTCACATCCGCTTTGTAGTAATTGTATTTCGGCCAGGTCGCGGTTTTTTGCGGGCGTGTGCCGTTATAGCGGATGACGTGCGGCATTAAAATCGCATTGGTACGTCCGTGCGGCGTATGGAAACGGCCGCCGATTTTGTGCGCCAGCGAGTGATTCATGCCCAAGAACGCATTGGCGAACGCCATCCCCGCCATGGTAGAGGCGTTGTGCATTTTTTCACGCGCCTGCTCGTCTTTTTCTTTGACCGAACGTTCCAGATTTTCAAATACCAGTTTAATCGCTTGTAGCGCCAGACCGTCGGTGAAATCGTTCGCCAGTACGGACACATAGGCTTCGGTGGCGTGGGTTAACACGTCTAAACCGGTATCCGCCGCCACATGTGCCGGCACGGTCATCACCAGCGCCGGGTCAACGATGGCGACGGTCGGGGTTAAGGAATAGTCGGCAATCGGGTATTTTTTATCCCCTTCGGTAATCACCGCAAACGGTGTCACTTCAGAACCGGTGCCGGAGGTGGTCGGAATACCGACAAAGCGGGCTTTACGGCCTAATTGCGGGAATTTGAACGCGCGTTTGCGGATATCCATAAATTTCTGCACCAAATCGCGGAAATCCACTTCCGGTTGTTCATAGAACAGCCACATAACTTTCGCCGCATCCATGGACGAACCGCCGCCCAGTGCGATAATGGTATCCGGTTTATAGCTGCGGATTAATTCCACCCCGCGGCGTACGGTTTCGATGCTCGGATCCGGTTCCACATCGGCGAATAACTGGTAGGTGACGTGATTGCCGCGGGCGGTAATCTGTTTGGCGATTTTTTCCACAAAGCCTAAATCCACCATGGTACGGTCGGTTACGATCACCACGCGTTCCATTCCTTTCATGGATTGTAAATATTGAATTGAGTCGCGCTCAAAGTAGATTTTTGAAGGCACTTTAAACCATTGCATATTATTTCTCCGTCTTCCCACCCGTTTGATATTTAATAAATTGACCGCACTAACGTTGTTGCCGACCGAGTTTTTACCGTAAGAGCCGCAACCTAACGTCAGGGAAGGGAGGAAGGAGTTATAAACGTCACCGATACCGCCGAAAGTGGACGGCGAATTCCAGATCACGCGAATGGCTTTTACCCGTTCGCCGAAGGCTTTTGCCAGCTGCGCATCCTTGGTGTGAATGGCGGCGGAGTGACCCAAGCCGTTAAATTCCACCATCGCTTCCGCCAGATTGACCCCTTCATCGGTGGAACGGGATTTCAGCAATGCCAGCACCGGCGAGAGTTTTTCGCGGGTTAACGGTTCTTTCGGGCCGACTTCTTTACATTCCGCCAGCAGAATGTTGGTCTGTTCCGGCACGCTGAAGCCGGCCTGTTGGGCAATCCAGTGCGCCGGTTTGCCCACCACATTGGCATTCAGCTTGGCGCCCGCGCAGTTAGCGCTGTTGGCTTTGGCACCGAACATAAATTCTTCCAGCAGGGCTTTTTCTTTTTTATTGACCAGATACACGCCGTAGGATTTCATTTCCTGCACGAATTCGTCGTACACTTCCTGATCCACGATAGCCGCCTGCTCGGAAGCACACACCATACCGTTATCAAAGGCTTTCGACATCACGATATCATGTACCGCCTGTTTGATATCCGCCGATTTTTCCACATAAGCCGGCACGTTACCCGCCCCGACGCCGAGCGCCGGTTTACCGCAGGAATAAGCGGCTTCCACCATTGCGTTACCGCCGGTGGCGAGAATTGTCGCAATGCCCGGATGTTTCATTAGGGCGCCGGTGCCTTCCATGGACGGGGTTTCGATCCATTGGATACAGTTTTTCGGTGCGCCCGCCGCAACCGCCGCATCATAGACAATACGCGCCGCATGAGCGGAAGATTGCTGAGCGGAAGGGTGGAAGGCAAAGACAATCGGGTTACGGGTTTTTAAGGCGATTAAAGATTTGAAAATGGCGGTGGAGGTCGGGTTGGTGGTCGGGGTAATACCGCAGATAACGCCGACCGGGTCTGCGATTTCGGTGATTCCCGTCACATCGTCTTCGCTGATGATACCGACGGTTTTCAGATTGCGCATATTGTTGACCACATATTCGCAGGCAAACAGGTTTTTGGTCGCCTTGTCTTCAAATACCCCGCGGCCGGTTTCTTCATAAGCGTGCATGGCGAGAATGCCGTGCTGATCGAGCGCCGCCACGGAGGCTTTGGCCACGATGTAATCCACTTGCTTCTGATCCAGCAGGCGGAATTGCTCCAGCGCTACCAAACCTTTTTCCACCAGCGCATTGACTTCCGCCTGAGCCGGGCTAACTGCGTTTTCGACAGTGTTACTCATAATGATTTCTCCTAAAGTTTACAAATATAAAAAATTTTCCTGAGCAAAATTATACTCAGTCGGAGGAAGGGATAGCCAATAATTTAACGAGAAAAAGGCTAAACTGTGATCTAGATCAAATTGGATAAAATTTCTTATTTAACAACTAATTAACATAAAATAAACAATGAATTTTTCCTTCATAAAACGGATTTTTCGTGCCGTCGCGATGACACATTCATTGCGCGTTATCGGCTGACGTTTGCGCTATTCTGCCCGCGTTATAAGCAAAAAATCAACAATAGGAAAGGGCAAAGCCGGTATTCATTTGAAGCGTTATTTCATGTCATAAAATTGATGTTCGCCGACAAAAAAACACTCACCGCGGCTTATCAAGTGCGGTGGTTTTTCGGCTTATTTTTCATACCAAATCTCATTGATATACAGCATCACCCGGCCTGCTGGCGTGGCGACGCTGACTTCGTCGTCAACCTGTTTGCCGATAAGCGCACGGGCGACGGGGCTGTCGATGGAAATCCAGTTTTTAGTCGGATCGAATTCGTCGCAGCCGACGATGCGGTAGCGGTTTTGTTCGCCGTCTTCATTTTCCAGCGTCACCCACGCGCCGAAAAAGACTTTGCCCTCCTGCCGCGGGTGATAATCGACAATTTGCAGCACTTCCAGCCGTTTAGTCAGAAAACGTACGCGCCGGTCGATTTCACGCAGGCGGCGTTTTCCGTAAATATATTCGGCATTTTCGCTGCGATCGCCGAGTGCCGCGGCGTCGGAAACCGCTTGGGTGACTCGCGGACGCTCCTCTTTCCAGAGGTATTTTAATTCCTGATCTAAGGCATTCCAGCCGGCACGGGTAATATAATTTGATTTCGCCATAGTGAATATTGCATAAATTGCTCAATTTATTACGCGAATTTAACGAATTTTCGAATAACTGTTTGAGCGTGATGTATAAAAACAGTATCCTATACAAATTTCACTTTAATAATCAACAATTATAATGATGTTAAATCAACAAATCTCACATATTATCGCCGACGAACTTGCGGTACAGCCTCAACAGATTCTGGCCGCGATTCAGTTGCTGGATGACGGTAACACCATTCCTTTTATTGCCCGCTACCGCAAAGAAGTCACCGGCGGGCTGGACGATACGCAGCTGCGTCATTTTGAAACCCGCCTGATTTACCTGCGCGAGCTGGAAGAGCGTCGCCAGAGTATTTTGAAATCCATCGGCGAACAGGGCAAGCTGACGACGGCGCTACGCGAGCAAATCGAGCGCACGCAAAGCAAAACCGAGCTGGAAGATCTGTATCTGCCGTATAAACCGAAACGCCGCACCAAAGGTCAGATCGCCATTGAAGCGGGGCTCGAACCGCTGGCGGATTTATTGTGGAACCAGCCGGATAATGATCCGGAACAGGCGGCCGCGGCCTATATCGATGCGGACAAAGGCTTTGCCGATGCTAAAGCAGTGCTGGACGGTGCGCGCTATATTCTGATGGAACGTTTTGCCGAAGATGCGCAATTACTGGCGAAAGTCCGTCGCTATCTACAGCAAAGTGCGGTCATTATTTCGCACGTTTTGGCGGGCAAAGAGCAGGACGGCGAAAAATTCCGCGATTATTTCGCCCATCAGGAATTGCTGCGCACTGTGCCGTCTCACCGGGCGCTGGCGATGTTCCGCGGGCGTAATGAAGGCGTGCTACAGTTAAGTTTAAACGCCGATCCCGAGCAGGAAGAAGGCGTGCGCCACAGCTATTGCGAAGAGATTATCCGTGAACATCTGGGCGTGCATTTTACCCATCAGGCGGCGGATAAATGGCGCGAGCAGGTAATCAGCTGGACTTGGCGGATTAAAATTTCCCTGCATCTGGAAACGGAATTGATGGGAACGCTGCGCGAGCGGGCGGAAGAGGAAGCGATCAACGTTTTTGCCCGCAATCTGACCGCACTTTTAATGGCGGCGCCGGCGGGGGCGAAAAATACCATGGGGCTGGATCCGGGGCTGCGTACCGGGGTGAAAGTGGCGGTAGTGGACAACACCGGTAAATTGCTGGCAACAGACACGGTTTATCCGCACACCGGGCAGACGGAACGCGCTATGCTTGCGCTGTCTCAGCTGATTAAACGGCACCAAGTGGAATTAATCGCCATCGGCAACGGCACGGCGTCGCGTGAAACCGAGCGCTTTGCCAAAGCGGTGATCAAACAGCTGGAGGGCAACAAACCGCAAACCGTAGTGGTGAGCGAAGCGGGCGCTTCGGTGTATTCCGCTTCCGAATTGGCGGCGCAGGAATTCCCTGCGCTTGACGTGTCGTTGCGCGGTGCGGTATCCATTGCGCGCCGGTTGCAGGATCCGCTGGCGGAACTGGTGAAAATCGAGCCGAAAGCCATCGGCGTCGGACAATATCAGCATGATGTCAATCAAAGTCAGCTGGCGCGTAAACTGGACGCGGTGGTGGAAGACTGCGTTAACGCGGTGGGCGTCGATCTGAATACCGCCTCGGCGCCGTTGCTGGCGCGGGTGGCCGGTATGACCAAAACGCTGGCGCAGAATATTGTTGCCTATCGTGATGAAAACGGACGCTTTCACAGCCGTCAACAACTGAAAAACGTGCCGCGTTTAGGGCCGAAGGCGTTTGAACAATGCGCCGGCTTTATGCGTATCGCGCAGGGAGAAAATCCGCTGGATGCCTCCGGCGTGCATCCGGAAGCCTATCCGGTGGTAGAAAAAATACTGCGCGCCACCGAACAGTCCATTCAGGATCTCATGGGTAATGCCGGTGCGGTACGCCGGCTTGATGCCAAACAGTTTATTGACGCGCAATTCGGCTTGCCGACGGTGCAGGATATTTTTAAAGAGCTGGAAAAACCGGGGCGCGATCCGCGCGGCGAGTTTAAAACCGCCAGTTTTATGGACGGGGTGGAAGACATCAGCGATCTGAAAGCGGGCATGATACTGGAAGGCACGGTTACGAATGTGACCAATTTCGGCGCCTTTGTGGATATCGGCGTACATCAGGACGGGCTGGTGCATATTTCTTCTCTGTCGGATAAATTTGTGGAAGACCCGCATCAGGTGGTGAAAACCGGTGATATTATCAAAGTCAAAGTGCTGGAGGTGGATGCAGCGCGTAAACGTATTGCGCTGACTATGCGCTTAGCGGAAAGTGCGGTTAAAAATTCATCAAAAACCGACCGCACTTTAGCCGCCAAAGGACGCGCTGAGCCGCGTGAACCACGCCACAGCCGCGCCAATCACGGCGGCAATAATGCGATGGGCAATGCCTTTGCCGATGCGTTAAAAAACTGGAAAAAATAAAAGGATAACGGAATGACAAAAAATACGTTTGTAGTCGGCTTTATGCTGTTTGCCATTTTTTTTGGCGCGGGCAATTTGATTTTTCCGCCGAAACTGGGGTTTGAAAGCGGGACTGAATTCTGGCCGTCGATTACCGGCTTTGTGCTGACCGGTATCGGCTTGCCGCTGCTCGGCATTGTGGTCAGCGCCTTTTATAAAGGCGGTTATAAAGAAGCGCTGAAACAGATCCATCCGCTGTTTTCGCTGGTGCTGTTGGTGGCGATTTACCTTTCGATCGGGCCTTTTTTTGCCGGCCCGCGTACCGGTGCCACCGCCTATGAAATCGCGATTGTGCCTTTTGTCGGCGAGCCGGGCGCGTTGTCAAAATTCTTATTTTGTCTGGTGTATTTCGCCCTCACGCTGTGGCTGAGCCTGAATCCGTCCAAAATGGTGGATCGCATCGGGGCGGTGCTGACGCCGGTATTACTGCTTTCTATTATTGCGCTGGTGATTAAAGCCTATTTTATGTTGAGCGGCAGCGATGTTGTGCATGTGCCGCAAGCGGATAAATCGCCGTTTTTTAACGGCATTATCAACGGCTATTTTACCATGGACGCACTGGCTTCAATTGCCTATTCCGTGATTGTGATCAATGCGATTAAGGCAAAAAGCGCCGATCATACTTCATTGCAGAAACAAACCATTCAGGCGGGCATTATCGCGGCAGTGGCGTTAGGCGTGATTTATGTTTCGCTCGGCTGGATCGGTAATCATTTAGCTTTGGGGCCGGCGGAACTGGCGGCGTTGACGGCGAAAAATCAGGATCTGGGCACTTATATTTTAAATGATGCCACCGCCATGGCATTCGGTGAGCTGGGGCGTACCTTACTGGGCGTGATCGTATCGCTGGCCTGTTTAACCACGGCGGTCGGGCTGGCGGTGTCAGTCAGCGAATATTTCAATGAAATCTATCCTAAAATTTCTTACCGCACTTATGTGATTTTATTTTGTCTGATCAGTTTTGCGATTGCCAATTTAGGCCTGAAAGAAGTGATCAGTAAGTCTTTACCGGTGCTGCTGGTGTTATATCCGATTTCCATGACGGTGATTTTATTGCTGTTGATTAACCTGTTCGTTCCGCTGCCGTTACTGGCGCATCGCCTTTCTTTGGGGCTGGTGTCGGTGATTTCAATTTTATCGGTAATCGGTATCGAACACATTGAATTTATCGAACAGCTGCCGTTGAAATCTTACTCGATGGAATGGCTGCCGTTTGCCGCAATCGGTCTGGTTATCGGCTATTTATTGCAGGGCATGCGTAAGAAAAGCAAACGGGTCGTGCGTTAATCATCAAAAAAATAGCTTAATGTATTTAACATTAAGCTATTGATTTTTTTATGGTGCGGTTAATTTCGTTTTAGTCATCCCCGACCACATTATCGTCAGCAGCACGAGCGCGGCGGCGACGGATAACATGGCGCCGATGATTTCAACAAATAACAGTCCTTCAAATATGGGTTTGGAGATAATATTATCAAACTGCGTCAGAATGAAGCCGCTGATATAAATCCAAAGTCCCCAGGTCACTAAATCCATTAGCAGTGTTTTCGTCTTTACTTTCCAGTGTAATTGACGGCTTTTATTAATGATCATTAAGTTCTGTAATTGAAGTGGTGACATTTAAACTCCTCTGTCAGGACTAATCCAAACGGCAAGTTTGGATTTATTTCTAAAAATCGCTTTCGGTATGCCCAAAAGCAGCGTAACTGTATTCAGCAACCAATAAGCCCATGGATACCAAATACAGGAAATCGCATAACGGATTAATCCTTTCTCATAACAGCTATCAATATAAATGCTGCAAATACATTGCATGATGAAGGTTAAAAACAACACCGAAATATTGGTTTTCAGAAATGTCATATCGGTTTGCGGCGGATTTCCCACGGCGAACTTATACAGCGTCACCAGCGTGATGCCCAACAGCAACATCGCCCAGGCGGCGGTAATGAAATATTCGATATACATCGGCCATAAGCGACGGTTTCTTAAGCGCCAGACGCGCGGAAAATATTTGATAATCACTTCCGCCCCGCCTTGCGCCCAACGTAAACGCTGTTTGAACAAACCGCGTAGGCTTTCGGGCATCAATACCCAGCACAATGCGCGCGGTTCGTAATAAATATCATAACCGGCGGTTTGCAGTTTCCAGCTGACGTCGATGTCTTCGGTAATCATATTGGTGCTCCAGCCGCCGATTTTTTGCATCGCATCTTTGCGAAACAGGCAGCACACGCCGGAGACGGTAAATATCGTACCCATTAGGCTTTGCGCCCGCTTGATTAAACCGATAATGGAGCTGAATTCCGACACTTGCAGGCGCCCCAGAATGGTACTGCGGTTACGGACGCGGGGATTGCCGGTAACCGCGCCGTATTTCGGGTTGTTTTCCAGTGCGTTCACCATATATCCGAGCGCGGAATAATCGAGTATCGCATCACCATCGATACAGGCGACGTATTTCCCTCTGGCAATGCTGAGGGCATTATTCAGTGCGCTGGCTTTGCCGGCATTTTCCTGATGCAGCGGCACGATTTTGGCATCGGTTTGCGCCCATTTGTCGATAATTTTTCCCGTGTTATCTTTGCTGCCGTCATTAATAAAAATTAATTCATAGCTGGGATAATTCAGCTTTAATAAGTGCGGTATGGATTCATCCAGATTATCCGCTTCGTTGTAGCACGGGATCATCACGCTGACCATGGGAATCTTATCCGGCGTTAAGTTGCGGAAATTCACTTTCTGCTTTTTCTTTTCGATAAAAAGAAAGTAAATGATGCCGGCGGCAGACCAATAAAACGCCATGACCGCCGGATAGCTGAACACAAATAAGCCGAGAATTTCGAGTAGCATTGAAGGTTCCTTAGCCATTATTTGGAGATATCTTTATTAACTGACATATAAGGTTTCATCAGTTTGATCGCCGGTTGATTCGTGACGAAGTTATCCGGGTAATAACCAAAATTGTTCACTCCTTGCTGTTGCAGCAATTTAATCCAATCGACCAGCTCTTTGGCATCGATTGGTTTTTGGGTTCGCCAGTTGACCGCTTGAAATTCAAACAACACTTTATTCGGATTCACATCCAGCGTTTTAACCCGCTGAATTAATTCCTTGAACCAATCGTAAGCCTGAGCTTTGGAAATAGGCTGTTCGTTTTCCATATACGGCATCGCCATAATGGCGGTGGTATCGTAGTGTTTGGTGAATTCCACAAAATTCTGCGCAAACCAGGTTTCCGCTTCCGGTTCGGTAATCAGCGAGGCGTAAATATTCCGCGCGGTTTTCAGGTTTTCTCTGCCGTTCCAGAAATAAGGCACCAAGGCTTCTTTCAGTTCATCGGTAAATCGGATCAAATCCGCCGTTTTGGAATGACCGTTCAGATCCGCACGGCTGTCGGCCGGTTTGCCTTCAAAGTCGGTCAAAAAGGCGTCATCATGGAAAAGGATGCCGTTAAATTTGGCATAAAAGGCAAGATCCTGATAAATCGATTTAATCACTTCTTTGTTTTGCCGGTTATAAGGTGACAGTCGCAGATAATGCGAATCGGACGGGCGATTCGTTCTTGAATCCGTCACATATTGATAGCTGTTATTCGATTGGCGTAAATCGAATGCCAGTACCGGCATCCAGGCATAAACTTTCACGCCGGTGCGGGTGCTTAGCTGCCAGGCGACGCGGCTGAATAAATCCGCTTTGACCGGCAGGTATTTATTCGGAAAATATAATGCGTCGGCGACTCCGTTACCGTCCTGATCGGCAAAGGCTTGTAAATAAACGGTGGTGACGCCGTAGTTATGAATGCGTTCGATTAAATCGTCAAAGTTCTTTTGCTGTTGCACCGGATTCGGATCGTAAAGGTAATCCAGATCAACATGCACCACCCGTTGAATCGGGTTATCCTGTTCTTTGTTTTCCAGATATTCCGCGATCGTCGTGATATCGGTTTCCGCATCCAGTAATAAACGGCCTACATATCGATCGCCAGCACGGTTGATTTTCTTACTGTTTAACGAAAAGTAATGGGTAAAGCCGTTGCGTGCGGCGATATTTACCGCCGTTTCGTTAAACTGCCCGTACGGCCAGACCATCACGCGCGGCGCTTTGCCCGCGCCGGTTCGGATTGCATCGGCCGAGCCGGCAAAGTCATGTTGTAAACGGGATTGGTATTGTGCTTCGGTTTCGTATTTGCCGTTTTGATAAGTGGGCGCGATAACCGCCGGCAAAGAACTGCCCGCCGGATTCGCTTTAACCCCGTGGTGCAGATCATTAGTGTGCGAGGCGATTTCCACTAAACCGCTACGCTGCATTTCCATAATTTGCCGCCAGTCGGTAAAGGCCGAGCGGGCGAGTTTGGCATCGCCGTATTGAATGGTCGAATTGGCGGGCGCATTGATCCAACCGGTTACCGGAGCAAAAACCGCTGCGTAATGATAGGCTTGTAATAACGGATAAATAACGCTGTACATGGTTTCATAGCCGTCATCAAAACTGAGCAATACCGCTTTGTCCGGTAATTCGCCGCGGCCTTCTTCCGCATCAATGATTTGCTGCCAGCTGACGACGTTGTAACCGTTGGTTTTCAACCAGTTAAAATGTTCGATCAGCATGGTGGCGGGAATGGTTTGCGGCAAATAATATTTGTCTTTTTGAGCCGCACTTTCGTCTATCACGGAATGATAAGCCAGTACGCCGTATTCGTTATTTTTGGCCTGTACGCCGAAAGTGATAAACGACAGGCAGATGATGATAGTTGCTTGATAAAGTTTTTGTAAAAACATTGTTCTCAGTTCCCGTCAATTAGAAATAAATAGAAAAATTCAGATTGGCAAAATTGTTAAATTCCGCATCGCCGTCATAAATGTTTTTCTTACGTCCGATTTCGTAAGTTATGCCGGCCTTTTTGCCGATCCGCCATTCGTGCCCGTAGCTCACCGACCAGGAATTTTCACTCGCTTCGTCACTTTGATTAAAGTGGCCGACACTGCCTTTGAGATGATGGGTGAGAATCAGCGCGTAATTCATCGGCTGCAAATAACTCAGATCCGCACCGAACTCAATGTTGCGGCTGTGAGACGGGTTGTAATAGGCGGCGGAGGAGATGTCGTCGTTTTTTTGATAGTCGAAACGCAGACTGTTATTGAGTTCCCAGCGATCGTGTTTAAAACTTTCGACATTCGCCCAGAAAAATGCGGAACGACGCAGGTTATCGTCGTCGAATTTCATTACATTAACTCCGCCGCTCATTTGCAGGCGGTCGCTGTAGGTGTAATTTGCGGCAAAGCCGATATCTTTGCTGTAAACCGCCTGATTAATGGCTTTTAACGGCGTTTCGCTGCCGTTTGAATTGCCGCTGAGGGTGAAAGCCCAGCTGTCATTCAAGGTATAAGCGATATTGGCGGAAAAATAGGCTTTATCGTTGAGCTTAATGCCTTTACCCGCTTCCAGATTAAGTGTGAAAGGGTAAAAATTAACGATACCACCGGCGCCGATGCGTTGCTGTTTCAGGTTTTTCTCACGGGTCGGCGAGTTGTTAGCCAGATAATGCACATAAGCCTGATGACCGTTTTGGCTTTTGCCGGAATAAAGATAATATTCCTGACTGACTTCGTTGCTCTGACTGTCCTGCGGGAAGGTTTTATGCTGAATACCGAAAGATGCGGTAAATTTCGGCGCACTTAACAGGGCATAACGTTCAAGCAGACTGGTCGAGTCTTCTTTGTCCTGCGGCGATAATTGCGCGATGATTTCACTGGCGCCTTGCCAGTCTCCGCGGTCAAGCAGGATATTGGCGCGTAAGGCTTGGTAACTTTTTTGATCCTGCGGGCGTAAAAAGCGGGAGGCTTTTTTCGCTAAGATAAGGGCGTCGTCATAGCGGTAACGCGAACGCTCCAGTTCACTTAGTGCCATCATTGTCCAGGGATCGCCCGGCGTTTTTGTGGTCAGGCGATCGGTGAGCAGCTCGACGGCTTCAGCGGTATTGCCGCGCCAGTGAGTTAAATTCACGCGGGCAAAGAATAACGTGTCGTAGTTATTATTGACAATCCGGTATTTACGCGTGTAATCATTGATGAAAAGCGGCTCATTGATTTGATCTAAATAATCCTGCGCCAAGGTAAAATAACCGGCATCGCTTGATGCGTTGACCAGTTTATATAATAAGTCGCTGCGTACTTTTTGATTATTTTGCCGTTCCTGCTGCGCCAGTTTTTGATAAATCTCCAATGCCTTAAAAGGCGAACCGGTACGCAGCAGCGCATCGGCGTAGGCCTCATCCACATAGGCCGGCAACGGTTTTCCGGCTGCCGATAACGTCGCATAATCGGCAAATACTTGTTCGGAGTTATGCAACCGTTGCGCTATCACTAGACGATCCTGTAATGCCTGCTGATAAAGTGCGGTGGTTTTTTCTTGTGTTTCCAGCACTTTCGTTAATTGAGCATAGGATTGATTCAGCTGGGATTTTGATGCGGCGTTGCCACGGCTTACATTAAGCGCACCGGCATGATCCTGCCAGGCGCGATCCTTATCGCTGAATAAATCGGGATAGTCGGCAGTGAGCTGGCTTTGCAGCGGATAGATACGGTATTTGGCGGCAAGCCGATAGAGCCTTAAGGCCAGATCTTTGTTATCCGGCTGCGCGGCCAGCGCTTTTTGCCAGCGCCCCAGTTTGCTGATATCCGCCTCGGTGTGATCGGCAAGGTAATCGGCCGCATCCCGATAGCCGGCATCCTGACCGAATTGCTTGCTGTATAAGCGCAGATAATGTTGCGCCTCCTGATATTTGCCTGATTCCGTGGCAACCAGCGCACTGCCCAATAAACCGTTCGGATTGGACGGATATTGTTGGCGCAGCTGCGAATAAAAGTCATACGATAATTGAAATTGTTTTTCATTTCTTGCCGCACGCGCCAGATTTTCCAGCTCATTGGCGGAAAAGGTATTGATATTGCAGTGCGGGCAGACATTCAGCACTTGTTTAAAATCGCCTTTCCGCATGAGCAGCGCGATTAGATCATCGCGCACTTTATTATTCCGCGTGTCGGTATAAAGCTGTGTCAGCTGCGTGATGGCGCGGTTCAGTTGTTCATCCCCCTGTCGGGATAAAATAACGCTCTCTTCACGCTGTTTATCAATGCGGGATAAGGACGCAGCCGGTGCGTCCGGCGCATGAAATAACGTCAGACAGGATAGGGTTAATAAACTGTGTTTAAAATTAAATTTGTTCATAATGTACGAATAAATAAAATGGTTATAAAAGCTTATAAGTGTATTAATAAGAATTTGAAATAGAATTCAGATTCTTATTCCCTTAATAAATAAAACCGTTTTATATGACAAAAGCGTTAAATAGCTTTGTATCGGCGGTCTGATATCAATATAGTTTTAATATGTTAATACTTAATTCTATTAATGACTGACTGGTATCAGCTGTGTTTGATTAATTTTGGCTAAGATTTAAATTGAGATTGTTCGATTAAAATATGCTTAAATCGTGTAGTGCTATTTTATCGTCAAGTTTTGGTGATTTTGTAATCATATGTAAAGCTGTGTAAGATTGCAGAAAAGAACTGTTGGCTAAATGTTTTTATTTTGTTAAAAATATATTGCAAATGGAGTGTATATTTCATATTTTTTGGACACAATAACCTTGTTCTGTTTACGGTTTATTTTTAATCTCGCCAATCCAATCAGTTATGACGTTTTGATGGAGTTTTCCTATTATTTTTTAGCGGAGTAGTCAGAAAGAGGTAGGTGAATAAATTCGGCTGAAAACGGTCTATTATTTTAATTTAACCGCTTTGAATGAGTTAATAATAATGACGTCCGTTTATTTTTGCGTTTATTGATATTATCAACTTGCTTTCAGATTCAATATTTGTTTTTTATCAGGGCGGTTTTGAGTCTGATGTAATATAATGCTTTAATCATTTGGCTGCAAATAAATATGCCGACAGCAAAAACGGCCGGAATAAATCGACGACCGTTTTGTATTTGTGCGTTAAGTTGTTAGGCGGAGGTTAGTCCTCGTCTTTTTCCCATTCCAGCGCACGTTTTACCGCTTTTTTCCAGCCTTTGTAACGGCGTGTCCGTTTTTCTTCGTTACCGTCCGGGATAAAGGTTTTTTCCACTTCCGCTTTATTGCGCAACTCGTCCAGATCTTTCCAGAATCCGGTTGCCAGACCGGCAAGGTAGGCGGCGCCTAGTGCGGTGACTTCTTTCACGACCGGACGTTCTACCTGAGTGGCTAAAATATCCGCTTGGAACTGCATAAGGAAATTATTGGCTGTGGCACCGCCGTCAACCCGCAGGGATTGCAGTTTTGCACCGGAATCGGATTGCATCGCTTCCAGTACGTCACGGGTTTGGTAAGCGATGGATTCCAGCGTGGCGCGGACAATATGGTTGCGGTTGGCGCCGCGCGATAAGCCTAAAATTGCGCCGCGCGCATAAGGATCCCAGTAAGGGGCGCCTAAACCGGTGAAAGCCGGCACCACATAAACGCCGTTGCAATCCGGCACTTTCTGGGCAAAGTATTCGCTGTCATAGCTGTCATGCACGATTTTGAGTTCATCGCGCAGCCACTGAATTGACGCGCCGCCCATAAAGATCGAACCTTCTAAGGCGTAGGCCGGTTCGCCTTTGGCGTTACAGGCGATGGTGGTTAACAGACCGTTTTTCGATTGTACTGCTTTGTCGCCGGTGTGCATTAACATAAAGCAGCCCGTACCGTAGGTATTTTTCGCCTGTCCGGCTTTCACGCACAGATGACCGTATAGCGCGGCCTGCTGGTCACCGGCAATCCCCGCCACCGGAATACGCACGCCGCCCTTACCGCCGATATTGGTTTGACCGTAGATCTCGGACGAATTACGCACTTCAGGTAACATTGAACGCGGAATATTCAGGATGTCCAGCATTTTGTCATCCCATTGTTTGGTGTGAATATTAAACAGCATAGTTCGCGATGCGTTGGTGTAATCCGTAACATGTACGCGCCCCTGCGTCAGCTTCCAGACCAGCCAGGTATCCACCGTACCGAACAGCAATTCGCCGCGTTCGGCTTTTTCTCTTGCGCCTTCCACATTATCCAGAATCCATTTCACTTTGGTACCGGAGAAATACGGATCCACCACCAGACCGGTGGTTTTACGGATATAGTCTTCATGGCCGTCGGCTTTCAGTTTATCGGTAATATCCGCGGTGCGCCGGCACTGCCATACGATAGCGTTATACACCGGTTTGCCGGTTTCTTTTTCCCACACGATAGTGGTTTCGCGCTGATTAGTGATCCCGATGGCGGCAATCGTATCGGACGAAATCCCGGCTTTGGCGACCACTTCGTTCAGGGTCGAGCTTTGTGTCGCCCAGATTTCCATCGGATTATGCTCCACCCAGCCGGCCTGCGGATAAATTTGAGTGAATTCACGTTGTGCGATTTCGACTACGTTGGCGTCATGATCGAGCAATACGGCTCTTGAGCTGGTTGTGCCCTGATCTAACGCGATAATATATTTTTTCTCTGTCATAACGAATTCCTCTGTGTGATTTTACTGCAATTACGGATAATCTCCCCAAATCGCACCTTAATCCTTCATTTAAGAGTTAATTGAATTTTGAGCTAAAACGAACAAATTACCGGCACAATTTAATCAAAAACACTCAATATGAAAATAAGCAAAATTAAAATATTTGAACTCGCTCAAAAAATTTTGTCATTCGGCACGCAATAATTTGATCCGCTTCACACTATTTTGTGTCGTACGATATAGTTAAGCAGTGTAATTATATCAACGGGTTAATCCGCACAGGCGGCAAAAAAATGTGACTTGTCTAGCAAATTAATAAAAAACCTTACTAATCCTATTGAATTAATTTTTTTTGCTTCGATAATGCTCATTGCACCGCGAAGAGAGTTAAAAAACATATTATTTTGGATGAAAACGAACAATTACATTTGCTTCATCCCGTTAGGATGAAGCTATATCTGAACTATATATTAATAAAGGAGATTCTCTTATGAACGCGTATCTTGCCGAATTTCTGGGCACCGCCTTACTCGTATTAATGGGTAACGGCGTGGTGGCGAATGTTTGTCTGAATAAAACCAAGGGCAACAGTTCGGGCTGGATTGTGATTACCACGGCCTGGGCGTTCGCCGTCTATGTGGCGGTGGTGGCGACCGGTCCGTACAGCGGCGCACATTTAAATCCGGCGGTCACGCTCGGCTTGGCGATGCACGGCAGTTTCGAATGGGCTATGGTGCCGGGCTATATTGCCGCGCAAATTGCAGGCGGCATATTAGGCGGATTTGTGGTTTATGTATTTTATATCGATCATTTCGCCGCAACAGCGGAGGAAGGGGCTAAACGCGCCTGTTTCTGTACCGAACCGGCCATTCGCCGCTATCCGAGTAACCTGTTCAGCGAAATTGTCGGTACCGTCGTGCTGGTGTCGGTAATTTTCTATATTACCGCCGGTTCTATCAGCTTACCGGGTACGGAAATGGAAACCCCAATCGGCTTAGGGTCAATCGGCGCGTTGCCGGTGGCGATTCTGGTGTGGGCGATCGGTTTGAGTCTGGGCGGCACCACCGGTTATGCCATTAACCCTGCCCGTGACCTCGGCCCGCGTATTGCATTGGCATTGTTAAGCAAAAAATTGAATGCTTCTCCGGATTGGGGCTATGCATGGGTGCCGGTTGTCGGCCCTTGCATTGGTGCCGCTGTTGCCGCGCTCGGTTACAGTTTAGTGATGGCATAGGATGAGCTAAAGTGCGGTCATTTTCGGCACGGTTTTCTGCCATAAAAAAGGCTTCGTAACGAAGCCTTTTTGTTATGGGCGCGATTATTTTTTCGCTCTTAAGAATTGCACGCCGGTATCCGGGAAGTCGGTGAACACACCGCTGGCGCCGGCATGATTGAACAGGGCGTCATACATTTGATTGACATCGCTGAAAAACGGCGGCAAGGCGTCTTTGCGTACCGTATAAGGATGCAGCTCCAGTGCCGAGGCGGCCAGTTCGCTCACTAACGGCGTATATTTTATCGCCCCGGCTTTGGAGGCTTTTTCGTCGATTAGCATATACCAGCCGGGGCCTACGCCGTCGGCATATTTTGCCACTTCTGCCATGGCGCCGGGTTTAAACATCCAGTCATAATCATAATTCACCCATTGCCCCTGGGCATTTTTTTCTTCGGTTTCGTGCCAGTCGGTATAGGCGATAAGCTGTACCAGTTTAATATCCATGCCCAATTGCGGCAGCAGCTCGCCTTTGATGCGTTTTAATTCGTTAAAGTCAAAGGTTTGCAGGTACACCGGGGCGGATTTTTGCGTATAACCGTATTTTTTCAGCACTTTCAGCGCGGCCAGCGCAATATCTTTGCCTTCCTGATGATGCAACCAAGGCGCTTTGATTTCCGGATAGATGCCGATTTTTTTGCCGCTGGATTTTTCTAAGCCCTGAATAAATTCGATTTCATCTTCAAAGGTATGAATTTTGAAATGGGATTGCCACATCGGGAAGCGGTTCGGATAAATTTGTACCTGTTTGCCCTGTTCGGTTTTGAAATTTTCCGTCATATTCAGCGACTGAATTTCTTTTAAGGTAAAATCCATCACATAATAACGGCCGTCCGCGCGATGACGGTGCGGGAATTTCTGCGCCACATCGGTTAATCCGTCGAGAAAGTGATCATGAATCACCACCAGATGATTATCTTTGGTCATCACCAGATCCTGTTCCAGATAATCGGCCTGTTGTCCGAACGCCAGCGCTTTGCTTTCCAGCGTATGTTCGGGTAAATACCCGCTGGCACCGCGGTGAGCGATAATTAATTTGTCCTGATGCGATGCCGTTTGGGCGCTACCTGAGGTGTGGCAGGCGGTCAACAGTGACAGCGCAATCAGGCCGGCGAGCAGTTTTAATTTCATAGTGTTCTCCTTTATCAATGAGTAGATGATTAGAAAGTGCGGTCGAAAATGGCGGAGTTTTCGGCTGGCTATTTTCAACCGGCTAAAGAAAAAGGAAGAACGCTGCCGCTCTTCCTTTTGTCATGCGATGATTATTTGCCGTAGTGATCGCTGAGTCTGGCTTTATGTTTGCTTTCTTCCAGCATGGTGATAAACATCAGCAGAATCGCCATTACGCCGCCGGCAATCATGACATAGAAGCCGCCGTCCCAGCCGTAGTATTCCGCCGCCCAGCCGACGACCGCCGAAGCTGAAACCGTACCGCCCAGATAACCGAACAGACCGGTGAAGCCGGCGGAAGTACCCGCCGCTTTTTTCGGCGCCAGCTCAAGGGCGTGCAGGCCGATAAGCATCACCGGGCCGTAAATTAAGAAGCCGATCGTCGTCATTAAAACGAAGTCGGTTAACTGATACGGATTTTCATACCAGGCTTTGCCGGCATATTGTGCCAGTTCCGCTTCCGGTGTGGCCGGGTTCAGCCATAAGGCGATCACGGCGGCGGTAGTCAGAATCATAAAGATAAAACCGGTTAAGCCGCGTTTGCCTTTAAACAGCTTATCGGAGACCCAACCGCATAACAGGGTGCCCGGTACCGCCGCCAGCTCATAAATGGTGTAAGCCCAGGCGGTGCCTTTAATATTAAAGTGCTTCACTTCGCCCAAATACACCGGTGACCATTTCAGCACGCCGTAACGAATCAGGTAAACGAAAACGTTGGCGATGGCGATATACCATAACAATTTGTTTTTTAACACATAAGTGACAAAAATTTCTTTTGTGCTCAGATTGTGTTCGTAGGTTTTTTCGTTGTAGTCGTCCGGATAATCGTTGCGCCATTTTTCAATCGGCGGCAGCCCGCAGGATTGCGGCGTATCTTTCATCACGAAATACACCGGAACGGCACACAGCATCGCCGCAATACCCGGATAATACAGTGCCTGCTGCCATACGTCTTTGGCGGTGGCTTCCACGCCGGTATTACCGAAATAAATCGCGCCGGCGAGTAATACCATCAGCCCCGGCATCATACCGCCGACATTATGCGCACAGTTCCAGATAGACACGATAGTACCGCGTTCCGATTTTGACCACCAGTGTACCATGGTGCGTCCGCACGGCGGCCAGCCCATGCCCTGAAACCAACCGTTCAGGAAGATCATAATGAACATCACGGCAATACCGGAGGTCGCCCAAGGCATTAAGCCCATCATGGTCATACATAAGCCGGACAGCAGCAGACCGCAGGGTAAAAACACTTTCGGGTTGGAACGGTCGGAAATACTGGCCATCACGAATTTGGACAACCCGTAGGCCAGACCGGCACCGGTACCGATGATACCGAGTTCTGCCTTGTTATACAGACCGGCTTCGATTAAGCCTTTTTGCGCCAAATCGAAATTGGCGCGCACAAAATAATAAGCGGCATAGCCGAAAAAGATTCCCATAAATACCTGCCAGCGTAAACGGCGGTAGGTCGGGTCGATTTTTTCCTTGGGTAACTCCGCAATATAAGGCGCGGGTTTAAATGGGCCAAACATAGAATCCTCCAAAATATCGTTTTCTTATAACAAATGTTCCTTTGCGAACATTAGGCAGGCAATCATAGCGGAAAACGGAAAAGGAAAAATTTTATTTGCTTTATATTGTGATATACCTCACAAAATATTTTTCTTACGCCGATACACAGAAAAAATAAAGTGATCTTTATCACATTATTTTATATAAAATCGCTCATATTATTTTCTAAAACGAACATTTAGACTATGATATTGATTATTTAAACGCACAGCGGTTTATTTATTTTTTCAATTCATGTGGGGGAGAAGCGATGCCTATATCACCTCAGATTTATCATCAGTCCACGGATTTTTCACCGGTCAATACGGACGTTATTATTATCGGCGGCGGCGTGACCGGCGCGGGAATCGCCCGCGACTGCGCACTGCGCGGGCTGAACTGCGTGCTGCTGGAACGGCGCGATATCGCCACCGGCGCGACCGGACGCAACCACGGCTTGCTGCACAGCGGCGCGCGCTATGCGGTCAATGATCAGGAATCGGCGCGCGAATGTATTCAGGAAAATCTGATCCTGAAACGCATTGCACGCCATTGTATCGAAGATACCAAAGGATTATTCATCACCCTGCCCGAAGACGATATGGCGTTCCAGAAAACCTTTATCGATGCCTGTACTTCGTCGGGTATTGAAGCCGTCGCCATTGATCCCGCGCTGGCAAGACGGATGGAACCTTCCGTTAATCCCGAACTGGTCGGGGCGGTGGTGGTGCCGGACGGTTCGGTGGATCCGTTTCGGCTGACCGCCGCGAACATGCTGGATGCCGGCGAACACGGCGCGAAAATTTTTACCTATTGCGAAGTCACCGGTTTGATCCGCGAAGGCGGTCGGGTTATCGGTACGCAGGTTTATGATCATAAAAATAAAACGGCGCGACAGTTTTTTGCGCCTATCGTGGTAAATGCCGGCGGTATCTGGGGACAGGGCATCGCCGAATACGCCGAGCTGAAAATCCGCATGTTCCCGGCGAAAGGGGCGCTGCTGATTATGGGGCACCGCATTAATAATCTGGTGATTAACCGCTGCCGCAAGCCGGCGGATGCCGATATTCTGGTGCCGGGCGATACCATTTGTGTGATTGGCACCACCTCCAGCCGCATTCCTTATGATCAAATCGATAATATGGTGGTGACGCCGGAAGAAGTGGATATTTTATTCCGCGAAGGCGAAAAACTGGCGCCGAGTCTGCGTCATACCCGTGTGCTGCGCGCTTATGCCGGCGTGCGGCCGCTGGTTGCGACGGACGATGATCCGTCCGGGCGGAATGTCAGCCGCGGCATTGTATTGCTTGATCATGCGGAACGCGACGGACTGGACGGGTTTATCACCATTACCGGCGGGAAGCTGATGACTTACCGGCTGATGGCCGAGTGGGCGACGGATTTAGTGTGTAAAAAACTGAATAAATCGGCCTCCTGCGTGACGGCGCATCAACCGCTGCCGGGCTCGGACAGCAGCACGGAAGAGGCGCATCGCCAGACGATTTCCCTGCCGGCGCCGATCCGCATTTCCGCGGTGTACCGCCACGGTCGGCGAGCAACCCGTTTACTGGAAAAAGAGCGGTTGGATTGTTCGCTGGTTTGCGAATGTGAAGCGGTAACCGCGGGCGAAGTGCGTTATGCGGTGGACGAGCTGAAAGTGAATAATCTGGTGGATTTACGCCGCCGCACCCGTGTCGGTATGGGCACCTGTCAGGCGGAGTTATGCGCCTGTCGGGCGGCGGGGCTGATGTCGCGTTTTAACGTGGCCACACCGCGTCAATCCACGCTGCAACTGGCTTCTTTTATGGAGGAGCGCTGGCGCGGTATTGAGCCGATAGCTTGGGGCGATGCCATCCGCGAGGCGGAATTTACCAGCTGGATTTATTATAGCCTGTTAGGGCTGAATGATGTGCAACCGCTTGCGGAGCAAGCGCAACAGGGGACGGACAGCAATGAAGTTTGATGTAGCGATTATCGGCGGCGGACTGGCGGGATTGACTTGCGGCATTGCGCTGCAACAACAGGGCAAACGTTGTGTGATGATTAATAACGGGCAGGCGGCGATTGATTTTTCTTCCGGCTCAATGGATCTGCTCAGCCGTTTGCCCGACGGTAAACCGGTCGATGACTTGGCATCCGGTTATGATGGGCTGGCGCAACAATTGCCGCAGCATCCTTACTGTGTGCTGGGAAAAGAAAATGTATTGGCGGCCGCCCGCCGCTTTGAACAACTGGCGCAATCCGTCGGGCTGGAGCTGGTCGGCTCGAGCGAAAGAAATCATCTGCGCGTCACGCCGCTGGGCGGTTTGCGTGGGACTTGGCTGTCGTGCGCAAGCGTGCCGTTGTTAAATGAGGAGGAAAGCGTTTTCCCTCATACCCGCATCGCCGTGTTGGGCATTGTCGGTTATCATGATTTTCAACCGCGTCTGCTGGCGGATAATCTGGTGCAGAATCCGGCGTTTTCCCATTGCAGCGTGACGACCGCGTATTTGAATATTCCCGAATTGGATCAGTTGCGCAGCGAGGCGCGGGAGTTTCGCAGCGTGAATATTTCGCAGTTGCTGGAACACGAACTGGCATTCCGGGATCTGGTGCAGGAAATCCGCAATGCAGCGGGCGACGCGCAGGCGGTGTTCCTGCCGGCCTGTTTCGGCATTGAAAACGCCGCGTTTTTTAACCGCTTAAAACAGGCGACCGGGCTGAATCTGTACGAACTGCCGACTTTGCCACCTTCTTTGCTGGGTATTCGCCAGCATAAAGCGCTGCGCTATCATTTTGAACAGGCGGGCGGTTTAATGTTAAACGGCGATAAAGCGCTGAGCGCCGAATTTGACGGTGAGCGGATAAGCCGGATTTATACCCGTCTGCACCGGGACGATGCGCTGTCGGCCGATCATTTTGTGCTGGCCTCCGGCAGCTTTTTCAGTAACGGGCTGGTATCCGATTTCGAGCATATTTATGAACCGGTGTTTAACGCGGATATTATCGGCACCGGCGCCTTTGAGCCGGCTGCCCGCCTGTCCTGGACGCGAAACCGCTTTGCCGCGCCGCAGCCTTATCAATCGGCCGGTGTGGTGATCGATGCGAATTGCCGGGTGAGAAAGTGCGGTCGGTTTTTGCCGAATTTATACGCGGCGGGCAATGTGATCGGCGGCTATAACGGGCTTGAGCTCGGCTGTGCGTCGGGCGTATCGGTGGTGACTGCGCTGGTCGCCGCCGAACATATTGCTGCGGCGCAACAGTAGGGGGGAGTGATGAATATTCAGGAATTAATTGAAAGCGCCGGACAAAATACCGCGGCACCGCTTTCACATCCGGGCATCGACCGCAGTTTCGAAAGCTGTATTAAATGCACCGCCTGTACCGCGGTTTGCCCGGTTTCGCGGCAGAATCCGTTTTATCCGGGGCCGAAACAGGCCGGGCCGGACGGCGAGCGTTTGCGCCTGAAAAGCGCCGAGTTATATGATGAAGCGCTGAAATACTGCACCAACTGCAAGCGCTGCGAAGTGGCCTGTCCGTCCGATGTTAAAATCGGGGATATTATTGTGCGGGCGCGCAACAATCATCTAGATCGGCAGCATAAACCGTTAATGCATAAATTACGCGATGCGGTGTTGAGCAATACCGATCTGATGGGGATGATGAATACGCCGCTGGCGCCGATAGTCAATGCCGTTACCGGTTTGAAAGCCACCCGTTTTGTGCTGGAAAAAACCTTAAATATCAGTCAGCACCGCAGTTTGCCGAAATATTCTTTCGGCTCGTTCCGGCAGTGGTACCGCAAACAGGCGCTGGAACGGCAGCGTTATTACCGGGAAAAAGTGGTGTATTACCACGGCTGTTACGTCAATTATAATAATCCGCAGCTGGGCAAAGATCTGATCCGGGTGCTGAATGCCATGGACATCGGTGTGCTATTGCTGGAAAAAGAAAAATGCTGCGGTTTGCCACTGATGGTGAACGGTTTTCCGCAACGGGCGAAAAAGCAGGCCGAATTTAATCTGGCGCAGCTGGAAAAAGCAGTGATCGAGCGCGAATTGGAGGTTATCGGTACCTCATCCAGCTGTACCATGAATCTGCGTGACGAATATCGTCATATTCTGGGCATGGACAATGCGAAAGTCCGTTCCCATGTGAATATCGTGACCCGTTATCTTTACCGCTTATTTAATGCGGGAAAACGACCGCAGTTTAAATCCATGCCGCTGAAAATCGCTTATCATACCGCCTGCCATGTGGATAAAGCCGGCTGGGCGCCTTATACGCTGGAAGTGCTGAAGCATATTCCGGATCTGGAGATCGTCATGCTGCCGTCGCAATGTTGCGGCATTGCGGGCACTTACGGGTTCAAAGCGGAAAATTATGAGGTGGCGCAGGCTATCGGCAATACGTTGTTTGAAAATATCGAACGCGGCGGCTTTGATTATGTGATCTCCGAATGTGAAACCTGCAAATGGCAGATTGATATGTCCACCAACACCACCTGCCTGCATCCGATCACGTTGCTGGCGATGGCGCTGCAATAAAATCCGCGGCGAACAAAGCGCGTAAACCGGCGGTTGCGCGCTTTGTATCAGCCGTTATTGACAGATATGCAGTTTGACATTGCTGCTGCGGATCAGCTCCTGAATCGATTGCGGCGGCTGGCTGTCGGTAAACAAATACTCCACTTCGCTGATCGAGCCGAGACGCACCATGGCGCGGCGGGAAAATTTTGAATGATCCGTCACCAACAGCGTATTGCGCGAGCTTTCGATAATCGCCCGTTTAACCTGCACTTCATGATAATCATAATCCAGCAGCGAGCCGTCCGTATCAATGCTGCTGATTCCTAAGATACCGAAATCCAGACGGAATTGCGAAATAAACGCCATGGTGGCTTCGCCGATGATTCCGCCGTCCTGACGCAGCGAGCCGCCCGCCATGGTGATATCAAAGGTTTTGTTCTGCATCAGAATATAGGCGGCGTTCAGATTGTTGGTAACGATCCGCAGATTCTGATGCGCCAGCAGGGCGCTTGCCACCGCTTCCGGCGTGGTGCCGATGTCAATAAATAATGACGCGTGGTTGGGAATGATTTTCGCCACTTCCTGTGCGATAAGCTGTTTTTCTGATGAAAAAAACTGCTTGCGTTCGTTGTAATCGCTGTTTTCTGAGCTGGAAGGCGAAGTGGCGCCGCCGTGGTGCCGGGTGATGACATTATTTTGCGCCAGCTCGTTTAAATCCCGGCGAATGGTTTGCGGGCTGACACCGAGTAAGTTGACCAGTTCTTCGGTACTTAAATAGCCGCGTTGTTTGACCAATTCAATGATTTTTTTATGCCGAATAGATTGTTTCATTGCCTGTCCTTAACTGTAAAAATGCCAGATACTTTAGCGCATTTTTAACCTGAAATCATCTGCGGGCGCTGGATTTTGCCGCAAAAAAACCGAACAGGCAGCCGACCGCCAATCCGCTGATATGCGCCGTATTGCCCATTTGAATACCGATTAACGGCGCCATAAAGCCGACGGCGATCCCTACCAGCAGCATATTAAAGAAACCCTGCGGAAGGTCAAAGCGCCGGCGGGCGCCGAACTTATCCGCGACAAACACATAGCCCAGCACCGCATACACCACGCCGGATAAACCGAAAAATGCAGGGCCGGACGCCAGGTTTTGCGCTATGCCGCTAAGCAGGGCGGAAACCAGATAAAGCACGATCAGTGTTCGGCTGCCGCAAACCCGTTCGATGGCGCCGCCGAAAATCCACCACCACACCAGATTAAACAGAATATGCAGCGGAGAAAGATGCACCAGACTGTGCGTAACATAACGCCAAAGTTGCACATCTTCATCCGGATAAGCGGGATAATGGGCGAATTCCAGCACCTCATCGTTAAAACCGCTAAGCTGTAGCAGATAAATCAGCAGACAAAGTGCGGTCAGAAATACGGTAAATTTGCCGTTGCGCAGCAAGTTCCGTCCTAATCCGGCAAGATTCGGCAGCCTGTTGCCGGTTTGGACGGCGGACGGGCGAATATCACCGCTTTGCCAGCTTGCCTGCTCGTAGCGCTCGTTGAAGGGCTCGCGCAGAAAGCGTTGTTGTTCCTGTTTGATTTCCGCCATCTGCGGATGGTCTTCGGCAATAAACACGCCGTACAGCAGCGTGCCGGTGTCGTCGGTGATTTGCTTTAATTCGAGTTCAACCTGATAACGGCTGCGAATATAATCCCGAAAACGCAACGCTAAAGACGGGATTTCGCTACCAAATAAATACTGCATTTGTTATATTCCTGTTTTCCATCATGTGTGCTTATTTTAACTAAACGGATATTAAAATGAAAAAACAAAATATGCCGAACGGATTCAGCGCGTTTTCTTGGGCGCTGGCGGGGTTTTGCCTGCCGATACTGTTATGGCCGCTGGCGTTGCTGATTTCACCGAATTTATTAAAAAATCCCGCCCTGACCGATTTGCAGGCAGCCGCCATGTCGGTTTTTCTGTGGCTGTATCCTGTTATGCTCGGCGTGGCGGCAAGAGTGATTTACCGCCTGCACCAGCGTAATCCGTCGCAGGGTAAACGGTGGTTGGCTGTTAGTGCGGCGGTTTTTTATCTGGTTTTATGCTATGTGGCGCTGACCGGCTTTCATTAAAATTAACCGTGGCAAGACGCAAACCGTGAAGCATAAAAAAACGCCCCTGTGCAGGTACAGCGGGCGTTTTAAGTAGGTTAAAAGTGCGGTGGTTTTTTTACCCGTTTTTTACCGCTTAGCGGTATTTGTGATGCGCCCGCCCAACATGCGGAGCGCGTGCTTCATGGCGCGGGCCGTGGCCCCGTGCCAGCCCCGGATGAACGTCTCGCGCGGCGCGCGGATGCGGACGAAAATCACGCGGCTTGCGATCTCTGTCGTATTTATTAGCGTTCCACTGGCTGCCGATAACGCCGCCAAGGGCTGCACCGGCGACGGTGGAAACCACATCGTTACCGATAACGGCGCCGGCCGCACCGCCTAATAATGCGCCGACGGCGGTATCTTTCTGCTGGCGCTCCAGCGCCATTGCGCCGGTTGACACAGATGTTGCGACTACCACGATAGCTAAGCTTTTTACAATTAATGATTTCATCACTGCGCTCCTTAATTAGATTTAGCTTCAAACTGTGTTACAGTTGTAACATCAATGGTTCGGTATTGTAATGGGCGAATCAGGCCAGTCAAGATTATCGCTAAAAACTGAAACATAAACCGGGAGTCTGTAACAGTATGAAAAAAACATTGAACTTTGTGGTCAAAGAGAGCATCACGGAAGCGCTGCTGCGGTTAATGGGCAAAAAGGACTTTGATCATATCAGCATCAGCGAGATCACCAAGTTGGCGGGCGTGAGCCGCATTTCCTTTTACCGCAATTTCGATTCCAAAGAAGATATTTTACTGAAAACCATGTTTGAACGGTCAATGAGCGCCTTCGACAGCCAGAAAACGGAAAGTATTCAGGATAAATTAATAGCCATGTTCGTGAGTATTAACAGCATTCACGAGATTATTGATCTGCTGTATGCCCAGAACCTGACTCATTTATTTCTGCGTTATTTTCAATGGGCGATTGGCCCGAAAGCGCAAGACGATAATCCCACCGCGTACCGCAAATCCATTGCCGCCGGCGTGTGTTTCGGCGCGCTGGACGAATGGATCCGCCGCGGCCGGCAGGAAACGCCGGCGCAAATGGCGCAGCTGCTGCAAAATGTGATGCGCATGTTTTTTGATGAACAGTATCAATCCATGGCGATGAGCGAAAGCCCCGCCGCTGGCGACGGACAAGATACCGCGTAATAAGCGAAAAAATATCCTCCGCGTTTTTCCGCACTTTTTCAGTATGCTGTCTCGATCGGCAATTCCGCTCGTGTCCAGCCGGCAAACCCGCCGATAACGCTATATACCTTGTCATATCCCTGTTGGGCTAAAAATGCGGCGACATTGCGGCTGCTGACGCCATGGTAACAGCTGACGATAATCGGCCGCGCGTAATCCGTCTGTTGCTGAAAGTCGGCGTAAGTTCGCTCGGTTAAATGAAAGGCGCCCTGCGGATGGCTGTACAGAAAACGTCGCTGATCTCGAATATCCACTAACATCGCATTGTCTTCGCGCAGCATTTGCCAGGCCTGTTGCGGGGTAATATCGGTAAACTGTGTCATCGTTAAAGGTTAAAAAATTGTTAATTTGAATGGCGGCAATATAACATTCTTCGCCGGACGGGTAAATATCACAGCGGCTGAGGGCGCGGGTAATTCGTGATTATCTTATTTTTTAATGTAAAATAATTAATGCAATTGTTTCTCATTTGTGCTAGATTTTCCCGCTTAACAGGACAGGTTTGTATGGTTTACGGGAGTTTTTAGCCTCTATGAAAAAACTTATTTTATTCGTTTTATTAGCGGCGCTAGGCGGTCTCGCCTTTCTTTTTGTCGGTGACGACAAGTCTGAGGCCGATAAAAGTGCGGTGAAAAATTCATCGTTTTCTCAGCCGCAGAAAGGGTTGATCATCGTTACGCCGTGGGAAATTACGGCAACGGATCCGAGCAAATCCGGTTATATTTTTCAGCGTCTGCAACTGGCGGAAACGCTGGTGGAAACCGACGGGCAAGGGCGCTTGCAGCCTGCGCTGGCGGAAAGCTGGCAGGCGAACGATAAGGCCGATGAATGGACGTTTAAACTGCGGCCGGCGGTGAAATTTCACGACGGCTCATCGCTGAAAGCGGAAAACGTGGTGCAAAGCCTACAGGCGGCGCTTGACAAACCGACGCCGCTGAAAAATACGCTGATTAAAACCATCAGCGCGCAAGGCGATGATACGGTGCATATTACGCTGGCAAAACCGCTGGCGGCTTTTCCCGCTTATTTAGCCCATTATTCGACGATGATTCTGGCCAAATCGGCGTTTGACGCGCAAAACAATGTCCAACAAATTGTGGCGACGGGGCCTTACCGAGTGGTGAAGATCGAACCGCCGCAGAAAATCGAGCAGGTTGCCTTTGCCGATTATTGGGGAGAAAACGCGAAAATCCGTCAGGTGACGTATCTGGCGAACAGCCGCAGCGAAACCCGCACATTGCTGGCGCAAAGCGAACCGAATGCGTTGGTATTCAATCTTGATCCCGCCAGCGTAAGCCGCCTGCAACAGGATCCGAATTTACAGCTGCAATTCAAATCTATCGCCCGAACCATTCAGTTTAAAGTCAATGCGGCAAATCCGCTGTTTGCCGATGCGGCGGTGCGCCGGGCGTTAAGCGACGCTATCGACCGTCAGGGCATCGCCCAGTCCGTGCTGCGGATTGATAACGGCGCGGCACAGCAGCTTTTCCCGCCGGCATTTGCCGATTGGCGTTTGCCGCTGGACGCCGAACGGCCGGATTATGCGGCGATTAAAGCCCGTTTGACGGCATTGGGCTATCAGACCGACGAACAGGGCATGCTGGTTAAAGACGGTAAGCCGTTTAAATTTACGCTGCGGACGTTTTCCAATCGTCCTGAACTGCCGGTTATCGCCACCGCGCTACAGAATCAATGGCGTCAGATCGGCATTGATGTGGCGGTGTCGGTGGGAAATTTTTCCGACATTCCGGCCGGCCACCAGGACGGTTCGCTGGAAATGGGACTGTATGCGCGCAACTATGCCCTGGTGCCGGATCCGATCGGCGCTTTATTGCAGGATTTTGCACCGCAGGGCGGCGATTGGGGCGTGATGAACTGGCAGGACGAACGCCTGAATCAGGCTTTAGCGCAGCTGGAAAAGCGCGTGGATGCGCAGGAACAGCGGCAGTTGAAACAACAGATTGCCGAGATTATTTATCAGCAGCGCCCGATAACGCCGGTGGTTTATTATCAGCAGAATGCGGCGGCGCACACAGCGCTTCAGGGGCTGGAAATCGATCCTTTCGAGCGCAGTTTCGGTCTGAATAAATTATCTTGGCAGGAATAAGGATCTGTCGTGCTGAATATGATTGCGAAACGTGTAGGACAAATTTTACTGGTGATTTGGTCGGTGGGGACGCTGACCTTTTTACTGACCCGCAGTCTGCCGGGGGATATGGCATACCGCATTGCCGCCAGCCGCTACGGCTATGATCAAACCGACGGTGCGGCGGCGGAGCTGGTGCGCGCCGAGCTGGGGCTGGATCAAAGCTGGTGGCAGAGTTATGTGCACTGGCTGACCGATCTGGTGCAGCTGAAACTGGGTAATTCACTGGTCAGCGGGGAGGCGGTATGGCATGAAATCGCCCATCAGTTCGGGCATACGCTGGCATTGGCACTGGTTGCGCTGTTGTTTGCGCTGCTTATCGGCCCGCCTTTGGGATTGCTGGCGGCGTGGAAGCCGAACGGTCTGTTTGACCGTTTCACCTTGCTGCTCAGCACCTTACTGCGTTCTGTGCCGGCGTTTATTATCGGCATCGGCTTAATCACCCTGTTTGCGGTGCGGTTAAAATGGCTGCCCGCCGCGGGTTACGGCAGCGGGCAGTATTTTATTCTGCCGGCGCTGACACTGGCGCTCGGACTCAGTGCGGTGTCTATTCGGGTCAGCCGGCATGCGTTGGTGGAGGTGATGCATACCGATTATTATCAGTTTTCCCGTCTGAAGGGCTTAACCGAAATGCGCAGTTTTCTGCGCCACGGCCTGCGCAATGTGGCCATTCCGGTGCTGGCGTATCATTCCGTGCAGTTGGTTTATTTGATTGAAGGCGTGGTGATTGTGGAAAGCCTGTTTGCCTGGCCGGGCAGCGGTCATGCGTTGGTGCATGCGGTGATTGCGCGCGATGTGCCGATGATTCAGGGCACCTGTCTGATTATGGGCGGTATTTTTGTGTTGTTGAATATGCTGGTGGATATGTTAAGCGCGGTGATTGATCCGCGGGTGACGGTTCACGGAGGGCGGCGCGGATGAAACAATCCTTTTCCTGCGCGCAAAAGTGCGGTGCATTTTTATTGATTTTATTACTGGCCTTCGCCTATTTACAGCCCTGCTATTATCCGATGGACGAGGCGTTGCAGAATCTGAACAAAACGTTGCAAAAACCGACCGCACTTTACTGGCTGGGTACCGATCATCTGGGGCGCGATATGCTGGCAAGACTGGCATCGGCCGTGCGGTTGTCTTTTTCGCTGATCGTGATGTCGGTCGGCGGTTCTCTGTTTTTCGGTTTGTTGTTCGGCGTCATGGCCGGCATGCTGGGCGGCTGGACGGATCGCCTGTTCAGCTTTCTGTGCAATATGATTATGGCGCTGCCCGGTTTGCTGTTCGTGTTGCTGTTTGCCGCGCTGGCGCCCGGTTCGTTCTGGTCGTTGTATCTGGGCATTGCGTTGGTGATGTGGGTCGAATTTTTCCGCGTTATCCGCGCCATGACGCAAACCGTCGCCGGCAGCAATGAAATTCAGTCTTCCTATCTGATGGATATGGGATTCTGGTATTGTTTCAAACGTCACCTGTTTCCGAAACTGGCGCCGGTGGTGCTGACTTTAAGCGCTTTTTCCGCCGCGAATGCGGTGCTGGCGCTGGCGACGCTGGGCTTTATTAATGTCGGGCTGCGTCCGCCGATACCGGAACTGGGGCTGATGATGACGGAGCTGTTTCCTTATTATTATGAAGCGCCTTATATTTTCATGCTGCCGATTATCGTGGTGTTTTTACTGGTGCTGAGTTTTCAGTTAATGTCGGGGAGAGTGAAATAATGACGTTACTTATTCAGACCGAACAGCTCAGCGTGCGCACTAAAAACGGCGTGACTTTAGTCGAACCGATCAGTTTGCAGCTGCCGGCCGGCACCAATCTGACCATTCTGGGCGAGACCGGATCGGGCAAAAGTTTGCTGGCGCAGGCCATTATGGGCGCTTTGCCGGACGCACTGGTGGCCGAGGGGCAAGTGTTGATTGAAGGCAACGCTTTAAGCTGCCGTCAGCGCCGCCTATATTGGGGCAAACGGCTGGCAATGCTGGCGCAGGAGCCGAGCCGCTCATTGGATCCGACCATGACGGTGTTTAATCAGATCTGGGAAAGTCTGTATTTCGTCGCGGCGGACAGCCTTGCCGAGGCGCGGCAAAAAACACGGCAAAAACTGACCGCGCTTGGGCTGGAAAAAGGTGAAAAATCCTATCCGCACCAATTATCCGGCGGTATGGCGCAGCGCGCCGCCTTTGCGGCCGCCACTGCTGGCGGCGCGTATATGGTGATTGCCGACGAACCGACCAAAGGGCTGGATGAAGCCAACAAACAAAGCGTCATCGACTTATTGCGGCACATTGCCCGGCAGGGCGGCGCGCTGCTGACCATCACTCATGATATTGACGTGGCAGAGCAGCTGGGCGGGCAGATTATGGTAATGAAAAAAGGGCAGCTGCTGGAACAAGGGGCGGCCGAACAAGTGCTGGGCGCGCCGCGTTCGGATTATGCTCGTCAGTTGATTGCCAGCGCACCGCATAACTGGCCGCAGCAGGAAAAAGTGCAATTAATGACGCCGCCGCTGCTGCATGTACAGGATTTGGCGTTAGCGCGCGGTAAACGGGAATTGTTTGAAGAACTGAGTTTTACCTTGCGCCGCGGTGAAGTGCTTGGGCTGGTGGGCGACAGCGGCATCGGCAAAAGCTCGCTGGGTGATGCGCTGTGCGGTGTGCTGGCGCCGGAATTCGGGCGCATCCGCTGGCAGGCAAACGTAGCGCGCCGGCAGGTGCTGAAACTCTATCAGGATCCGCCGTCGGCATTTGCGCCGCATATTCCGCTACAAGTGTTGCTGGATGATGTGATCGATAAACATCAGTTGGATCGCAGCCGGCTCCCTCACCTGTTGCGGCAGCTTAAACTTGAGCCGCAATTGTTGCAACGGACGGCGGAAAATGTCTCCGGCGGTGAGCTGCAACGGGTGGCGATTTTACGCGCGCTGTTGTTTGACCCGGTGTTGCTGTTTGCCGATGAAGTCACCTCGCGGCTGGATCCCATCACCCAGAAAGACACGCTGGATTTGCTGACCGCACAATGCGCCCGTCTGCAATGCGCGTTGGTGATCGTCAGCCACGACCGGCATGTAATTGCGCATTATTGTCATCGGATTATCGATTTAAATCAGTTTGTTAAAGAAATTTAACCGAATTTACAGTAAAATGGCGGCATTATTTTACACCGAAGCCATCGAATTATGCCGTTATCGAAATCAAAACTGACCGCCTATGCGCAACTGATGCGCCTTGATAAGCCGATCGGAACCTTGCTGTTACTCTGGCCGACGTTGTGGGCGTTATTTTTAGCTGCCAAGTCGTTGCCGGATTTATCGGTGTTGCTGATTTTTATCCTCGGCGTGATTTTTATGCGCGCGGCGGGCTGCGTGATCAACGATTATGCCGATCGTCATATCGACGGGCAGGTCAAGCGCACCTCACAACGCCCGCTGGCAACCGGCAGCGCAACACCGCAGGAAGCCAAAATGCTGTTTATCCTGTTAGTGTTGTGCGCTTTTGTTTTGGTGCTGTTTCTCAATTATTACGCCATTGCGCTGTCGGTGATTGCGGTGTTGCTGGCGTTTATCTATCCGTTTATGAAGCGTTATACTCACCTGCCGCAGTTTTTTCTCGGCGCCGCTTTCGGCTGGTCGATTCCCATGGCATACGGTGCGGTGCTGGAAAGGTTGCCGGCGGAATGCTGGCTGCTGTTTATCGCCAATCTGGCGTGGACGGTGGCTTACGACACCCAATATGCCATGGTGGACAGGGATGACGATTTGCGCATCGGGGTAAAATCCACCGCGATTTTATTCGCCCAATATGATAATAAAATCATCGCATTATTGCAGTTTATCGCGCTGTCGGCGCTGATTGCCGTCGGTTATCTCGCCGGTCTTGCGCAGGGGTATTTTATTTTGCTGTTTTTTGCCGCGCTGTTTTTTATTTATCAATGCAAGCTGACCAAAAACCGCACCCGCGAAGACTGTTTCAAAGCCTTTCTGAATAACAACTATTTCGGCATGACGGTTTTTATCGCCGTTCTGGCGGGCGTTTTCGGCTCCTCCTCTTTCCCCTTAATCGGCTGATCGGATTACGGATATTGCGCCCATCAAAACGGCGGGCGGAAAATATTTGCCCGTTCGCCTTGAAACCGGCGCCCGCCAACCGCATATATCACGGCAAGTCTCAAGTTACAGAAGGAAAACAATATGACGACAATAGTCAGTGTACGCCGCAACGGTAAAGTGGTGGTCGGCGGCGACGGTCAGGTTTCGCTCGGCAATACCGTGATGAAGGGCAATGCGCGCAAAGTGCGCCGGCTGTACCATAATAAGGTGCTGGCGGGTTTTGCCGGCGGTACGGCGGATGCCTTTACCCTGTTTGAACTGTTTGAACGCAAGCTGGAAATGCATCAGGGGCATTTATTAAAAAGTGCGGTGGAATTAGCCAAAGATTGGCGCACCGACCGCACGTTGCGCAAACTGGAGGCGATGCTGATTGTCGCCGATGAGAAAGAAAGTCTGATTATTACCGGTATCGGCGATGTGGTACAGCCGGAAGACGATCAGATTCTGGCTATCGGTTCGGGCGGCAATTATGCCCTGTCCGCCGCCCGTGCGCTGGTGGCGAACACCGATCTGTCGGCACGCGAAATCGTGGAAAAATCCTTAACCATCGCCGGCGAGATCTGCGTGTTTACCAATCAGCACCACACCATTGAAGAATTGCCTTAAGCGCAACGCATCGACAATAGAGCAACAAAGGAATTGATTATGTCTGAAATGACACCTCGTGAAATCGTATCCGAACTGGATCAACACATTATCGGGCAGGCGGACGCCAAAAGAGCGGTCGCCATCGCCCTGCGCAACCGCTGGCGCAGAATGCAGCTGGAAGAGCCGCTGCGCCATGAAGTCACCCCGAAAAACATTTTGATGATCGGCCCGACCGGGGTGGGGAAAACCGAAATCGCGCGCCGTCTGGCAAAACTGGCGAATGCGCCGTTTATTAAAGTGGAAGCCACAAAATTTACCGAAGTGGGCTATGTGGGTAAAGAAGTGGATTCGATTATCCGCGATTTAACCGACAGTGCCATGAAACTGGTGCGCCAGAGCGAGATCGAAAAAAATCGTTTTCGTGCGGAAGAAGCCGCGGAAGACCGCATTCTGGATGCGCTGCTGCCACCGGCAAAAAATCAGTGGGGCGAAGTGGAAAACCATGATAATCACAGCAATACCCGTCAGGTTTTCCGTAAAAAATTACGCGAAGGCCAGCTGGACGAGCGGGAAATCGACGTTGATGTGGCGCTGCCGTCCATGGGCGTCGAGATTATGGCGCCGCCGGGCATGGAAGATATGACCAATCAGCTACAGTCCATGTTTCAGAATTTGTCCAGCGGACAAACCAAAAAACGCAAAATGAAGATTAAGGACGCGCTGAAAGTGTTAATCGACGATGAAGCGGCGAAACTGATCAATCCGGAAGAGCTGAAACAAAAAGCGATCGACGCGGTGGAACAAAACGGCATCGTGTTTATCGACGAAATTGACAAAATCTGTAAAAAAGGCGAATACAGCGGCGCCGATATTTCGCGCGAAGGGGTGCAGCGGGATTTACTGCCGTTGGTGGAAGGTTCGACCATCAACACCAAACACGGTATGGTCAAAACCGATCATATTCTGTTTATTGCCTCCGGTGCCTTTCAGGTGGCGCGCCCGTCGGATTTGATCCCGGAATTACAGGGGCGCTTGCCGATTCGGGTGGAACTTTCCGCCTTAACCGCGAAAGATTTCGAGCGTATTCTGACCGAGCCGAACGCTTCTTTAACCGAGCAATATAAGGCGTTAATGGCAACCGAAGGGGTGCATATCGACTTTACCGAAGATGCGATCAAAACCATTGCCGAAGCGGCGTTCCGGGTGAACGAGAAAACCGAAAATATCGGCGCCCGCCGGCTGCATACGGTGATGGAACGCTTAATGGATAAAATTTCCTTTAACGCCAGCGATATGACCGGCCAGCAAGTGACGATCGACGCCGCCTATGTAAAAGACGCACTGGGCGATGTGGTAGAAAACGAAGATCTCAGCCGGTTTATTCTGTAGGATTGAAATCTTTCGTATAAAAAAAGTGCGGTGGAAATTTTTATTTTTTTCACCGCACTTTTTTATCCGGCTTAGAGGCTGGTCAGCTGCCAGCTTTGATCCGGGTTGAGATGTAAATGCTGTTGGTGATGCTGACGCAAAGTGGTGCGGTGTCCTACGCTGATAATGGTGGTCTGTGGCAGTTCTGCGGTTAACAGCCGGTACATGGCGTCTTCCAGCCCTTCGTCCAGACTGGCGGTGGCTTCGTCCAGAAACGCGACGGCAGGTTTATGCAACAGCAAACGGGCAAATGCCAGACGCTGCTGTTCGCCGAGAGACAGCACGCGACTCCAGTCGTTTGGCTGTGTCAGTTTGTCCGCCAGATGGGCTAAACTGACGCGGCGCAGCAGCTCGGCGGCTTGTCGTATGTCCGCAGATGGCGGCGTCGTATCAGGGTAATAAAGCGCATCAATCAGGCGCCCCTGCGGCAGATAAGGTTTCTGCGATAAAAACAAGGCGCTATGCTGCGGGCGACCGACGGTGCCTTGCGAATACGGCCATAACCCCGCGGCGGTGCGCAATAAGGTGGTTTTTCCCGCGCCGGATTGCCCCTGAATAAGCAGTCTTGTTCCCGCCGCCAGTTGCACATTGAGGGCGCGGATTAAGGTTTGACCGTTCGGCGTGTTGACATCCAGATCGCTGAAAAATACGCTGCCGTCAGTATCACGCATTGCCACTTTGGACGGTTGATTGGTATCCATAATCGCAGTGTGAAAACCGGTCAGACGATCCAGCACTGCGCGATAGGCGGTAAAACTGTCATAAGCGTTACGATAAAAAGACAGTGCGCTTTCCACTTTGCCGAACGCCTGTGCGGTCTGCATCATATCGCCCAGTTTGATTTGTTGGCTGAAATAGCGGACAGCTTGAATCGCCAGGGGGAAAATCACCGATACCTGCGAAACCAGCAGGTTGAAGCCGGATAATTTCAGACTGCGGTACACGATGTGCCAGACATTGTCGATCACTTTGTCAAACTGACGCAGCAGTGTGCTTTTTTCCATTTTTTCGCCGCGGTAAAACGCAATGCTTTCGGCATATTCTTTCAGACGAATCAGTGAATAACGGTAGTTGGCGTTGAGCCGTTCGTTAATAAAATTCAGCCGGATTAACGGGCGTCCGATTTTAAAGGCGAAGATACTGCCGATCAGAACATAAATAAACACTAAAAACACCATCATATGCGGAATTTCTACGCCGCCGATGGTCATCGGGCCGGACAGATTCCATAAAATGACGGTAAATGCCACCAAGGAGACGGATGAGGAAATCACGCCGGTGGCAAAGCCCAGCGATTCGGACACATAGGATTGTACATCCTGCTGGATGCGCTGATCGGGGTTATCCAGCTGATTAGACAAAAACTGGGCTTTGTAATAGGCCTGATTGGTCGTCCATTTATCCAGCATATTGGCATTCAGCCAGATACGCCACTGAATGGTAAAGCGCTGGGTCAGATAATAAGTAAACAGAACATTGACCACATGTATGCCGGCCAGAACCGAAAAGATGATCATCTGCTGCCAGAATACCTCGGCATTGATTTCCTGCAAGGCGCTGTACATGGCGTTATACCAGCTGGAAAATAAAATATCCAGCCGCACGGACAGTAAATTAAAGGCGATAATAACGAAAAAATAGCACAACGGCTTTAGGCTGTTTTTCGGTGACAGATAGCCTTGTGCCAGTAACCAGAACTGATGCGCCCAGCGGGTCGTTCTGGCTAAAATATAAAGTAGAAGTGAAAAAATAATGCCTGTAATAATAAGACTTTTGACGATCCAAAGTAATGAGGTGACGAGTTCTTGCGACCAGTTCATGTGTTGTTCCGACTAAAAAAGCGATTCATCTGACGATAAATTGCCCGATTTAAAAACTTGTTCAAATATTGTTAAAAAAAACAGCATATTAATCAAGAAAAATGTGATAAACGTTCAACTTTTTATAATTCGCTGGTTTTTTAAAAATGGAGATTGCTATAATTTCCGGCAGTCATTTTTTTAAATTTAAGCTAACAGAGGTAACTATGAGTGATATCGCTATCACCATTAGTATTCTTGCGCTCGTCGCCGTCATCGGACTGTGGATCGGGCACTGGAAAATTCGTGGTGTGGGACTTGGCATCGGCGGGGTGCTTTTCGGGGGGATAATCGTTGCCCATTTTATGAATCAGTACGGCGTAAAACTGGATGAGCATACTCTGCATTTTATTCAGGAATTCGGCCTGATTCTGTTTGTTTATACCATCGGTATTCAGGTGGGACCGGGGTTTTTTGCCTCGCTGCGCGAATCGGGGCTGAAATTAAACGGACTGGCGGCCTTAATTGTCATACTGGGGGCGGCAAGCGTCGTTGCTTTATATAAAGTGGCGGATATTCCGCTGGATATTATTCTGGGGATCTATTCCGGTGCGGTGACCAATACGCCGGCATTAGGGGCGGGACAGCAGATTTTAGACGAACTGGGTATGCTGCAGGCGCAGGGCACCATGGGGATGGCGTATGCGGTGGCTTATCCGTTCGGGATTTGCGGCATTTTGCTGACGATGTGGCTGGTTCGCTTATTCTTTAAAATTAAAGTGGAAGACGAAGCGACGAAATTCCGCAAAGACAGCGGGCAGGACAAAGAAAGCCTGCGTTCGATGAATATTAAGGTCACGAACGTTAATCTCGACGGCTTACGTTTGGTCGATATTCCGGGGTTTGATAACAAAGATGTGGTTTGCTCCCGTTTGAAACGGGGTGAAAATGTCAGTGTGCCGAAAGCGGATACCGAAATTTTTCTTGATGATCTGCTGCATCTGGTGGGCGAGGCCGGTGCGCTGAAAAAAATGAAAATTATCATCGGTGAAGAAAGTAATCTGCCGAATTCCACCTTTACCAGCGGCGATTTACGCTCCGAGCGCATTGTCGTCACCAATGAAAAAGTGCTGGGCAAGAAAATCAAATCGTTGGGCATCCACCAGAAATACGGCGTGGTGATTTCCCGTTTGAACCGTGCCGGGGTGGAACTGGTGCCGACGGCCAACACCGCGTTGCAATTCGGTGACGTGCTGCATGTGGTCGGGCGCAGCGATGTGATCGGCAATGCTATTGCGATTATCGGTAATGCGCAGCAGAAATTGCAGCATGTACAAATGCTGCCGGTCTTTATCGGTATCGGGCTGGGTGTGTTGCTGGGTTCCGTGCCGTTTTACATTCCGGGATTTCCGGTGGCGCTCAAACTCGGTTTGGCCGGCGGGCCGTTAGTGGTCGCCCTGATTCTGGCGCGAATCGGTAGCGTAGGTAAACTGTATTGGTTTATGCCGCCAAGCGCCAACCTGGCTTTGCGCGAAATCGGTATTGTGTTGTTCCTCGCCGTGGTGGGGCTGAAATCCGGTGGCAATTTCGTCGATACCTTAGTCAACGGCGCCGGTCTGGAATGGATGGGGTACGGCATTCTGATTACCTTTATTCCGCTGATGGCGGTGGCGATTATCGCCCGGCTTTATATGCGTTTAAATTACCTGACATTATGCGGTCTATTGGCGGGTTCCATGACCGATCCGCCGGCACTGGCGTTCGCCAATGCAATCAAAGAAGACAGCGGCGCGGCCGCACTTTCCTATGCGACGGTATATCCGCTGGTGATGTTCCTGCGTATTATTTCACCGCAGCTGCTCGCCATCTTATTGTGGACGTTCCTGTAATCTGACTTTCGTTCGGATTTATCCGTATTCCCGTACCAATGTGCGGGAATAATTTTTCCTTTTTTGGGCAAACGTTTGCTTGATTGGGGCCGATATGGTCGGGTCACTGGTCGGATTACTTTCTTCGGAACTTAAAATTAGTTTGCGCCCTATCAAGGGTTTATTTACAATCGGACGGATTTTTTTTGATAAAAACCCTATTACAAGGCTCTAAAATGACAAAACCTAGCATTTTTACTCAAACTTTACTCTCTTCTTTATTATTAACTGCCGCCGGCGGGGCATCGGCCGCCGCATTCCAATTGGCAGAAATTTCCTCAGTGGGACTGGGACGCGCTTATGCCGGGGAAGCCGCCATGGCGGATAATGCGTCCGTGGTTGCCACCAATCCGGCGTTAATGAGCCTGTTCAAAACCAATCAGTTTTCCGCCGGTGGCGTTTATATCGATTCCAAAATCCGAATGAGCGGCGATGTTGCGGCGAAAAGCGCAAATTTAGGAACGATTGCGAAAGGCAGTGCGGATAATGGTGATGTGGTATCCGGCTCGTTTATACCTAATCTGTATTTTGTTGCACCGGTAAACGATAAATTTGCGATCGGCGGCGGCATGAACGTCAACTTCGGCTTAAAAAGCGAATATGACGAAAATTATGATGCCGGTGTATTCGGCGGTAAAACCGAATTAAGTGCGGTGAATTTAAACTTAAGCGGTTCGTACCGCGTGTCTCAGGGATTCAGCGTCGGTGCCGGAGTGAATGCCGTTTATGCGCGGGCGAAAGTGGAAAGAACCGCCGGTATTTTAGATACCGCACTGGATAATGTCGCGATCATTATTCCGGCAAGCAGCCCGTATGCGGGATTGGCCCAACAAGCCTCGTCTATCGGCGTTAATATTGATAAAAGCACGGTCGTGACCCGACTAGAAGATAAAAATGCGTGGGCGTTCGGCTGGAATGTGGGCGCGTTATATGAATTTAATGCCGGCAACCGTATCGGTATCGCCTATCACTCCAAATTAGATATTGATTTTAAAGACAACACCGCAAGCAGTTACTTACCGCTCGGCACACAGGCCTATGTCGGTGAAGGTGGTTTGATTCTGCATTTACCAAGTTATCTGGAAATTTCCGGTTTTCATCAGTTGACCGAGCGTTTTGCCATGCATTACAGCTATAAATACAGTAAATGGAGCCGGTTGAAAAATCTGCATGCAACCTACAATAACGGCGATTTGGCCTTCCATAAAGACGAAGAATATGATGACAGTTCGCGTATTGCATTAGGGGCGACTTACGAACTTAATGACAACCTGACGCTGCGTGCGGGGATTGCTTATGATCAGGCGGCGGCTTTAACACCGTATGCCAGCGCGGCGATTCCGGATACCGATCGTACTTGGTACAGCGTCGGTGCGACCTATAAATTCACCCCGAATCTTTCGGTTGATTTCGGCTTTGCTCACTTGCGCGGCAAAAAACTTAACTTTACCGAGAAGCAGTCGCTGGCCGGCGGTTTAGTGACGGTTGAGGCGAACTATCATTCAAAAGCGACCGCCAATCTGTATGGTTTGAATCTGAATTATAGTTTCTAATCAACCACAAAATATACGATAATAGAGCCTGTCTTCGGATAGGCTTTTTTATTGGAGAAAGTGCAATGGACGAACTCTATTATTGCTATTTTGATTCGCCGGTAGGGCGTTTGCTTATGCTCGGGCGGCAGGATCAACTGACCAATCTGGATTTTGAATGTGAACAAATCGCGCCCAATTCAAAATGGATTCTCAAGCAAAACTTACCGCTCTTTATGCAGGTGAAACAGGCGTTAAGCCGTTATTTTAACGGTGAAAAGGAAGATTTTTCGCATATTCCGCTGGCGCCGCAAGGCACGGCGTTTCAGCAGCGCATCTGGCAGGCGCTGCGTCACATTGCTTACGGTCAAACCTCGACTTACGGAGCGCTGGCACAGCAGATCAACAATCCTAATGCGGTGCGCGCGGTCGGCGGTGCGGTGGGCAGCAACCCGATCAGTATTATTATTCCCTGCCACCGGGTGTTGGGGAAAGACCGGGCGCTGACCGGGTTCGGCGGCGGCTTACCGGCGAAACGCTTTTTATTGCAGCTCGAACATATCGACTATAAAGATAAAGGCGTGGAGTATGTGAAGCAGAAATTATTAAAAAAATATAAAATCTGACCGCACTTTTTATGATCCCGCATAACGAACAGGAATTATTACGGCGCGCAAGGGAAATTGCCGGCCTGACTTTCGCTGAACTGGCGGCGGAGTTGCATCTGCCTGTGCCGTGCGATCTGAAACGGCACAAAGGCTGGGTCGGGATGCTGATCGAAAGCGCGCTGGGCGCCAGTGCCGGCAGCAAAGCCGAACAGGATTTCAGCCATTTAGGAATTGAATTAAAAACCATTCCGGTTAATGCTCAGGGCAAGCCGCTGGAAACCACGTTCGTCAGTCTGGCGCCGTTGATCCGCAACAGCGGCATTACCTGGGAACATTCCCATGTCAGACATAAACTGTCTAAAGTGCTGTGGATCCCGGTTGAGGGCGCGCGGGCGATTCCGCTTGCCCGACGGCATATCGGCAGCCCGATTCTATGGCAGCCTTCGGCGGAACAGGAACGGCGCCTGCGCCGGGATTGGGAAGAGCTGATGGATTATATCGTGCTGGGCGATATTGCGCGGATCAACGCCCGTTTGGGCGAAGTGATGCAGCTGCGTCCGAAAGGCGCCAATAGCCGGGCGCTGACCCAAGGCATCGGTAAACACGGAGAAATTATCGATACCCTGCCGCTGGGGTTTTATCTGCGCAAGGAATTTACCGCGGAGATTTTGCAGCAATTTTTCGTAACAAGCTGATTTTCAGCTTTTCATTTCGGCTGCAAGCGTATAAGATTTGCAGCTTATTTTTTCGCATAGGAATTTAATTATGTTTGAATGGATGGCAACGCCGGAAGCTTGGATCGCGTTGTTGACGCTGACTGCGCTTGAGATCGTATTAGGGATTGATAATATTATATTTATCAGTATTTTAGTTTCCCGTTTACCGCAGCGTCAACGCCAGTCGGGACGGCTTCTCGGGCTGGCGCTGGCGATGGGAACCCGGATTTTGCTGTTGCTGTCGCTTTCCTGGCTGATGAAGCTGACAACGCCGCTGTTTGTGGTGCTGGAGCAGGAAATTTCCGGGCGCGATTTAATTTTATTGCTCGGCGGGCTGTTTTTGGTGGCGAAAAGCACCCATGAGATTCATCACGCCATGCTGCCGGAAGAGGACGGCGGGCAAACGGTAAAAAAACAGGCGAACTTTTTCAGTATCTTGGCGCAGATCGCCATTCTGGATATTGTGTTTTCGCTGGATTCTGTGATTACCGCGGTGGGCATGGCCAATCATCTTGAAGTGATGATTATTGCCATTGTGCTGGCGGTCGGCGTGATGATGATCGCGGCAAAACCGATTGGGGATTTTGTGGAAAGCCACCCGACACTGAAAGTGCTGGCGCTGTCGTTTTTGATACTGGTGGGCGTGGCGCTTATCGGCGAAGGTCTGGATTTCCATATTCCGAAAGGTTATATCTACTTTGCCATGGGCTTCTCGGTGGTGGTCGAGATGATCAACATCAAAATGCGCAAACGCTTGATTGCAAAACCCTGATAAGCGAAATACAAAAAAAGTGCGGTGATTTTGACCGCACTTTTGCGCCACACCGGCGCATGCTCACGCCTTGTTACCAGCTGCGGTGAATATTGGCGCAGATGACCTGACTGAGTACATAAAGCGATGAGTTCTTTTTCAGCGTGACGGTATATTTTTCCTGCCGTTTCGGTGCCGCGCGGATACCGTCGCCCCAGAATTCCGTGTAGTAATCGGTTCTTATTTGTGTCAGGCGATGGGTTTCGCAGTTTAGAATTTTATACTGACGGATGGATTTGGCGTAAAGTTCGGGTCTGTCTTTATAAACGAAAAGCCCTTTATCGGAGTTGATCACGGCGTCGAAATGCACCAGCCGTTTATCTTCGTTATCCACCCAGATTGATGAGGTATCGACGTAATATTCTGCATCCTGCGCCAGTTTCAGGTAGCCCGATTTGACTATATGGGGCGGAATCAGTGCGACTTCGGCATGTTGTACGGGCGGAGTCTGAGCGGAACAGGCGGCGAATAAGACAAGACTTAACGCGAGATTTATTTTTTTCATTTTGAGCTCCTTAAGCCTTAATACTGACGACTAAGGTTGCTTTATTGTGGCATATTTTGCCGTGAATTTCTAACTGAAAAATGGCCGGCGCATAACGGTCGCGGCGTGTTTATGCCGGCGGCGGAGAAAAAATCCGGCGCGCGGCACAAAAATATCGCAAACGATTGCGATGCCGTGATACAATGCGCGGGTTTATTTACCTCAACAAATCAATAGGAAATACAATCGTGAGTGAACAATCCTTAAGTTATAAAGATGCCGGTGTGGACATTAATGCGGGAAATGCGTTAGTGGAAAAAATTAAAGCCGATGTGAAACGCACGACGCGTCCGGAAGTGATCGGCGGCCTTGGCGGTTTCGGTGCTTTATGCGCATTGCCGAGCAAATACAAGGAGCCGATTCTGGTATCGGGCACTGACGGGGTAGGAACCAAATTACGCCTTGCCATTGATCTGAACAAACACGACACAATCGGTATCGATCTGGTGGCGATGTGTGTGAACGATTTAGTGGTGCAGGGCGCCGAGCCGTTGTTTTTCCTGGATTATTACGCCACCGGCAAACTGGAGGTTGATGTGGCGGCAAGTGTCGTCAAAGGCATTGCCGACGGTTGTGAACAGGCCGGTTGCGCCTTGGTGGGCGGCGAAACGGCGGAAATGCCGGGCATGTATCATGCGGGCGATTATGATTTGGCCGGCTTTTGTGTTGGCGTGGTGGAAAAAGCGGATATTATCGACGGCACACAGGTGAAAGCCGGCGACGCCTTGGTAGCGCTGGCCTCAAGCGGGCCGCATTCCAACGGTTATTCGCTGATCCGTAAAGTAATCGAAGTGGCGGGCATTAATCCGGCGCAGGAGCAGCTGGCGGGCAAACCGTTTGCCGAGCAGGTCATGGCGCCGACCCGGATTTATGTAAAATCGGTGCTGCAACTGATTAAACATGCCAATGTGCATGCGATTGCGCATCTGACCGGCGGCGGCTTCTGGGAGAACATCCCGCGCGTATTGCCGGCCTCAATGAAAGTGGTGATCGACGAGCAAAGCTGGCAGTGGCCGCCGATTTTCAACTGGCTGCAGGAGCAAGGCAATATCGACCGTTATGAAATGTATCGCACCTTTAACTGCGGGGTGGGCATGATTATTGCACTGCCGCAGGAAGATGTGGAAACCGCAATCGCCTTACTTAATCAGGCCGGTGAGCAGGCATGGCAGATCGGACGGATCGAACATGCCGCCGACGGCGAGGCACAGGTCGTCATCCGCTGATGAAAAAAATCGTCGTATTAATTTCCGGACAGGGACTGAATTTACAGGCTATGATCGATGCCTGTCAGTCCGGCCGGATCGAAGCGGAAATCTGTGCGGTAATCAGTAATAAAGCCAAGGCGTTCGGTTTAACCCGCGCCGCGCAGGCCGCAATTCCGACCCGGGTTTTCTTAGCCAAAGACTATGCCGACGGCGGTGCGCAAGATGAGGCGATCGGCGATTATATCGAATCGCTGGGCGCAGATTTAATCGTACTGGCCGGTTATATGAAAATTCTGAGCGCATCGTTCACCCGCCGTTTTGCCGGTAAAATTCTGAATATTCACCCCTCGCTGCTGCCGAAATATCCCGGGCTGAATACCTATCGGCAGGCATTGGATGCCGGTGAGTGCGAACACGGCACCACGGTGCATTTTGTCAATGAACAGGTGGACGGCGGCGCGGTGGTGCTACAGGCAAAAGTGCCGATTTTTCCGGCTGACGGCGTGGCGGAGATCGAGCAACGGGTAAAAAGTCAGGAGCTGCAAATTTATCCCTTGGTGGTGAAATGGTTTGTTGACGGGCGTTTACAGCTGGTCGGCGACAAGGCTTATCTGGACGGTTGTCCGTTACCCGCCGAAGGTTATGCCGGCGAATAGAATCTCAGTACGACTGAGATTTTTTTTGCTTAAGTGCGGTCATTTTTTTGATAATTTTTGCTATAGTAGCAGCTGTTTTTTATTGTTTTTGGCAGGATATCGTAATGGCGGAAAAAATTATTATTGATGAAAACCGGTTTATGCGTACCATCTCGCGCATTGCCCATGAAATTATTGAAAAACATCAGGATTTAAGTGATCTGGTGATTGTCGGCGTAAAGCGTCGCGGGGCGGAAATTGCAGAGCTGATTAAACGTAAAATCGCTGATCTGACCGGTGCGCAATTGCCTTCCATTGATCTGGATATTACCTTTTACCGCGATGATCTCGAATATGTGGAACCGCAAAGCCAGTCGCCGGTATATAGCGGCGCTTCCGACTATATCAGCATACAGAATAAAACGGTGATTTTAATTGATGATGTGCTGTTTACCGGGCGGACAATCCGCGCCGCGCTGGATGCGTTGATCGATTTCGGGCGGGCGGCGAAAGTGGAACTGGTGATCTTTGTCGATCGCGGTCATCGCGAGCTGCCGATCCGGGCGGATTATGTGGGAAAAAACGTACCGACCAGCCGCAGCGAAAAGGTGCAGGTGCGTACCATGAAATTCGATAACTGCTATGAAGTGGCGCTGATTTCTCCGTAAATCGGCGGAACCTTTTTAGGAATTAATACTCTAACAATGGTAATTTTTAATTGAAGAATGGGCTAGATATGAAAGCATTGAATTTAAGAGCGTTTTTTCTGAGTATCATCGGTTTATTGATGATTTCCTCCGCACAGGCGGCGGAGCGCGTCGTGGCGACGGTAAACGGTGCGCCGATTCTGGAAAGCCAGGTAAAACAGGCTTTGGGCAAACGGGCGAATACAGAGACTAATCGCCAAGCGGCGCTTAATTCGATTATCGACGATATGCTGGTGAATCAGGCGATTAAAGAATCCGGCGTGAAAGTCAGTGATGCCAAGGTGGATCAGATTATTGAAGGCATCGCCGCTCAAAACGGTCTGACTTTCGGTCAGCTGCTGGATGCGCTGGATTATCAGGGCATCAGCTATCAGCATTATCGCCGCCAGATCGCCAATCAGCTGCTGATGGCGGAAGTGCGCAATCAGGCGATCGGCAAAAGCGTTGACATCACCCGTGAGGAAGTGCAGGCGCTGGGACAAAAAATGCTGAAACAGGCAAAAGAAACGGGCACCGAAAAGAAAGTCACCGGTACGGAATATCAAGTGCGCCATATTCTGTTGAAATTAAATCCATTATTAAACGATACGCAGGCAAAAGCGCAGCTTAATCAGATCCGAGCCGATATTATCGCCGGTAAAATCAGTTTTGCCGATGCGGCGTTAAAGTATTCGAAAGATTATCTGTCCGGCGCCAACGGCGGTAATTTGGGTTTTGCCTTTCCTGAAGCCTATGTCGGGGCGTTCGGCAAAACCATTCAAACTACCAAACAGGGCACGATTTCCGCGCCGTTTAAAACCGAATTCGGCTGGCATATTCTGGAAGTGACCGACACCCGTCAGGGCGACCGCACGCAGGATGCCTATATGCAGAAAGCTTACGAACAGCTGGTTAATCAGCAGCTGCAAAGCGCCTCCAAAGACTGGGTCAGCGCGCTGCGTAAACATGCGGAAATCAAATATTTCAACTAATCGGCACGAATTTCTCGATCCCGGCGCAAAGGCCGGGATTTTGTTTTATAATAGACCGCACTTTTTTTACGCAAAACGGCACTATGAATTCAAAAACACATTTAGGACACACCGCCCGCAAACGTTTCGGGCAAAATTTTCTGCACGACAATCAGGTGATTGAAAATATCGTCATGGCGATTTATCCGCAACCGGATCAGTTGCTGGTGGAAATCGGCCCGGGGCTGGGCGCATTAACCGAGCCGGTGGCGGAAAAAGCGGGGCGTTTAACCGTCATTGAGCTGGATCGCGATTTAGCCGAACGGTTGCGTCATCACCCGTTTTTACAGCAGAAGCTGAATGTCATTGAAAGCGATGTGATGCAGTTTGATTTCGGCAAACTGTACGCGGATGAAAATCCGACACAGCCACAGCGCAAGCTGCGTGTGTTCGGCAATCTGCCGTACAATATTTCCACCCCGCTGATGTTTCATCTGTTTAATTATCACGACATCATTCAGGATATGCACTTTATGCTGCAAAAAGAAGTGGTGAAACGCCTGTGCGCGGCGCCGAACAGCAAAGCATACGGCCGCCTGACCGTGATGACGCAGTATTTCTGTCAGGTGCTGCCGGTGCTTGAAGTGCCGCCGAGTGCGTTTAAACCGGCACCGAAAGTGGATTCCGCGGTGGTTCGGCTGGTGCCGCATGAGCAATTGCCGCATCCGGTGAAAGAGTTATATTGGCTGAACCGTGTTTGTACGCAGGCGTTCAACCAACGGCGCAAAACCTTGCGGAATGCGCTTTCCACTTTATTTTCTGAGGAAAATCTGACCGCACTTGCCATTGATCCGAACGCCCGGGCGGAAAATCTCAGCGTTGCCGATTATGCCCGTCTGGCAAATTGGCTGGCGGATAATCCGCCGTCCGAGGCATCAGCTCCGGCACAGTGCCGTGATGCGCAGGCATAATCAGGCGGACAAAGGTGAAGGCATCAGCACAGCACAGGAACGGATAAGGCAATGGCAACCTATTTAGTCGGTGATTTACAGGGCTGTTATGACGAATTGCAGCTGCTGTTGGATAAGGTGAAGTTTGATCCGCAACAGGATCAGTTATATCTGGTCGGCGATCTGGTGGCGCGCGGGGATCAATCCCTTGCCTGTCTGCGATTGGTCAAATCGCTGGGCGAGCGGGCGCATACCGTATTGGGCAATCATGATCTGCACCTGATTTCCACCGCTCTGGGGATTAAAAAAGTCAAAGCGCGCGATCGGGTGGACGCCATTTTTGCTGCGCCGGATTTTCATGAATTAATCCATTGGCTCCGGCAGCAGCCGTTGCTGGTGCATAATGCGCAGGCGGGGTTTGTGATGGTGCATGCCGGCATTTCGCCGGACTGGGATCTGGCGACGGCAAAGGCCTGCGCCGCGGAGGTGGAACAGGTGCTGCGCCACGGGGATTATGCCGCCATGATCGCGCAAATGTATGACAATTCGCCGGCGCGCTGGTCGCCGGATTTGCAGGGCATGGAACGCCTGCGCTATAGCATTAACGTGTTTACCCGCATGCGGTTTTGTTATCGTGATCATCGTCTGGATTTTAACTGCAAAGCACCGCCGCAACAGGCGCCCGACGAGCTGACGCCGTGGTTTCAGCTGGATAACCCGTTGTATGCGCAGGAAAATATCGTTTTCGGCCATTGGGCGAGCCTGTTGAATACCCCGACCCCGCCGACGATTTACGCGCTGGATACCGGCTGTGTGTGGGGCAACCAGATGACCATGCTGCGCTGGGAAGATAAGCGCTATTTTGTCCAACCGGCAGTCAAGCGATATGCTTAGTTGCAGGGGATGAACGGGGTAAAAGTGCGGTCAAAAATCCGGCTGTTTTTGTGATTTTACAGGAGTGTTTATGCCAACCGATGCGTTGATTTGTTCCGCCAGCTGCGAGCTGTTTACGCTGCCTTTTTTGCAGTTCGCGCAAATGAAAAAATTCTGTCCCGAGGATATCCCGCGCATCAAGGCGGATTACAAATTCCGCTGGGATAACTGGAAACGCTGTATTTTACAGGTTGCGGGCGAGCTCGGCACACCTTTTGCCAAACCGCATATTGAAAGCTGGACGAATGGCTGGCAGGTGCGCGGGCATTTTTTCGCGTATTTTAAATATGAATTCAATTTGAATTCGGCGGCGATTTTATCGGTGATTTTAAACAGCCGCCGTCTTTCCGTCAGTCTGGACTGGCATTGTTATCGCGCCGACCGTTCGCAAATCGGCGTTGCGCAATATAATCGCTGGCTGGATGATCTGGATGTTCAACGCTATGCGGATTTTGATATCTGGCGCGGCGATGAGAGCGAATATGCCGATTTTCGTCAGCTCAAACAACTCGGCGCGGCGGATCTGACCTTGCGCGACGAGCAGGATTTCTGGTGCATCGGTAAAAATGTGGAAAAAGCGCAGCTGGACGACATCGACGCCGTCGCATTTATCGCCGACAACATACGGGCGCTCGCTCCGCTGTATGAAAAATGCCACCAATAAACCGATTCCCTTTTTCGGCGTTTTCGCTTATGCTTAGCGGGCATTTATGTAAATAAATGCGGGATGTATAACAAGTTTGTTTATTATCTAGCAGGAAATCCTTATGAAAAAATTGTTGCTGGCGACCGCACTTTCCTGTGCCGCCGCTGTTGTCTTTGCCGCCGAACGGCAGAATCCGAACACCGTCGAACATACTTACCGCTTAACCGAATCCTTTAATATCGCCGTGCCACAAGGTTCCGCGGGCGAAACCAAATTATGGGTGCCGCTGCCGTTTAATAGTGATTATCAGGCTGTGAAATCCATTCGTTACGAAGGCAATTACCGGCAGGCTTACATCACGGAAAATAATGCCTATGGCGCGAAAACCCTTTATGCCGACTGGGATGACAAGGCGCAGAAACGGGAGCTGAAAGTGGTGCTGGAGGTGCAAACCAAAGACCGCGAAGTGGGCTTAAGCGGGGCGCTGACGGATTATCAGCCACCGCAAACGATTCATTATTCGGTGGATGTGGCACCGTATCTGCAGCCGACGGCGCATATAAAAACCGACGGTATCGTGAAAGAATATGCCAATAAAATCATCGGCAAGGAAACCAATCCGCTGAAACAAGCGGCGCTTATCCATAATTGGATTGTCGGCCATATGGAACGGGATAATTCGGTGCTCGGCTGCGGGGACGGCGATGTGGAAAAAATACTGACCAGCGGCGTGTTACGCGGTAAATGTACCGATATTAATTCGGTATTTGTGGCGTTGGCGCGAGCCGCCGGCATTCCCGCCAGAGAAGTGTTCGGCATTCGTTTGGGCGCCGCGCCGAAAATGGCCAGATATTCCGCCACCGCATTCGGCAGCTCGAACGAACAAGGCATTGCCGATGTCAGTGGCGCACAGCATTGCCGCGCCGAGTTTTATTTAGCCGGTTTCGGCTGGGTGCCGGTGGATTCCGCCGATGTGGCGAAGATGCGGCTGGCGGAGAAAAAATCGGTCGCTGATGCCGATACGCAGGCGGTGGCGCAGTATCTGTTCGGTAACTGGGAAATGAACTGGATCGGCTTTAATCACGGCCGCGACTTTGAACTCTATCCGGCGGGCGAAATGACGCTGCTGAACAATTTTGGTTATCCTTATGCCGAAGTGGGCGGCGATCCGTTGAATTTCTTTGATCCGAAAGAATTTAGCTATGAGTTTAGCGCCGAAAAATTACACTAACCGTTTTGTCGCCGTTTGCCTGACGGCGCTTGCCGCCGCGCTGGCCTCAAGCCTGTGTTGTATTGGGCCGCTGATTTATCTGCTTTTCGGTGTTTCGTCGGTATGGCTGATCGAACTGAATCAATTCGAGTTTCTGCGCATTCCGATGTTGCTGTGCTCGCTGGCGGCATTCGGCTACGGATTCTGGTTATTGGTGTTTTCCAAACGAATCATTTGCAGCCGATACTTATCCCGCCGCAGCTTGATTTTGCTGTATTGGCTGGTATTGGCGTTGATTTTATTTTTCTTATTTTATCCGACTTTGCTACCTTGGATATTGGAGGAATGATGATAAAAAAATTCCTGACGGTGATGCTGACAACACTGCTGTTCAGTCTGTCCGTCGCCGCGCAGGCGGAACAGCAGCTGACGCTGAAAATCCCAGAAATGACCTGCCAGCTGTGCGCGTATTTGGTCAATAAGCAATTACGGGCGGTGGACGGCGTGATTTCCACCAAAGCGAACCTGAAAACGCAATCGGTGCGGATTACGGCTCAGCCGCAGGTGAACGTGCAAACCCTGATTCAGGCGGTAGATGAGCTGCATTATCATGCCGAAGTGGTGGAATAGCGGTGGAATAAACGGCGTGCGCGGCCGTTTTCTCGCCGTTATGTTTTTTTGCTGGCAGGTCTGCGGCGGCTTTTTTGTCTGCCGGATAATGAAAAAATCGCGCCAAAACCACCGCACTTTTCTGTTGCGCGCGGCAAGGTTTTTAGCCGGTTTAAGCGGCCGTTTCCACCTGACATTTCAAAGCGGCGGGCAATGGAAATAAATGCCTGAGATGCCCTAAAGTTCTGTCAATTTTCCCGGTTTTAGGCTATCCTATACGCCATTTTCCAAGTCAATTTCCACCGCAAAAGTGCGGTCGTTTTTTTAAGAATTTTTAAAGGTACAACTATGCAAGAACAATACCGTCCCGATCTGATCGAACCGGAAGTGCAGCAATACTGGCGCGATAATAAAACTTTCAAAGCGGTGAAAGACAACAGCAAAGAAAAATATTATTGTCTTTCCATGTGGCCTTATCCTTCCGGCCGTCTGCATATGGGGCATGTGCGCAATTATACGATCGGTGATGTGGTGTCCCGTTATCAGCGCATGAACGGTAAAAACGTGTTGCAGCCGATGGGCTGGGATGCTTTCGGTCTGCCGGCGGAAGGCGCGGCGGTTAAGCATAATACGGCGCCGGCGAAGTGGACGTATGAAAACATCGCTTATATGAAAAATCAGTTGCAGGCTTTGGGTTTCAGCTATGACTGGGATCGCGAGCTGACCAGCTGCAAACCGGATTATTACAAATGGGAACAACAGTTTTTCGGCGAGCTTTACCGCAAAGGGCTGGTGTATAAAAAAACCTCCGTGGTGAACTGGTGCCCGAACGATGAAACCGTGCTGGCTAACGAGCAGGTACACGAAGGCTGCTGCTGGCGCTGCGATACGCCGGTGGAACAGAAAGAAATTCCGCAATGGTTCTTGAAAATCACCGATTATGCGGATCAATTATTAGGCGGACTGGATAATCTGCCGGAATGGCCGGATATGGTGAAAACCATGCAGCGTAACTGGATCGGGCGTTCCGAAGGGGTGGAAATCACCTTTAAGATTGAACATTCCGAGCAAACCGTGGCGGTTTATACTACCCGTCCGGATACCTTTTACGGTGTGTCCTATATGGCGGTGGCGGCCGGTCATCCGCTGGCGGAACAGGCGGCGCAGCAAAATGCCGAGTTAGCCCGTTTTATTCAGGAATGTAAAAACACCAAAGTGGCGGAAGCGGAACTTGCCACCATGGAGAAAAAAGGCATGCCGACCGGCATTAACGCCATTCATCCGCTGACCGGTAAAGCAGTGCCGATTTGGGTGGCTAACTTCGTGCTGATGCACTATGGTACCGGCGCGGTGATGGCGGTGCCGGCGCACGATCAGCGCGACTATGAATTTGCCGCTAAATACGGCTTACCGCTGATTCCGGTGATTGCGCCGGCGGACGGCAGCGAATTGGATATTTCCGCCCAGGCTTATACGGAATACGGCGTAAACATCAATTCCGGCGAATTTGACGGGCTGGATTTTCACGCCGCCTTTAACGGCATCGCCGATAAACTGGAAGCCATGGGCGTAGGTAAACGTCAGGTGAATTACCGTCTGCGCGACTGGGGCGTCTCCCGTCAGCGCTACTGGGGCGCGCCGATTCCGATGCTGACGCTGGAAAACGGCGAAGTCGTGCCGGCGCCGTTGCAGGATTTGCCGATTGTGCTGCCGGAAGATGTGGTGATGGACGGGGTGAAAAGCCCGATTAAAGCGGATCCGAACTGGGCGAAAACCACTTATAACGGTCAGCCTGCCCTGAAAGAAACCGATACCTTCGACACCTTTATGGAATCTTCCTGGTATTATGCGCGCTATACCTGCCCGGATTATCAGCAAGGCATGCTGGACAGCGAGGAAGCCAATTACTGGCTGCCGGTGGATCAGTACATCGGCGGCATCGAACATGCGACGATGCACCTGCTGTATTTCCGCTTCTTCCATAAATTGTTGCGCGATGCCGGCTTAGTGGCGTCCGACGAGCCGACGAAAAAACTGCTGTGTCAGGGTATGGTGTTGGCGGATGCGTTTTATTATACCAGCCCGAGCAATGAACGGATTTGGGTGTCGCCGACTAAAGTCACCCTGGAACGTGATGAAAAAGGCCGGATTATCAAAGCGACGGACGACGAAGGTCACGAGCTGGTGCACAGCGGCATGACCAAAATGTCCAAATCGAAAAACAACGGTATTGACCCGCAGGAAATGGTGGAAAAATACGGTGCCGATACGGTGCGCCTGTTTATGATGTTCGCCTCGCCGGCGGAAATGACGCTGGAATGGCAGGAATCGGGCGTGGAAGGCGCGAAGCGTTTTCTGACCCGCTTATGGAATTTAGCCTTTGAGTATTGCAAACATCCGGCGGAAACTGCGCTCAATCCGACCGCACTTTCGGGCGCTCAGAAAGCGCTGCGCCGCGACGTACATAAAACCATCGCCAAAGTCAGCGATGATATCGGCCGCCGTCAGACTTTCAACACCGCGATTGCGGCGATCATGGAGCTGATGAACAAATTAACCAAAGCCCCGTTACAGGATGCACAGGATCGCGCGGTTATGGCGGAAGCGTTAAACGCCGTCGTGCGCATGCTGTATCCGATCACGCCGCATATTTGCTTCCGCTTATGGCAGGATCTCGGCAATCAACAGACCATTGACTTCGCCCCTTGGGTGGTGGCCGATGAGGATGCCATGATTGACGAAGAAAAACTGGTGGTGGTGCAGGTGAACGGTAAAGTCCGCGCCAGAATCACGGTGCCGGCGGCGATGGCGGAAGAGGAAATTAAACAGCTGGCGCTGGCGGACAGCAATGTGGCAAAATTCCTTGACGGTTTAACCCTCAATAAAGTGATTTATGTGCCGGGTAAATTGTTAAGTTTTGTGGCTAAATAATCTTGCGGGGCGGCGCATGTCCGCCTTTGTTGTTACAGCGGATATGCTTATTCGCGGTTTGCTCAAAGTCAGGAAAAAATTATGTTCAAATCATGCAAAACAATGTTAATGGCTGCCGCACTGACGGCATTAACCGCCTGCGGGTTTCATTTTCAAAACGGCGAGCTGATTCCGCCGGAATTAAAAACCCTCCGTCTGGAAAGCAGCGACCAATACGGGCCGATGACCATGGCGGTGCGCCGGCAATTGCAGGCCAATAATGTTCATCTGGCCGACGCCAAGGCGAATGTGCCGGTGCTGCGGATCAACAAAACCACCACCAGCGATAAAGTGGCGTCGATTTTTAAACGCGGGCGCGAAGCGGAAAAAATGCTGATCCTGGACGTACAGGCTACCGTGCAGCTGCCGAATAAAGCTGCCTACCCAATCTCTGCCAAAGTCAACCGCACTTTCTTTGACAACTCCCGTGCGGCGCTGGCTAAATCGGCGGAAAAAGAAGTGATCTGGAACGATATGCGCGAACAGGCGGCCCGCCAGCTGATTACCAAAATGGTGGCGCTGCAGTATCAGGTCAAAAACAAATAAGCCATGAACCGTATTTTCCCGGAGCAACTGTCCGGGCTATTAGCGCATCACCTGTCCTCAGTCTATTATTTAGTGGGGCAGGATCCGTTATTGCTGGCGGAAAGCCGCGATTTGATTACTCATGCGGCCTTTAAGCAGGGATTCGATGAAAAAACGGAACTGGCCATTGACGCTTCTACCGACTGGAATGGGCTGTTTGAGCGCGTACAATCAATGGGATTGTTTTTCAGCCGGCAGGTTATCAGCTTAAATTTAGCTGAAAATCTCACCGCACTTTTACAAAAAAATTTATTGCAATTCATTGAATTATTGCATGCGGATGTGTTGTTGATCGTGCAGCTCGGTAAGCTGACCAAGCCGACGGAAAAGCAGGATTGGTTCGTGCGCGCCAACCAGTACGACGGGCAAAGCGTACTGGTAAATTGCCAGACGCCGACCATTGATCAATTGCCGCGCTGGATCGGTCATCGGGCGAAAAGTCTGCAATTGACGCCGGATCATGATGCGCTACAGCTGTTGTGTTACAGCTATGAGAATAATTTGCTGGCATTGAAGCAGGCGTTGCAATTGCTGGCGTTGCTGTATCCCGACGGTAAACTGAGCTTTGCCCGGGTAAAGAATGTGGTGGAGCAGTCTTCGGTGTTTTCACCGTTTCAGTGGATTGATGCGTTGCTGGAAGGCAAAATTCAGCGCGCCGGGCGGATTCTGGCGGGATTGCGCGCCGAAGAGGTACAGCCGATTATTTTGCTGCGCAGCTTACAGCGGGAATTGATGACGATTCTGACGCTGACCCGGCCGTCGCAACGGGTAAACAATCTTGATGAGCCGTTGCCGACCGCGCAGTTACGGGAACAGTTTGATCGTTTAAAGGTTTGGCAAAGCCGCCGTCCGCTGTTCGTGCAGGCGGTGCAGCGTCTGACTTATCGTAAATTGTATGCGCTGATTCAGCAGCTGGCGGAGCTGGAACGTGCCGCGAAGCAGGAGTTCAGCGATGATCTGTGGGATAAGCTGGCGCATCTGTCGGCACAAATGTGTCAGTGATAAATGCGAGGCATCAGCATTCCGCCAATAAACGTTGAATCAGTTTGGCGTTTGCCGGCGGGAATTTACCCGCATCCAGCTCCGATTGCGCGACCCACATGCCGCTCTGACCTTCCCGCCCGAAGGGTTCGCCGATCCATTGTTCGACCAGATAGAAATGAAAATGAATGATCTTGGTGGGATATTCAAATAAAAATCGCTCAAAAATGACCGCACTTAAGGTGATGATACCGATTTCCTCTTCCAGTTCGCGCGCCAGCGCCTGCTCTGCGCTTTCTCCCGCATCCACTTTACCACCGGGAAATTCCAGCGATTGACCGAAATCCTGCCCTTCCAGGCGCTGAGTGAGATAGATTTGCCCGAATTCATTGCGGATAATGCCGGCGGCAACGTGGATAAGTGGTTTTGTCATGCTGTCGTCCCTCAGTAGGAAAGCGGTAAAACGGATAATTTTACCGCTTGTGCCGGATCAATCAGTGTGTCGCCCGGCTGCCGTGGCAGTGCTTATATTTTTTGCCCGAGCCGCAAGGGCAAGGCTCGTTGCGCCCGATTTTACGTCCCGTTTCCGGTATGGCGTCGCTGTTTTCTTCCGGCTGGGCGTTCGGCGCATGATAATTCATGGCGGCCTGTTCCCGCTGCGCGGCTTCCTGACGCAGGCGTTCCGCTTCGGCAATTTCCTCCTGCGTGCGGATCTGCACCCGGCTTAAGGTGGTGATTACATTTAATTTCAACGCGTCAAGCATTTCGGTGAACATTTGGAACGATTCTTTCTTGTATTCCTGTTTCGGATCTTTCTGGGCGTAACCGCGCAAATGAATGCCGCGGCGCAGGTGATCCATAGCGGCCAGATGTTCTTTCCAAAGTTCGTCTAAGGTTTGCAGCATTACGCCTTTTTCAAAGTTGCGCATGGTTTCGGCGCCGACCAAATCCTCTTTGCGTTTATATTCCGCTTCGGCCGCCTCCACAATGCGTTCGCGCAGCGTTTCTTCATGCAGCGCATTGTTTTCTTCCAGCCATTGCCCGACCGGCAGATCCAGGGCAAAATCCTGTTTCAGGCGTTGTTCCAGTGCCGGAATATCCCACATTTCTTCCAGCGATTGCGGCGGAATATATTGATCGATCACGCTGTTAAAGACGTCTTTGCGGATAACGTCAATGGTGTCGGAAATATCCTCGTTATCCAGCAGTACGTTACGCTGCTGGTAAATGGCATGGCGCTGATCGTTGGCTACGTCGTCAAATTCGAGCAGATTTTTACGTCCGTCAAAGTTGTGGGTTTCCACTTTCGCCTGCGCCGAGGCGATGACCTTGGCCAGCAGTTTGGATTCCATCCCTTCGCCCGGCGTGCTGAATGCTTTGCGCATCATGTTCAGTTTGCCTTCGTTCAGATAAATGCGCATTAAGGCGTCTTCTAAGGAAAGGTAGAAACGGGAAGAACCCGGATCGCCCTGACGGCCCGAACGTCCGCGCAGCTGGTTGTCGATACGGCGCGATTCATGCCGTTCGGTACCGATAATATGCAGCCCGCCCGCCTGTTTGACGATATCGTGACGTTCCTGCCAGGCGGCTTTAATGGCGTCGATTTGCGCCTGGGTCGGATTATCCAGCTTCGCCACTTCCGCTTTCCAGTTACCGCCGAGTACGATATCCGTTCCGCGTCCCGCCATGTTGGTGGCGATGGTGACTACGCCCGGATAACCGGCGTTGGCGACGATTTCCGCTTCCTGTGCATGGAATTTTGCGTTCAGCACATTATGTTTGATGCCGGCTTTGGTCAGCGCGGCGGACAGTAATTCCGATTTTTCGATGGAGATAGTCCCGACTAACACCGGTTGATTGCGCGCAACGCAGTCTTTGATGTCTTCAATAATCGCATCGAATTTATATTGTTCGGTTTCGTACATCACATCGGTGCGGTCGTCGCGGATCATCGGACGGTTGGTCGGGATGACGATGGTTTCCAGCCCGTAAATTTGCTGGAACTCAAAGGCTTCCGTATCCGCGGTACCGGTCATCCCCGCCAGTTTTTCGTACAGGCGGAAATAATTCTGGTAAGTGATGGAGGCGACGGTTTGGTTTTCGTTTTGAATCGCAACTCCTTCTTTGGCTTCGATCGCCTGATGCAAACCGTCCGACCAGCGGCGTCCCGCCATGGTGCGGCCGGTGTGTTCGTCAACAATGACGATTTCGCCGTCTTTCACGATATAATCCACATCGCGTTCAAACAGCGTATGAGCGCGCAGGGCGGCATACACATGGTGCAGCAGCGTGATTTTCGACGGTGAATATAAGGAATCGCTTTCGGTCATCAGACCTTGTTTAATCAGCCATTGCTCGATTTTCTCCTGACCGCGCTCGGTCAGATAAGCCTGTTTGCTTTTCAGATCCAGCGTGTAGTCGCCGTCGCCCTGATATTCTTCGCTGTCTTCTTTGTCCTGTTTGATCAGAATCGGAATCAGTTTATCGATAGCAATGTACAGTTCCGAACTGTCTTCGGCCGGGCCGGAAATAATCAGCGGGGTACGCGCTTCATCAATTAAAATGGAATCCACTTCGTCCACTAAGGCGTAATGCAGCTGTTTTTGAAAGCGATCCTGCGCCGAGTGAGCCAGATTATCGCGCAGATAATCAAAACCCAGTTCGCTGTTGGTGGCATAGGTGATATCGGCTGCGTAAGCGGCGCGTTTTTCTTCCGGCGCCAGACCCGGAACGTTGACGCCCACGGTCATGCCCAGAAATTCGAATAACGGGCGGTTAGTCTCCGCATCGCGCCGGGCGAGGTAATCGTTTACTGTCACCACATGCACGCCTTTGCCGCTGAGCGCGTTCAAATAACAAGGCAATGTGGCAGTTAAGGTTTTCCCTTCACCGGTGCGCATTTCCGCAATACAGCGGTTATTCAGTACCATACCGCCGATAAGCTGCACATCGAACGGACGCATGCCCAAGACGCGTTTGCTGGCCTCGCGCACGGTGGCGAAAGCCTCCGGAATTAATTCTTCCAGTTTGCTGCCGTTTTGCAGCCGGCTGCGGAATTCCGCCGTTTTGGCTTTGAGCTGGTCGTCGCTTAAGGCTTCGAATTCCGGTTCCAGTTTATTGATTTTGGCGACCTGTTTGTTCAGACGGCGTAAAATACGCTCGTTACGGCTGCCGAAGATTTTGGTTGCAATAGTTCTTAACATGATTTTTCTTGTCTAAATAATAAAATTAATCAATGCAGCTTAACGGTGCGTTAAACTGCGAATTCAGTGAATGGTATCAATAAATCAGGCGAGAAGCGGCCCGGCGCGAATCGGCGGGCGAGAATCGTAAAGGGCGGTGCAAAAGTGCGGTTCGTTTTGGTGCAGAATCTGCGCTTCGCGGCAAAAATGCGGCGATTGCAGCATATGCAGCGACTGAACTTGTCTGACCAGTGAAACGGTATGCTGAATCTGTTGCTGCGCCTGACGCTGTTCGTTCGGATAACTGTCGGTGCCGAGTGGCGAATTTTCCAGTCCCTGTGCGGCGGGTAAGGCAAAAATCGCGATCATACTTAACAGTAATCGCGACCAGAAATGCGGTTTGCCCTTTGTTGAGATCATCGGATATTCGTTTTGCCCATTAAAAAAACTGCCCTATTGTAGCGGAAATTCGCTACAATGTCTCATAATCATTAGGCATATTGGGGCAAAAACGGGTAAAACAAGGCAATGAAATCCACACGATACCATAAACCGGTGAATGTGCAGGAAGTGCTGACCCATTCCGGTCTGGCGCGCATTATGCAGCAAGGCTTGCGGGTGCATCATCTGAATGAACGGATACAGACTTTATTTCCCCGGCAATTTAAAGGCCTTTACCGTGCGGCGCAGATGGAAAACGACAAACTGTTTATTGAGACGGCAAATGCCATGGTGCGGCAGGGGCTGTTGTTCAGAGAACAGGAATTGCTGGCGTTGATTAAACCGGACTATCCGCAGATTCGGCAGCTGATATTTAAAATCAACCCCGAGCTGGCGCGGCGCGGTGCTTTGTAATGTATTTTGGGTTAAGGATAAACAATGCAGGATATTTATCATTCAATATCTCATTTCGGAAGGATTCTGGGATCGCTGTTTTATTACGCGCCGGAGGAAGAACAAAATCAATGGCTGATTACCTTTTTTCAGCGCGAAAACTGGCAGGCGGATGTGAATTTTCTGCCTTGCGAGGTGCTTGAGCGCATTCAAACCTTGTTTACCCGCAATCCGGCAGATATAGCGCAGCTGGCGGCGCAGTTTCAGGCGTTGTTTATCGGCCCGGATGCGCTGCCCGCCCCGCCGTGGGGATCGGTTTATCTGGATAAGGATGCGGTGATTTTCGGCGCGTCATTATCGGAGATGCGGGATTTTCTGTTGAAAAACCGGATTGAATTGTCGCTGCCGGTCAATGAACCGGAAGATCATTTCGGGCTGATGTTAATGCTGCTGGCATTTCTGGCGGAAAATCAACCGCACTTAGTGGCGGAATATCTGGAACAGCATTTACTGCCCTGGACGCCTCGTTTTCTGGCCTTGTTGGCAGAGCAGTCGGTTTCGGATTTTTATGCCGGATTAGGCTTATTAGCCGATGCCTTACTGGATTACTGGCAGCAGGCGATGGGGTTACAGGCAAAAGCCATGCCGCTTTATCGTTAAGCGATTTGCGATTACCCCGCCGCCTCAATATAACCCCTGCATCGGGCGCAGCGTGCCGTTCGCCCGTTTTGCTTTAATTGCGGCACATGTTATTCATTTCCCGAACTTCAATAGCTTTATTCCATTCGTTTTCGTCTTAAATTCCGTCGGTTTAGTGTCATCTTCCCGCTAATTTGACCGATATCATAATCAGTTCGTCAGAATACGGATATGGTTACTCCCTCTTACTCGCACATTGTTATCGGTATAAGGAGGGCATTTATGGTATAAGCGAACGGTTTGCTTTTTCGCAACACATTGATCTTGATAGGTTTAGCCGCATGAGGCGCCGCTGTTTACGGCCGCCGCGTTGGGCGTAAGTTGTATGATGATATTGAATTTTAGAGGTGAAAATGACGACTTTTATTGAATTTTTAGCAAAAATTGTTGCCCCGATGCAACGTCAGTTTATCAATTTTGTCCGGATCGCCATTTGTATCGTGATGGTGTGGATCGGCGGTTTAAAAGTATGCCAGTATGAGGCCGACGGCATTGCGCATTTTGTATCGAACAACCCGTTTCTGAGCTTTTTGTATAAAAACGGTGCCAATTTAGTGCCGAATGAAAACGGCGAAATGGTTAAGGAATATACCTTGTATAAAAATCCGGAAGGAAAAATGGTGGCGAAAAATATCGAATGGCATAAAGCAAACGGTACGTATACCGCCTCTTATATCATCGGTGCGATGATTGTAACGATCGGGTTATTGACGTTGGCCGGCATTTGGTCGCCGACGCTCGGGATGTTCGGCGGGCTGCTCACCTTCGGGATGTCAATCGTCACGTTGTCATTCCTGATCTTTACGCCGGAAACCTGGGTGCCGAATTTAGGCGGGGATATGCCGACGCCGCATTACGGCTTTCCGTATCTTTCCGCCGCCGGACGCTTGATTATCAAGGATATTATTATGATGGCGGGCGGTCTGGTTGCGGCGGCCGAATGTGCCAAACGGATTCTGGCGCAAGGAAAAACCGCCTGATAGGTAAAGCGTGTTCTTTGCGATAATCTCGGAGCAGGCGCCGTTCTGCTCCGTGCTTTACGCTTGTTGCGCCGCGTGCGAAGTGCGGTATTGACTCGGCGCGCTGCCGAAGTAGCGTTTAAAGATCTGACTGAAATGCGATTCCGATTGATAACCTACCTCGGCGGCGATGGCGAAAATAGATTTATTGGTATGCCGTACCAGCATTTGCGCTTTTTGCATGCGCAGATCGGATAAGAGTTTTCCCGGCAGTGCGCCGGTTTTTTGTTTGAATAAACGGATAAAACTGGCGCGTGATAGGGCGCAGCGTTCGGCCAAGTTGTCCATCGTCCAGCGATAAGCGGGATTTTGCAGCATGGCGTTGGCGGCGTGAAACAGACGTTTGTCCTGCAACGCCGCCAAAATACCATGGTTAACCGCATGGCTTTGTAAATAATCGCGCATCAGGTAGGTAAACAGTACGGTGCATAAGTCGTCAATTACGGATTTATTCGCCAGTCCGGGCGTGGTTTCCTGCTGCAAAAGCGTCAACAGAGACATAATCGAGCGGTTATTGGCGGATAAATGCAGTTGAGGTAAGTGCAGAAAAGCGAGCGGAGAGTCGCTTGCGTAACGGAAGTAACCGCAGAACATTTCAAAATCATGGGAAAGCTGATTATTGCGGCAAAAGGTTAATGCGCCCTGCTGTTGCTTCACGATGGGGGCGGCGGCGCCGGGCTGTGTTTCCGTGCTGCTGAGGGTATGCGGCGTACCGTAAGGTAAAAAAAACAGGTCGCCGGCGTGCAGATGATAGCACTGATCCGCCGTTTGCACGCGGCAGCTGCCTTGTGAGATCAGATGAAAAATACCGAGCGCGTCGGCTTGCGGGTGAGAAACGATCCAATCGCCCTGAAAACGGCACAGTATGTTGATTTCGCCTTCGATTTTTGTCAGCTGCAGCAAACGATCCAGATAGTCCATCGCCTTCCTTTTAGGTTTTAAACAGCGCAATAAGCTCGTTGACTTTCACCCGTTTCAGCGAAGACTGGCTGATCGAACGCTGCACTTTTATCCGTTTTAATTTTGCCCCGTGATAAATTTCACGGGTGAATTTGGTATCGTGATTGGAAATAATCACCGGAATTTTCCGCTCGCTTGCGGTTTGTTTTGCAAGCTCAGCCAGTGTTTGCTGATGTTGCAGTGAGAATTCATTGCCGGCGTAACCGGTAAAATTGCTGTTTTGCATAATCGGTGCGTAAGGCGGATCGCAATAAATTACCGAATGCTCGTCGGCAAATTTAAACGCTTCCTGAAAATCGGCGCAAATAAACACCGCACTTTGTGCTTTCTGAGCGAAATAACGCAGTTCGGCTTCGGGGAAATAATGTTTTTTGTAACTGCCGAACGGCACATTAAATTCGTTTTTTGAGTTATAACGGCATAGCCCGTTAAACCCGAACCGGTTCAGATACAGAAATAACACCGATCGTTCAAAGCTGTTTTGTGAACGGTTGAATTGATTGCGCTGCTGATAATAGTAAGCCGCGCTGTTGGCGTCGGGGTGCTGAAACAGTATGCGACAGGCGTCGATATAGTGTTCGACATCCTGTTTGACGATATTGAACAGATTGATTAAATCGGGGTTAATATCCGCCAGCACATAGCGCTCGAAGCGGCTGTTCAGAAATACCGAACCGGCGCCGACGAAAGGCTCGATCAGACACTGTTTTTTCTTCGGCAACAGTTTGTTGATTTCTTCGGTCAGACGGAATTTCCCGCCCGCCCATTTCAGAAAAGGGCGGTGCTTTAAGCGGGATTTTATCACGGAACGGGGCGGCTGCATTCTGTCAGTCGGTTTGCGTGCAGCGACGGATAGCCGCCAGCACCGAGGCCTGATCGGTGTCTGTGGCGACATAAGCCTGACCTAATGATTTCAGTAATACCAGACGCAATTTACCCGCCAGGACTTTTTTATCGCGCAGCATATGCGGCAGGTAGTCTTCCGGTCGCATGCTGTCCGGTGATACGGTCGGTAGATTGGCGCGGGCCAGCAGTTTTTCCAGTCGGGCGGCTTCAGCGCATGACAGATCGCCTTGCATTTCAGATAATGCCGCCGCCATCATACAACCGACCGCCACGGCTTCACCGTGTAGCCAATTGCCGTAACCGAGATGGGTTTCGATCGCATGACCGAAAGTGTGACCCAGATTGAGCAAGGCGCGATCGCCTTGTTCCGTTTCATCGCGCGCAACCACGTCGGCTTTAAGCTGGCAGCAGCGAGCGATACATTGTTGCAGTGCCGCTTGATCTAAAGCGATCAGCGCATCCATTTGCCGCTCCAGCCAGACAAAAAAGTCATAATCCAAAATGGCGCCGTATTTGATGACCTCGGCCAGCCCGGCGTTTATTTCGCGTTTCGGCAGCGAATTCAATGTCAGCGTATCGATAATGACGGCACAAGGCTGGTAAAAGGCGCCGATCATATTTTTACCCAGCTCATGATTGACCGCCGTTTTGCCGCCGACGGAAGAATCCACCTGCGCCAGTAATGTGGTGGGAATCTGAATAAAACGTACGCCGCGCTGATAACTTGCCGCCGCATAACCCGCCACATCGCCGATCACCCCACCGCCCAGCGCAATAATGGTGGTGTCTCTGCCGTGGTTGGCTTGCAGCAAGGCGGTGAAAATCAGATTCAGGGAATCCAGCGTTTTGTATTTTTCGCCGTCCGGCAGCTGCACCTGCGCTACGCGACAGCCGATGCTTTGCAATGTAGCGGTTACCGGTGTCAGATAATATTGTGCAACGGTCGGATTGGTGACGATCATGACGTTATCCCCGCGTTTGAGCGGATATACGCTCGGATCCGACAACAATCCGGCGCCGATATGAATAGGATAACGGCGTTCTTTTAATTCCACGTTCACGCACAACATACTGACTTTCCTTCTGATAACGATTAGCCGTTGAAATTCTCAATTAAATCGACGATCTGACCGGCCATCACTTTGGCGCTTTGCTCGTCGGTCGGCAGGGTAATATCCGCCACTTCGCGATACAGCGGATTGCGGATCTGTGCCAGTTCTTCCAGCACCTGTCGCGGGTCATCCACATTTTGCAGCAACGGGCGTTTTTTATCCCGCTGCGTGCGCTGGAACTGTTTATCCACCGTAGTTTCCAGATAAATTACGATACCGCGGGCGGATAAATGATTGCGGTTATCTTTCGACAGCACCGCGCCGCCGCCGGTAGAAAGGACGATCCCCTGTTTCTGGGTGAGTTCGTTGATAATCCGTTCTTCACGTTTTCTGAACCCGTCTTCGCCTTCCACATCAAAAATCCAGCTGATATCGGCTCCGGCACGCTGTTCGATTTCCGTATCCGTATCAATAAAATCCATGCCGAGCAGCTGTGCCAATTGACGGCCGATAGTGCTTTTACCCGCGCCCATCGGCCCGACTAAGAAAATATTACGTTTTTCTGCCATTTCTTGTTTATTCTTCTTTAAATTAATTAAAACAAATTGATCTTTTCACCAAATAAAAAACGCAACCACAAAATACAATAATGTGGCTGTCAAAAGATCACCCAAAAAATAAGTGAGATTATCGCAATAAATGGTGACCTTTTTCAACCTTCCGGACAGATTTATTTCCTGTGCGGGGCAAATTTCAAAGTGCGGTCTGTTTTGGCGGAGTTTTTTTCCGCGATAAAATTATCCGGCGGCTGACCCGGCTGCAGAATATGCGGCGTCACGAAAATCACCAGTTCCCGTTTCTGATGGCGTTCACTTTCTTTGCTGAACAAGCGTTTTACCAGCGGAATATCGCCCAGCAGCGGCACTTTGTCCGTCCCTTTGGTTACGGTGTCGTGAAACACCCCGCCCAGCACAATGGTTTCACCGTTGTGGGCGAAAACCTGCGTATTGATTTCCTGTTTATCAATGGAAACGACTTCGCTGTGGCCGTAAGTGATGCGGTTTCCCGGTGAGTTCTGGCTGACCACCAAATCCAGCAGGATGGTATTATCCCTTGAGATGTGCGGGGTCACTTCCAGCCCCAGCACGGCCTCGCGGAATTCTACCGATTGGATGTCGTTTTTCGTATTGCTGACAAGATAGGGGATTTCCGTTCCCTGTTTGATACTGGCGCTCTTTTTGTTCGTCGTCAGTAGGCGCGGGCTGGCGATAATCTCCACATTATTTTCCCGTTCCAGCGCAGTGAGTTCCAGATCCAGTAAGCGGCCGTTGATTTTGGCGATTTGCAGGGCGACGGAGCCGGCCGGTGTGGTGGCGGTGCCGAAATTGACGTTGAGCTGATTGGTAATATCGTCGAACCCGTTGGCATTCAGGCTGCCGCTGACTTTGTGGCTGCTCTGTGAGGCGTTAAAAATGCCCCAGCGCACGCCCAGTTCTTTCAGACTTTCGTCGCTGATGGTGACAATGCGTGCCTCGATTGCGATTTGCTCAATGGGCTTGTCCATTTCGGCAATCAAGCGTTTTATTTGCTCAACGGTTTGTTTTTCGTCCTGCAATAATAGCAGATTGGCCCGTTCATCGAAGGCGATGCTGCCGTTCGGCGATAACAGCGAGCCACTGCCGCCGGTGAGGGATTTCATCACGTCGGCGGCTTTGGCATAATGCAGCTTGACAGAAGAGGTCGTCAGTTGCGGCGCCTCAAAGGCGGCAAGCAGACGGGAATCAGCGGGTATCGGCATGTCGGTTGCGGGATGCGAGTGATTTTCGGCCGCAACGCTGCCGAGATAATAAATATCGTTTTCCTGCCAGAATGCAAGCTGCTTGATTTTAGCCACCGCGCGCAACAGCTGCGCCATATCGGTATGGTTTAATTGCAGCGACAGCGTACCTTCGAGTTCATCGTCGATAATCAGGCTGATATTCTGTTGTAATGCCAACTGCTGCAAGGTGGGTACCAGCGGTGCCTGTTTCAGCCGAATGGAAAAGCGGGTGTTTTCCGCCGCGGCGAAGGCGCAAAAACAGAGAAAAAACAGACCGCACTTGATACATAAAGAAAGAAATTTCATCCGGCCTCCTACAATTTCAGCGTGACCGTTGTCGGATGGCGGCAGTCGGCCTCCTGCTGCCAGCGCAGAAAACGGATCTGGTGTGGTTCGATATGATCGATTTTGAGTTTTTCGCGGCCGATAAAATCTCCCCGGCGGGCGCTGAACAGGGCATGATTTTGCGCCGTCAGCAACACTTCGCCGTGCTGCGAATAAATTATCACCCCGATAATATTTAGTTCTGCAAAGGCGGTGTCGTCGGCCAATACCGGTTGCCCGGCGTGACAATGATTCTCCGGCGCAGGCGCTTGCACCGTGTGTCGGGCGCTGTCATCCGCATGGGGCGTGCGGCGGGTTTTATCAAATGGATCGGCCCATGTGAATTGAATAGCCATGATAAGCGTGAACATCAACAGTGTTTTGGGTAGCATAATTGTCAGTCCTGAGCAAAATGTAAGCGTAGTAACAGGTCAATCCGAATTGAAGCGGCGGGATTGGCTTGATCCGCACGGTGAATATGCAAAGAAACCGGATTCAGTTGACTGTCGGCGGTTAAAAGTGCGGTCATAAATCGATTAAAATCGCTAAAATGCCCCGCCAATTGCAGATGCAGCAGGGGATTGGGGGCAAATTCCCAGTCGCTGCCGAGCAGTTGTAATTCTTCCGTTAAATAATGCTGAACCTGCCGGTTTATTGCCGGCAGTACGGTGGTTAAGCGATTGTCCGGCGCTTGCCGGGCGGATTTTTGTTGCAGTACGGCCAGTAAATTTTGCTGGTGCGTCAGGCTTTGGTTTTTGTCATGCAGTGCGCTTTCCAGTTGGCGTATGAGGCGGGATTGCTGCATATAACTGCTCAGCGGAAATGCGATGAGAAGTAAACCCAGCAGGCCTAACAGCAGATTTTGCCGCAGTGGCGTCAGCGCAGCCAATTTGCCGCAAAGATTGTGCGGATTGTCGAGGATTTTGCATCTCATGGTTCATCCTTGGGCGTCAGACTGAATTCAAACCACAAGGCCGTTGGCTGCGGGGTAAAAGCAATCAGCCGGCTTTCCTTAAGCCACGGTTGTTCGCTCAGGAAATGCTGAATCTGGGCAAATTCTTGTTGCTGTTCAACCCATCCTTTAACCTTCAGTTGGGCGGCGGAAAACGCAGCTTCGGTTAATTCGCCCTGCTGTAACGGCAATTGTGCGAGCAACTCCAGAAAATGCAAGGCGCTGGAGGCCGGCAGCGACGGCTGTGGTTCTTTACCGGCATAATGGCGGCGCAGCTTATTGGTTTGTTCAATGTGCTGCGTCAGCTGCTGTGACAGCTGATGCAATTGACGGTGATATGCGCTGACAGTGAGGCTGTCTTGCCGGATCAGATAAAACAAATAAACACAGACGGCCGCACTGCACAATAAGCAGCACAACCCTTTATACAACAACGCCCGCAGTTTTTGCCGGTGGCGAAGCACACGCCAAGGCAGCAGGTTAATCGCAACGGCTTTTGGCATGATAAGCCGGCTCCGGTTAATGTGATGCCGCCGGCAGATCGCGTTGCCATAAGGCGTTGCCTAAGGCAATCAGCGGCAAGTCGGTCGTTACCGTCTGCCAATGGGCAGGAAAAGCGGGTGCCGGCATGTCCTGCGTATAAACATACACCGAACGCGGCTGCCGGCCGTAAGCGCGGCAGAACTGGTCGTAAAGTGCGGTCAGATCCCGGTCGATTTGTTGGGTAACGTTCGCTTGCTGCGCGGTTTCCTGTATGGCGATGTTCATTTGCGCATCCTGATACATAAACAGCGCATCATCGGCGATCTCGCCGTCGAGCAGATAATGAAACGCACGAACTATCGCATTGATATGACTGTCTAATATGCTAATCGGCAGCGGTGCATACTGCTGTATGTGCTTTTCTGCAATATCCTGCCGGACGGCAAAAATATCCAGTCGAATTCCCTGCGTTAGCGGCGTGGCGGCATAATCGAACCAAATATTGTCCAATGGCGTCGGCAGCGCGTTTTGCAGTAAAAAACGGCATTGCTGTTCGGATTCCGCCGGGCTGAGGCTGTGCGGCAAAAGCAGGGACTGAGTCCAAACATATAGGCCCGGAATTGAGATCACAAAACTGATGGCATTACGCCGCTTATGACCGTAAGGCGCGATAAGCTCATGAATTTTATCCGCCGATAAAGGCGGTGTTAAGACGGCGGATTGTGGTTGGTGATGTGGATCAAACCACAGGCAATGGTAATGGTCTGCGGTTTTCTGTAATCCGATTTGTAGCGGAGAATGGGCGTTTTTACGGAGATTGAACATTGGTACTTTACCTTATCTTTACACTTTAAATGTTACTTTTAGCTTTTGATTTATACCGGTTGTCTTTATACTTACGGACTAAATTGCCGTTATTTACCGAGTAGATAGGGGTTAAGTGTTTCTGATTATTTCCTATATTGCATTAAACAAGAGAGAATTTTACGATGCGGATCGCAAAATTAATATTGAGTACCCTGTTGACGATTATCGTGCTGGGGTGTGTTGTGGCCGGAATTTTATATATTCAGCTTAAAAGCGACCTGCCGAATGTGGAAACCCTGAAAAATGTGGAATTGCAGCAGCCGATGCAGATTTATACCGCAGACGGTAAACTCATCGGCGAAGTGGGGGAGCAGCGCCGCATTCCGGTGAAACTCAATAATGTGCCGAAAAAGCTGATTGAAGCGGTACTGGCGACGGAAGACAGCCGTTTTTATGAACATCACGGGCTGGATCCGGTCGGCATCGTTCGTGCGCTGTCGGTGGCGATCAGCAAAGGCGGCGCGTCGCAAGGCGCAAGTACCATCACGCAGCAGCTGGCGCGCAATTTCTTTCTGACACCGGAAAAAAATCTGATCCGTAAAGCCAAAGAGGCGATTTTGGCGATCAACATTGAAAATACGCTGAACAAAGATGAAATTCTTGAGCTTTATCTGAATAAAATTTATCTGGGTTATCGCGCCTATGGCGTGGCGGCGGCGGCGAAGACTTATTTCGGTAAAGATCTCGATGCGCTTACGCTGTCGGAAATGGCGGTGATTGCCGGTTTACCGAAAGCGCCTTCCACCATGAATCCGCTGTATTCGCTGAAACGCGCGGAAGAGCGCCGTAATGTGGTGCTGGGGCGAATGCTGGATATGAAGTTTATCAGTAAAGACGATTATCAACAGGCGCTGAACGAACCGATTGTCGCCAGTTATCACGGGGCGCAGCTGGATTTTCGGGCGGATTATGTGACGGAAATGGTGCGTCAGGAAATGGTGAAGCGGTTCGGGGAGGAAAACGCCTATACCAGCGGTTATAAGGTTTATACCACCGTGTTGTCGAAAGATCAGTCGGAAGCGCAAAAAGCGGTCAGAAACAATGCCATCGCCTATGACATGCGGCACGGTTACCGCGGCGGTGCGCCGTTATGGAAAAGCAACGAAACGGCTTGGGAACACGACCGGATTATCGGTTTTTTAAGAAAATTACCCAATTCCGAGCCGTTTATTCCGGCCGCTGTGCTGAGCACCGATAAAAACGGAGCGGAAGTATTACTGGCCAACGGCTCGACGGTCACGCTGTCTAACGCGGCGATGCGCTGGGCGGGCAGAAAAACGCCGAAAAGCGGGGAACAGATCTGGATCCGGCAAAACGGCGAGGGCGCTTGGACTTTAGGGCAGATTCCGGAAGTCAATTCCGCGCTGGTGTCGTTAAACAGTGATAACGGTGCGATTGAAGCTATTGTGGGCGGATTCAGTTTTAAGCAGAGCAAGTTTAACCGTGCCACGCAGTCTTTGGTGCAGGTCGGTTCATCGATTAAGCCGTTTATTTATGCCGCTGCGCTGGAAAAAGGATTAACGCTGTCCAGCGTATTGCAGGATGCGCCGATCAGTATTAAAAAACCGGGTCAGCAGGTGTGGACGCCGAAAAATTCACCGAATCGTTATGACGGCCCGATGCGTTTGCGCGTGGGGCTCGGACAGTCTAAAAATATGATTGCGGTGCGCGCCATGCAGATGGCGGGCATCGAATTTACCGCGGATTTTTTACAGCGCTTCGGGTTCAAGCGCGAGCAGTATTTTGCCAGTGAGGCGCTGGCGCTGGGGGCGGCATCATTTACGCCGCTGGAAATGGCGCGTGCTTATGCGGTGTTTGATAACGGCGGATTTTTAATCGAACCCTATCTGATTGAGAAAATTCTGGATAACGCAGGTAAAGAAATCTTTTTAGCCAATCCGAAGATTGCCTGTATCGAATGTAATAACATTCCGGTAGTGTACGGCGAAACGGAAAAGCTGGACGGATTTAAACATATTGACTTAACCGCAGCCGATCATCTGGAGCGCACCGACAGCGCCACGAACGGCGAAGAAGTGGATCAGGACGGACAGGATACCGATGTGCCGGAACTGAACGCCGGCAGCGGAAAACTGGAAGACGGCGCGGTGGACTTTATGGCCGAGGCGCGGACTGCGGAATCTCAGGTGCAATATGCCCCGCGAGTGATCAGCGGCGAGCTGGCGTTTTTGATCCGTAGTGCGCTGAACAGTGCGATTTACGGTGAAAAAGGGCTGGGCTGGAAAGGTACCAGCTGGCGCATGGCGAAGGAATTTTCCCGTCAGGATATCGGCGGTAAAACCGGTACCACCAACAATTCCAAAGTAGCGTGGTATGCGGGCTTCGGCGCGAATATCACCACCGCGGTTTATGTTGGGTTCGACGATAATAAACGCAGCCTCGGCCGCGGTGAGGCCGGGGCGCAAACGGCGATGCCGGCCTGGATTGCCTATATGAAAACCAGCCTGAGCGATATTCCGGAACGCCAATTGCCGCTGCCGGAAAACATCGTAGAGAAAAATATTGATACCCGCTCCGGTTTGTTGTCCAACGGCGGCGGACGCAGCGAATATTTTATTAAGGGCACGGAACCGAAACGCGCCTATGTGGAAGAGCGCGGTTATTATGTGCCGCCGGAGTTACAGCAGCGCTTAAACGGCGGGTTCGGCCAGTCGGAACCGCAGGAATTATTCTAAACTGTTTGAAAAACCACCGCACTTTTTAATAAGTGCGGTCTCTTTTTTATTGATTTTTAAAGGCGGATATTATGCTGAGTTATCGTCACAGTTTTCATGCCGGCAATCATGCCGATGTACTGAAGCATTTGGTTTTGATGCTGATTATTGAAAGCCTGCAGCAAAAAGAAAAAGGATTTTATTATTTGGATACGCATGCCGGTGTGGGGCGTTATCGTTTGTTCGGCGAGGAGGCGGAAAAAACCGGCGAATTTGCCGAAGGCATTGGGCGGCTGTGGGAACGGCAGGATTTGCCGCAGGCCGTAGCGCGCTATGTGCAACAGGTCAAAAAAATCAATTACGGCGGAAAAGCGCTGCGTTATTACGCCGGTTCGCCGCTGATTGCTGCGAGTCTGCTGCGCCCGCAGGATCGCGCCCTGTTGACGGAGCTGCATCCGTCGGATTATCCTTTACTGCGTAATAATTTTAAGCAGTTTGACAATGTGACGACCAAACGGGATAACGGTTTTCAGCAGTTGAAAGCCACCTTGCCGCCTAAAGAGCGACGCGGGCTGGTGCTGATTGACCCGCCTTATGAACTGAAAGCGGATTACGATCTGGTGGTGCAGGCGGTGATCGAAGGATACAAGCGCTTTGCCACCGGCATTTATGCGCTTTGGTATCCGGTGGTGCTGCGCCAGCAGACCAAGCGGATGATTAAAAATCTGCAAGCAAGCGGTATCCGCAAGATTCTACAACTTGAACTGGCGGTACGCCCGGACTCCGACCAGCGCGGCATGACCGCAAGCGGCATGATTGTGGTGAATCCGCCGTGGACGCTGGAAGCGCAGATGAAAACCGTGCTGCCGTATCTGGCCCGTGTTTTGGTGCCGGAAGGTACGGGCAGCTGGTCGCTGCAATGGATTACGCCGGAATAAGAAAATACCAATCGGATTGATTCGCTCAGCCGGTTTGTATCGGGTGAGAATTTTAGGCAAAATAGCACGAATTTTTGATTAAATCGGGAGATTATGATGAGCAGACATTATGATTATTTAGCTATCGGTGGCGGCAGCGGCGGAATTGCGTCGATTAACCGCGCGGCAAGTTACGGCAAAAAATGCGCCATTATCGAGGCCAACTATCTGGGCGGCACCTGTGTGAACGTGGGTTGCGTACCGAAAAAAGTGATGTGGTACGGCGCGCAGGTGGCGGAGGCGATCAAACTTTACGCGCCGGATTACGGTTTTGATGTCAGCCTGAATCGCTTTGATTTCGCCAAATTGGTGGAAAACCGTCAGGCCTATATCGGGCGTATTCACACTTCGTATGAAAACGGGCTGGCTAAAAATCATGTGGATGTGATTCGGGGATGGGCGAAATTTGTGGATGCCAACACGGTTGAAGTGAACGGCGAACGGATTAGCGCCGATCATATTCTGATTGCCACCGGCGGGCGGCCGAGCCGTCCGGCGATTAACGGCGCGCAGTACGGTATCGATTCCGACGGCGTGTTCGCCCTGCAAGCGCTGCCGCAACGGGTGGCGGTGGTCGGTGCCGGTTATATTGCGGTGGAACTGGCCGGCGTGTTGAACAGCTTAGGCGCGCAAACCCATTTGTTTGTACGTCGTCATGCGCCGTTGCGTAACTTTGATCCGTTAATCGTCGATACCTTGCTGGAAGTCATGGCGCAGGACGGCATTCATCTGCACACCCATGCCATTCCGCAGGAAGTGGTGAAAAATCCGGACGGTTCTTTGACGCTGAAACTGGAAGACGGCCGCGAACAGACCGTGGATACCTTAATCTGGGCGATTGGCCGCGAACCGAACACCGATAAACTGAATCTGGCGGCGGCCGGTGTGGAAACCAATGAACGCGGCTTTATTAAAGTGGACAAATATCAGAACACCAATGTGAAAAATATTTACGCGGTGGGCGATATTATTGAAGGCGGCATTGAGCTGACGCCGGTGGCCGTGGCGGCGGGACGGCGTTTATCGGAACGGCTGTTTAACCATAAGCCGACCGAACATTTAGATTATCGTCTGGTGCCGACGGTCGTATTCAGCCATCCGCCGATCGGTACCGTCGGTTTAACCGAACCGCAAGCCGTCGAGCAATACGGCGCGGAAAATGTGAAGGTGTATCAATCCTCGTTTACGCCGATGTACAGCGCCGTGACCGCGCATCGCCAGCCGTGCCGGATGAAACTGGTGTGCGCCGGTAAAGACGAACGCATTGTCGGTTTGCACGGCATCGGTTTCGGGGTGGACGAAATGCTACAGGGCTTTGCGGTGGCGATCAAAATGGGCGCGACGAAAGCGGATTTCGACAATACGGTCGCCATTCATCCTACCGGTGCGGAAGAATTCGTCACCATGCGTTAAGGTGATTTAGCGGATAAAGTGCGGTCGGATTTTAACGGGTTTTGCCGCTATTCGCCTCACTTTGCCGGGTTTATGGAAAATCCAATCAGCGTTTATGATTGGATTTTTTATCCGTTTGGCATATTATCTCGCTATATCAGCGTAAAAATAAAAGACATATCTTAGAAAAAAGTACGGCCGTCGCCGCGCAAGGCGGCAAAATGAGGCTAAAAACGACCGCACTTTTGGCAAGCCTTGATCTTTATCAAACCGCCCCAATATCAGAGCATAATCCCGATTTTGACATAAGAGAGTATATATGAACGCAAAACGAACTAAACAAAAGATCATTCCGGTTCTGCCATTGCGTGACGTGGTAGTGTTTCCTTATATGGTGATGCCGCTGTTTGTCGGCAGAGCGAAATCTATCCGCAGCCTTGATGAAGCGATGGAAAGCGGAAAGCAATTGCTGCTGGTGTCGCAAAAACAGGCGGATCTGGAAGAGCCGACGGTGGAGGATGTGTATGATGTCGGCACGATCGCCAATATCATTCAGTTGCTGAAACTGCCGGACGGCACGGTAAAAGTGCTGGTGGAAGGACAGCAACGGGCGAAAATCTGGCATTTGGAAGATAACGGCGAATTTTTCTCCGCCACCGTAGATCCGATCGAAACCCAGTTCGGCGATGAAAAAGAACTTGAAGTGGTGAAAAACGCGGTATTAAGTGAATTTGAGAAATACGCCAATCTGAATAAAAAACTACAGCCGGATGTGCTGGCGGCGTTGCAGCGTATCGGTGATGCCGAGCGCTTAAGCGATACCATGGCGGCGCATATGCCGGTTTCCGTGCGGCAGAAACAGGCGGTGCTGGAACTGGCTAACGTGGAGGCGCGGTTGGAATATCTGCTCGGTTTAATGGAAAGCGAGGCGGATTTACTGCAGGTGGAGAAACGCATTCGCGGCCGGGTGAAAAAACAAATGGAAAAAAGCCAGCGCGATTATTATCTGAATGAACAAATGAAAGCGATTCAGAAAGAACTCGGCGAAGGTGAAAATGCCATTGACGAAGTGGAACAGCTGCGGCAGAAAATTGAAGAAGCGAAAATGCCGCAGGAAGCGCGGGAAAAAACACTGGCCGAGCTGCAAAAGCTGAAAATGATGTCGCCGATGTCCGCCGAGGCCACCGTGGTGCGCAGCTATATCGACTGGATGCTGCAGGTGCCTTGGTATAAGCGCAGCAAAGTGAAAAAAGATATTGCCAAGGCGCAGGCAATCCTGGATGCCGACCATTACGGGCTGGAACGGGTAAAAGAGCGCATTCTGGAATATCTGGCGGTACAAAGCCGATTAAATCAGCTCAAAGGCCCGATTCTGTGTCTGGTGGGGCCGCCGGGAGTGGGTAAAACCTCGCTGGGGCAATCCATCGCCAATGCCACCGGGCGTAAGTATGTGCGCATGGCGTTGGGCGGTGTGCGGGATGAGGCGGAAATCCGCGGTCATCGTAAAACCTATATCGGCTCCCTGCCGGGCAAACTGATTCAGAAAATGGCCAAAGCCGGGGTGAAAAATCCGCTGTTCCTACTCGACGAGATCGATAAAATGACCTCCGATATGCGCGGTGATCCGGCCTCCGCTTTACTGGAAGTGCTTGATCCGGAACAAAATTCGCATTTTAACGATCATTATCTGGAAGTGGATTACGACCTGTCCGATGTAATGTTCGTGGCGACTTCCAATTCAATGCATATTCCGGGGCCGCTGTTGGATCGTATGGAAGTGATTCGCCTGTCCGGCTATACGGAAGATGAAAAGCTGAATATCGCCACCCGGCATTTACTGGCGAAACAAATCGCCCGCAACGGCCTGAAAGCCGGCGAGCTGACCATTGAGGACAGCGCGATTATTGATATTATCCGTTACTACACCCGTGAAGCGGGGGTGCGTAATCTGGAACGTGAAATTTCAAAAATCTGTCGTAAAGCGGTGAAAAAACTGCTGTTGGATCCGGCGCTGAAATCCATTACCGTCAATGCGGATAATCTGCATGATTATCTTGGCGTGAAACGCTTCGAGTTCGGCCGTGCCGATACTCAGAACCGGGTCGGCGAAGTGACCGGTCTGGCATGGACGGAAGTGGGCGGTGATTTACTGACCATTGAAACCGCCTCCGTACCCGGTAAAGGCAAGCTGACTTTCACCGGCTCGCTCGGCGATGTGATGAAGGAATCCATTCAGGCGGCGATGACGGTGGTACGCGCCCGCGCGGAAAAACTGGGCATCGTTGCGGATTTTTATGAAAAACGCGATATTCATATCCATGTGCCGGACGGCGCGACGCCGAAAGACGGCCCGAGTGCCGGGATTGCCATGTGTACGGCGCTGGTTTCCTGTCTGACCGGTAATCCGGTGAAATCGGAAGTGGCGATGACCGGGGAAATCAGTCTGCGCGGTAAAGTGCTGCCGATCGGCGGATTAAAGGAAAAACTGCTGGCGGCACACCGCGGCGGGATTAAAACCGTGATTATTCCGAAAGAAAACGTCAAAGATCTGGAAGAGATTCCGGACAATGCGAAAAATAATCTGACTATTCATGCGGTGGAAAATATCGACGAAGTGTTAAGTATCGCACTGGAAAATCCGCCGGAAGGCGTTGAATTCGTTAAACTGACGCCGGTGAATAAAGTCAAAGCCACCCGCGGGCGCAAGACGGGGCCACGCTTAAGTGCGGTCAATTAATTTAACGTTTTGCTTTTGCTCAACCTAGCGTTTAATAAGCCGGATGATTGGATCCGGCTTATTTTATCGTGCTAATAACCTGAGTTTCGATTATAATCTGTCAGATTTCTTTTAACGATAACATTTATAGGATCACGTCAATGTTAATGGAAAAACTCAACGGTGCATCAAACAGCATCCTGTGGAAAATTGTTTTTAGTCTTATCGGGGTTTCGTTCGTGCTGAGCGGTGTTGCCGGTTATGTGTTTACTCAGGCGGATACTTCGGCGGCCAAAGTCAACGGGCAGGAGATTTCCCAGCAGACTTTTTTACAGCAATATAATGAAGAATATCAGAAAATGAGTCAGCAGCTGGGCGCGCAGTTCGCCGCGGTGGCGGACTCGCCGGAATTTACCAACGGCTTAAGACAAACGATTTTAAACCGCCTGATTGATCAGGAGCTGCTGCGTCAATATGCCTCAGAATTGAAGCTGGATGCGGCGGACAGCCAGATTACGCAGGCTATCGTCACCACCCCGGCATTTCAGAATGAAGGTAAATTCGACAACCGTCTATATCAGCAAATGCTGGCGGCAAACGGGCTGAACGGTGATATGTATGCCCAGTATGTGCGTGAAGGATTACGTTTCGACCAGCTGCAAAGCGGGTTAGCCGGTTCGGATTTCCTTGTTCCGTCACAGGAGGATAATCTGGCCAAACTCTTTTTTCAGCAGCGTGACGTTCGTTTCGCCGCTTTCCCTTTAGCGCAGGAAGTGGCGAAACAACAGGTCACCGCGCAGGAAATCAAATCTTATTATGATGCGAACCGCACGGCATTTGCGGTGCCGGAATTGGTTAAAGTGCAGTATATCGATTTAACCCGTGCGGTTGCGGAAAAAAACGTCAATCTCAGTGATGTGGAAGTGGCGCAATATTATCAGGACAATAAAGCGCAATACATGACTCAGCATTTGGCGCACATTCAGCTGCCGACACAGCAGGAAGCGGATACGGTGTACGACAGCCTGCAAAAAGGTGAAGATTTCGCCGCGCTGGCGAAACTGTATTCCGCCGATAAAATTTCCGGCGAACACGGCGGCGATCTGGATTGGGTAGTTGCCGGCATGATGCCGCCGGAATTTGAAGCCGCGGCGGCGAAACTGGACGTCGGTCAGTACAGCCGGCCGGTGAAAGTGGATAATGCTTACCATATTATCAAACTGGAAGATCAAAAAGTACGTCCGCTGGCGGAGGTGAAAGATGAAATTGCGGCGAAAATCCGCAATGATTTAGCGGTTAACGAATTTTATGCGCTGGAAAAACGGGTCAATGAGAAAGCGTTTGAAAATCCGGAAAACCTGAATGCGGCGGCACAGGCGGCGAATGTGAAAGTACAGGAAACCGGTTATTTCTCGCGCAAGGATATTCCGGCGGCGCTGAATTATTCCAATCTGGTCTCGACCGTGTTTGATTCCGATATCGCTCAGGGCGGTTCGAATTCCGAAGCGATTAATGTGGGCGATCAGCATTCGATCGTGGTGCGGGTTGTGGAACACAAACCGGAAGGGGTGAAAACGCTGGAAGAAGCACAGGCTGACATTGCCGCCTACCTGAAACAGGAAAAAGCGGAGAAAATCGTACTGGCCGAGGCGGAAAAAACCGTACAGGCGTTATCTGCCGACAGTTCGGCGGCATTGCCGGAACAGGTCAGCTTCGGCGAAGCGGAAAAATGGGTCTATGCGGAAAATAAAGATCCCGCTTTAAACAATGTGATTTTCTCCATGCGCAAACCGACGGATAAACCGGTGTATGCGGCGGCGAAAACGGCGGATAATAATGTGGTGGTGATTGAATTAAACAAAGTGCAGGACGGCAAACTGGCTCCTGAGCAGTTGCAGCAATTCCATCATCAGCTGGAACAGGTACGCCAGACCGAATTACAGGCGGCATTGTTGACTGCGCTGCGCACGAAAGCCAAAATTGAAATTAACGAAGAGTTTATCCAACAGGAATAATCTGCCGTCGGTTTCATGATTGTCAATCCACTCCCGTTTTTATGCGGGAGTGTTTTTTTGCGCGAAAAGCGTTGGTAGGCGAAGGCGATAATTTTGTGTTTTGAGCAAAATTCGCTAGTTTTTAACCGCACTTTATGGTATAAAGCACGCCGTTGTTTTGAATTTCTCAAAATAATCGTTAAAGACACTTTTTATTTTAAATCACACACATATCGTTCGGGTAAATCGGGGTGCCAAACGGTCGATTTGCTTGGTATGTGGAGGCTAAACCCCAAACAAAAGGAAAATATCATGGCACAAGTTTCAATGCGCGATATGCTGCAGGCAGGCGTTCACTTCGGTCACCAAACCCGTTACTGGAATCCAAAAATGAAACCGTTCATTTTCGGGCCGCGCAACGGCGTTCATATCATCAATCTGGAAAAAACCGTTCCGATGTTTAACGAGGCATTAGCGGAATTAACCCGTATTGCGAGCAACAACGGTAAAATCCTGTTCGTCGGTACCAAACGTGCGGCGACCGAAGCGGTTCAGGCAGCGGCATTAGACTGTCAGCAGTATTATGTCAACCACCGCTGGTTAGGCGGTATGCTGACTAACTGGAAAACAGTCCGTCAGTCCATCAAACGCTTGAAAGATTTGGAAACTCAGTCTCAGGACGGTACGTTTGAAAAACTTACTAAGAAAGAAGCGTTAATGCGCAGCCGTGAGATGGAAAAACTTGAATTAAGTCTGGGCGGTATCAAAGATATGGCCGGTCTGCCGGATGCGGTTTTCGTTATCGGTGCGGATCATGAACATATTGCGGTCAAAGAAGCGAACAATCTGGGTATTCCGGTATTTGCGATCGTTGATACTAACTCCGATCCGGACGGCGTGGATTTCGTTATCCCGGGTAACGACGATGCGGCGCGTGCGATCCAGTTATACCTTTCTGCGGCAGCGGCGGCAGTGAAAGAAGGTCGCGGTCAGGATGCGGTAACGGAAGACAATTTCGTTGCGGCCGAAACCACCGAAGCGGCGGAATAATTCAGGTGAGTAAGGCGCAAGCCCTTATTAATCACAACGATTAATTGGTTGGCAGGGGGCTTTCGGTTCCCTGCTTTTTGCATATAAAAGTGCGGTAAAAAATCGTACTGAATCATGTGAACAGAGGATTTTAACATGGCTGAAATTACAGCATCATTAGTAAAAGAACTTCGTGATCGTACCGGCGCAGGTATGATGGAATGTAAAAAAGCGTTAGTTGAAGCGAACGGCGATATTGAATTGGCAATCGACAACATGCGTAAATCGGGTCAGGCCAAAGCGGCGAAAAAAGCAGGCCGCGTCGCTGCCGAAGGCGTTATCATCGCCCGCGTTGAAAACGGCCGCGGTGTGTTGGTGGAAATGAACTGTGAAACCGATTTTGTGGCCAAAGATGCCGGTTTCCAGGCACTGGCCAATGAAATTGCGGATTATGCATTGGCGCATCCGGGCATTAAAATCGAAGAATTACAGGCGCAGTTTGAAGAAAAACGTGCGGCTTTAGTGGCAAAAATCGGTGAAAACATGACTATCCGTCGTGTGGCTGAAATTTCCGGCGATGTTATCGGTTCCTACCTGCACGGCGCTAAAATCGGTGTGTTGGTTGCCGCAGCCAACGCGGATGACGAACTGGTGAAACATGTGGCGATGCACGTTGCCGCCAGCCGTCCTGATTATGTTAATCCGAGCGATGTGCCTGCCGATGTGGTCGAACATGAACGCAATATTCAGGTGGATATCGCCATGCAATCCGGTAAACCGCGTGAAATCGCAGAAAAAATGGTGGAAGGCCGCATGAAGAAATTCACCGGCGAAGTGTCCCTGACCGGTCAACCGTTCGTGATGGATCCGTCTAAATCGGTCGGCGATTTGTTAAAAGAAAAAGGTGCGCAGGTCAACGGCTTCTTACGCTTTGAAGTGGGCGAAGGTATCGAAAAAGTCGAAAGCGATTTCGCCGCTGAAGTTGCCGCGATGTCAAAAGCGTAATCTTTCGCGATTATAGATTGAAAAGCAAGTCGTCAGACTTGCTTTTTTGTTATCCTTATCCTTTATGCAGCGGTATCGCAACGGCGGGATCATCCGGCGCATCGATTGCGTCGATGATACGCTGTAATCCGTAGTCGTCCGCATCAGCCTGATCATCGAATAAATTGGCCGCTTTGTTCAGCAGCGGATTATCGATGCCGATCCAGTTTGCAATATCATCGGTAAAATTTAAACCGGATTTAAATACTCGACTGACCTTGCGTTGCGTGTCGTCGCTGGAAATGTTGAACAACGGAATATCGTAATGGCGTTTGCTTTTGCCGCTGCTGTTGTGAATAACGATGTTATCGTCACTGATATGCTGCGCCAGACCATGATCGGAAAAATACAGCATGGAAAAAGTGCGGTGGTTTTTTTGCTCGTTTTCGCGCAGGCTGGTATAAACCCGCCGCAGCAGTTCGTCGGTTTTTTTAATGGAAGAAATATAACAGTTCAGGTTGAAATATTTTTGGCTGATCTGACGGTCGTCAATGAGTTTAGGATAGTCATTCAGACGATCACAGCTGATCGGGTGCGAACCGTACAGATGCAGCACGATGAAACGCTTGCCCTGATAAGGCCGACGAATGGACTGCTCGAATTTCGGCAGCAGCTCGAAATCACTGGTATTGGTGTTCAGCGAATCGCCGGTTTTCAGAAAAAACCGTTCGTCCGCTTTTTTGGCGATGGCCGAAATCGGCGTGTCGAATTGGCCGAGATAACCCTGATTGGACAGCCAATAGGTTCTGATACCGGCGGATTTGATCAAATCAATCAGATTTAACGCATAATTACCTTCCCAGTTGCGGGTATCGGGTTTGGTCAGCATCAGTTTCAGCGAGGCGATCGTATTGGTGCCGCCGGCGGTGAAGCCGTCCAGCAGAATCCCGTTAGCCGTGGACATAAACGGCGTATTTTCTATCGGATAACCGTAAGCGTGATGATAATCTTTACGCGCGCTTTCGCCGATAATCAACACATAATCGTCATAACGGGACGCCGCGCTCAGCTGCGAGCTGCCCCATTGGCTGTCGATACTGAGGTTGTTCAGCATATCCAGTTCGCGCGCGACTTTCAAACCGGCGTAGTAAATATCCTGCAGCGGTTTAAAAGGAATGCTGTCGAACAGCGCAAAAATAATGACGGCGGCAAGAAAGAGCTTATTTTTGTGTAAATAAAGGCGGAATTTCTGGCTGCAGTAACGAAACAGCAAAACCAGACCGATAATCATAAACGGCAGCAGATAGTTGAACAGCGGCAGCTGGGCGAGAAATTCCCGTCCTTCCATCAGATCGGTGGCAAATACCGAGGCGATGTACTGGTAGGAGGGCGCGCCGAAGGTTAAACCGACGGGAGAATACAGCGCATAAACGGATAATAACGGCAACAGAACGAAATAAAATAAGGTTTTCGACGCGTTGAGAATAATAATCAGCGAGGAGAATAATAAAATATCCCGCAATGAGGGTTCGGGGAAATATCCGGAGCCGATTAAGGCCAGCCGGACGGCCGCATAAAGCGAGGTCAGCGCGATAAGCGCCATAATTAACGAGATTGAATTCGGTATCCGGCGGTGCGGCTTGGTCGGGGTGGACGACACGATAGGTTCCTTGGCTGAGTGTCTGCTTTTTTGCTTATTTTACTGAATTTTATCAAGCGCTTCCATGGCTATTTTTAGCCGCAGCTATTTTCAGTGAGCGGATGTTGCTCTATAATAGGCAGAATTTTATGTCCAAGTTCTGTGAGGAAGCAATGAGCAAACCTGTTTATAAACGTATTTTACTCAAACTAAGCGGAGAAGCCCTGCAAGGTGCCGAAGGTTTCGGCATCGACCCGTCGATTTTAGATAGAATGGCGATTGAAATTAAAGAATTGCTGGCGATGGGGGTGGAAGTCGGCGTGGTACTCGGCGGCGGTAATCTGTTCCGCGGGGCAAAACTGGCGAAAGCCGGCATGAACCGCGTGGTCGGCGACCATATGGGGATGCTGGCGACGGTAATGAACGGGCTGGCAATGCGTGATGCGCTGCATCGTGCGGACGTCAATGCCAAACTGATGTCGGCGTTTCAGCTTAACGGAATTTGCGATACTTATAACTGGTCCGAAGCCATCAAAATGCTACGTGAAAAACGGGTGGTGATTTTTTCCGGCGGTACCGGCAGCCCGTTTTTTACCACCGATTCCGCAGCCTGTCTGCGCGGGATTGAAATTGAAGCGGATGTGGTGCTGAAAGCCACTAAAGTGGCGGGCGTGTATGATTGCGATCCGACCAAAAATCCGGCGGCGGTGTTGTTTGACAAGTTGACTTACGCCCAAGTCATTGAAAAAGAATTGCAGGTAATGGATTTGGCGGCGTTTACGCTGGCGCGCGATCACGGCATGCCGATCCGCGTGTTTAACATGGGCAAACCGGGCGCCTTGCGCAATGTGATTCTGGGCGAAAAAGAAGGCACTTTAATCTGCGATTAAACCGCATATTAAGCCATGTCGATTGATTATTCTTATTTATTAAAGGAATTGCTGTGATTAACGAAATTAAAAAAGATACGCAAGCGCGTATGGAAAAAAGTCTTGAAACCTTCAAAGGACATATCGCAAAAGTCAGAACCGGCCGCGCGCAGCCAAGCCTGCTGGACGGTATTCAGGTGGAATATTACGGTGCGGCGACTCCGTTGCGCCAGTTGGCCAATGTGGTGGCCGAAGATGCGCGTACGCTGGCGGTTACAGTGTTTGATCGCAGTCTGATCAGCGCGGTGGAAAAAGCGATTCTGACCTCGGATCTCGGGCTGAACCCCGCCTCGGCCGGGACGACAATCCGTGTGCCGTTGCCGCCGTTAACGGAAGAACGCCGCCGTGATCTGATTAAAATCGTCAGAGGCGAAGCGGAACAGGGGAAAATTGCGGTACGAAACGTGCGCCGCGATGCCAATGATCAAATCAAAGCGCTGTTGAAAGACAAAGAAATCAGCGAAGATGAAGAACGCAAAGCGCAGGATGAAATCCAGAAAATCACCGATATTTTCGTGAAGAAAGTGGATGAAGCGCTGGCGGAAAAAGAAAAAGAGCTGATGGACTTCTGATTTTCCTCGCTTTCGGCAAAGGACGCACTCAGCGTCCTTTTTACGCTTTTTATTGACTGGTTGACGGATTCCGGCGGACGGAATGCCAACCGGCAATGTCTGTAACAGTGCGGTCAAAATATGATGCAAAATAAACAAAATCTTGTCATTCTCGGCTCAACCGGCTCAATCGGCACCAGCACGCTGTCTGTGATCGAACATAATCCCGCACAATACCGCGCTTTTGCGCTGGCAGGCGGAAGCAACGTGGATTTAATGCTGCAACAATGCGTGAAATTCCGACCGCACTTTGCCGCGCTGAATGATGAACGGGCGGCGCAGGATTTGCGCATAAAACTGACCGCACTTGGTGTGCCGACGCAAGTGCTGGCCGGCACGCAGGCGATTTGTGAGCTGGCGGCGCACCCTGAGGCCGATCAGGTGATGGCGGCGATTGTCGGTGCGGCGGGATTGTTGCCTACGCTTGCGGCGGTGAAAGCCGGTAAACGGGTACTGCTGGCAAACAAAGAAACGCTGGTTACCTGCGGTCGGCTGTTTATCCATGAAGTGAAAAAAAGCGGGGCGCAATTATTGCCGGTGGACAGCGAACACAATGCGATTTTTCAGTCTTTACCGCCGCAGGCCCAGCAACAGATCGGGTTTTGCCCGCTGCATGAATTAGGCATTGATAAAATTGTGCTGACCGGTTCGGGCGGCCCGTTCCGTTATACCGATTTAAGCCAATTCGACAGCATTACGCCGGCACAGGCGGTGGCGCATCCGAACTGGTCCATGGGGCGGAAAATCTCGGTGGATTCCGCCACGATGATGAATAAAGGACTGGAATATATCGAAGCGCGCTGGCTGTTTAATGCCTCGGCGGACGAGATGGAAGTGATTATTCACCCGCAATCCATCATTCACTCTATGGTGCGCTATCGCGACGGTTCGGTGATTGCGCAAATGGGCAAACCGGATATGCGCACGCCGATTGCGCAAACCATGGCGTATCCGAACCGCACTTTTGCCGGTGTCGGCGCATTGGATTTCTATCAGCTGAGCGGGCTGACTTTTCTGCCGCCGGATTACCGCCGCTATCCTTGTTTGAAACTGGCGATCGAGGCGTTCGCCGCCGGACAATATGCGACCACGGCGCTCAATGCGGCGAATGAAATTGCCGTGGCAGCGTTTTTAGACGGTCGGCTCCGGTTTACCGAAATTGCCGCGGTGAATGCCGCCGTGCTGGAGAAAATCGCACCGCAACCGATTGACAGTATTGAGGATGTGCTGCAATTGGATCAAAATGCGCGACTTTTGGCAAAACAAGTGATTTTGGCTTTTTAACCTTGTCATCCCTGTGGTATAGTGGCGGGCAAAATGACGCTGGATAATCCACAACGAAATTAACATGATAGAACTTGATCCGAATAATATTCCGCAACATGTCGCCATTATTATGGACGGTAACGGCCGGTGGGCGAAACAGAAAGGGAAAATGCGTATTTTCGGGCATAAAAACGGTGTTTCCGCGGTGCGCGAAGCGGTGACGTATGCCCGTAAAATCGGGGTAAAAGTCTTAACGTTGTATGCGTTCAGCAGCGAAAACTGGAACCGGCCGGCGCAGGAAGTCAACGCGCTGATGACATTATTTATGCAGGCGCTGGAGAGAGAAGTGAAAAAACTGCATAAAAATGATATTCGCCTGAAAATTATCGGCGATACGTCGCGTTTCAGCGCCGGGCTGCGGGAAAAAATCACCGATGCGGAAAATTTAACGGAAAAAAACACCGCACTTACGCTCAATATCGCCGCCAATTACGGCGGTTGCTGGGATATTGTGCAGGCGGCGCAGAAAATCGCCGCGCAGGTTCAGGCACGGCAGCTGGCGATCACAGAGATTACGGAGACGCTTTTTCAGCGTTATTTGGTGACCGAAGCGCAGCCCATGGTGGATTTATTGATCCGCACCAGCGGCGAGCAGCGGATCAGCAATTTTTTATTATGGCAGATAGCCTATGCGGAATTGTATTTTTCCGATGTGCTGTGGCCGGATTTTAACCAACAGGAATTTAATCGGGCTGTTGTGGCTTATCAGCAGCGCAACCGTCGTTTCGGCGGAACCGAATAAGGGGAACATACTGTGCTTAAACAACGCGTGTTATCGGCGATTGTGTTAATCGCCGCCGTATTTGCCGCTTTATTTTTATTTTCACCGTTTTATTTTGCGCTGGCGGTCGGCGCGGTCGTCACTTTAGGAATCTGGGAATGGACACAGTTTGCCCGGGTTAAGACGGGGTTCTGGCGCTTATTGATTACCGGGCTTGCCGGTGCGTTTTTATTTCTCTGGCTTTTCGGCGAGGCGGATTATCTGAATGTCGGGCGGGTATTCAGCGGCTATGCACAGCCGCTCTTGCTGGTTGCCGTGATTTGGTGGCTGGTGGCGCTGGGGTTTGTGCTGAGTTATCCGGCCAGTGCGAAAATCTGGGGTAAGTCTGCGCTGTTGCAGTTTGTGTTTGCCCTGTTAACCTTAATTCCTTTTTTAGTCGGCGTACTGCGTCTGCGGCTGGATGCCTATATTACTCACCCTTATCACGGCGTGATGCTGCTATTGTATGTTTTTATTCTGGTGTGGGCGGCGGATTCCGGCGCATATTTTGCCGGTCGCCGGTTCGGCAAGCATAAACTGGCGCCGAAAGTGTCGCCGAATAAAAGCTGGCAAGGGGTGATCGGCGGGCTGATTACCGCCGCCGTGCTGGCGGCGCTGTTTATCGCACTGGTGCCCGATGAGCTGTTTTCTTCCGCCACTGCGCCGTTTATTGTGCTGTCGGTGTGCACGGTTGCGGTGTCGATTCTGGGCGATCTGACCGAAAGCATGTTTAAACGCGAAAGCGGGATCAAAGACAGCAGTCATCTGATCCCCGGACACGGCGGTATTTTGGATCGTATTGACAGTCTGACCGCGGCGGTACCGTTTTTTACCTATTTTTATTTTTACCTGTAGGAACGGTTTTTCATGTCATTTCTGTGGTCGTTAGTTTCTTTTATTATTGTTATCGGCGTATTGATTGCCGTGCACGAATACGGTCATTTCTGGGCGGCCAGAAAGTGCGGTATAAAAGTGCATCGTTTTTCTCTCGGGTTCGGTAAAGTGCTGTGGTCGCGCGTCGATAAGCAGGGTACCGAATTTGCGCTGTCGGCAATTCCCCTCGGCGGCTATGTCAAAATGCTGGATGAACGCAACGAAGCGGTACCGGCGCACCTGAAATCCCAATCCTTTAACAGCAAAAGCGTAGCGCAGCGGGCGTTTGTGGTGGCGGCAGGGCCGGTGGCGAATTTTATTTTCGCCGTACTGGCTTACTGGCTGGTGTATGCCGTCGGTATTCCGAGCGTAAAACCGGTGATCGCGGAAATCCGGCCGGATTCCATTGCCGCGCAGGCGAATATGCAGCCGGATAGCCAGATTCTTGCGGTGGACGGCACCGTTTCGCCTGACTGGGAAACCATTAATATGCTGCTGGCAACCAAAACCGGCAGTGCCAGCGTGGATATCACCGTATCGCCTTTCGGTTCGAACATTGAACAGCATAAGGTATTAAATTTAACCGATTGGCGTTTCGACCCGGAAAAAGAAAGCGCTTTCGGTGCGTTGGGCATTGTGCCGGTGCGAACTAAAGTCGAGATGACCTTGTCTAAGGTTGCGGAAAATTCGCCGGCCGCCAAAGCCGGGCTGTTAACCGGTGATAAGCTTTATAACGAACAGGGTTTGCCGATTGACTGGCAGCCTTTTGTCGAACTTGTGGCCAAAGGGGAGCCTTTTGCGCTGAACGTCGAGCGCAACGGCGAGTGGCTGGCTAAAACGCTGATACCGGAGCGAGACGGGAAGGGCAAGTGGTATGTCGGCGTGTCACCGACGCTGCATCCCGTTGCCGAGGCATATCGCAGTGAACTAAAATATGGTATTTTTGAGGCATTGCAAAAAGGCGTGGAAAAAACCGTGCAGCTGTCTTGGCTGACGGTTAAGGTTATCGGTAAATTATTCAGCGGCGATCTTTCTCTGAACAATTTAAGTGGTCCGATCTCTATTGCGAAGGGCGCCGGAATGTCTTCCGAAATCGGTTTGGTTTATTACTTAAGTTTTATGGCGCTGATCAGTGTCAATTTAGGTATCATGAATTTGTTTCCGTTGCCCGTATTAGACGGCGGGCATTTGTTGTTTTTGGCGGCGGAGGCCGTTAAAGGGAAGCCGCTGTCGGAACGGGTTCAGAATTTTGCGTATAGAATCGGTGCGGTTTTACTGTTAATGCTGACGGCGTTTGCGCTGTTTAACGATATTTTACGTTTATAATAATTTATTTCTTTTTACAGGATAAAAGTCACAATGAAAAAACTTTTAATTGCAAGTTTACTTTTCGGATCAACAACGGTTGTTGCCGCGCCTTTTGTTGTGCAGGATATTCGGGTTGACGGCGTACAGGCCGGGGCGGAGGCCAATGTGCTGGCGGGCTTGCCTGTACGTGTCGGACAACGGGCGACGGACGGCGATATTGCCAATGTGGTGAGAACGCTGTTTTTGCGCGGTTATGAAGATGTACGAGCCGCACGGGAAGGCAATACGCTGGTGATTTCGGTACAGCAGAAGCCGATTATTGCCGATGTGGTGTTAGACGGTAACGAATCCATTCCCGATGAAGCGCTGAAAGAAAACCTGAACGCCAATGGGTTTGCCGCCGGCGATGTGCTGAACCGGGAAAAACTGGAGGCGTTTCGTCAGAGCCTGCTGGAGCATTATAAAAGTGTCGGCCGCTATAACGCCAAAGTAGAAACCGTAGTCAATACGCTGCCGAATAACCGGGCGGAAGTTAAAATTCAGATCAAAGAAAATGACGTGGCGCTATTAAAGGGAGTGACTTTCGAGGGCAATAATGCGTTCAGCAGCAGTAAACTGCAGGAACAGATGGAATTGCAACCGGATGCCTGGTGGAAGTTTTTCGGTAATAAATTCGACGGCACCCAGTTCGGTAAGGATCTGGAAACCCTGCGTTCGTATTATCTGGATAACGGTTATGCCAAATTCCGGATTGACGATGCAGATGTGCAACTCAACGATGAGCAGACCGAAGCGCGGGTGCTGATTAAAGTCAATGAAGGCGAGAAATATACGGTAAAAAGCGCCCGTATTATCGGTAACGTCGGCGGGATGTCGGAACGTCTGTCACCGCTTCTGCAACAAATTCGAATTGAAGATACCTTCCGCCGCAGCGATGTCACGGCGGTCGAAGAGGGGATTAAATCGGTGCTGGGCGAACAGGGCTATGCCAATGCGCAGGTTAACGTCAGCCCGGAATTCGATGATGAAAATCACAGCGTGGCATTAACCTTTATCGTGGATGCCGGACGCCGTTATTCGGTACGCCAAATCCGTTTCGAGGGTAACACCATCAGTGCCGACAGTACCTTGCGTCAGGAAATGCGCCAGCAGGAAGGCACTTGGCTGTCTTCCAAACTGGTGGAACTGGGTAAAGTGCGGTTGGAACGCACCGGATTTTTTGAAACCGTGGATTCCCGCAACGAAAATGTCGCCGGTACGGATGACGAACTGGATGTGATTTACAAAGTCAAAGAACGCAATACCGGCAGCATCAACTTCGGTATCGGTTACGGTACCGAAAGCGGTTTGAGCTATCAGGCGAGCATCAAACAGGATAACTTCCTCGGCATGGGATCCACCGTAAGCCTGGGCGGCTCCCGTAACGATTACGGTACCAGCGTGAATTTAGGCTATACCGAACCGTATTTCACCAAAGACGGCGTCAGTCTGGGCGGGAATATTTTCTTTGAAGATTATGATAACTCGAAAAGCAGTACCTCCGCCTCATACAGCCGTACCACTTACGGCATTAACGGCACGCTCGGCTTCCCGGTCAATGAAAATAACTCGTATTATGTGGGCTTAGGCTACGTTTATAATAAATTAAAGGATGTCGCCCCTGAGTTTACCCGTAATTTATACCGTCAGTCGATGAATTATGACAGCTGGAAATTTAAAGCCCATGATTTTGAATTGTCTTTCGGCTGGAATTATAACAGCTTAAACCGCGGTTATTTCCCGACTTCCGGGGTGAAAGCCTCGCTCGGCGGTAAAGTGACGATTCCGGGTTCCGACAATAAATATTATAAAGTCAGCGCCGATGTGCAGGGCTTTTATCCGTTGGATCGCGATCAGACCTGGGTGATGTCCGCCCGTGCCGGCGCGGCTTATGCCAACGGTTTCGGCGGTAAACGGCTGCCGTTTTATCAGAACTATACCGCCGGCGGAATCGGCAGTTTACGCGGCTTTGCCTACGGTGCGGTCGGCCCGCAGGCGATTTATTGGAAAGAAGGCAGTTGTCAGGGCGGCACCAATGGTTATTGCTATGTCAATAACGATATTACCGGCGGGAACGCAATGCTGACCGCCAGCGCGGAATTAATCGTACCGACGCCGTTCGTGGCGGATAAAAATCAGCGTTCGGTCAGAACCTCGGTGTTTGTGGATGCGGCCAGCGTGTGGAATACGAAATGGAAATCCGACGGTAAATCGCTGTATCCGAATCTGCCGGATTACGGTGATCCTTCGCGGGTAAGAGCCGCTGCCGGCGTGGCGTTCCAGTGGCAATCACCGATCGGGCCGTTGGTGTTCTCCTATGCGAAACCGATTAAAAAATATGACGGCGACGAAATCGAACAGTTCCAGTTCAGTATCGGCGGTACCTTCTAAGCGGAACTTATTCGCGGTCATACAGTCTAAGTGAAAGTCTGTACTGCCGCGCGCAGTACAGAATTAATTAACCCTATTTTATTTTAAGGAAAATAAAAATGAAAAAAGCAGTAAAATTAACCGCACTTTCTTTAGCGTTAGCGTTCAGCACAGCGGCGATGGCCGAAGATAATATCGCATTTATCAATGTGGATTATTTATTTGCCAACCACCCGGCGCGTAAAATCGAATTACAGAAATTAGATGATGAATTTAAAGCACCGGCGGAAAAACTGCAGGCGGTCGAAAAATCGTTACAGGAAAAGAAAGCCACCTTTGAGAAAGAAATCGACGGTAAAGTGAAGGCGTTGGAAAAAGACGCGCCTAAACTGCGTCAGGCGGATATCAAAAAACGTCAGGATGAAATTTCCAAATTAGCGGCGAAACGTGACGGCGAATTTAAAGCCTTAGTGGATGAACATCAGAAAAATGTCGCGAAATTCCGCGAAGACGGCCAGAAAAAAGAAATGGCGATTCAGCAAAAATTGCTGAGCGACATTCAGACCGCAGCGACCGAAGTGGCGAAAGCGAAAAACTATACCGCCGTGCTTGATGAAAAAGCCGCGATTTATACCGCCGACGGCAAAAATATCACCGAAGAGGTGTTAAAAGCCATTCCGGCACCGGCACAGGCTAAATAATAATGCGCGCATATTCTCTTAAGGAATTGGCGGAACAAATCGGCGCTACCGTTCGCGGTAACGCCGATGTCGTTGTGGAAAGTATTGCGCCGCTGGATAAAGCGGGCGAAAGACAGCTGACGTTTATTTCCAATGTGAAATTCCGCGAACTGTTATCTCAATCTCAGGCCGGCATTCTGATTGTCAGCGAAAGTGACGTCGAATTTTGTGCCGCGCACAGCAATCTGTTGATTGTCAAAGATCCTTATGTGGCATATGCCGTTTTAGCTCAATATATGGACACGACGCCGAAAGCGGCGACCGACATTGCGCCGAGCGCGGTGATTTCTTCCGCCGCCAGTTTAGGCAAAAATGTTTGCGTGGGCGCCAACAGCGTGATTGAAGCGGGCGTCGTGCTGGAAGACGATGTGATCATCGGGGCGGGGTGTTTTGTCGGTAAAAATGCCCGCATCGGCGGCGGCACACAGCTTTGGGCCAATGTCAGCGTTTATCATGAGGTGCAAATCGGACGGCATTGTCTGATTCAGTCCGGTGCGGTGATCGGCGCTGACGGTTTCGGTTATGCCAATGATCGCGGACGCTGGATTAAAATTCCGCAGACCGGCACGGTGATTATCGGCAATCATGTGGAGATCGGCGCCTGTACCTGTATCGATCGTGGCGCGCTGGACGCGACGGTGATCGAAGATAATGTGATCATCGACAATCTGTGTCAAATCGCGCATAACGTGCATATCGGCACCGGTACGGCCGTTGCCGGCGGAGTGATTATGGCGGGCAGCCTGAAGGTCGGCCGCTATTGTCTGATTGGCGGCGCCAGCGTGCTCAACGGACATATGGAAATCTGCGACAAAGTCACCGTTACCGGCATGGGGATGGTGATGCGTCCGATTACCGAACCGGGGGTGTATTCTTCCGGCATTCCGTTGCAGCCGAATAAAGCGTGGCGTAAAACCGCGGCCTTAACGCTGGACATTGATAAAATGAATAAACGTCTGAAAGCGGTTGAGAAAAAACTGGGCTGACTAAAAAACCTTCTTGTAACAGCAAGAAGGTTTTTTGTTGTCGCGGCGATATTTTGTATTAATTTGTTAATTATCGTATAATTCACCCGATTTACTCTCTCATTATTTTTCTATTTAAGAAAGGTGTTATTGTGACAACTGAACATACTGCAGGCAGAATTATTGAAGCAAAAGAGATTATGACTTTGCTTCCGCATCGTTATCCGTTCTTACTGGTTGACCGTGTTATGGATTTTGAAGAAGGGAAATGGCTTAAGGCAGTAAAAAATATAAGTGTGAACGAACCCTGTTTTACCGGCCATTTTCCGGCCGAACCGATTTTACCCGGTGTGTTGATCCTTGAAGCGCTGGCGCAGGCAATGGGGATTCTGGCGTTCAAAACGCACGAGCTGAAAGGCGGAGAATTATTCTATTTTGCAGGTATTGATGAAGCGCGCTTTAAACGCCCGGTACTGCCGGGAGACCAAATGGAGTTGAATGTGACGGTGATTAAAGAACGTCGCGGGGTAACGGCATTTACCGGCGTGGCGACGGTAAACGGCGAGATCGCCTGTGAAGCAAAATTAATGTGTGCCCGCAGATAAGGAGCGAAAATGATCCACCCAAGTGCGAAAATTCATCCCACTTCAATTGTCGAGGACGGGGCTAAAATCGGTGAAAACGTGGTTATCGGACCTTTTTGTATTATCGGTTCGGAAGTTGAAATCGGTAAGGGAACCGTATTGCATTCACATGTCGTGGTAAAAGGCGTCACCCGAATCGGTGAAGACAATCAGATTTTTCAGTTTGCCAGCATCGGCGAAGTTAATCAGGATTTGAAATATCAGGGCGAACCGACCAAAACTTTGATCGGCAACCGTAACCGTATCCGTGAAAGTGTCACCATTCATCGCGGTACCGTACAGGGCGGCGGCGTGACCCGGGTGGGAGATGACAACCTGTTTATGATCAACGCCCACATCGCCCATGACTGCCAAATCAAAAACCGCTGTATTCTGGCCAATAACGCGACGCTGGCCGGCCATGTGGAACTGGATGATTTTGTTGTGGTCGGCGGCATGTCGGCGATTCACCAGTTTGTGATCATCGGCGCTCACGTTATGCTGGGCGGCGGCTCTATGGTCAGTCAGGATGTGCCGCCTTATGTGATGGCGCAGGGCAACCATGCGCAGCCTTTCGGCGTGAATATCGAAGGATTGAAACGCCGCGGTTTTGATAAACCGGCGCTGCATGCGATCCGCAACGTGTATAAACTGATTTACCGCAGCGGCAAAACCTTAGAAGAAGCGATGCCGCAAATCGAACAATATGCTCAGACTGAGGCATCGATCAGTTTCTTTCTGGATTTCTTCAAACGCTCGACGCGCGGTATTATCCGTTAAGGATCACAAAACGTTTAATTTTTTAACCGCACTTTGGGAACATAAAGTGCGGTTATTTTTTATGGAATTTACCCATGCAAGCAATCACTAAGCAACCGCTTATCGCACTGGTCGCCGGCGAGGTATCCGGCGATATTCTCGGCGCCGGTTTGATCCGCAGTCTGAAAATCCGTTATCCGAACGCGCGTTTTATCGGGATCGCCGGTAAACACATGCAGGAAGAAGGCGCCGAAACGTTGGTGGATATGGACGAGATCGCGGTAATGGGGCTGGCGGAAGTGGTGAAACATTTGCCCCGTTTGCTGCAAATCCGCCGGCAGGTAATCGATACCATGCTGGCGCAGAAACCGGATATTTTTATCGGTATTGATGCGCCGGATTTTAATCTGGGTATCGAGTTAAAACTCAAAGCCGCCGGCATCCGCACCGTGCATTATGTCAGCCCGTCGGTATGGGCATGGCGCCAGAAACGCATTCATAAAATTGCCAAAGCCACGGATCTGGTGCTGGCGTTTTTGCCCTTTGAAAAAGCCTTTTATGACCGTTTTAACGTGCCTTGCCGTTTTATCGGACATACCATGGCGGATGCGATTGCGCTGAAGCCGAATCGTGCCGAGGCCTGTCGGGTATTGGGTTTGGATCCGCAGCGGCGTTATGTTGCGCTGCTGCCCGGCAGCCGTCGCGCCGAAGTGGAATTTTTAAGCGAACCTTTTTTGCGTGCCGCACAATTGCTGCAGCAAAGTTATCCGGATGTCCATTTTTTAGTACCGCTGATTAATGATAAACGCCGTCAGCAGTTTGAGCAGATTAAAGCCCGCGTGGCGCCGGAGCTGGCGGTTATGCTGCTGGACGGCAACGCCCGTCAGGCGATGATAGCCGCCGAGGCGACCTTATTGGCGTCCGGCACGGCGGCGCTGGAATGTATGCTGTGTAAATCACCGATGGTGGTGGGCTATCGCATGAAGCCGCTGACCTATTTTCTGGCAAAACGGCTGGTAAAAAGCCGGTATATTTCATTGCCGAATCTGCTGGCCGACGAAATGCTGGTGCCGGAGCTGATTCAGCAGGATTGCCGCGCGGAAAAACTGGCGGCGGCGCTGTCGCCTTATCTGGCGACAACGGAAAGTGCGGTGCAAAACCGGCATCATTTAATTCAGCGTTTTACCGCGTTGCATCAATTAATTCAGTGCGATGCGGACAAACAGGCCGCACAGGCCGTCATTGATTTGTTGGAGGCATAGCCGATGAGCGCATTTATTTATCCTGATTATGAACTCATCGCCGGTGTGGATGAAGTGGGGCGCGGGCCGTTGGTCGGCGCTGTGGTGACCGCGGCGGTCATTTTAGATCCGCATAATCCGATTGAGGGCTTGGCCGACAGTAAAGCCTTATCGGAGAAAAAGCGTTTGCTGCTGGAGGCGGAAATCAAACAAAAAGCGCGGGCTTGGGCGCTGGGGCGTGCCGAGGCGGAAGAAATTGATCGCCTCAATATTCTGCATGCCACCATGCTTGCGATGCAACGCGCGGTAAAACAGCTGAAAATTCAACCGCACTTTGTGCTGGTGGACGGCAACCGCACGCCGCAATTGGACATGCCGGCGCGGGCGGTGGTGAAAGGCGACCGACTGGTGGCGGAAATCAGCGCCGCCTCAATTCTGGCCAAAGTGGCAAGAGATCGGGAAATGCAGGCGCTGGATCGCTTGTATCCGCAATATGCCTTTGCGCAGCATAAAGGTTATCCGACCAAACTGCATTTGCAAAAACTGGCGCAATTCGGCCCTTTGGCGCAGCACCGGCGCAGTTTTTCTCCTGTCAGAAAACTGTTAGAACAAGTATAATCAAACACCGGATATAAGATTAAAGCAAAAAGGAGGTTAGGGTGGCGGAACTGTTTGCACATTGGCGGGAAACGATATTTTCAGATCCTCTGTTTTGGGTGGTTTCATTTCTTGTCGTTGCGATAGTTTTATTTGTACGCAATAAAATCCGCATGGATGTGATCGCCTTGCTGGTGATGCTGGCATTCAGTCTGAGCGGAATTCTCACCACGCAGGAAGTATTGGCGGGGTTCAGTGATCCGAATATTATTCTGATTGCGTTATTGTTTATTGTCGGTGAAGGGCTGGTGCGCACCGGGATTGCCTATCAGGTGAGCGAATGGCTGCTGAGAATGTCGAAAAACAGCGAAACCCGCGTGCTGATTTTATTGATGCTGGCGGTGGCCGGCCTCGGCGCCTTTATGAGTTCTACCGGTGTGGTGGCGATTTTTATTCCGGTGGTGCTGGTGATTTGCCAGAAAATGAATATTTCGGCGCGGCGTTTGATGATGCCGCTCAGTTTTGCCGGGCTTATCAGCGGCATGATGACGTTGATCGCCACGCCGCCCAATCTGGTGGTGAACGCCGAGTTAATCCGGGCTACGGGCGAGCGTCTGAGTTTCTTTTCGTTTACGCCTATCGGTCTGGTGGTATTGATCATGGGCATCGTATATATGCTGATCGCGCGCAACTGGCTGGGTGGTGCGGAGGATGAACGCAATCAATCCGCCGGCCGGCGTTCCATTCGTGAACTGATTGATGAATATAATTTGCAGGCGCGGACGAAGCGCTTTGTGGTGCGCGCCGGTTCGGATTTTATCGGTCAGCCGCTGGAAGAATTGCATTTGCGTTCCAATTACGGGCTCAATGTGCTGGCGATTGAACGCTGGAAACGTTTCCGCCCGGTGTTTCTGCTGTCTTCCCTCGGTAAAGAAGAAGTCAAAGAAAAAGATATTTTATTAATCGACATCAGTAATCCGGAGCTGGATTTGGATGAATTCTGTCGTCAGCATAATTTGGAACCGGCGGAAATCCGCGGTTATGATTTCAGCCAGCAATCGAAATCCATGGGCATGGTTGAAGTTACGCCGATTCCCGACAGCGATTATTTAACCCGCAGCGTCGCGGAAGTGCGTTTTCGTTCCCGCTATGGCTTAAATGTGGTGGGCATTAAGCGCAATAACGAAATTTTAACCGGTAATTTAGTGGAAGAACCGCTGAAAGCCGGGGATTTGTTGCTGGTGATCGGCGCCTGGAAACTGATCCGCGATATGCGCAATAAGACGAAAAGTTTCTTTGTGCTGGATTACCCGGCGGAAATCGAGCGCGCGGTGCCGGCGCAAAGTCAGGCGCCGCACGCATTATTCTCGATTTTTGTGATGGTGGTGCTGATGGTCAGCGGCGTGGTGCCGAATGTGGTCGCCGCACTGATCGCCTGCCTGCTGCTGGCTAAATTCCGCTGTGTGGATGCCAAAAGCGCCTACGGTTCGATTCATTGGTCAAGTCTGATTCTGATTGTCGGGATGATGCCGTTTTCTATTGCCTTGCAGAAAACCGGCGGCATAGACTTGATTGTGGATTTTATGATCAATACCGTCGGCGAAATGGGTAAGCACTGGATTTTAATCAGCCTGTTTATTTTATCCGCCGTGATCGGATTGTTTATTTCGAATACCGCGACGGCGATTTTAATGGCGCCGATTGCCATCACCATGGCGCAGCATTTGAATCTGTCGCCGGTGCCTTTTGCGATGACCGTTGCGGTTGCCGCCTCCGCCGCCTTTATGACGCCGATTTCCTCACCGGTCAATACCATGGTGTTGGGGCCGGCAAATTATAAATTCAGTGATTTTGTTAAGGTTGGCGTGCCGTTTACGATTTTAGTGATGCTGGTGACCATCTTCCTGGTGCCGGTGTTATTCCCGTTCTGAGAACGCGGCGTTTACGCAGAAAGATGGCAAATGAAAGGCTGAAAATCATGTTTAACGTTAAGAAATAAGGAAAAAAATGACCGCACTTTTAAAAATCGGCTTGGTGTCCGTCTCTGATCGCGCCTCGCAAGGTGTTTATCAGGATCAAGGACTCCCGGCTCTGCAAACTTGGCTGGAACGGGCGCTGAGTGCGTCTTTTACGCTGGAAACCCGTTTGATCCCGGATGAACAGGAGATAATTGAACGGACGTTATGCGAGTTAGTGGATGTTCATCACTGCCATCTGGTGCTGACGACCGGCGGCACAGGGCCTGCCAAACGGGATGTGACGCCGGATGCGACCTTAGCGGTGGCGGATCGGGAAATGCCGGGCTTTGGCGAACAGATGCGGCAGGTGAGTTTGCATTTTGTGCCGACCGCGATTTTATCCCGTCAGGTGGGCGTTATCCGTAAAAACAGCCTGATTCTGAATCTGCCGGGACAACCGAAAGCGATTCAGGAAACGCTGGAAGGGGTGAAAGATGAGCAGGGCAACGTGCTGGTGCGCGGGATCTTCGCCGCGGTACCCTATTGCTTACAATTGATCGACGGCATTTATATTGACACCAACGCCGCGGTGATCGAAAGTTTCAGACCCAAATCCGCCCGACGTTAGCGGCAGCCGAAACCGTGTCGGCGGCAAAGCAAAAAGTGCGGTACAAAAGCGAGGAGTTTTATGATGAAAAAAATCGAAGCGATTATCAAACCGTTCAAACTGGACGATGTGCGTGAGGCGTTGTCGGATATCGGCATTACCGGCATGACAGTGACCGAAGTGCGCGGTTTCGGTCGCCAGAAAGGGCATACCGAATTATACCGCGGGGCGGAATATATGGTGGATTTTCTGCCGAAAGTCAAAATGGAAATCGTAATCCCTGATGAGCTGACGGAACAATGTATCGAGGCGATTATCGATACCGCGCAGACCGGTAAAATCGGTGACGGCAAAATTTTTATTTATGAAGTGGAACGGGTGATCCGCATCCGTACCGGCGAAGAAAACGAGGAAGCGGTTTAAACGATGGATAAGACGCATTCGACATTACTGAGGCTGCTGGTAGGGATTGCCGCGCTGGTGATTATTTTAGCCGGCGTAAAATCCGCCAGTGAAATTGCGGTTCCGTTTCTGCTGTCACTGTTTATCGCCATTATCTGTTCGCCGATTATCAATTTTATGACCGCGCGCAAGGTGCCGCACTGGCTGGCAATCGGCGCGTTATTTGTGATGATTCTGATCATCTTTTTCTTTCTGATCGGCTTAATTAACAGTACCGCGCAGGAATTTACCCGTTCCATACCGCAGTATAAGGATCTGTTATCGCAGCGTCTGGCGGATATCACCGCGCTGGCCGGGCGTTTTCATCTGTCTTTCGGCATTTCGCGCGAACAGGTGATGGAGCATTTTGATCCGAGCGTGCTGATGAATTTCGTCAGTAACTTTTTATTGAGTTTTTCCGGCGTAGTCACCAATGTTTTTGTGTTGTTTCTGGTGGTGGTGTTTATGCTGCTGGAAGCGCCGATGGCAAAACGCAAACTGGCGTTAGTGTTCAGTGCAGAAAATCAGGATAATCAGCACAGTGTGTATATTGATCGGATTTTACAGGGCGTGATCACCTATTTGGGGGTGAAAACGCTGGTCAGTCTGGCCACCGGGCTGCTGGTTTTCGTGCTGCTGAAAATCACCGGCGTGCAATATGCCGTGCTGTGGGCGACGTTAAGTTTTTTACTCAACTATATTCCGAATATCGGCTCGATTATCGCCGCGGTACCGATTATCCTGCAGGCCTTTCTGCTGAACGGTTTTGTCACGGGCTTTAGCGTAACCGCCGGGGTGATCGCCATCAATATGGTCATGGGCAACATGCTGGAGCCGAAAATGATGGGGCGTACACTGGGGTTGTCCACGCTGGTGGTGTTTTTGTCCCTGTTATTCTGGGGCTGGCTGCTCGGCACGGTCGGCATGTTTTTGTCCGTACCGCTAACCATGGTGCTGAAAATTGCGCTGGAAGCCAGTCCGGCAACGATCAAATATGCCTTATTGCTGGGCGATGTAAAACAGTTCTGCGCACAGGAAACGCCGGATAAATAAGAAAAACGGACAAAAAAATCACCGCACTTTTTGTGATTATTACGATCGGGATCGCAAAAAAGTGCGGTGGTTTTTTCTTTTGTTTTGTATCGCGGCGTAAAACTGCTAGATTAATTGGGGTGAAATCAGTACAATCGCTGCCTGTTTTTAGATTGCCGCAAGGTGTAATAACGAGGCACAGTATGTCAGAAAAAATCAATTTAATGAATTTAACCCGCCGGCAAATGCGCGAGTTTTTTAAAGCGCTGGGCGAAAAACCATTCCGCGCCGATCAACTGGTGAAGTGGATTTACCATTTTGGTGAAGATAACTTCGATAATATGACTAATATCAACAAACCTCTGCGCGAGAAGCTGAAAGCGGTGGCGGAAATTCGCGCGCCGCAGGTGGCGGTGGAACAACGCTCGGCCGACGGCACGATTAAATGGGCGATGCAGGTAGGCGATCAACAGGTGGAAACGGTGTATATTCCGGAGGCGGATCGCGCCACACTGTGTGTGTCCTCGCAGGTCGGCTGCGCGCTGGCCTGTACTTTCTGCTCTACCGCACAACAGGGATTTAACCGCAACCTGACGGTCTCGGAAATTATCGGGCAGGTGTGGCGGGCATCGAAAATTATCGGTAATTTCGGCCTCACCGGTGTGCGTCCGATTACCAATGTGGTGATGATGGGCATGGGCGAACCGTTGCTGAATGTGGCGAATGTGGTGCCGGCGATGGAAATTATGCTGGACGATTTCGCTTACGGGCTGTCGAAACGCCGCGTAACCTTATCCACCTCCGGTGTGGTGCCGGCACTGGATAAACTGCATGAGGCGATTGATGTGGCGCTGGCGATTTCGCTGCACGCGCCGAACGATGAACTGCGTAACGAGATCGTGCCGATTAATAAAAAATACAATATTAAAATGCTGATGGAATCGGTTAATCGTTATTTAAGCGTATCCAATGCCAACCACGGCAAAGTCACTATCGAATATGTGATGCTGGATCATGTTAATGACGGTATCGAACATGCTCACCAACTGGCGTCGGTGCTGAAAAATACGCCTTGTAAAATCAATCTGATTCCGTGGAATCCGTTCCCGCAGGCGCCTTATGCGAAAAGCTCCAATACGCGTATCGACCGTTTCCAGAAAACCCTGATGGAATATGGCTTTACCGTTATCGTGCGTAAAACCCGCGGGGATGATATTGACGCGGCGTGTGGCCAGTTGGCGGGAGAGGTGATTGACCGCACCAAACGCACGGCACAGAAAAAACGTTTCGGTGCGTCGATTGACGCCGTTCAGGTGCAATAGCGTTGACGGCAAAAGGAGAGGAACATGCTACCGACATTCAACCGTTTATTTCTCTTGGTTTTCTCTCTGATTTTAGCGGCGTGCAGCGTGCAATCGCCCGCGCCGGCGGATTTCGACAAACAGCAGGCGGCCAAAGCGCGGGTTGAATTGGGGCTGGGCTATCTGAACCGGCAAAATCCGACGCAGGCCAAGCTGAATTTCGATAAAGCCTTGTCTTATGCGCCGGATTATTATCTGGTGCATGCCGCACTGGCGTATTATTATCAGCGGCAGGGCGATGTGGCGCAAGCCGAACGCGCCTACTTATCCGCCATTAAGGCGGATAAAAAGCAGGGTGATGTGTATAACAATTATGGTACGTTTTTATGCTCGCAAGGCAAATTCGAACAGGCTTATATCCAGTTTCAGCACGCCCTGAACACGCCGGATTACTATCATCAGGCCGATACCTACGAAAATATCGCGCTGTGCGCATTATCGGAAAATAACACCGCACTTTATCGGCAATATCAGGCTTTATTGGGGAAACTTTCTCCCGCCCGGGCGGAGGCGTTGCAGGCGCTTTCGGGACCAACGCCGCCGCGTTAAATTGCGCTGCCTTGCCGGTCGCAATAACAGGTTTTTGCCGGATCACGACAATAACGGTTGCAAATTATGCCCTGCGACTTTAAACTTTAGCATTTGAATTTTAACTCAAATCAGACACTAAAGAAGAACCCATATGACCGCGCCAACCCACCGTCAGGAACATTCGGAACTCAGCCTCGGCGAACGTTTTCGCCAAGCCAGAGAGGCTCTTAACCTTTCTTTGGAAGAGGTGTCCGAAAAAATTAATTTACGTCCTTCAATTTTACAATGTCTTGAAAATAATGAATTTACGCATAAGTCGATCCCGTCCACTTTTATGAAAGGCTATGTGAAAAACTATGCGAAATTTCTGCGTTTACCGGAACAGGACTGGCTGGGCACCGTGACTTCGCTCAGCGAAACCACGCATAACGATTTGGGTAAAAACGCGCGGGCGACCCGTGCGGTGAATCAGTATTCTTCGCACAATCACTGGGTCGGCTATATTACGGTGATTGTGATCCTGATTTTGACCGGCATGACCGCCATGTGGTGGTGGGAAAATTATCAGAAATCCAATGCGGAGCGCGATCATCTGGTGCAGCATTATGTTGAAAATTCGGCTTCTCCGGCGCTCAGTGAAACGCCGACTCCTGATGCAAAACAAGCACCGGAGACAACTGCCGCGACAGTCAGCGCGCCGGTGACGGCCGAGCCGATTGCACCGCCTGCCGTTAACGCGGCGACCGATGGGAACATGAACAGCGTTTCGCCGCAGGAGCCGCAAAGCACGGCGGGGACATCGGCGCAAACCCTGCAATCGGAAATGAATAAAATCAACGCAACCGGCACCAGTGAAATGCCGGGTAACGAGGCGCAAAGTGCGGTGGAAAATTCCGCTGTTTCGGCAACGGCAAACGCCGAGCTGCAAATTGAAATCACCGGGCCGAATTGCTGGATCAGCGTTAAAGACGGCAACCGCAAAGTATTGGCGCAAAAAGAATATAAACAGGGTGAAGTGCTCCGCTTTAATGAAGGCGCGCCTTATGCCCTGATTATCGGTGCGCCGGGCAATGTGAAAATCACCTATAAAGGCGAGCTTTATCCGTTAACCGTTGACGGTCGCGTCGCGAAATTTAAATTGCAATAGGCAGAGAGTAAAAGATGTTAGCAAAACCGACGATTAAGCGCCGTGAATCAAGCAAAATTTATGTCGGCAATGTGCCGATCGGCGGCGATGCGCCGATTGCGGTGCAATCCATGACCAACACCCGCACCACCGATGTGGCGGCGACGGTGGCGCAGATTAAATCGCTGGAACGTGTGGGCGCGGACATCGTGCGGGTTTCCGTGCCGACGATGGACGCCGCCGAGGCGTTTAAAGCCATTAAGCAGCAGGTGCAGGTTCCGCTGGTGGCGGATATTCATTTTGATTACCGCATCGCACTGAAAGTGGCGGAATACGGCGTAGATTGCCTGCGCATTAATCCCGGTAATATCGGTCGTGAAGATCGGATCCGCGCAGTGGTGGATTGCGCCAAAGATAACAATATCCCGATTCGTATCGGGGTAAATGCCGGCTCGCTGGAAAAAGATCTACAGGAAAAATACGGCGAACCGACTCCGGAAGCGCTATTGGAAAGTGCGCTGCGTCATGTGGAGATTCTGGATCGCCTCAATTTTGATCAGTTTAAAGTCAGCGTTAAGGCTTCCGATGTGTTTTTGGCGGTGGAAAGTTATCGCTTATTAGCCAAAGCCATTAAACAGCCGCTGCATCTGGGGATCACCGAGGCGGGCGGTGCGCGTGCCGGTGCGGTGAAATCCGCCATCGGTTTGGGTATGCTACTGGCGGAAGGTATCGGCGATACCCTGCGGGTTTCGCTGGCGGCGGATCCGGTGGAGGAAATCAAAGTCGGTTTCGATATTCTTAAATCCCTGCGCATCCGTTCGCGCGGCATTAATTTTATCGCCTGTCCGACCTGTTCCCGTCAGGAATTTGATGTAATCGGCACGGTCAACGCGCTGGAACAGCGTCTGGAAGATATTATTACGCCGATGGACGTGTCCATTATCGGTTGCGTGGTAAACGGCCCGGGCGAAGCGCTGGTTTCCGATTTAGGCGTGACCGGCGGCAATAAAAAAAGCGGCTATTATCTTAACGGCGAGCGGCAGAAAGAGCGGTTCGACAATGACGCGCTGATTGATCAGTTAGAGGCGAAAATCCGTGCCAGAGTGGCGCAACAGGATTCGAAAAACCGAATTATTTAAGGAAGATATTGTGGCAAAAACCATTCAAGCAATTCGGGGAATGAACGATTGTTCCCCGACAGAAAGTCCGTTATGGCAATGGGTTGAAGAGAAAGTACGCACCGTGCTTGCCGGTTACGGTTATTCCGAAGTGCGGATGCCGATTGTGGAAGCGACGCCGTTATTCGCCCGCGCGATCGGCGAAGTGACGGATGTGGTGTCCAAAGAAATGTACACCTTTTGGGATAATGACGAGCAATTAACCCTGCGTCCGGAAGGCACGGCGGGCTGCGTGCGTGCGGCGATCGAACACGGTTGGATTTACAACAATGAACAGCGGCTGTGGTATCTCGGCCCGATGTTTCGCCACGAACGGCCGCAAAAAGGGCGTTATCGCCAGTTCCATCAGGCCGGCGTGGAAATTTTCGGTATCCCGAATCCGGAAATCGATGCGGAATTAATCCTGTTGACCGCCCGTCTCTGGCAAGCGCTCGGCATTGATCAGCATGTATCTTTGCAGCTGAATTCTATCGGCTCGCCGCAGGCGCGGGCGAATTATCGTTCCGCCTTGGTGGAATTTTTGACAAAACACACCGCACTGATGAGCGAGGAAGAAAAAGAACGTCTGGTGAAAAATCCGTTGCGGATTCTGGATACTAAAAATCAGGCGTTGCAGGCGGTGCTGAATGATGCGCCGAAATTGCTGGATTATCTGGATGATGAAAGCCGTACCCATTTCCAACAGTTGTGCGAATTACTGGACGGCATGGGAATCGGTTATGAGATTAACCCGAAACTGGTGCGCGGGCTGGATTATTACAATAAAACCGTATTCGAGTGGGTCACCGATGCTTTGGGCGCACAGGGGACGGTCTGCGGCGGCGGACGTTACGACGGGCTGGTGGAACAACTGGGCGGTCATGCCACACAGGGCGTCGGTTTCGCCATGGGATTGGAGCGTCTGGTGCTGCTGGTGCAGGAAGTCAATAAAAACATTGTATTACCTAATGCCGTGGATATTTATTTGGTGTATGCTGGCGAAGGGACGACGCTTGCCGCTTTCCGTCTGGCGGAAAAACTGCGCACCGCGCTACCGCACTTGCGAATTATGACCCATTGCAGCGGCGGAAACTTTAAAAAACAATTTAAACGTGCGGATAAACTTGCCGCAAAATTTGCGCTGGTACTGGGCGAAAGCGAGGTGGCCGCGCAAAATGTGGTGTTAAAGGATTTACGCGGTGGCGGCGAGCAGCAAACTGTGGCACAATCTGCGCTGATTGAGTATTTAAGTGAGAAATTTTACTAAGAGGACAGAAAAATGGCGTACACCGTCGAAGAAGAACAGGAACTCAACGAACTGAAAAACTGGTGGAAAGAAAATTATAAATCCATCATTGTGATCGTGGTGCTTACCTTTGCCGGCGTGTTCGGCTGGCGCTACTGGCAGGATCATCAGGTGAGTAAAATGCAGCGGATTTCGGCCCAATATGATCAATTGATTTACGGCGCGCAGCAAGATGCCGCTGCGCAGAATGCCAAGCTTGAGCAATTCGTGAAAGATAATGATAAAACCAGCTATGCGGTGTTCGCATTACTGGATGCCGCCAAATCAGCGGTGAACAAACAAGATTTTGCACAAGCGGAAAATTTGTTGAAACAAGCGGTAAGCGCATCCGCCGATGATATTCTGACCTCAGTCAGTCTGTTGCGTTTAGCGGCGGTTCAGCTCCAGCAGCAACAGCTGGATGCGGCGCTGGACAGTTTGCAGCAGGTGAAAGGCGAAAGCTGGGAAAGCCGTAAACAGTTAATGCGCGGTGATATTTTATTGGCCAAAGGCGATAAAGCCGGCGCCAAAACCAGTTTTGAAAACGCGCTGCACAACGCCAGCCCGCTGGAAGCCCAACTGATTCAAGTGCGGTTAAATAATTTATAGTTTTTATCATAAGGTCTGAGTATTTCCTCAGGCCTTTTTTGTTGGTATGGTGATACTCATTTAAGCATTGCAATTCAAAAATAGGTCATTGCCATGAAACGAATACGCATTCCGCCACCGCTGCTGTTTATCGCCTGCGCCGCATTGATGGGGTGTTTGCCGCCCGTTTATGTTTTTTCCGTACCTGTTTGGTGGGTTTTTATCATATTACTGCTTGCCGCAGGCATTGCCGTAGCAGGTTTAGGCCAGTTTTACCGTAGCGGCACCACGATCAGCCCGATAAGCCTTGAAAAATCGTCCGTTTTAGTGACAAACGGGGTATATGCTTTCAGCCGCAATCCGATGTATCTGAGTCTGCTCCTCATTTTAATTGCCTGGTTTCTCTGGTTGGGCGCGTTAAGTGCGGTAATCGGTCTGCCGTTATTTGTGCTGCTGATGAATTATCTGCAGATCAAACCGGAAGAGAACATGCTGAATAATCTGTTCGGTGAGGCATACCGAGCCTATTGCCGCAAAGTGCGGCGTTGGTTGTAAAGCCGCTAGCGGTCTGTTTTGGTGCGCAGCCAGGGTAGACGATAAATGATTAATGCCAGTAAAATCAAGGCGCAGCCGGCAAGTTTATAAACGCTCAACGTCTCGTGCAGAATGAGCACGCTCAGCATTAATGTCCACACCGGTTCTAAAATCATAATAATTGCGCCGTTGGTCACATCACAATATTTTTGTCCCATCGTTTGTAACAGCATACGCAAATTGGTTGCGATCAGCACACTGGCGGCAAACCACAGCCACGCCTGAGCGGAAATCGGCTGCGACCAGCTTTCAAAACACAGCGAATACAGCGAACAGCAAAGGCCGACCACGCCGATTTGAATGGTGGTTAATGACAGAATCGGAATATTGCGGGCGAATTTATTGTTCAGAATAAAATAAATTGCGGCAGACAGAGATGAGGAAAGAAAAATCAGACTGCCGAGGGATAAGCTCAATCCGCCCGGTTTATAAGACAGTAAATACAAGCCCAAGGCGGCAGCGGGCAAGGATAAGCGAAACAGTTTATGCGGCGCTTGTTTGAAAAACAACCAGGATAACAGCGGCGCAATCAGCATAGATAAACTGACCAAAAAAGCCCCTTCGCCGAAGTGGCGACTGTTTAGCAGGCCTAACAGCCATAATGTCAGATAAAAGGTGTAACACAGGCCGACCGCGGTGGCCCGTATTATCTGCTGTTTGGAGAGCTGTTTCAATTGCGGGTAAGCAAAGGGCAGAAATAATAGCGCGGCAACAGAAAAGCGCAGCCCGATAAAGCCCAACGGCGGAAATTCCGCAATGGAATATTTGGAGAAGAACCAGCCTGAAGCGGCGATCAGGGTCACGATAAATAATATCGCTTCACCGCGATATGTTTTGATATTCATAGCCTGTGCTTAGATCATCGCAGCAAGACAGGCTTTATAAGTGAAAGCCTGTCCTGTGCAGTCAGTGGAATTACTTGTCAAAAAAGACTCTTTTCAGCGCCAGCTCCAACCCGCGGAATTCCGCCAGCCCTTTTAAACGGCCGATAGCGGAATAGCCCGGATTGGTTTTTTTATGTAGATCATCCAGCATTTGATGACCATGATCCGGACGCATCGGAATCAGGCGCGAATCACCGTTTGCCTTGCGGCGATATTCTTCCGTTAATAAGGCTTTCGTGACCCGGAACATATCCACATCGCCCTCTAAATGAGCGGCTTCATGGAAACTTAGCGGATTGTCTTCACGGCAGGTGGAACGTAAATGGGCAAAATAAATGCGATCGGCGAATTTCTCCGTCATGCTGACCAGATCATTATCGGAACGAACGCCATAAGATCCGGTACACATGGTAAAGCCGTTGGCCGGCAACGGCTCGGTTTCAACAAACCATTGCATATCCTCAATGGTGGAAACCACCCGCGGTAAACCTAAAATCGGGCGTGGCGGATCATCGGGATGAATCGCCATGCGGATGCCGACTTCCTGTGCCACCGGGATAATTTCTTTCAGGAAGTAAGCCAAATGGGTACGGAATTTTTCCGCCGAAATCTCTTTATAACGGTCAAGCTGCCCCTGAAATTCGGCCAGCGTATAACCTTCTTCCGCGCCCGGCAGACCGGCAATGATGTTTTGAGTGAGCTGCTCAATGTCATGCGCTGTCATTTGCTCAAAATAGGTTTTCGCCGCGGCTTGTTCTTCCGGCGTATAAGACTGCGCAGCGTTCGGACGTTGTAAAATATGCAGTTCAAAAGCGGCAAATGCGATCTGATCGAAACGTAAGGCTTTGGAACCGTCCGGCATTTGGTATGCCAAATCCGTTCTTGTCCAGTCTAAAACCGGCATAAAATTGTAACAAACCGTATCGATACTGCATTGCGCCAGATGACGTAACGTCTGTTTATAGTTGTCAATCCAGGTTTGGTAGCGGCCGGTCTGCGTTTTTATTTCTTCATGCACCGGCACGCTTTCCACCACCGACCAACTCAGCCCCGCCTGTTCGATTAACGCTTTGCGTTTTTGAATTTCTTCGATACTCCAGACCTGCCCGTTCGGAATATGATGAAGTGCGGTCACAATACCGGTCGCCCCCGCTTGTCTGATATCTGATAATGAGACGGGATCTTTCGGCCCGTACCAACGCCAGGTTTGTTCCATAGAAAACTCCTTGTTGTGTAAGTAAGTATTAGATACCTACGACAACAGGATTTTTATTGAATAGGTATCCGTCAAATAAAGGGTCTTCAACATCGGATAGTTCAAAAAGTTTTACCTTAACATTTTCCAGATGTTGCCACATGGCTTTTCGCGCCAATGCAGGGTTCTTTTTTTGTATTGCTTTTAAAATAGATTCATGATCTTGAACCCATAAATAGTGATAATCGTTTTGTAAGATGCGAGCATGTAATTGTGCCCACATGGCACTATTAAAACGGTATTTCCATAATTGTTCTTGTAATTGGATCAAGACATCATTACCAGTAATTTCTGTTAGAGCCAGATGGAAATCTTTATCTGCACTATAATCATCTAAATTCTGAGTCAGTAATTCTTTCTCTCTATCTAGGATCTTTTTTAGTTGTAAAATATCTTGTTTCGTTGCTTGCTGAGCCGCAAATTCGGCAATACTACTTTCTAAAAGTTGTCTTGCTTGCAATAGTTCAAACGGACCTACATCTTTAAATTCAGTGGTAGTTTCGTTCTCAATTAATTCCGGAGTTCTTATGATATACACTCCGGAACCTTTTTTTACTTCTACTAGCTTTTCTACTTCCAGCATAACCATCGCTTCTCGAACAATAGTTCTGCTTACCCCTAATCTTTCTGAGATATCTCTTTCAGGTGGTAGTTTGTCGCCGATTTTGTATTTGCCTTGTGAAATTTCTTCTTTTAGCAATTTACCTATACGGATATATGTTCTGCCGTTATTTTCCATAAATTTCCTCAATATTGGAATACCAAAATTTTATTTTTATGAACAAGATCACAGATTTTAAAATTTGGCATGCCAAATAAGCTTTTTTCGATCTATAATCTGCAACATAAAATATCACTAGATCACTAATATGTCGATTTATTTCATACTAAGGAGAAATAATCTATGCAGGTAAATTTTAAGGCAATTTATCTTGATGAGCCGGGAAAATTTGGTGTTAAATTTGTTCCTTACCCAGTAAAAGGGGATAAAGACGTTTTAGTTAAAATTGAGAGTGTAGGAATTTGTGGTTCTGATATTGGTGCGTATAGAGGTATTAACCCATTAGTTACATATCCTCGGATTTTAGGTCATGAAGCTATAGGTATCGTATTAGAAACAGGGATTGGTATGCCTGATAATATTAAAGTTGGAGATAGAGTTATTATTGATCCATATATATATTGTGGTAAATGTTATCCCTGCTCTATTGGAAGAACCAATTGTTGTGAAACGTTAAAAGTAATAGGAGTACATGTTGATGGAGCCATGCAGGAGGTTATTAAACACCCGGCACACTTAATAGTAAAGGTACCCGATATGCCAATTGAAGAGTTGGCGTTAGCTGAACCATTGACTATTTCATTACACGCAATCCACCGGACTCAAGTAAAAGCCGGAGAGCACGTTGTCATTATCGGAGCCGGAGCGATTGGTTTAATGGCAGCTTTAGCCGTTCAGGTATATGGTGCAGTACCAATTCTTATTGATGTTTTGGATAAGCGCCTTGAATATGCACGTTCTTTAGGTATAAGACACACCATCAATCCTCAGCAAGGAAATGATATTGAGATTATTAAAAACATTACTAATGGAAGAATGGCAGAGGTCGTAATAGAAGCATCAGGTGCAAATATATCTATTCAGAATTCACTGAAATATGCCTCTTTCGCAGGTCGGATTGGATTAACTGGTTGGCCTAAAACTGAAACTGCATTAGCCACGAATTTGATAACATTTAAGGAGTTGAATATTTATGGTTCAAGGACAAGTAAGGGAGAATTTGAAGAGGCGCTGGAATTATTATCTAGTGGAAGAATTAAACCTAGCAACATTATCAGTAAAGTTATTAAATTTGACGAAATCCCTGAGTATATAAAAGAGCTTTCAGATAATCCATCTGATTATTTAAAAATTAACGCAATATTTTAGTTTCTAATATCAAACTAATTAAATGAGGATATCTATATGAAATTTAATACATTTGTAAAAACAATTTTAGTCTCCAGTTTATTTTTTTCTGGCACAGTCTTGGCTAAGACGATAATAAAATTAGGGCATTATAATTCTGATGCCCACCCATCAAATATTGCACTACAAGAATACTTCAAAAAAACAATTGAAGAGAAAACGAATAATCGTTATGAAATCAGAATCTATCCAAATAATCAGTTAGGTGGAGAGGATCAAATTGTTAATGGTTTACGTAATGGTACGATTGAGGCTGGTATTACGGGTTTGCTGCTACAAAATGTTGATCCTATTTTTGGAGTATGGGAATGGCCTTATTTATTTAAAGATAATGAAGAGGCGAAAAGGGTTTTAGAATCACCTATTGCACAAGAAATCGGCAATAAAATGGAAAATTATGGCATTAAGTTATTGGCTTACGGCATGAATGGGTTCAGAGTTATTTCATCGAATAAAAAAGTTGAAAAGTTTGATGATTTTAAAGGATTACGATTAAGAGTTCCACTAAATTCATTATTTGTTGATTGGGCTAATGCAATGAATATTAACCCACAGAGTATGCCATTAAGTGAAGTATTCACAGCATTGGAACAAAAAGTTATTGATGGTCAGGAAAACCCATATATGTTAATTAAGGATTCTGGATTATATGAGGTGCAAAAATATATTATTCAGACTAACCATATTTTTTCTCCTGGTTTATTACAAATTAGTTTAAAAACCTGGAATAAAATGACAAAAGAAGATCAAGATATCTTCATAGAAGCAGCTAAGCTTTACCAAGAAAAAGAATGGGAGTTGGCAATAAAAATGGAACAGGAAGTTAAGGATTTCTTTAATCAAAATGGTAAAGAGATAATTGTTCCTAATGAAGAATTTAAGGCTGACATGCTGAAAGCTTCTGAAAGAGTATATGAAAATTTTTATCAAAAATATGACTGGAGTAAAGATACTATACAGCAAATTAATGCAGCTAAGTGATTTATAGTATATAGGTTTGTAGAAGAGTAGTTTTTTGCTCTTCTATAGTCTTGTTCTTTGTCATATGGATCTGGAACAGAATAGTTTAAAGGAGATATTCGAATGAACGTTTCTAAAGCGTTGGATAATACTTTGAAAATGTTATCCATCCTTGCCTTAATTACTATGATTATCTTAGTGTTTTTTAATGCGGTACTGCGTTATTTCTTTGATTCCGGAATAGCATGGTCGGAGGAATTTGCGCGAATTTGTTTTGTGTATATGATTTTTTTAGGCATCATTTTAGTTGCAAAAGAAAGGGGGCATTTAACCGTAGATATTGTAATTGCAGTATTACCTGCTCAATACCAAATGATTGCCTTATTTTTGGCCGATATTTTAGTCTTAGTTGCAACATCGTTTATTACTATCGGTGCTTATCAATTAATGTTATTGACTTATAACCAACAAATGCCTGCAACAGGAATATCTTCGGCGTTTCTGTACTTAGCAGCAGTGATTTCATCCATATCCTATTTTTTAGTTGTGTTTACAAACTTATGGCAACATATTAAATGGGCATTACAAGGAGGTAGATAATGTTATGGTTATTTTTAGGAAGTTTATTTTTACTTCTTTTTCTGGGGGTGCCTGTCGCATTATCTATGCTATTAAGCGCGAGTTTGATGTTAATTCAGATGGACATGTTTGACACTCAGTTGATCACGGAAAATTTTGTAATGGGAACAAATAATTTCCCATTAATGGCAATTCCGTTTTTTATGTTAACTGGTGAAATAATGAAACATGGAGGAATATCCGAACGTATAATCAATTTTGCTATGAGTATGGTTGGACATATTAAAGGAGGATTAGGATATGTCGCAATTATTTCTGGATTAATTTTTGCCGGACTATCTGGATCTGCCGTGGCAGACACTGCTGCACTAGGGGCTATTTTGATACCAATGATGGTTGCGAAAAAATATGATACGGCACGTTCAACGGGATTAATTTGTGCAGCCGGAATTATTTCTGTTGTGATACCACCAAGTATTCCGATGATTATTTATGGAATCACGGCAGGTGCATCAATCACTAAATTATTTATGGGAGGAACTGTACCCGGACTTTTAATGGTGGCTGGTTTATGGATTATCTGGAAATTCTTATATCGTAAAGAAGAAAGTAATTTAGCGCCGAAACAAAGCGGTAAACAACGCTGGTTCGCATTTAAGCAGGCGTTTTGGCCATTATTGCTTCCGGTCATTATTATTGTTGGACTCCGTGGCGGAATATTTACACCGACTGAGGCGGGGGTTGTTGCTGCGATTTATGCCGCAATTGTGAGCATTTTATACCGCACTTTATCATTTAGTAAGATACAGGAAGTATTTATTAATACGATCAAGACTACATCTATGGTGATGTTCGTTGCCGCCGCCGCAATGATTTCGGCATTTGCAATTACGGTAGCTCAGATTCCTAATGAACTGGTAGGCTTTATTAAAGGAATGACAGATAGTCCGACGGTTTTAATGCTAGTTATTATGGTTTTTTTACTACTTGTTGGCTGTGTGATGGATTTAATTCCGGCGGTTTTGATTTTCGTGCCGGTTCTTCTTCCGCTATTAAGAGCCTACAATATTGATATTGCTTATTTTGGAATAATGATGGTAATCAACTTATCAATTGGTTTGATCACACCACCTGTAGGTACCGTTCTTTATGTAGGATCTGGTATTGCTAAATTGGGAATAAGTAAAATTTCAAGAGGTATAGTGCCTTTTTTATTAGTCTATTTTGCCATATTACTGCTTATGGTTTTTTTTCCGAACATCGTAATTATGCCAATGAATTGGTTATCCTAAAATAAAGATATGAGAGTATTTAATACGGAGAATGTAATGAATAGTATTGCCAAAAATCATGATTTTAAAGATAAATTAGTCATCATTACCGGCGCCGGCGGCGTGTTATGTGCTTATTTTGCCAAAGAAATTGCTAAAACCGGAGCAAAAGTGGCGTTGCTGGATATTAATCTGGAGGCGGCAAGTAAATCGGCGGAGGAGATTGTTCAGCAGGGTTATATTGCCAAAGCCTATCAGACCAATGTATTGGAGCTGGAAAGTATTCAGGCGGCGCGAGATGCTATTGCAAGAGATTTCGGTACTTGCGATATTCTGATTAACGGCGCCGGCGGTAATAATCCGAAAGCGACCACGGATAATGAATTCCATGAATTTGATCTGAGCGAAACGACCAAATCGTTTTTTGAGCTGGACAAAAGCGGGATCGAGTTTGTGTTTAACCTGAATTATTTGGGGACGTTATTACCGACGCAGGTTTTTGCTAAAGATATGATCGGCAAAAAAGGGGCGAACATTATTAATATTTCCAGCATGAACGCTTATACTCCGCTGACTAAAATTCCGGCTTATTCCGGTGCCAAAGCGGCGATCAGCAATTTCACCCAATGGCTGGCGGTTTATTTTTCTCATGTCGGAATTCGTTGTAATGCCATCGCGCCGGGTTTTTTAGTCGGCAATCAAAACCGAGCGTTGTTATTTGATCAGAACGGCAATCCAACCCCGCGCGCGCATAAAATCCTGACCAATACCCCAATGGCAAGATTCGGCGAAGCAAATGAATTGATCGGTGGGATTTTATTCCTAATGGATGAAAACTACGCCAGTTTCATTAACGGTGTGGTATTGCCGATCGACGGCGGTTTTTCCGCTTATAGCGGGGTATGAACGAAATAGAAAATTATCATTAATGGAAATACATAACATGAAAAAAATAGCCCTGCTTGGTGAGTGTATGATTGAGCTGAATGGTGCGCCGTTCGGGGAGATGCGGCAGACTTACGGCGGCGATACGTTGAATACCGCCGTTTATCTGGCGCGTACGGCATTGCCGGAGCGGATTCAGGTGCATTATGTGTCGGTGTTGGGGGCGGATAAATTAAGTCAGGGGATGCGCCGGCGTTGGCGGGCGGAAGGCATTAACACCGATTGGGTGCTGTGTGATCCGGTTCGTCAGCCGGGGCTGTATCTGATTCAGCTGGATAACGACGGGGAGCGGACGTTTTTGTACTGGCGTGCGCAGTCTGCCGCCCGCTATTTGTTGCAACATGCTGATTATCCTAAAGTTTTAGCGGAATTGGCCAAGGTTGATATTCTGTATTTAAGCGGTATCAGTCTGGCAATCTTGCCGCAAAACGACCGCACTTTGCTGATTGAGCAGCTGAAATCGTTACGCGCGGCGGGCGTTGAGATTGTGTTCGACAGTAATTACCGTCCGTCTCTGTGGCAGGATCAGGCGGAGGCACAGCGGTATTATGCGGCATTATTGCCGGAGGTTGATGTGGCGTTGGTCACCGTTGACGATGAACGTTTGCTGTGGGGCGATGCGGATGAGCAGGCATGTTTGCGGCGTTTAGCGGCCTACGGCATGAGTAAAATCGTGCTGAAACGGGGAAAGTGCGGTGCAATTTTGTGGCATAAGGGTGAACAAACCGTCGTGCCGACGACCGCGGTGGCGCAGGTGGTGGACACCACTTCTGCCGGCGATGCGTTTAATGCCGGTTTTTTAAACGGTTATCTGCTGCAAAAGGATTTGGTGCATTGTTGCCGGCAGGGAAATCAGCTGGCGGGCATTGTCATTCAGCACAAGGGCGCAATCATTCCGCCTTGTGCGACGCAGCATTTTATCAAACCATTTAATGAGGATAGCTAATGACTTACACAACAGCACAAATTATCGAAAAACTCGGACAGATTAAAGTCGTGCCTGTGATTGCGCTGGATAAGGCGGAAGATATTCTGCCGCTGGCGCAAACCTTGGCGGAAAACGGTTTGCCGGTGGTGGAAATTACCTTCCGTTCTGGCGCGGCGGCGGAGGCGATTCGTTTGCTGCGCCGTCAGCAGCCGGAGATACTGATTGCGGCAGGAACGGTATTGACCGCCGAGCAGGTAGTGCAGGCGAAAAATGCCGGCGCAGATTTTGTGGTGACGCCGGGATTTAACCGGAAAATCGTGCGGCTTTGTCAGGCGCTGGATTTGCCGATTACGCCGGGCGTCAATAATCCGATGGCGATTGAAGCGGCGTTGGAAATGGGCTTAAGTGCGGTGAAATTCTTCCCGGCGGAAGCCAGCGGCGGGGTGAAAATGATTAAAGCTCTGCTCGGCCCTTATGCGCAACTACAGATTATGCCTACCGGCGGTATTAATGTGCAGAATATTACCGATTATCTGGCGATTGCCAATGTCGTCGCCTGCGGCGGTTCGTGGTTTGTGGAAAAATCCTTGATTGAAGCGAAAAACTGGGCGGAAATTGGGCGCTTAACCCGCGAAGTGGTGGCCAAAGTTCGCTAGCCGATTCTGCGCCGAAAAGCACCGCACTTTTATAAACATAACGCCATGACGATGGCGTTTTCCCGTCCGCCTTGCGGGGTCGGATAGTAATTTTTGCGCATATCCACCTGATTAAAGCCGCATTGTTGGTAAAGATGTTGGGCGCCGGTATTCGATTGGCGCACTTCCAGCCAGAGCGTTGCGATGCCTTTCTGACGCAATTGTGCGATCAGATGCTCCAGCAGCAACTTGCCTAAACCCTGCCCCTGAAACGGCGGATCGATGGCGATGTTGAACAGCGTCGCTTCATCCAGCACGGTCTGGCAGATGGCAAACCCGAGAATTTCGCCATGATGATTGCGGATTTTCAAATTGAGGTAGCGTTCGCCCTGATTGTTTTTTAATGTACCGAACGACCACGGCACAAGGTGAGCGGCTTGTTCGATTGCGAACAGGCGCGGAAAATCCGCCTCTTCAAGATCAGCAACGTTAAATTTCATCAATCGACCTGCCGTTGAATTTGTTGCCATAAACGGCGCTTGGCTTGCGGATCCTGTTGCAGCGTCGGCCAGTCGGGCGACTGCCACTGCGCCAACGCCTGTTTACAGTAAATCAAAGTGCGGTCGATTTTTTGCGCATTATCGCTCAGCAGCCAGTAATGAACCGAATGTTGCAGGTTAAGCAGCGGCGCAAAATCAAAATTGATGCAAAGGCAATCCTGCGCGGGCATTTCGATACTGCGCAAAATGTCGTTGAGCAGCGGATGTGTTTTGGCAATTTCCTGTTCGGCAATAATTACCAACCGGATATTCTGGCCGACGGACATCGTCGCCGCACCTTTCAATGCTGCGGGACGGCTGAGCCGCCATTGGGTGATGCCCATTTCCTGTAAGAGAAGATCGCGTCTGTTCATCGGTATGTGATTTCCTTTATAATAGGCGCCAATTTTAACCAATAATGTATAGGATTGATAGGGTGATTTCTCTCGAAAGTCAGGTTCTGGAACGCCATTTGGCTTTTTTGGCCGGTAAAAGCCTGCTGATTGCCGGCGGGATGCATGATGATTTTCCGGCGCAGCTTGCACGGTCGGCGCAGTCCGTCCGGATTTGGTCGTGTTATTTCGATTATGCCGACGGCAAAAGTGCGGTGGATTTTTCCGTCTTTTTTAGCGGACAGGCGGATTTGCTGATTTATTACTGGACAAAAAACAAACAGGAAGTCAATTTCCAGCTGATGCAGCTGCTGGCACAGGCGCCGCAAGGGCAGGAAATGCTGATTATCGGAGAAAACCGTTGCGGCGTGCGCTCGGCGGAAACGCTGCTGACGCCTTACGGTGAGATTGCGAAAATCGACGGCGCCCGTCGTTGCGGGCTGTATCATTTTTCGCTGCAAAACCGACCGCACTTTGCAGCCGATCATTATTGGAAAACCTATCGACCGCTTGATAATCTTACCGTTTACAGCCTGCCGGGCGTGTTCAGCGCCAACGAACTGGATGCCGGTACGGCACTGCTGCTTTCCACCTTCGATGAACCCATACGCGGCAACGTGCTGGATCTCGGCTGTGGCGCCGGAGTGATCGGCAGCTATATCAAACGGCGCAACCCGCAAATCAACCTCACCATGACGGATATTCACGCCATGGCGCTGGCTTCCGCTGAGCGGACATTGACGGCAAACCAATTGCAGGGCAAAGTTATCGCAAGCGACGTGTTCTCCCGCATTTCGGATAAATTCGAACTGATTATTTCCAATCCGCCGTTTCATGACGGCATCGACACCGCCTACCGCGCGGTAGAAACATTAATCCGACAGGCAAAATGGCATTTAACCCCCGGCGGCGAACTGCGCCTCGTTGCAAACGCCTTCCTGCCGTACCCCGATTTACTGGATCAACATTTCGGTCGGCATCAGGTACTGGCCAAAACCGGAAAGTTTAAGGTGTATTCGGTAAGGAATTAGCAAGTTAAAAGTGCGGTGAAAAATACCAAAATTTTCACCGCACTTTTCACATCAAACCGTGACCCCCAGATTGCCGATTTTCACGCCCAGGAAACCGAGCGAGACGGGATCCAGATAATCGCCCAAAAATTTAAATAATGCCTGCAAATCGGTAAAAGTGCGGTTGATTTTGACCTGATCTTCCACTTTGCGGGTAAATTCATAACTGATCGTTTCGCCGTCAATATGGGCTTCCAGCGTCAGATAAATTTTTTCAAAAAAATGGCTGCGTGCGCCTTCTTCGCCCGGATCACTGATACGCACATTCCAGTTATTGCTGAATAACACTTCCGTTTTTATTGACATAATAATGACCTCTGTGGTTTGCATAATAAAAAAAGCCCGATTATAAAATCTTTGTCACCAAAAATCTGATAATCGGGCTTTCGAGTAATTTCCCGGCATGTTTCGCTTTACGCTGATAGCTGCCTTTTCCCTTGCGTTTTTTCTCGATGCGTTGGCGAAACAGGCGATCGTGCAGTAAGGCCTGCAGTGCGTTATCGCGAATCGTGCCTTTATGGTGCCGGTAGGCGACAGGCGGCAGTCCGGCCTCGCTGTTGACCGCTAAATGCGGTTGATGTTTGTTGCTCATAAGCGCTCCTGATAAAATAAACGCCCTGTTTCGGGCGGGCGTCATTATAAACGAAATTATAAAATTGCTAAAACACTTTCTGGCGGGCGGCCGATTTTCGCTTTTTCACCGTTGACCACAATCGGCCGTTCCAGTAATGCGGAATGGTCGGCGATGGCCTGCAGCAGCTGTTGTTCGCTGAGTGTTGGATCGTCCAGCTTTAATGTGCGGTACAGCTCATCTTTGGTGCGCATCATTTCCCGTACGCTGCCGACCTGTAATTTGTCCGCCAGCGTTTGCAGTTCCGCCACGCCATAGCGTTTTTGCAGGTATAGCTCAATTTCCGGGTTGATGTGGTGCTGTTCCAGCAGAGCCAAGGTTTGGCGGCTTTTTGAACAGTGAGGGTTATGATAGATTTTAACGCTCATAGAAAAACTCCTTTGCAGATACAAATCCTTGAAATTTTACCTTATAATCAGTAGAAATGCTCGTTGTAAGGATATTTTATGCTGGAAATGTTAAGAAATTGGTATAACCGCCGTTTTAGTGATCCGCAGGCGATGGCGCTGCTTGCCATTTTGCTGTTTGGGTTTGTGGCGATTTATTTTTTCAGTGATTTGCTGGCGCCGTTGCTGATTGCGATTGTGCTGGCGTATTTACTGGAATGGCCGATTCGCATTCTGAATGAAAAGCTGAAATGTCCGCGTCTGTTGGCCACCGTTCTGGTGCTGGGCAGTTTTACCGGACTGGTGCTGGTGGCGAGTCTGGTGCTGATTCCGACGCTGGTCAATCAGACTGTGAATCTGTTCAGCGATTTGCCGCACATGTTCAACCGGCTTAACGAATGGCTGCTTTCTCTGCCGGAAGATTACCCGGAAGTGGTTGATTATCAAATGGTTGATGCAATTTTCAGCAGCATTAAAAGTAAAATTCTGGGCTTCGGCGAATCTGCGTTGAAGTTTTCCGTCAGTTCTATTCTCAGTCTGGTCACGCTGGGAATTTACGCCTTTTTGGTGCCGCTGATGGTGTTTTTTCTGCTGAAGGATAAACAGGAACTGATGACTTATATCAGCGGTTTTTTACCGCGCAACCGCACGCTGGCGTATAAAGTGTGGCAGGAAATGCAGCTGCAGATCGCCAATTATATCCGCGGTAAAATTTTCGAGATTCTGATTGTCGCGGTGATCACCTACGTCATCTTTCTGTTTTTCGGTTTGAATTATCCGTTGCTGCTGGCGGTGGCGGTGGGGCTTTCGGTGCTGATTCCTTACATCGGTGCGGTGCTGGTGACGATACCGGTGGTGCTGGTGGCGATATTCCAGTTCGGTGCGACGCCGACATTCTGGTCGCTGATGATCGCCTATCTGGTCATACAACTGCTGGACGGCAATTTGCTGGTGCCGTTTTTGTTTTCCGAAGCGGTTAATCTGCATCCGCTGACCATTATCGTTGCGGTGCTGATTTTCGGCGGATTGTGGGGCTTTTGGGGCGTGTTTTTTGCTATTCCGTTAGCGACGCTGGTAAAAGCGGTCGTGCATGCCTGGCCGTCCGAAGACGCCTGAAAAGTGCGGTGAAATTGTTAACGGTTTTTAATCTGGCAGGTGTCATGTGAAAGGGTTATTTCTACGCATTATCGGTGCCGTTGCATTGTTGCTGTGGGCCATCGACATGGTGTTTCCGTGGCAGAAAATCATGCTGTCGGAAGAAAACCGCTACAGCGCGATCCAATCCCGCGGCAAGCTGATTGTCGGCACGATCAATAATCCGATTTCTTATTTTATCGGCATTGAAGGGCAGTCCGGGCTGGAATACGAATTAAGCAAAGCGTTCGCCGATTATTTGAATGTGGAGCTGGAAGTGCGTCCGATGGCTACCGGCGAAGAACTGTTTTCTGCGCTGGCGAAACATCAGATCGACATTGCGGCGGCCAATTTACTGTATCAGCCCGGCAGGCTGGAGAATTTTCAAATCGGCCCGGCTTATTATTCCGCATCCTGGCAGCTAGCTTACCGCAAAGGGGAGAATCGTCCGCTTTCGCTACAGCAGCTAAACGGCAAACTGGTGATCGCTGCCGGTTCGGAACTTGACGGGCTGTTAGCGACCTTTAAGGAGCAGTATCCGCAGTTGAGCTGGACGGTGGCGGATAACACGCAGGAAGAATTATTGTTGCAGGTGGCGGAAGGTAAAATTGATTATACGGTGGCAAATTCCATTGATGTGTCTATTACCCAGCAAATTAAACCTCAGCTCGCCGTCGCCTTTGATGTCACCGACGAATCCACCGTACACTGGTATTTGCCGAATAATTCTTACAGCGAATTGCAGGCGGCATTGCTGGATTTTATGAACGGTGCGATTGAAACCGGATTAATCGCGCGAATCGAAGAAAAATATTTTAATCATCTAGGGCAATTCGATTATGTGGATACCCGCTCTTACCTGACGGCGATTGAGACGACCCTGCCTAAATTCGCGCCGTTGTTCGAAAAATATAAGGGGGAGCTGGACTGGCGTTTGCTGGCGGCGGTGGCGTATCAGGAATCGCACTGGAATCCGGACGCCACTTCGCCCACCGGCGTTCGCGGCATGATGATGCTGACCAAGGCCACTGCCGATCGAATGAAAATCGGCAATCGGCGCGATCCGGAGCAGAGCATTAAAGCCGGTTCGGAATATTTACATTTATTACTGGGGCAAATGCCGGACAGCATTTTGCCGGAAGATCGGATTTGGTTTGCCTTAGCGGCATATAATATGGGGCTGGGGCATTTACTGGATGCGCGCCGGTTGACCAAAAATCTGGGCGGCGATCCGGATAATTGGCTGGATGTGAAAAAAAATCTACCGCTGTTGGCGGAAAGACGGCATTATACTAATCTGAAATACGGTTATGCGCGCGGCTACGAGGCGTTTCAATATGTGGAAAATATCCGTCGGTATATGAACAGTATTGTCAATTATCACCGTGTGCAGCAAAGTCAGACCGAACAGAATGACGCACAACCGACGGCACAGCATGACGGCGCGGCGACGCAATATACACCGCTTTCGGCGACGGACGACGATATTAAACATAACCAAGTGGAAAATAAATAAACGAAGAGGTTGTTATGGCAGTAAAAAGAAAAACGTTTTTAAAAAATAACCGTAAACTGTTCAGCTTATCGCAGGGACGCGCACTGCGTCTGAAACGCCTGAAACAACGAAAAACCCGACTATGGGCAAGACACTCCCTGCAGTTTGTGGTGCAGGATATTTGTTGTTAGGTTGATGGTAAAAAGTTGGAAAAGTGCGGTAAAAAAACCGCACTTTTTTTAGATTATTTAAACAGCAGGCGGCGCTTTTTAGTTGTTTTCAGCTGGCTTATCAGCAGCAGGATGAAAAGCAGGGTGTAAAAAGCGAAGATCACGGCAATCCATTGTGCCATTGACAGTCCCCAGAGTTTCCACACTACATCCGAGCAGGAGCCGTAAGGGCTGAACACTGCGGGAAACCATTGATCCAGCGGTAAGGTGTGGGGAAACTCCGCTTTATAAGCACATTGATTCCAAGGGGCGGGGTGCAGTTGATAATCGACATGCTTGAGGGCCAGAAGCAGCCCTTTTACGGCGCTGCCCAGTCCGATTAATAACGCGGTCAGGCGTAAAATTAGCAGACGGGGCGTGATAAGCCCGATAAGCCCGGCAACGGCGATACCGAATAATGCTACACGTTCGTAAATACACATGACGCAGGGCGCCAAATCCATGCCGTACTGAAAGTAAAGCGCACTGCCTTCCAGTGCCAGTGCGGACAGCAACAGCAGCAGCCAGCCTGCGCGATGTATTGATAAGTCTTTTAAATAGTTCAGCATTATTTGTCCTTTATCTTTTTATTATACCGGCATGATCAGCCCCAGCTGCGTCAGCATTTGAGTGGCCGCCGGCAGTACATATTCTACCGCAAGTAGGCCTATCAATGACAGTACAATGGTGTATGGCAATGCCATATAAACCATTTTGCCGTAAGACAAGCGGATAAGCGGTGCCAATGATGAAGTGAGCAAGAATAAAAATGCCGCCTGTCCGTTCGGTGTGGCAACCGACGGCAGGTTCGTCCCGGTGTTGATCGCCACCGCGATAAGTTCGAACTGTCCCAGAGAAATTACGCCCTGTTCCAGTGCGGTTTTGGCTTCGTTGATGTAAACCGTGGCGACGAATACGTTATCCGAAATCGCAGACAGTACGCCGTTGAAGATATAGAACAAGATTAATTGTGCGCTTTCGCTGGCAGACAACACAAAATGAATGATCGGTGCGAATAGTTGCTGGTCGATAATCACGGCGACTACAGAGAAAAACACGACGAGCAGGGCGGTAAACGGTAAGGATTCCTGAAACGCTTTGCCCAAAGCATGTTCGCTGGTTACGCCGCAAAGTGCGGTACAGAAAATGATAATACTTAAACCGATAAGCCCGACCGCTGCCAGATGAAAGGCCAGACCGATAACCAGCCAAATGCCGACCAGCGCCTGAATCACCAGTTTAATGCGTTCCTGCTTGTTCATTTTCAGTTCGCGGCTGCGATCAAATCTGGCTAATACGCCCCAGACTTTACGCGGCAGTTTTGCACCGTAACCGAATAAACGGAATTTTTCTACCAATACGCAGGTCAGCACGCCGCATACCAATACCGGCACGGTAACCGGACTCATGCGCAGGAAAAATTCGCCGAAGCCCCATTTCGCTTGTTCCGCGATAATCAGGTTCTGCGGTTCGCCCACCATAGTCATGACGCCGCCCAGTGCGGTACCCACTGCCGCGTGCATCATCAGGCTGCGCAGAAACGCTCTGAATTGTTCCAGCGTTTCTTTTCGATTGCCGATATGTTTGTCATCATTGATATCATCGGAATCGTCGAAGTTTTTTCCGGAGGCGACTTTATGATATACCCCGTAAAAGCCCATACCGACGCTGATAATTACCGCCACGACGGTCAGCGCATCCAGGAAGGCGGAGAGAAACGCGGCGCTGAGACAAAAAGAAAGGGAAAGTACCAGTTTGGAGCGGATGCTGAGCAGCAGTTTAGTGAACACGAATAAGAGCAGTTGTTTCATGAAATAGATGCCGGCGACCATAAACATCAGCAGCAGAATCACTTCAAAGTTAGCCATAATTTCGGCTTTCACATGCTCCGGCTTGGTCATGCCGATGATCACCGCTTCCAGCGCCAGCAGCCCGCCCGGTTGCAACGGATAGCATTTTAATGCCATGGCGAGGGTAAAAATAAATTGTGCGACTAACACCCAACCGGCAAGAAAGGGACTGACGAAAAAAAATAATAACGGATTCAGAATAAGAAACCCGACAATAGATAATTTATACCAATCGGGGCTGGAACCTAAAAAGTTTTTAAGAAATGCTTGTGTATAACTCATAATATTTACAACCTTAACATAAAAAAATGCATCCATGTAATTGTAATATATACTGCTTTCAAGGATAATAAGAAATCTTTATTTTGTTATCTATATCACAATTTTTTCAATCTCATATAGAAGAAACGCATGAATAATCATCAACCGCTGCTCAAAGCGCAGAGCCCTGCCGGTCTGGCCGAAGAATATATTGTTAAAAGCATCTGGAATAATCATTTTCCGCCGGGCTCGGATCTACCGGCCGAACGGGAACTGGCGGATAAAATCGGCGTCACCAGAACCACACTGCGCGAGGTTCTGCAACGTTTGGCGCGCGACGGCTGGCTGATTATTCAGCACGGTAAACCGACCCGGGTCAACAATGTGTGGGAAACGGCCGGGCCGAATATTATCCGCACCTTGATTCAGCTGGACAAATCCATCATTCCGGTGATTATTACCAACGTGGTGTCGCTGCGTACCCGAATGGGGGAACATTATATTCCCGAAGCCATTCAACTGGATGCGGCCGCCTCGCTGGCCTTATTTAAAAACCTGCCGCAGTTGGAAGATACCCCGCAGGCTTATGCGGAATTCGACTATAATTTATACCGCAGTTTCACCTTTGTGGCCAATAAGCCGGTATACGGGCTGATTTTAAACAGTTTTAAAGAGTTATATCATCAGGTCGCCTCGTTATTCTTTTCCGAAGCACAGTCAAGAAAGTTTACTTTGCAGTTTTATCAGGCATTACGAGACAGTTGTCAGGCGGGGGATGCGGACAAAGCCGCCGCTTATCTGAATGAAAACCGCGAGCGCAGCAGCGGGATCTGGAAATCCATGCTGCATCATTTACCGCCGGATTTCGGCGAATAAAAAACCGCCGTTTTTATGTTGCAGCGGCGGTTAGACGACGGGATTGCACGGCCTATTGCCGATAATGCTGTAAAAAACGGGCAAATTTGGTCAATGCGGCTTCGATCTGGTGGACATAAGGCAAGGTGACGATACGGAAATGATCCGGCTCGTGCCAGTTAAAGCCGCGTCCGTGCACCAGCAACACTTTTTCCTGCCGCAATAAATCCAGCACCATTTTTTCATCATCGTAAATATTGAATTTTTTGCTGTCGATTTTCGGGAACATATACAGCGCGCCCATTGGCTTAACGCAGCTGACGCCCGGAATCTGGTTAATCAGCTCAAAGGCTTTGTTGCGCTGTTCCAGCAAACGCCCGCCCGGCAGAATAAATTCATTGATGCTTTGATAACCGCCCAGTGCGGTTTGAATGGCATGCTGCATCGGATGATTGGCGCACAGACGCATGGACGCCAGCATATCCAGCCCTTCGATATAGCCTTTGGCGTTCTTTTTTGGCCCGTTGAGAATCATCCAGCCCTGCCGGAAACCGGCGACCCGATAAGCTTTCGACAGGCCGTTAAGGGTAATGGTGAGCAAATCCGGCGCCAGTGTGGCAATGTGATGATGCTGCGCATCGTCATACAGAATTTTGTCGTAAATCTCATCGGCAAAGATAATCAGATTATGCCGGCGCGCCGTTTCTACGATCTGTTCAAGCAGTGCTTTGCTGTACACCGCACCGGTCGGATTATTCGGGTTAATGATTACAATCGCCTTGGTGCGCGTGGTAATTTTGCTGTTGATATCATCAATATCCGGAAACCAGCCGGCCTGTTCATCGCACAGATAATGCACCGCCTTACCGCCCGCCAGCGTTGCCGCCGCCGTCCATAACGGATAATCCGGCATCGGGATCAGCACCTCGTCGCCGTTATTCAATAACGCCTGCATGGCTATCATAATCAGCTCGGAAACGCCGTTGCCGATATACACATCGTTGACCGTGGCGCCGTGAATACCTTTCGACTGATAATACTGCACGATGGCTTTACGCGCGGAATACAGCCCTTTGGAATCGCAATAGCCTTGCGCGGCGGGCAGATTGCGCAGAATATCCACCAGAATTTCATCCGGCGCCTCAAAGCCGAAAGGCGCGGGGTTGCCGATATTCAGTTTTAAGATTTTATTGCCTTCCTCCTCCAGCCGCAGCGCCTCTTTATGTACCGGCCCGCGGATATCGTAACAGACGTGTTCCAGCTTATCGGATTTAGGAAATGTTTTCATGGTGGTAATCCTTATATCTTTGTGATTGAGAAAACACAATGGCCGTCAATGACGTGTTATACCGCACTCGACGCGCTTCGCGCACGGAAATGGCGTTTTTGTCACCGCACTTTACGCTTATTTTTTTAAGATGAAAAGATTTTGTAAAAAATTCTTATAAAGTGCGGTAGAATTAACGCTTATTTTTAACTTATTTCATCGCTAAAAACAACGCTTTTCTCAATGGATAATTTGCAATCGATCAAGAACCGGTTAATGGAACGGATTCGCCTTCATCAGCCGCAGACGCGGCCAATCAGCGAGATTCGGATAGAGGCCGCGGTGACGGCGGAAATGCTGAGTTGGTTGAAAGCGCAGCAGAGTTATCCCCAATTCTATTTTCATTGCCGTGACAGCCACCGGCAAATCGCCGCGTTAGGAAAAGTGCGGTCATTTTTGACTCCGGATCAGGCGCAGCGTTTTGTGCGCCGGCTGGCGCTGCCTTTGCTCGGCGGCCTGAAATTTTACGGCGAAGGCGAGTTTTTTCTGCCGCGCCTGTTGCTGCGCCAACAGGACAACCGATTGACGGTCAGTCTGTTTATCGATAACGACAAACCGCTGCGGCAGGAATATCAGGCGGCGTTGCGCTGTCTGGAAACGTTTGATAAAACGACCGCACTTTGCCCGGTTCACCAGACAATCCGCCTGTATGCGCAAAAAGCGACGCAGACCAATTGGTGCCAATGGGTCGAACGGGCGCTGGAGGCGATTCGCGGCGGCGAACTGCGCAAAAGCGTACTGGCGAACGAAACCTGTTTTCAGACGGCGCACCGCCTGAACGCCAAGGATTTTCTGGCGGAAAGCGAACGCCGCAATCTGGGCTGTTACCATTTTTTATGGGCGTGGGATGCCGAGCGCGCCTTTGTCGGTTCGCCGCCGGAGCGTTTATATCAGCGCGAAGGCACACAACTGGAGACCGAAGCGCTGGCCGGCACGGCACTGATGACGGATGATGCGCAGTTTAACCGTCAGCAGGGGCAATGGCTGTTGCAGGATCAGAAAAATATTTATGAAAATCAACTGGTGGCGGATGATATCCGGCACAAGCTACAGCCCTATGTTCGCCGTTTGACGGTGTCCGAACTGGGCTTAAAACGGCTGCGTCAGGTACAGCATTTAAGACGCCGTATCGTTGCCGAGCTGCACAGCGGCTATGGGGATGACACCTGTCTGCGGGCGATACATCCGACGGCCGCGGTCGCCGGTCTGCCTCAGCAGGCGGCGCTGGATTTTTTACGCCGCACGGAAGGGTTTAACCGCGATTGGTATGCCGGCGCATTAGGCATCATGGAGGCGGCGCGGGCGGAGTTTTGCGTGGCGATTCGTTCCGCCTTTATCGAAGGGGATAAAATTCGCGTATTTGCCGGCGCAGGTATTGTTGAAGGTTCGGTTCCCTTGCTAGAATGGCAGGAGATCGAACGTAAAGCGTTAGGATTAGTCTCATTATTACAAGAATGAAAAACGGAGAACAACTATGTCTGTCAGTGTATTTAATCGTTGTTGGTCAAAAGTGATTTTAGAAACGCTTGTCCGGCAGGGCGTGAGTCATTTTTGTATCGCGCCGGGTTCCCGTTCCACCCCGTTAACGCTTGAGGCCGCCCGTTTGCAGGACGGTCGCCGTGCCGTTTGTCATACTCATTTTGATGAGCGCGGACTGGGCTTTTTTGCGCTCGGACTGGCGAAAGCCGTCGGCGCGCCGGTGGCGGTGATCGTCACCTCCGGCACCGCGGCGGCGAATTTGTATCCCGCCATTGTGGAGGCGCGCCAAAGTGCGGTGAATTTAATCGTATTAACCGCCGATCGTCCGCCGGAATTGCTGGAATGCGGCGCGAATCAGGCGATTGTGCAGGCGCATATGTTCGCCAATTATCCGATCGCCGCGCTGAATTTGCCGCGTCCAAGCGAGGATTATGCGGCGGACTGGCTGATTTCCGTGCTGGAACAGGCCTGTTACCGGCAAAAACGGCAGGCGGGCGTGGTGCATATCAATGTGCCGTTCGCCGAACCCTTGTATGCGGCGAAACCCGAGGAAATCGATAGCCACCCTTGGCTGGCGAAGGTGCAGCGCTGGTTGAGCCAGCACAAAGCCCGCAGCGTTTATTTGCCGTTGCAGCAGGAAGTGTTGATGCACGAACACTGGGATCACTGGCGCACTAAGCGCGGGGTGATTGCGGCGGGCAAAATGCCGTTGGAACAAGCGATGGGCATCAGCGCCTGGGCGAATACCATGGGCTGGATTTTGCTGACGGACATTCAGTCCGGTGTCGAACCCAGCCTGCCGTATGCGGATATCTGGCTTGCCAATCAAACGGTAAGAAAAAAATTGCTGGATGCCGATATTGTGATCCAGCTCGGTTCCCGGTTTATCAGCAAGCGCATTAATCAGTTTTTAAGTGAATTTCACGGTGAATACTGGGTGGTGGAAGAAAGCGGCAAGGCGGTGGATCCTTATCATCACGCGCATACCCGTTTTAATGCCAAAATTCACCACTGGCTGCGCGCCCATCCGCCGCTGCGGCAAAAGCCTTGGCTGCTTGAACCTTTAGCGCTGGCGAAATTCTGCGCCACCTTTGTGGAACAGCAGGTGGGCGGCAATCTGAACGAGGCGTCGCTGGCTCATCATATCGAACGGATCTTGCCGAATAACGGAATTCTGTTTTTGGGCAACAGTTTATTTGTGCGTCTGGTGGATGCGCTGACCAAGCTGCCGGAGGGCTATCCGGTTTATACCAACCGCGGTGCCAGCGGCATTGACGGTTTGCTTGCCACCGCCGCCGGGCTCGGTGTCGGCGCCAATCAGCCTTTGGTGGCGATGATCGGCGATACTTCCGCGCTTTATGATCTGAATTCGCTGGCTTTGTTTAAATATGTCAACCAACCGACGATTATTTTTATTATCAATAATAACGGCGGGGCGATTTTCGATATGCTGCCGGTTGACGCCGACTTAAAAGATCGTTTTTACCGCATGCCGCACAATCTGGAATTTTCGCAGGCGGCATCGATGTTCGATCTGAAATACGCCCGTCCTTATACTTGGGCGGATTTGAGTTCGGTGCTGAAACATGCCTATTCGCGCCGCGAAACCACATTAATTGAGATCAAAGTCGCCTCCAGCGACGGCAGCAATATTTATAAACGCCTGATCGAACAGATCAGTTACGCCGTTATCGGAGCCTGAGATGCCCTGTCTGGTGTTTCTGCACGGTTTGCTCGGCAACGCTGCCGACTGGCGGAAACTGATTGAAAAACTACCGCACTTTGACTGCATTGCGCTGGATTTGCCTTATCACGGTAAAGCGCGCAATATCGCGGTTGACGATTTTGAACAGAGCGCGGATTGGCTGGCGGATAACATTAAACGAACGGTGGGGCGGCGCCCGTATGTTGTGGTGGGCTATTCGCTGGGCGGGCGGATAGCCTTATATTATGCGTTGCAGGCACAATGCGCCAAGGGCAATTTACAGGGGCTGATTTTAGAAGGCGCAAATCTGGGGCTGCAATCGGCGCCGGAAAAACAGGCGCGCTGGCAACATGATTGTCGCTGGGCGCAGCGTTTTGCCACACAGCCACCGCAGCAGGTGCTGCAGGATTGGTATCGGCAGGGCGTGTTTGCCCATTTGCATGAAGATCAGCGCGAGGCGTTGATCCGTGAGCGGGCGGCAAATTGTGGCGAGAACATTGCCTGCATGTTGCGCGCCACCTCCCTTGCCAAACAGCCGGATTTTCGCACCAAAGTGCGGTCGAATTTATGGCCGATTTTTTATTTCTGCGGCGAAAAAGATGAAAAATTCTGCTGCATGGCTGAACAGAGCGGGTTGCCGCTGACCCGGATTCCGGCCGCCGGCCATAACGCGCATAAAGAAAATCCGGCGGCATTCGCCCGTCAATTGTCGGCGCTGGTAAGCGCGATCGGATTTGACGGCAGATAAAAAAACAGGGCGAAATAACCTCGCCCCGTTTTCTGCGTTTATATGCCGGCGTTAATCGTCCATATAACCCAGACTGCGCAGCGCACGTTCGTCGTCCGCCCAGCCGGATTTGACTTTCACCCACAGTTCCAGATGCACTTTATTGTCAAACAGGCGCTCCATATCTGCGCGGGCTTCGGTGCCGATCACTTTGATTTTTTGTCCCTTATTGCCGATAACCATTTTCTTTTGGCCTTCGCGCTCGACTAAAATCAGTCCGTTGATTTCATAGGTGCCGCGTTCGTTGGTTTTGAACTGCTCGATTTCTACCGTGACGGCGTAAGGCAATTCTTCGCCCATAAAACGCATCAGTTTTTCACGGATAATTTCCGAGGCCATAAAGCGCTGCGAACGGTCGGTGACGTAATCTTCCGGAAAGTGGTGAATGCCTTTGCGCAGGGAGCCGCGCACGATTTTTTGCAAATTCTGCACGTTGTTGCCGCGCTGGGCCGAAATCGGCACAATGTCTTTAAAATCGAATTTTGCACTGAGCTGCGTGATAAACGGCAGCAGTTCGTCTTTGTGTTTGATGTTGTCGATTTTATTGATCGCCAAGACCACCGGCGCTTTGGCCTGACGCAGTTTGTTCAGCACCATTTCATCGTCATCGTTCCAGTGGGTACCGTCCACCACAAAAATAATCAGATCCACATCGCCGATGGCGCTGCTGGCGGCACGGTTCATCAAACGGTTAATGGCGCGCTTTTCTTCAATATGCAGGCCCGGCGTATCCACATACACAGCCTGATAGGCGCCTTCGGTGTGAATGCCGACAATGCGGTGGCGGGTGGTTTGCGCTTTGCGCGAGGTAATGGAGATTTTCTGCCCCAGAATTTTGTTTAATAATGTGGATTTGCCCACATTCGGACGCCCGACAATGGCGATAAAACCGCAATAGGTTTCAGGCGTGTCAGTTTGGTGTGTTGATGTCATTTGATGTCCAGTTGTTTCAATATTTGTTCCGCCACGGCCTGTTCCGCCTTACGCCGGCTTGAGCCGGTCGCGCTGAAAGTGCGGTCGATATTTTGCACGTTACATTGCACCGTAAAGGTCTGGCAATGCGCTTCGCCCTGAATATTCACCACATGATAGGTCGGCAGGGGCAGGCGATGGCCCTGTAGATATTCCTGCAGGCGGGTTTTGGCGTCTTTCTGATTATCGCCCGGTTTGATGTCTCGCAGCAGCGATTGATACCAGATGCGAACGGTGGCGGTGGCGGTGTTGAGATCGCTGTCCTGCGAAATGGCGCCGATAATGGCTTCCACACAGTCGGCAAGAATGGATTCACGACGAAAACCGCCGCTTTTCAGCTCGCCGGGGCCAAGCAGCATATTATCGCCCAGTTCAAATTCGCGCGCCAGTTCGGCCAGGGTCGGCTCGCGCACCAAAGTGGCGCGCATGCGGCTGAGTTCCCCTTCATCACAGTGCGGAAACTGGTGATATAAGGCGTCGGCAATGGTGTAATTGAGGATGGCGTCGCCCAGAAATTCCAGCCGCTCATTGTGATTTTTCGCCGCGCTGCGGTGTGTCAGCGCCTGTTTTAACAGTGCGCTGCGGTTAAACCGGTAATTGATTTTGTGTTGTAGTCGTTCTAAATTTTTCATAAGGATTATCGGATTTTGCTGAACATACGTTCGGTTCGGATGCCGGTCGGCCATTCGCCTTGTTTTTTGTCCAGACTCAACCAAATATACGAGGCTTTACCGACGATGTTTTTTTCCGGTACAAAGCCCCAGAAGCGGCTGTCTGCGCTGTGATTGCGGTTATCGCCCATCACGAAATATTCACCCTCCGGCACCACCCATTCGGTAATATAATTTTGCTGCGAATCGTAATCGCGGTACATATAGGTGGCGTTCGGCGGCTGCGGATCCCAGTGAATCTGATGCGTCACATCGCCGCTTTCGGTAAGTTTCAGCGGATGCAGATTGCTGTAAATCGGCAGGCCGGCGTTATCCTGTCCGACGATAATGTTGAAATCCGTATCTTCCTGCGGCGTGCTGTAATCAAACTCTTTGCTGATGCAATCGGCGGTACATTCTTTGCCGTCTTTTCCGTAGGTCAGCGTGATGTGGCGATCCACTTCGTTATACTGAATCCGGTCGCCGGGAATGCCGACGATGCGTTTGATATAATCCACATTCGGCTCCGGCGGTGCTTTAAAGACGATAATATCGCCGCGCTGCGGTTTGCCCGTTTCGATGAGCGTGTTCTGCAACACCGGATCTTTAATCCCGTAGGCGTATTTTTCTACCAGCAGGAAATCGCCCACGCGTAAAGTCGGTTCCATAGAACCGGAAGGAATCTGAAACGGTTCGAACAGAAAGGAGCGCAGAATCAGCACAAAAGCCAGCACCGGAAACAGCGAGGCTAAAAACTCCGCGCCTTCGGAGATCGGCTCGATTTGACTTTTTTCTGCGTCGGTTAGGGTTTTGCCGCTGCGTTGTTCCGCGCGCGCGATTTGTCTGGCGCGTTTCGGCAAAACGGCAAAGCGGTGATAGCACCATAATATGCCGCAAAGTGCGGTCAATAAAATCAATAAAATGGTAAAGGTATTCGGCAGCGCCAGATGATCAAGCAGTTTCCAGAGCGCGTAGCCGACCGCAATCAGAATGATAAAAGCGAGATTTGATTTAGACATTGATGGTTCCTTACTTATCTTTGCCCACATGTAAGATGGCCAGAAACGCTTCCTGCGGCACTTCCACGTTGCCTAAGGATTTCATGCGCTTCTTACCTTCCTTCTGTTTCTGCAACAGCTTTTTCTTCCGGCTGACATCGCCGCCGTAGCATTTCGCCAGCACGTTTTTACGCAGCTGTTTAACCGTCGAACGGGCAATAATATGGTTGCCGATGGCAGCCTGAATGGCAATATCGAATTGCTGGCGCGGGATCAGTTCGCGCATTTTTTCCACCAGTTCGCGACCGCGGTACGGGGCGTTATCTTTGTGCACGATTAGCGCCAGCGCATCCACTCGTTCGCCGTTGATCATAATATCCACGCGCACCATGTCCGCCGCCTGAAAACGTTTAAAGCCGTAATCCAGCGAGGCGTAACCGCGCGAAGTGGATTTGAGGCGATCAAAGAAATCCAGCACCACTTCGCCCATCGGAATGTCATAAGTCAGGGCGACCTGATTGCCGTGATATACCATATTGGTCTGCACGCCGCGTTTTTCCACGCAAAGGGTGATAACGTTACCGAGATAACTTTGCGGCAGCAACATGTTGCATTCGGCGATTGGTTCGCGAATTTCCGCAATATTATTCAGCGGCGGCAGTTTCGCCGGGCTGTCCACATACACCACTTCGCCGTTGGTCAGTTCCACTTCATAAACGACGGTCGGTGCGGTGGTAATCAGATCCAGATTATATTCACGTTCCAGCCGCTCCTGAATGATTTCCATATGCAGCAAACCGAGGAAACCGCAGCGGAAACCGAAACCGAGCGCGCTGGAGTTTTCCGGTTCGTAGAAGAGGGAGGCATCGTTCAGGCTCAATTTGCCCAGCGCATCGCGGAAAGCCTCATAATCATCGGAGCTAATTGGGAATAACCCGGCGTAAACCTGCGGTTTGACTTTTTTAAACCCCGGTAAAACCGAGCTTGCCGGGCGATTGTGTAAGGTCAGGGTATCGCCCACCGGCGCCCCCAGAATATCTTTAATCGCACAGACTACCCAGCCCACTTCGCCGCAGTTGAGCTGTTCGGTATCCACTTGTTTCGGGGTGAAAATACCCAGACGATCAACATTATAGGACTGACCGGTGGACATCACTTTGATTTTATCGCCTTTGCGCAGCGTACCGTTTTTAATCCGCACCAGCGAGACGACGCCGAGATAATTATCAAACCAAGAGTCAATAATCAGTGCTTGCAGCGGTGCGTTGGGATCTCCTTGCGGGGCGGGAATTTTGCGCACGATTTCTTCCAGCACCGCTTCGATACCGACCCCGGTTTTGGCGGAACAGCGCACCGCATCCAGCGCATCGATTCCCACAATATCTTCAATTTCTTCCGCGACACGTTCCGGATCGGCGGCGGGCAGGTCGATTTTATTTAAAATCGGAACCACTTCCAGATTCATTTCAATGGCGGTATAACAGTTCGCCAGCGTCTGCGCTTCCACGCCCTGACCGGCATCGACCACCAGCAGCGCACCTTCACAGGCGGCGAGAGAACGGGACACTTCGTAAGAAAAGTCAACATGCCCCGGCGTGTCGATAAAATTCAGTTGATAGGTTTCGCCGTTTTTAGCCCGATAATTTAACGTGACGCTTTGGGCTTTAATAGTAATTCCGCGTTCACGTTCCAAATCCATGGAATCCAGCACCTGCTCAGCCATTTCGCGATCAGACAACCCGCCGCAGGTTTGAATCAGCCGATCCGACAAGGTGGATTTACCGTGGTCAATATGTGCAATAATAGAAAAGTTACGTATGTTCTTCATATTTCAGTTAGCATGATTTCACTAAAGTTTAACTGGTGGATTGTACCTGAATATGTACGGATATGCCATATCGGGCAATAAAATTGCGCGAAAGTGCGGTAAGAAAATCAACTGTTTTTTTAAAGCGATAAAAAACACCCCGAAGAGCATGCCTCGGGGTGTGATTTTTATCTGACTCAAAGGGTAGAATAGATAAAATTACAAACTTTCCGTGAAAGTACGGGTGATGACATCGCGTTGTTGTTCCGGTGTCAGGGAGTTGAAACGCACGGCATAGCCTGAAACGCGGATGGTCAGCTGCGGATATTTTTCCGGGTGTTTTACCGCATCTTCCAAGGTTTCGCGACGTAATACGTTAACGTTTAAGTGCTGACCGCCTTCAACTTTGACGGTTGGTGCGACGTCAACCGGTAATTCGCGATATTCGATTTGACCTAATTCGCTCACTGCAACCACCTGATCTTCGGCATATTGCGCTTTGGCCGCCAAACAACGGGCTTCGCCTTTTTCGCTGTCCAGTAACCAGAATGAGTTTAATAAATTGTCGTTAGCAGCTTGAGTAATTTGAATACCTTTAATCATAAAGTGCCTCCTGATTGGCTGTGTGTTAATTAAGCTAAGTTGGGCTAAATTTTATCAAGAAATTTTATCTTTTCAATTATTTTGATATGGATCAGATTAATTTACCGTAAGAAAAATGGTTGTTTTGATATGTATCAAATTTGTAGCAAGAATAGGTATTCTTGTGATATGTTTATTAACTTTTATTTAACTTTATTTTAACAATTTATTCCAAATACGAACTATTAATTTCAGCTCAGGTTATTTATAATCTCTGCACTATTATAAATGGATAAGGCGTGATATGAAAACCTGGAAAGACGCAATCGGCAAAGAAAAAGAACAACCCTACTTTCAGCATATTTTACAGCAGGTACAGCATGAAAGAGCAATGGGGAAAACGGTTTATCCGCCGGCCGCCGAGGTGTTTAATGCGTTTAAACTGACGGAGTTTGATCAGGTTAAAGTGGTGATTTTAGGGCAGGATCCGTACCACGGGCCTAATCAGGCGCACGGGCTGGCGTTTTCGGTGAAGCCGGGCATTGTGCCGCCGCCTTCGTTAGTCAATATGTATAAAGAGCTTGCCGCTGATATTGCCGGTTTTCAGATTCCGCAGCACGGTTATCTGGCGCAATGGGCGCAGCAGGGCGTGCTGCTGCTCAATACCGTATTAACGGTCGAACGCGGGCGGGCGCATTCCCACGCCAATTTCGGCTGGGAAACCTTTACCGATCATGTGATCAACGCCTTAAATCGGCAGCGGGAGCATTTGGTTTTTCTGTTATGGGGCAGCCATGCGCAGCGTAAAGGGCAGTTTATCGATCGCGCGAAACACTGCGTTTTGTCGGCGCCGCATCCTTCCCCGCTTTCCGCTCACCGCGGTTTTTTAGGCTGTCGGCATTTCTCCAAAACCAATCAGTATTTACAACAGCATAATTTACCGGTTATCGATTGGCAGCTGCCGTTAACCGTTGAATAACAAAGATAAAAAGGAAGAAGTATGCTCGCGATTATTTCTCCGGCGAAAACCCTTGATTTCAAAAGTGCGGTGCCGAAATTCGAATTTTCTCAACCGCACTTAACCGATTACAGCGAACAGTTGATCGCGCTTTGCCGTCAGCTTTCGCCGGCACAACTTGCCTCTCTGATGTCGATCAGCGATAAACTGGCGGGCTTAAATGTCGCCCGTTTTGCACAATGGCAGAAACATCATGACGAACAAAACGCCCGCGCGGCGATTTATGCCTTCAAAGGCGATGTTTATACCGGGCTGGAGGCAGAAAGCCTGTCGTGCGAGGATATTCGGTTTGCACAGCGGCATTTAAGAATGTTGTCCGGTTTATACGGGCTGCTGCGTCCGCTGGATTTAATGCAGCCTTATCGTCTGGAAATGGGCACTAAACTTGCCAATGCGCAGGGGCGTGATTTGTATCATTTCTGGGGCGATATTATTACCCGCTCCCTGCGGCAGGCGCTGGACGAGCAGGGCGACAACCTGCTGATTAATCTGGCCTCCGATGAATATTATAAAGCCGTGCAGGAAAAGGGGCTGAAAGCGGATATTGTGAAACCGGTTTTTCTCGACAATAAAAACGGTCGCTATAAAGTCATCAGTTTCTATGCCAAAAAAGCCCGCGGTTTAATGTGCCGTTACATCATTCAGCACCGATTGACCGCCGTTGAGCAGCTGAAAGATTTTGATTTGGGCGGTTATTGGTTTGACCGTGCGGCATCGACAAACCATGAATTGGTATTTAAACGGGATTTGGGCGAATAAGATGACAGAAAAAGTGAATATCGGCGGCTTGCCGACTATCGTTGCGATGTTAAAAAAAATATCGCTTTTCGGCACCGCACTTTTGCTTGCCGCCTGCGCCGCGCAGCCGGAATTGTCCGTGCCGCAGGTGGTCGGGCATAATAATCGTACTTACTATCTTGCCGCGCAGCAGGATTTAGGCAGTATGGCGCGCTATTTTTATGTTACCAAAGAGGATACGCCGCAGGATTGGAAAAGTGCGGTGGAATTATTATTGGATCGCAACCGCCAGCAACGGACGTTAGATGATCGTATTCAGCTGCGCCGGCGGGTGTATCAAAATACAGCCGTGCCGCGTTTTGATCTTTATCGTCAGGATGATGTGCTGTATGGGTTTGTGATTTATCCGCCGAGCGCACAGAATAAGGATTGGCGGGTGGATGTGTCGAAGGGCAAAGATGTGCCGCTGTGCGGCTTTATTCAATATCAGTATTCGGTAAAAATCGCCAAGAACAAAAAGCTGATGAATATGAGCAAAAGCAAAATCGTCAGTTATCTGAAAAAATATGTTGCGGATAAGGAAATGGCGCAGCTGAAGCAGGCAAGCTGGCCGTGGAGCTGTGAAAAATAGTGCGGACTTATTCGTTACAGGTAAAAAAAGCCGCAAATTTGGCGGTGTTGACGGCCTTGGTGCTGATTTTAGCTAAAGGCGTTGCGTGGTGGCAGACCGGGTCCGTCAGTATGCTGGCGTCGATTACGGATTCCCTGCTGGATTTGCTGGCATCCTGCATGAATATGCTGATTTTGCGTTTCGCGCTGATGCCGGCGGATCATAATCACTCGTTCGGACACGGTAAAGCGGAATCGCTGGCGGCGCTGGCGCAAAGCGCGTTTATTTCCGGTTCCGCCATTTTCCTGTTATTGCAGGGCATTCACCGCTTAAATACGCCTCAGCCGTTAAGCAATACGGCGTTGGGGATTGCGGTGACGCTTTTTTCCATTGTCGCCACATTAGGGTTGGTGTGCTATCAAAGCCGCGTAATCCGGCAGACGGACAGTCCGGCGATTAAAGCGGATCGTTTGCATTATCAGACCGATTTGCTGATGAATATTGCGATCCTGCTTTCGCTGGGGCTGAGCGCATACGGCTTTATTGCCGCAGATGCGCTGTTTGCGATTCTTATCGCGGTTTATATTCTGTTTAATGCGGGCAAAATGTTATTTGATGCCGTGCAGTTATTGCTGGATCAGGCGCTGCCGCCGACAGAAATCCAACGCATCGAACAGCTGATTTTATCCGATCCGCAGATTCTCGGTTTTCATGACCTGCGCACCCGACGCTCCGGTGCGGTGCGTTTTATCCAGTTTCATCTGGAACTGGATGATCACCTGTCTTTTTTGCAGGCGCATGCCATTACGGATCAGTTGGAACGCCGGTTAAGAGAATTGTTTGCGCAGGTCGATATTGTGATTCACCATGAACCGACCAGTGTGGTGCAGACGGAACAGCAAGGCAAACCATAAGCGTTCAGCGCCGCGCAACATAATTAGACCTAAATCAAAATATGTGAGAATTCACAAAAATTTTGCTAGAGCCGCTTAGGTGAATGGTGTAATCTTAGCGACAGTTTTTATATTGTAACGTTTAATAAGGTATATTTATGATTAAAAAAATTGCTGTATTGACAAGTGGCGGCGATGCGCCGGGAATGAATGCCGCGATTCGCGGCGTTGTGCGTTCTGCGTTGGCGGAAGGGCTGGACGTGTATGGTATTTATGACGGCTATCATGGTTTATATCACAATAAAATCAAACAATTGACCCGTTACAGCGTATCCGATGTGATTAACCGCGGCGGCACATTCTTAGGTTCGGCGCGTTTTCCGGAATTTAAAGACCCTGCGGTGCGTGCCAAATGCGCGGAAATTCTGCGCTCGCACGGTATCGACGCATTAGTGGTGATCGGCGGTGACGGTTCCTATATGGGGGCGAAATTATTAACCGAAGAACACGGTTTTCCTTGCGTCGGCATTCCGGGCACCATTGATAACGACGTGGCGGGAACGGATTATACCATCGGTTATCAAACCGCTTTGCAAACTGCGGTGGAAGCCATCGACCGGTTGCGCGACACCTCAAGTTCTCACCAGCGTATTTCCATTGTGGAAATTATGGGCAGACATTGCAGCGATTTAACCATTTCCGCCGGAATTGCCGGTGGCTGCGAATATATCGTCGCCTCCGAAGTGGAATTTAACCGCGAAGAATTGATCCAACAGATTGAACGCAGCATCGCAAACGGCAAACGACATGCGCTGATTGTGATTACCGAATTAATTTGTGATGTGAATGCCTTGGCGAAAGAAATTGAATCGCGCGTACACCATGAAACCCGTGCCACTGTACTGGGGCATATCCAGCGCGGCGGTACGCCTTGCGCCTTTGACCGTATTCTGGCCTCCCGTATGGGCGTGTATGCCGTGGATTTGCTGCTGCAAGGGAAAGGCGGTTATTGCGTCGGCATCCAAAACGAACAACTGGTTCACCACGATATTATTGACGCCATTAATAATATGCGCCGTGAGTTTAAAGCCGATTTAATGGCCATGTCGAAACGGTTATTCTGATTTATCTCATCTGTATCATCAAGGCATCCGGGTAGGGTGCCTTGATTTTATGGGTTAAACGAGGTCTAAATTTACTTTTTGACAGATCTGTTTATAGTGATCTTGATTGATATCGGTATCAGTAATTATTTTGTGTATTTGTTCCAATTTTGCAGAAACCAATAAGTATCCGGTACGAAATTTATTGCTGCAAGCTAGTACATAGACTTGTTGAGTGATTTCAAAAATTAATTTTTTGATCATCATCTGCTCATTACCAATTGATGTGATGCCTATTTCTGGATCGATCCCGTGTACGCCGATAAATGCTTTTACCGCCTTAAAATTTTTTAATGTATTAATTGCAAAGTCACCAACGAAAGCGGGAGGATTTTTAGTAAGCATACCTCCAATTGAAATGACATCCACAGAATCGCATTCTGATAGTTCGGCCGCTACAGCCAGTGAATTGGTAATGACAATAAGATATTTATTTGCATATTTTTTTATTACTTGCGCAAGGTAATAACTGTTGGATGATTCATCGATAATAATCGTATCCCTATCTGATATATATTGATAAGCGCGTTCTGCAATCTTCATTTTACTCTCACTGTCTTTAAAAATATTCCCGGCCGGAACAGTCAGAGTTAAGTGATTATCTAGACTTCTTGCACCACCATGAGTTCGGATCAATAGCCCTTGTTTTTCCAGTGATCTCATCATCGTACGTATGGTTACTGTAGAACATTGTAGATAATGGCTTAATTCCGTATTGTCCACATGACCTTGTTCTTCCAGTAAATCTAAAATTTTCTGCTCTTTTTCGCTAAATTTCATAGGTTTCTTTCTCGCTTAGATTTTTTATATTCTCTAATATTTTCGTTTTAAATGCAAACGAAAATAAATGGATATAATTGACATAATTTTTGTGATCCAGATCCAATTGTGATGATTTTTTATAAAAAAAGACTTGATAAGCATTTAAGAAAGATCAAATATAATTTTCGATTTTCTTTGTATAAAATAAATCGAAAGGAGTGATTTATGATAAAACCTGTTATTGCATTAACGCTAGGTGATCCGGCTGGTATCGGACCAGAAATTGTTATGGACACTATGCTGTGTAAAGAAATTCATGATGTTTGTAAACCTTTTGTTATTGGCAGCATTGCTATTTTAGAGAGAGCGGCCAAGGTTAGAGGGGTTTTTCCAAAATATAAAAAGATTAATGATCCTGCGGAAGCTGATTATGAGTTTGGTACTTTAGACGTTTTGGAAACCGGTAATTACGATATCGACTCTATTAAATGGGGGGATGTTCAGGCTCTGGCTGGACAAATGTCTTACGATTGGATCATTAAATCTATTCGACTGGGATTAGCAAAAAAAATTGATGCGGTTTCAACAGCGCCGATCCACAAAGGAGCCATTAAACTGGTCGGCGTGAAAGAACCCGGACATACCGAAATTTATCAAAATGAGACTAATTCATCTTATGGCTTGACTATGTTCAGCTGTCATAAATTAAGAGTTTTTTTCGTTAGTCGTCATATGTCACTAATCGATGCATGTAAATACGCCAATAAAGAAAATGTTTTGAATTGCATTGTTAATATTGATCAGGAGTTAAGAAATATCGGTATTGAGAATCCTTTAATTGCAGTTGCGGCGCTAAATCCGCACGGTGGCGACAACGGATTATTTGGGCGCGAGGAAATTAACGAACTGATTCCGGCAGTGGAAGAAGCGAAACAACATGGTATTAATGCGGTTGGTCCGCTTCCTGCCGATTCACTCTTTCATATCGGTAAATCGGGTAAATATGATGCAATTCTTTCTCTTTACCATGATCAGGGACATATTGCCTGTAAAACTTATGATTTTGAAAAATCCGTCACCATTACTTTTGGTTTGCCGTTTATGCGTAGTTCGGTTGACCATGGTACTGCTTTTGATATTGCAGGGAAAAATATTGCCAATGGCATCAGTATGATTGAATCGACCAAAGTACTCGCGGAATACACATCTAAATATATGAATAAAAGGAACTCAATATAAAAACGTTGTTATTTTTGACCGCACTTTTGAATGTGTATAAACAGCAAAGTTCTTAAATCTCAGGAGGTATATTATGCCTGTCATTGGAGTTATAGCAGATGATTTGACCGGTGCGACCACAACAGGTGTGTTGTTGGCGCGTTCAGGTTCTAAAACCACTGTATTCTTTAATACTGAAGCGGCTCAAAAACTGAATTCCGAAATGGATTCTGAATCGGTTTTAATCAGTACTAACAGCCGTCCGTTAATGAAACATGAAGCATATAAATATGTGCAAGACGCAACTTCTGTTTTAAAAAATATGGGCGTCCAATTTTTTACCAAACGTATTGATACGACTATGCGAGGCGGGATTGGCGTGGAAATTGACGCAATGTTGGATCTTCTGTCCGAAGATTTTATTGCGGTTGTTGTGCCTGCGATGCCTCAATCCCGACGCATTATGGTTGGTGGGTATTCGGTTATTGATGGTGTTGCACTAACAAGTACGCCGGTGGCACAAGATGTCAGAACTCCGGTGAAAGAGGGGTATATTCCCGCGCTATTGGCTACTCAGACGCACCGTAAAATCGGACTTATCGGGCTCAATGATGTAATGCACGGTATCTACGATATCAAGATCGCATTAATGGAGCAAATTAAGCAGGGCAATCAGATTATTGTAGTGGACGCCATTACGTTAGAGGACGTTTCTAATATCGCACATGCTTGTTTACTGCTTGAAAATAATATTTTAGCCGTTGATCCCGGTCCATTTACGGTCGCGTTGAATTTTCATCGGGGAATTATTCATAAAGAAGAACCGAATATACCTAAAAACGGGGATAAATGTGCGGAGGGGAAAACCGCGTTGGTTGTTGCCGGTAGTGCAACCTCTGTGACGAAACTTCAGATGGAGGCGCTGTGTCGTGATAAACGTAACGCTGTGATTTCCGTCGATCCTCTTTTATTGATAGAAGGGGGCGAAATTGCGGATAAAGAGGCGAAACGCATCATTAATCGCGTTAAAAATTACATGTCAGATAAACAGCCGCCAAGAGCAATCTTACTTGAAACTGCACTACACGGGCCTTTACTTAATTTAAATGAGGAAGATGAGAAACGTAATTATATTCATGGTGAAAGTGCTGAACGTATTAATGCGGGATTAGGTACGATTATTGCCGAAATTTTCAGCGTTGTCGGTTTCGAGCGTTTTGCCGGTATTTACGCAACGGGCGGCGATACGATGGTGAATATATGTAATCAACTGGATGTCTCCGCGATTGAAGTCATTGATTATGTTATTCCGCAAGCTGATGTGGGACGTTTAATTGGTAAATTTAATAACAGCATGCCGATTATTGGAAAAGGCGGGCTGACCGGTAACGAAAATACGGCATGTGAAATCGTTGATCGCTTGTTCCTTGAAGCTTGTCGGGACGCGGATAATTAATAAACAGGAGAATGGATATGAAAATTGCAATTGGTTGTGATGAAGCGGCCTATCGTTTAAAGGTTGAAATTATGAAACATTTGGATGAATTAGGTGTTGAATATGATGATTTCGGTGCCGGTGAAGGCGACATTGTTCTTTATCCTGACGTTGCCGAGAGTGTGGCAATTGCAGTCGCTGAAGGAAAATATGAACGAGGTATTTTAACCTGTGGTACCGGTATAGGCATGTGTATTACCGCTAATAAGATACCGGGTATTCGGGCGGCGGTATGTCATGATGTGTTTTCTGCTGAACGCTCAAGAAAAAGTAACAATGCCCAAATTATGTGCTTGGGCGAACGTGTCATTGGTGTTGAGCTAGCAAAATCTTTAATTGATGTATGGTTGAAGTGTGGCTTTGCAGAGGGAAGATCCGTACCCAAAGTAAAACGAATTAATGAGATTGATACGAAGTATCGTAAAAAATAACGTTATTAATTAAAGCGTGATCTTACTGAATGATAATTAGGAGACAAGTTATGTTTAAATTGAAACGTAATAAAGAAGGACATATCGATCTTGGATTAATGGATAAAATGATGAAAATTCCCGGCGGGCTTGTTATTATTCCTTTGTTACTTGCCGTTTTCATTAAGACATTTTTTCCCAGGCTTTTTTGAGATAGGCGGTTTTACCAGCGGGCTGTTCAAAAATGGTCAACCGGCCATGATGGGGATTTTTCTAATTTTATGCGGTGCATCTATCAATATAAGACAAGTGGGAATGCCGCTGTATAAAGGTGTAGTATTAACAGGGATTAAATTTGTTTTAGGTGTCGCTGTCGGATTGTCTGTGGGGATGTTTTTTGGACCGGAAGGCATTTGGGGATTATCTCCGATAGTATTAATTGCTGCTATTACAAATTCCAACGGTTCGCTTTATATTTCCCTTTCATCGCAATTTGGAAACTCTACCGATACAGGGGCAATTTCTATTCTATCACTGAATGACGGACCATTTTTTACTTTGATTGCGTTAGGTGCAAGCGGTTTAGCCAATATTCCGTTTATGGCGGTCGTTGCGACATTAATTCCGCTACTGATAGGTTTCATTTGGGGCAATATTGATAATACTTTCCGAGCATTGTGTGCTAAAGCGCAACCGGTCATTATTTTCTTTATGACGATTGCCATTGGATCCGGTACCGATATTAATACCATTTTGGTTGCCGGGGCGTCAGGTATTATTTTAGGTTTGTTATCCACGCTTACTGCGGCGGTATTTTTCTATATTTTTAATATTTTCTTACCGAAGAGGGAACGTAATGCAATGGGGGCGGCCATTGGCACAACAGCATTAAATTCAGCCATGACACCTGCTGCCGTTGCTGATGCCGACCCTATGTTTGCGCCTCATGTTCCGTTAGCAACCGCTCAATGTGCGACCGCTTCAATTATTACATTATTCCTCTGCCCTTTTATTGTTGCATTTTTCGATCGACAAATGCGTAAAAATAAACTAGGTATTTATTCCGCTGAAGGATGGGCGGGCCAAAAAATTGCAGCTGAAGAAGCGGCAGTTCAAAAAGCATAGCCTTGGCGAAATAAAGACGCATGTCAGTCATCATGCGTCTTGTTATAAAATGTCAGTGGGAAAGAATACATAATCAAGAGAGAATTGCTAAGAACATCTGGTTAACAACACCAGTACTTCATAATGCGCAGTATGCGGGAACATGTCGAAAAGTTGGATTTTCTGCATGTGGTAATTTGTCAGGAAGGTCAGATCCTTTGCCATTGAAACCGCGTTGCAGCTGGAATAGAGAATAAAGTGCGGTTGTAATTGGTTAAGAAATTGGGCTAATTGTGCGCCGAGGCCGCGTCGGGGCGGGTTGACGATAAGCAGATCCGGGGTTTGTTTTTGGGCGAGGGCGAATTGCGCGGCATCCAACGACTGAAAGCTGACGTTTTTGAGATTCAGTTGCCGAGCGGATAACCCGGCGGCAAAAATGGCGGAAGGGGCAATTTCGATACCGGTCAGCTCGACCTTTTTTCCCTGTTGCTGCAACGCATGGGCGCAATGCAAACCGAAACCGCCGACCCCGCAGAATAAATCCCAAACGCCGCGGACGGGCAATGGCTTAATCCATTGTTGTGCGGTGCCGTATAATCCCTGCGCCACAACGGGATTAGTCTGGAAAAATCCCTGCGGGCGAATAAACAATGGAATACGATTAAAGGATTCGGCCAGATTGTGCTGTTCGGTCAGCAGGATTTCCGTTTCGCCTTCCAGAATGGCCGCATGCTGCGGCTGAATATTCAGGCTGATCACTTTCAGCTGCGGCAGTTTTGCCCGCAAAGCAGACAACTCCCGCCGGATTAACGGAAGTTTGTTATCCGAACGCAGCACGAAACGCAGCATGAGTTCGCCGCTGATACGGCTTTCGGTCAACAGAATATATTTCAGCTCGCCTTTTTGTTTGGCGGTATTGTAAGGGGTTAGCCCGGCGCGGGCGATAAAATCCTTTAAGATTGGAAATACCCCGGCGAAAGCGGTGGGGTAGAGCGGACAATCGCATAAATCCACCGCACTTTGCGGATTAGCCGGATCCGGCACAATGCCCAGCACGGGGCGTTCTACCGTACCGCTGACCGCCATTTTGGCTTTGTTGCGAAACCGGTTTAGCGGCGAGGCATAGGGCGAATGCCAAACCAGCGCGGTTTGATCCAGCGCGGCGAGTTGCCGTTGCAGGTGCGCGGTTTTGTCCGCCAGCTGCTGTGCGTAGGGTTTTTCCAGCCATTGACAGGAACGGCAATCCTGTTGCTGATAATGACGGCAGGGAATCGTAAGCGGCATGTTATTCCTTCGCGCTCAGCCAGTGTTGCTGAAGTGCGGTCAGTTTTTGATGATTTTCCCGCCAACGGGCAGACTGTTGCAGTTCATCCCAGCTGAGCGTTTTCCGTTTAAACAGCCGTTGTCGCCGCGTGTGGCGTAATGCGGCCTGCTGTGCCGATTCCTGCGGTTTGAAATTGTCCAGCACCTGAATCACTCCGTCGCGTTCATTGCACAGCAACAGTAAATCGCAGCCGGCGTACAGCGCTTTTGCGCAGCGACTGACAAAATCGCCCATAAAACCGGCGCCTTTCATGCCCAGATCATCGGAAAAAATCGCCCCTTGAAAATGGAATGTTTCGCGCAGTATCTGCTTCAGCCAATAATCGGAACCGCTGGCAGGTTGGGCGTCGCACTGCGTGTAGATAACATGTGCCGGCATGACCGCATCCAAACAGCCGCGCGCGATCAGTTGGCGGAACGGCTGAATATCCCGGCTGAAAATTTCCGCCTGACTGCGATCATCATAAGGGGTTTCCAGATGAGAATCCGCCAGTACATGACCATGGCCGGGAAAATGCTTGCCGGTGGCCGCCATGCCCGCCTGATGCATGCCGGCGATAAACTGTGCGGCGAGGCGGATTGTCGGTTCGCATTCGGTATGAAAGCTGCGATCGCCGATGGCTTTGCATTGATGACCGAGATCCAGCACCGGCGCGAAACTTAAATCAATGCCAAGTGCGGTCATTTCCGCCGCCATTTGCCAGCCCGCCTGTAAGGCCGTTTCCGCCTGTCGGGCGGGATCGGTAATCAGTGAGGCGAAAGCCTGCATCGCGGGCAGTTGGGTGAAGCCGTCACGAAAACGCTGTACGCGTCCGCCTTCCTGATCGACGGTGATCAGCAAGTCTTGTTTCACGTTGCGAATGGCACTGACCAGCGCTTGAATTTGCGCCCGATCGTGAAAGTTGCGGCTGAATAAAATGACGCCGGCGACCAGTGGGTGCGCTAATAATTCCGCATCTTCCCGGGTAAGCGTCTGACCCGCCAAATCGATAAGCAGTGTGGACATGGTAAACCTTATTTTAAGCGTAAATAAAGACGATAGTTGACGCTGTCGACTGTCGGGCGGCGCAGTTCAAGTGCGGTTTGTTGTTGCGGCATGAGGCTGACCGACGGCGAGGCGCTCAGCTCGCTGTCCGGGTTTTGCGTTACGCCGTTTTTGTCATACCAGAAAAAATGATAGGCGACGCTAACCGGTTGTGCGGATTTATTTTTTATCCGGGCGGAATGAGGCTCGGCGCTGGCGTCAATCAAATCGACCAGATTCGCTTCCATATTCAGAATCGGTTTTGTGGTGTGCACCAGATTCGGTGTCGGCGTAGAACCGCAGGCGGTTAACATAACGCACAGAATGCTGCAGGCAAGTATTTTGTTCATGAGGTTTATTTCGCCAGCATTTTGCCTAAGGGTTCGCCGCCGACCAAGTGCATATGCACATGGAACACTTCCTGCCCGCCGTGTTTGTTGCAGTTGACGATTAGGCGATAACCGTCTTGTGCGATGCCTTCCTGTTCCGCCAGTTTAGCGGCGACGGTAAACAGTCGTCCCAGGCTGATTTCATCCTGCTCGGTGACATCGTTAACGGTCGGAATCAGTTTGTTCGGGATAATCAGAATGTGGGTTTTGGCTTGCGGTGAAATATCACGGAAAGCGGTGACCAGTTCATCCTGATAGACAATATCGGCGGGAATTTCTTTGCGGATGATTTTACTGAAAATTGTTTCTTCTGCCATAGTAATATCCTTGGTTTATAACGGGTTTTATGGAGCACATTTTTAGCAGAAAATCATTAAAATAGCAATTTGAGAAAGTGTTTGTTAAGTTAATGTTAATCAAGAAATTTATTTCAGGTCTCGATGTTAAATAAATGTTAAATAAGACTATTTTTAAAAAAATTTATAAAAAATAAAAATTTTTTTAGTTTAAAGTTTTGTCCGAATGCCTTAGAATAGACGGAGTTAATTCTTGTGGGATACATAATGAAAACGGAAAACTCAATCAGCCTGATGGCAACCCCGACAGAAATGGCGCAAATCGGCGAGGACGTCGGTGCATATAAAGCCACTAAAAACCAATTCTACTCTTTCTTATCGGCAATTTCCGCCGGCGCATTTATCGCCCTTGCATTTATCTTCTATACGACAACTCAAACCGGCAGCGCCGGTGCTCCATGGGGATTAACTAAACTGGTCGGCGGATTGGTTTTTTCCATCGGTGTGATTATGGTCGTGGTATGCGGTTGTGAGTTATTCACTTCATCCACCATGACGCTGGTTGCCCGCGCCGGCGGACGGATTAATACCTTCCAGATGCTGCGTAACTGGGCAGTGGTATATTGCGGTAACTTTGTCGGTGCAATCGTGATTGTTCTGTTGGTGTGGTTTGCCGGTCAAACAATGGCGGCTGACGGGCAATGGGGGCTGACCATTTTAAACACGGCACAGCATAAAATTCACCATACCTGGTTTGAAGCCTTTTGTTTAGGGATTCTGTGTAACATTATGGTCTGTATCGCCATTTGGATGGCTTATGCGGGCAAAACCTTAACCGATAAAGCCTTTATTATGATTTTGCCGATCGGGCTGTTTGTGGCTTCCGGTTTCGAGCATAGCGTGGCGAATATGTTTATGATTCCGATGGGAATTTTCACCGCATATTTCAGCCCGGCGGAATTCTGGCAGGCGATTGAAATGGATCCGGCGCAGTTCGCGGATCTGGACGTTTATCATTTCGTGGTAAAAAATCTCATTCCCGTTACCTTGGGCAATATTGTCGGCGGCGGGGTTTGTATCGCATTGCTGCAGTGGTTTACCAATAAACCGCATGCACATTAGTTTAGGGGTAAGAGCGGTTGATTTTGGCACCGTTTTTACATTGTTGAAATTTATCTACTAGAGAAGGAAGTTATAGCAATGACTCAATTAACAGAAGCTCAACAGAAAGCGTGGGAAGGGTTTGTGCCGGGAGACTGGCAGACCGAAGTAAACGTACGCGATTTTATCCAGAAAAACTACACACCTTATGAAGGCGATGAATCATTCTTAGCGGATGCAACCGAAGCGACCACCGCATTATGGAATGATGTCATGGAAAAAATTAAAGTTGAGAATAAAACACACGAACCGTATGACATTGACACCGATACACCGTCAACCATTACTTCGCACAAAGCTGGTTATATCAACAAAGCATTGGAAAAAATCGTCGGTTTGCAAACCGATGCGCCGTTAAAACGTGCGATCATGCCATTCGGCGGAATTAAGATGGTGAAAGGTTCATGTCAGGTTTATCGTCGCGAATTAAAACCTGAAATCGAACATATCTTTACGGAATACCGTAAAACCCATAACCAAGGGGTATTTGACGTTTATACGCCGGATATTTTGCGCTGCCGTAAATCCGGCGTGATTACCGGTCTGCCGGATGCTTACGGCCGTGGTCGTATTATCGGTGACTATCGTCGTCTGGCGGTATATGGCGTTGATTTCTTAATGAAAGATAAATTCAAACAATTTACTTCATTACAGCCTCGTCTGGAAAGCGGTGAAGATATTCAGGCAACCATTCAGCTGCGTGAAGAAATCGCCGAACAACACCGTGCTTTAGGCAAAATCAAAGAAATGGCGGCCTCTTATGGTTGTGATATTTCCAATCCGGCGACTAACGCGCAGGAAGCGGTACAATGGACTTATTTCGCCTACCTTGCGGCAGTGAAATCACAAAACGGTGCGGCAATGTCGTTCGGTCGCGTATCCAGCTTCTTGGATATTTATATTGAACGTGACTTAAAAGCCGGCAAAATTACCGAACAGGAAGCGCAGGAATTAATCGACCACTTAGTCATGAAACTGCGTATGGTGCGTTTCTTGCGTACCCCTGAATACGATCAATTATTCTCCGGTGACCCGATGTGGGCAACTGAAACCTTAGCCGGTATGGGCTTGGACGGCCGTACCTTGGTGACTAAAAACAGTTTCCGTATGCTGCATACGCTGTATACCATGGGGCCGTCGCCTGAACCGAACTTAACTATTCTGTGGTCAGAACAGTTGCCGGAAGCATTCAAACGTTTCTGCGCCAAAGTGTCTATTGATACTTCATCCGTACAATATGAAAATGACGATTTAATGCGTCCTGATTTCAATAACGATGACTATGCGATTGCCTGCTGCGTAAGCCCGATGGTGGTCGGTAAACAAATGCAGTTCTTCGGTGCCCGTGCGAATCTGGCGAAAACCCTGCTGTATGCGATCAACGGCGGTGTTGATGAAAAATCCGGCGTACAGGTCGGCCCTAAAACCGCACCTATCACCGATGAGGTGCTGAATTTCGATACCGTGATGGATCGTATGGATCATTTTATGGATTGGTTGGCAACCCAATATGTGACCGCATTGAACATTATCCACTTTATGCATGATAAATATGCCTATGAAGCGGCGTTAATGGCGTTCCATGATCGTGACGTATTCCGTACCATGGCTTGCGGTATCGCCGGACTTTCCGTGGCGGCAGACTCTCTGGCAGCAATTAAATATGCGAAAGTTAAACCGGTTCGCGGTGATATCAAAGATAAAGACGGCAATGTTGTGGCTTCCAATGTGGCGATTGATTTTGAAATCGAAGGCGAATATCCGCAATTCGGTAACAACGACAGCCGTGTGGATGACTTAGCGGTTGATTTAGTCGAACGTTTCATGAAGAAAATTCAGACTCACAAAACATACCGCAATGCGACACCGACACAATCCGTGCTGACCATTACCTCTAACGTGGTGTATGGTAAGAAAACCGGTAATACGCCGGATGGTCGTCGTGCAGGCGCCCCATTCGGACCGGGTGCCAACCCAATGCACGGTCGTGACCAGAAAGGCGCGGTTGCATCATTGACTTCTGTTGCCAAACTGCCGTTCGCTTACGCAAAAGATGGTATTTCTTATACCTTCTCTATCGTACCGAATGCGTTAGGTAAAGACATTGACGCACAAAAACGCAATCTTGCCGGCTTAATGGACGGTTACTTCCACCACGAAGCCTCCGTGGAAGGCGGTCAGCACTTGAACGTTAACGTATTAAACCGTGAAACCTTATTGGATGCGATTGATCATCCTGAGAAATATCCTCAACTGACAATCCGTGTTTCCGGTTATGCGGTACGTTTCAACTCGCTAACCAGAGAGCAGCAGCAAGACGTCATTACCCGTACATTTACTCAGTCAATGTAAACGGTGAATGCTAAGGCGGTAAGTGTTAATTATGTAAGGTGGTTTTATCATAATTATCCGTGCTGACAGACGGTATTTTCAGCACCGCTTATCGCCGAATAAAGTAATTGATTGCTAAGGGAACATATATGAAATATAGTGTTCCCTTACATTTATGTAAGTTGTAAACGTTGTATTCAGTCGTCTATTTATTATCCGTAACACTACTATTCCACCTTATGTAAGGAGACATCGAATGAAAAACATCAAGATTAAACTCACAACACTGGCTTTGGCATCCGCTTTTATGTTGACCGCCTGCGGCAATAAAATCGAAGGTGACGCCCGCCTGCAGGAACAGGCCGTATTGGGGCTGAACTGGGTGCAGCAGTCCGGTGAGTATCAGGCGCTGGCGTATCAAGCGTTTAATATTGCAAAAGTCGCGTTTGATAACGCTAAAGTCAGCAAAGGAAAGAAAAAAGCCGTTGTCGTCGATCTTGATGAAACCATGGTGGATAACAGCGCTTATGCAGGCTGGCAGGTGAAAAACGGCAAAGCCTTCGACGGCGCAGACTGGACCCGCTGGGTTGAAGCGCGGCAGACCGGTGCCATTGCCGGAGCGGTGGAATTCAATAATTATGTCAATGCGCACGGCGGCAAAATGTTCTATGTTTCCAACCGGAAAGATGCGGGAGAAAAAGCCGGCACTGTGGATGACATGAAAAAATTAGGCTTTACCGGCGTCGGTGACGACACATTATATCTGAAAAAAGACAAATCGAATAAGTCAGTACGTTTTGCCGAAATTGAGCAGCAAGGTTATGAAATCGTGCTGTATATCGGCGATAACTTAAACGATTTCGGCGATGCCACTTACCGTAAATCCAATGCGGAACGCCGTGCTTTTGTGGCTGAAAACAGTAAAGCGTTCGGCACAAAATTTATTGTTCTGCCGAACCCGAATTACGGCGACTGGGAAGGCGGACTGGCAAAAGATTATTATAAAAACGACGCGCAAGGTCGTGTTAAAATCCGCCATGACGCGATCAAAGCGTGGGACGGTAAATAATCTTTGCGGATTTTAAACCGCACTATTTCAGAAAATTCCCCTTTATGTCTGACAGAGGGGAATTTTCCCATATTATGCTATCGATTTTTACTTTATTTTCTACTCAGCTATTTATCAATAAGGAACATTATGTCTGTTGTGGCTCGTTATCATTCTTATGAATCCTGCGGCACCGTGGATGGGCCGGGGATTCGTTTTATCCTGTTTTTACAAGGCTGTCTGATGCGTTGTAAATACTGCCATAATCGCGACACTTGGGATTTACACGGCGGCAAAGAAATTACCGTCGAAGAGCTTATGAAAGAAGTGGTGACTTATCGCCATTTCATGAACGCTTCCGGCGGCGGTGTCACCGCATCCGGCGGAGAAGCGATTTTGCAGGCCGAATTTGTACGCGACTGGTTTCGGGCCTGTAAAGCAAACGGAATTCACACCTGCTTAGATACCAACGGTTTTGTGCGCCATTATGATCATGTTATTGACGAATTACTCGACGTGACGGATCTGGTGTTGCTGGATTTGAAAGAATTAAACGACAAAATTCACCAGAATTTAATCGGCGTACCGAATAAACGCACGCTGGAATTCGCCAAATACCTGCAAAAACGCAATCAAAAGGTCTGGATCCGCTATGTCGTGGTACCCGGTTGGACGGACAACGATCATGACGTACATTTGCTGGGCCAGTTCATTCAGGGCATGAACAATATCGAAAAGGTGGAACTGCTGCCTTATCACCGTCTGGGCGCGCATAAATGGGCGGCCATGGGCGAAAAATATGAGCTGGAAGATGTCAAACCGCCGACTAAAGAATCCCTCGAACATATCAAACAAATTCTGGAAGGCTACGGCCATATCGTAAAATATTAACCCGACCTCCTACCCCAAAAGTGCGGTGCTTTTTACGCGTGTTTTTTCGGATGAGCACACCGCGAAAATTACGTTAAAAATTACCGCACTTTATTACTTTTCCTGCATTAGTCATTACTCGCTAACATAGCAATCGCCGCTTCAAAATATCACCGTCAGATAAAATTGGCTTGCGTTTAAACCTGATACTTCGTTTTATCACCAATATCAAAATGTAACGGCATGCGCCATTTTTGTATTGCGGTAAGCAAGAATAAAATGCTGCTGATAACGGATAATATATTGAAAATAAAGGTGAAATTGAATACGGCGCTGAACCAGAGCAGGGCGAGGAACAACGGTTGCAGGTTGAGGCAGAATATTTTAAAACAAAAGTATTCTTTGTAAGCCAAGCCGCCCAGCGTGACGAAAACCGCGCCCAGCGCCAGTTCATGAAAACCGAATAAGTGGCACAACAGGGCGCTCCAGGTGGCGAACTGTAGCAATAGACGAAAGTGTTTCAGATAAATATGCAGGGATGAGGCGCAGCACATGGCGGCGATTAATAATCCCGTATAGGCCTGTTCGGGATAGTAAGGCAGCAGTGCGGTCATGATGGCGGCTAAAACGAAGCCACTGCGGTAGAGGATTACGGTAAGGTAATCCCAAAAGTCCATCGGGGATTTAATATGCGGGTCTGCCATTGTGGTCTCCTTTTTTAATATTCGTTTCTAATTTTCGTTGATAAAGTGCAAATCGTGCGCGGAAACTTCCAGTACGGAGGCGGTTTCGCCCCAATCGCCCAGCACGATGCGGGTAAAGTGCGGTTCGATTTTATGAATATTTTGCCGATGCGTATGCCCGTGAATCAGCTGTCGGACATGGAAGCGGTCAAATATTTGCAATACGAAATCCGGCGTGACATCCATAATCTGCTCGGATTTTTGTTTTTTGTCCGCCTGACTTTTGGCCCGGATTTTCTGCGCGATTTTTAACCGCACTTTGAGCGGTAAACACAGAAATAACCGTTGGCGCCATTGTTGGTGTACTTTGCGGCGGTATTGCTGATAGGCGCGATCGTCGGTGCAAAGCGTATCGCCGTGGCAAATTAAGGTCGGCGTGCCATATAAATCAATACGTTGATATTCCGGCAGGAGCTGCAGGCCGCAGCTGCGGGCGAAGTTTTCCCCGAGCAGAAAATCCCGGTTGCCGTGAATAAAATAACACGGAATGCCGTTGTCCGTCAGTTGCCGGATATGATGACGGACCAGTTCAATCAGGGGAGAGCGTTCATCGTCGCCGATCCAGAAATCGAATAAGTCGCCTAAAATATATAGTTTTTCTGCCTGCGGCGCTTTTTGCCGCATAAAATCGGTAAACAGGCGGGTTAAGTGCGGTCGGTTTTCGCTGAGATGTAAGTCCGCGATAAAATATGTTTTTTTCATAACTGTCGGTGATGTGATTTTTTTCCGTAGAGTATCATTTTTTCTCCCGATTTCTACACATATTTGCCTATTTTCGCTATACTTGAGCAAATTTTTTTCGAGTCTTGAATTATGCTGAAAATCCTAAGAATTGTTGTCATCACTTGTTGTTGTATTTTGATTTGCCTGCTCGGCACGCTTTATTCTTTTATCCGCTTTCGGAATCCGAGCAATGTCGGTGCGGTGGCGCGCTGGTTCGGGCGTTTATACCCGTTGTTCGGGCTGGCGGTCGAGCATCGTTTCCCGCCGAATGCCGGCAATATCGGCCCTTGCATTTATATCGGTAATCACCAGAATAACTATGATATGGTCACCATTTCCTATATGGTGATGCCGCGCACGGTGAGTGTCGGGAAAAAAAGCCTGATCTGGGTGCCGTTTTTCGGTATTTTATATTGGGCGACGGGAAATATTTTTCTGGATCGCGATAACCGCACCAAAGCGCACAGCACCATGTCTGAACTGGCGCGCCGGATCAATGATGACAAGCTTTCTATCTGGATGTTTCCGGAAGGCACCCGCAGCCGCGGACGCGGATTGCTGCCGTTTAAAACCGGCGCCTTTTATGCCGCCATCGCCGCCGGAGTGCCGATTGTGCCGGTGGTGTGTTCCACCACGCATAATCAGGTGGATCTTAACCGTTGGCATAATGGCAAGGTCATTTGTGAAATTTTAGACCCTGTCGATACATCCGGTTATAGCAAAGAAAATGTGCGCGAGCTGGCGGAACATTGTTATCAGATTATGCAGCGTCGCATCGCCGAACTGGATGCCGAACTGGCGCAGTCCAATCCGCCGGCTTAATCCTGACAGGTACGCAGCATGAAACATTATTCCCGTCGTCAGCTTTTAAAAACCGCATTGCTGGCCGGTGCATTTTCCGCCATTCCCGCGCCGTTGCTGGCGGCCGAGCGCCAGCCCTTGCGTATTCCGGGATTAATTGAAATCCGCCGCGGAAAACCGCTGTTTCTCGGTATGGAAAGCACGCAAACCCAGCTGATTCCCGGAAAATATACTGAAGTCTGGGGATTTAACGGCTCCTATCTGGGGCCGACGGTGAAAATTCGTCGCGGTGACTTTGCTAAATTAAACTATCGCAATAACTTGCCGCAGATCGTGGCGATTAATATTCAGGGCTTGCAGGCAAGCGCAGAGCTATTTGGCGGCGTGGCGCGCGCGTTCAAACCGAACGAAATCTGGGCGCCGATTGTGCCGATTAACCAACCCGCCGCAACCTGCTGGTATCATGCCTGCACGCTGGCAAGTTCGGCTTATCAGACTTATCGCGGCTTAGCCGGGCTGTGGATTATTGAAGATGAGGACAGCCGGAAACTGTCCCTGCCGCAAAAATACGGCGTGGATGATATTCCGCTGATTTTGCAGGATATGCGGCTTAATGCGGAAGGCGTGCAATTATTTCACCAAAATCAACCGCACTTTCTCGGCGAGCGGCTGTTTGTGAACGGGCAGGAAGCGCCTTATATCACCGTGACGCGGGGCTGGATTCGGTTGCGTTTGGTGAACGCCTCTTTATCAAGAGCCTATGAACTGCGTTTTGATGATGAACGGGATTTCCAGATTATTGCGCAGGATTTGGGTTTTTTGCCGCAGGCGAAAACCGTCAATGCGGTGGCGTTGGCTCCGGGCGAACGAATCGAATTACTGGTGGATTTGAACGAAGGCGGCAACGCAACGCTGATTACCGGCAAAAAACGTAATTTTATCAATAAAATCAGTCAGTTTTTTAGCGCCGATGATGAACTGATTGATAATACGGTACTCGAACTGCGGCCGGAAGGGCTGGCGGCCGCCTTTAACGGCAAGCCGGCGGAGCAATTTAATACCGAAGCGCCGACATTGTTGAGCAGTCATATCGCCAATGAACGCACTTTTCATCTTGATGCGGGCAATGCGCTGCTCAATCAACAGCGGTTTGACCCGCGCCGCGTGGATGTGAATGCCACTCTCGGCTCTGTCGAACGCTGGACGCTGACCGCTTCAGCCCCGGTAGGCTTTAAGGTGCAGGGGGCGAAATTCATTGTTGAAAGTATTGACGACCAGCCGCTGGCGCAAAGTGAAATCGGTTGGAAAGACACGGTTCGGGTGAACGGCACGGTACGGATTCTGATTAAATTCGACAATATGTCGTCGAACAATTATCCGTTTATTTTCGGCGCGTCGGATTTAATGCTGGCGGACAAAGGCTGCCTCGGTTTGATTGTCGTACAATAACGGCTCGTAAACCGCCGCGTTAATACCAAACGTATCCGAATCACCGAAAAGCCTGTTATTTAATCAGGCTTTTTTTGTGTGCCGATATTATTTGTTGATTTTGCTAAGTTTTTTACGAAATGATCCCTGAAAATTAAAACATCATTTTTTATTTGTTATACATGACAAACGGGATCATTCGGGATTTTTTCTGAAATCAAAACGGCTCGGGGAAAATATAAAAGCCAAAAATATTGTTTTTCAATGCGTTGGAAAGTAGAGAAGGAACAACAACATTTAACGCGCAAGCCTTGATTTTACTGGGTTCTTTACTGATTGCTTTTGTTTAGAGGGATCTAAACAGGGATCTAAAATCCCAACTAAATCTAAATGAGAGAAAAGCAATAATCAAGTAATATCGTTAAATCTCGTTTAATATCAGGCAAGAAAAAGGGCGATATTCTCGCCCTTGAGTTATACACTTTTGACTGTGGGAACAAGCTCAATATTGAACGCGGCTAAGATTTTTTGAATGGTGTCAAATCTTGGTTTGCTGTCTTTAGAAAGGGTTTTATAAAGGCTTTCACGCCCTAGCCCTGTTTTTTCGCTCAATTCTGTCATCCCACGGGCGCGGGCAATATCACCTAAGGCTTGTAAAAATTCGCCTTGGTCGCCCTCTTTTAGCACTTCGGCTAAATAAGCGCTGATTGTTGCCTCATCTGTTAAAAACTCGGCGACATCAAATTCTCTGATGCCGTGTTTTTCTCTCATCTCTTGGCTAATAGTCATTTATTCCCTCCTGATTTTAATTCTGCCCATAAGGCTTTCGCTTTTTCTATATCCGCTTGTTGCGTGCCTTTGTGCCCGCCATTTAACAAAATATAGACGATTTCGCCTTGCTGAGTATAGTATATGCGATAGCCTTTGCTCACACTTAAGCGCATTTCATTCACGCCATCCCCCAGTGCTTTCCAATCGCCAAAATTCCCCCGTTTGGCATTGTAAATTCTTCGGGCTATACTAGCTTTAGCAATGGGATCTTTAAGTTTTTCAAGCCACCGGGCAAACGTATCCGTGATTTCAATTTTGATGATTTCGTGCATTTGTATCTTCTCTCATTAATTGTCCTTATTGTATCCTTTGGGATACGAAAAGAAAAGGATAAAGTGCGGTCATTATTTTGGGTAAATCATGAAATGAATCCAAAGTAATTTCATTTTTTTATTCACTTTTTCACTTTTTCACCCTAAACAAAAGTAACATATTGATTTTCAATATAAAAATTTAGGGTGAATAAAATAAATTATTCTCCAATGAGGTCGTTTTATTCACTTTATCACCCTTTTTATCACTTTATCACTTTTTCACCCTAGAATAGTTTTTATAAAATCCTTATATATCAATTATTTATTCATATTTAGAGTGAAAAAGTGAATAAAAAAAATCACTTTCAGAAAAATTTCAAAATGCCATAAAAAAACGCATTTTGGGTTAAAAAATGCGTTTTTAGGTGGGTTTTATAGATTTTGCCACTTTATCATCGTGCTGTCTTTATCCTTAAATTTAACGTTTGTGTAATTATAGCCTCCTTTTAAATTTCTATTTTGGAATCGGGTTTTATATCCGGCTGTTTTGAATGCAATATCTAATTCTTGCTTTAAATCGTTTGGTTTTAATCGCGCTTTTTCCGGTCTGCCGTGTATGTCGCAAAAAAGCAAATATGCCCAATAAAGCCGCGTATAAATTTGCGGGCTATCATTTGCCGGCATACCTCGAGAACTGCCAAAAATAAGCCCTTGATTTGTCACTTGTTCCAGCAAGGTAAATTCTTCAATAAATTCTAAAATATGGTCGTTCTTTCTTTTCATTTCTAACGCCTCTTTGCTCTTTCTTTGTCGGTTTAATGCTTCTTTCGCCTCATTCGGATCGCTAAATTCATCATAAAGTTTTCGGATAATGCCGCCTAATTCACGTTGAATTTTCTCTACAAGGTGTTCATCTTTGTCTTTATCTTCAACCGCGCGCGTAAAAGGAAATAATACACGGCGGCGTTCCATACCGCCCCCATCATTTTTATAAATTGGCAAAGTATTTGAACAAATCGCAATAATGGCATTCACTTTCGCACTGAATGATTTCTTATTTTTCGGGTTGAATGTAATTTCATCGCCGCCGGAAATTCGTTTAATAATAGAGGAATCACCAACAAAACGTGCCTGATCCGGTGAGAATAAAAAGGTTTTATTTAAGATAATATCACGCGCTTTTTCATCCTTTAATAATTCCAAGTCGATTGCGGTATGGTTGCCCTCACCGCTTATCATTTTGGCGACTTGTAAAAAGGTACTTTTACCGCCGCCCGGCTCGCCGATTAGTTCTAACGTTAATTGCCAGTCATGGCGATTATTCAAAATCATATAAAGCGCTGCTAATAATGATTTTTTCCGCTCTTTGCTATCGTTACTGATAAAATCAATCCACTTGTCAAAATTCGGTGTAGGCGTTTGCGTTTCTAAATAATCGCAAGGATTAAAGCCGGTTAAATAATATTCCTTACGGTGTGGCATAAATTCCAACGTATTTTTATTTAGCACGCCATTTTTAAATGCCAATAATTTAGCATCAGTTTGTTCAAATAAAGGTAAATCCACATTTAAACATTTGATCACATTATTAAGCGTATCAACATTCTTGTATTTCGTGTTGTATTCTTCATAGAAGGCTTTCACTTTGCGTTGTAACTCATTTTCTCCAATCACTTCCCAAATGATACCGTTATAACCGTAAATAATGCCTTGTTCAGCATGATAAGAAAGGGGCTTTTTCTGCCACTTGTAAAAATATTCTGCCACTTCTGCAGCAGAAAGTTTTTTTAATGTTTCCGCATCAAGTTCTATCATTTCCGGCGATATAGTCAAATCAGAAAATTCCACATCTTGGCGGATTCTTCCGATATAGCCGCTTAAATCTTCTAATAGTTCGCCAGTGCTATTTTTTAATGTAAAAGATTTAACCTTGCTTGTTTTGGCTAGATGATTACATAAATCGGTCAGAATCTGTTGATTTTCACGAATCGTTACGCCGTTTTCACTGCTTTTGACTTTGAAAAAATCGCTCGTGTCGATAATACTAGCCACTTCGTGATCGTCAGGCAAAATCGCAAGGTTAAATAAATTCCCCAGCGTGTTATCATCAAGAATAATGGGGCTCTCATTGTATCGATTGGGATTATCGGGATCCCGTAAATCTGCCAATATTTGCCATTTTAAGCCCTGTCCGTTGGTTTTTTCGTCTTTTGGGTTTTGGCGGTAAAACTTCCAAGGCTCGCCCATTAAAATATAGATTTCTTGTGTCGGTGATATGTTTTCTTTTAATACATTTTTCAAATTAGGGGCTCTTTTTAGTTTCATTGTGAGCACTCCTTAATATTTCTATTCTTAAAAAACGCAACCACATCGCCGGCGCGGTATTTTTTCGGGCTGCGTGGCCGTGGATCGCCTAACGTTGCCGGAAAGCCCGGCAATTTAATTAAGGTTTGAATCACATAACCATAAGAACAGCCCGCATAGTCGGCTATGTCGTGAGGTGTCCATATTTTATCGGCGTTTAATTGTTGCGCTTCTATGGTCTGTACACGGGCTTTCAGGTTTTCTAATTCCTTTAATAAAAAATCGGTCGTATTTGGTTTATTTTCCATATTTCCCCCTAACGTTGTTGCCGTCTTGCTTGTTTTTGTTGAGAACGTTGTTTTTTCTTCCGGCGTTGCGCTTTGGTTTTGATAAATTGTGCTTGTTGTGCCCGTCGTTCGGCTTTCTGCCATAGGGCGATCCCTTTTTCATCGCTAAAAATTTCAATCAGCGTGCCATTTGGTAAAGTGATTCTATGCGTGATCATTTTGTGCCCCCTTTGTTGCGGTGGATTGGGATTTGGGAAAACATTGATCTAATTTCCTTTGAATTCGGTCGATCTGTAACTGTTGAAAGTGCGCAATATTCAACATAAAGCCGCACAATTCGTTTACATCTTTCAAATAATCGGCAGCACCAGCCATTTCTAAGCACGTGCCTAGAGTTTCAAGGCGTGAAACTTCCGTTTGGATTTCATCAAGAAAAGAAAGGGAAAGATTAGGCATAAATCCCCCCTTGCGTAAAAGTGCGGTCAAATTTTGAAGTGTTTTTTTCGGGGATTTTGCCAGCAAGGACAAGCACAAATTCACGGGCTAAAATAGCGCGGGCTTGTAATTCGGTGTCGGCATTGATACGGATTTTTTGGATACGATTTGATAAATCGGTACGGCGAATAGCCGCAAAAATGAATTGGGTCATTTGCGTAACTCCGTTGATTAAATATTCAAGAGTTACCGCGAAAGTTGTCACGCTTTGGCGGTAACGCGCAACGGGGTGACAAACCGTTATCAACGGGAAACGGCAAAGGGCGAAACCTTTCCCGCCACGCGTTACCATAGGGCATAGTCTATCAGAAAATAGATCTATGTTGGGGTGTGCGTAAACGCTATGCACAAAAAAACACGCATAGAAAATAGGCGTGCTGTGCGCCGTTGATAAATTGTTCGAGTTGTCACGCTCGTTTTTTGGTGCTTTGTTGAAAGCGGATTTAATATAGTTTAATTTCGTTTTAACTGTCAAGCCGCTTTTTAAAAATTTTCTGTTTTTAGGCGTGAAAAGGTTGCACGCCACCGTTTTAAACGGTAGATTGTTGTTTAAGCAATTCATTTTGTTATTCTTCGATTATGTTATTGGGAGATTAAGGGCTTATTCCGAAAAGGTAAGCCCTTATTTTTTGTTTGAAATTTTCGCTTTGTCGTCTTGCGCCCATCGGTGCGTTTGAGCTACGGGCGAAAATTGCGCAAATTGCCCTTGTTCAAATCCGGCGCGAACAATGCCTTTCAATTCGCATGATTCGCAATAAACATGAGCAACCGTTACAACTGCGCTAGGGCGTGTGGAACTGCGAATTTTCATCGCTTTGCCACATTCGGGGCAATCAAGCCGCAAGCCTGCCATCTTCGCCGCCTTTTGTATGGTTGGGGTTTTGTTTATCTAACCAGGCTTGCACATCTTCACGCGCCCATCGGTTTGTTCTGTCATATTTTAGCGGTTTGGGAAAATCGCCCCGTTTCACTAAATAATAAATTTTTGTGCGCTTGGCGATCCCCATTTCTTCTAATTCTTGAATGGTTAATAAGGCTTTTAATGTCATATTTTTTCCTCTAATTGAAGTGAGTTATAAACCTCACTTTTATTAAATTAAATCAGGGTGTTGCCTACAATATCTTTTTCTAATAACTCACCTTTCGTTTCATTTATAAAAAGGCGTTGTTGTGATATTGGTAAGTGTGATAACTGGATCATGAGGGATAATGATTTACTCATTTTCAAATACCACGTTTTTGTGTTCTATCACTGCCATTAAATTAAGATTTTCCACGATATAACATTCTTGTCTTAAATAAGCGCTGATATAATCCATTGTCTCTTCATCATTATAAATTGAGCGGTGACAACTGCCTTTTTGTGTATAAATGCTTAGATTTTTTAACGTGGTAACTACGGCGCATTTTCGTGGGAATTGCGGCGGAATAATTGCCGGCATACCGCCAAAATAATTTGATAAATAAAGATTGTTAATACCGCTGTTTTCTGAAGAATTAAACGTCCCTTGAATATTGGCATTCGCTTTTGCCACTAAATCCGCCCCCACAAAGAAAATAAGATCATTACGTTCTTGATATTGAGCCGGCAATTTATTGCGGAGTGCGGTCGCCAATTCGTCTAAATTTTTATAGTCGGCTTGTTCAGAAAATAAGGTAATTTTGCCCGTATTTTTTCCGCCGGTGATGATATTTGCTGGGTTTTGTTCTTTAAATTGAGCAAGCCAACCTTTCACCACATCTGATAGATCTTCGGCTTGTGTGTTTGTTGCTTCGCTTTCACCATACCAGCCCATTTGCAACATATCTAAAATAAATTGCTGTTCCGTCAAGCGTGTGAAATTTTCCGCAAAGTTATCTTGAATCGCTTCAAGTTCATCAATTAAACGCCAATCAATTTGCACGCCGCTGTCGATTTGTTGCATTTGATAGGTTTCACCATATTCCACAATAGAACGATTACGCCCCATAGATTTACGCCCGGTTGTTGTGCCTTTTAATGCACCAAAGATTTTTTTACCTTTTTGATCTCTCACCGTCATCCAGTTAATCGCGTTGAGAAAATCGGAACGGGTTTTAAAATCTTTCATCAGCTCTTGTTGCGCCTTGTCATTGAGTGAAATAGATAATAAAATGCCTTCTTTTTCAGCCAATTTACCTTGATATTTTGCCGCCAATTGGCTGGCATATTGTTTTAGTGGGGATGTTGTCATCTTGTTTTCCTCTTTAAAAATCAGTGTTTATATATATTCCGCAATCTCCATCAACGTTCACCTTTCATTTATTTCGATTGCGTTGAGGATTGTAGGAAGTAAAAAGAAACATGTGAGGAAATTAGAATAATTCGGTTATTTTTGGAAAAATTTGGCATTTTTTAGAAAAAATTTCTAATATTTAGAAAAAGAGTGGCATAAAAAAAGCCCCATAATCAGGGGTATTGGCTTCTCTCTAAGAATTTTTCTAAAAATGGGGCAATTGTTTTGGATTTTCTCACTTTTCCGGAATAGCCCATTTTACTTTCCATCTCTTCCAATATATCACTAATTGCTTCGGATATGGCGTTAAATGAAGGGCGATTTTTATCTGTGATAAAAAAGTCTTTCCGGTTTACTTTTTGGAATTTAGGATGATGCATAAAAACTAAGGCGTTAATAATATTTTGATACATTTCATCGTTTGAGCCATTATTTAATTTTTCATCCGGTTTCTTGGTGTTTACGTCTGTAAATAATCCAAAGTCTTTATTTAAAATATCAATTTCTACTTTTGATAAATAAATTTCATTTAAGTAATTAATGAAAATTTTATCATAATCAGGATCTATGCTAATATCGGAATCAAATAAAAGTTCTTCGTTGATTTCTATCGTTTCGCAAATAAGTCTCGCTAATCCGGTTTTAGAAAGATAAATTGATTTTCTTATATTATTACAATAACTCTCTTTATCTAAGGATCTTTCACTTAGAAAATCTTGGCTTATTTTAATTTTAAATAAACCTTCAAAAGAAAAATTATCAGATATGATTATATTTCCCCTAGAGTTAAATTTATATGCTTCATCAGCTATTAGATCGCATGAGAAATAATTCAATTCAAAATGAAATGAATTATTTTCTAAGTTAATTTTTTCTCCTTTATTATAGCTCTTTGCTGTTCTGCTTGTAACATAAAGATTATTGCCGGAATTGCCGCATGTTTCGATATAGGTTAAACAATGATAGGGGCGATCCGATATATAGATCTCATTATGGTTACCCTTTATTTTTAAATAAAAATTGAGTTTTTCATCTACAAAAAGTTTTAGTAGATAATCTAAATCTATTTTATTTTTATTAGTTTTATTTAGGGTGTTAATAAAATCAGATAGGGTGATATGGTCTTGTTCAATTGATTGTAACCCCATGATAGAATCTTCCTTTTACTGTATTTTTATATAGTATGAAGATAGCATATCATAAAGATTCTGGATAGTCTCAGGTCATCTAAATTCGTCCCAGATCGTTCAAAACGGTATAAAAAAAGCCCTGTATTTTCTACGGGGCGTTGCACTATCTAAAATTTTCAACTACTGATTAGCCAGCTCTTCTAGTTTGCGTATATATTCACGCTTTTGCCATGAACCGTCGCCCGGGTTAGGAATGCTAAATTTAATCTCCGGCATATTAATTTTTAAATGGCTAATATCAATTTTTTCATCTAAATGAGTTTTAATTTTACTAACAAATAAATTCAAGAAAGCATCTCTATAATCATAGTTAATATAATTCCCAAATAGAACACTACTTTTATTTTCAAATAGAACTGAATAGATTTCATTGATTTTCTTCATAGATTCACTTTTGAAAAACTCTTCCATGAATTCTTGAGCAATTAAATCTAAGGCTTTTGTTTTGATACTGATAGAGTTATCTGAAAATGCTTTATATTCTGTGATTAATAGAAGTTTTAATTTCGCATCAAATTTTGTAATGACTTTATTCAGCGCATTAATCTTCAATGTATTTTTACTCACACGTTCAGAAACTTCATCAAAGTTCTCAAAATTAATTTCGCCGGTATCGCTGACTTGAAGGCTATCAATTTCTTTTTGCGCCTCTTGGTTTTCCTGTTCCAGTGCCTCAACCATTTTTTGATTGCGTTCAATGTTTGATTTAATCGTTAAAGCCTTATCTTGAACAGCTAAAAAGGCTTGATTATTTTTGTTAAGTTCCGCAATCAGTTTTTCTAGTTCTGCTTGCTTTTCCGGGTTTTGTAGTGTCATTGGTTTATCTCCTTTTGGTTTCGTTTATTAATTTGTTCTTTCATCCAGGCATTCACTTCACTTTCAAGCCAAACTGAATTTTGTTTATTCAGTTGAATATTTTTAGGAAATTCACCGGCTTTCATATTTCGATAGATTGTGGAGCGCCCTAAGCCTGTTTTATTCATCACTTCCGGTAGTTTAATAAATCGTTCCGCCTGTGCTGTCTTCTCGGCCATAACTTTCCTTATCATAAAAAAGTAAATTCATAGGTATCCAAATTCATCTCATTGGATAGGGCAAAAATAAAATATTTATCTCGGATCGAATAGAAAATTTAATTGTGAAATGACGAACCACAATAAAAGAATAAAAAATAAACAGTTAGCCGGCATGCCACGGAAATTTTTCACGGAAAATCCCACGCCACGGAAAATCCACTTCCTCCCCCGCCGAATTTGCGTTAAAAATTGATCAAATTACAGTTAATTTTCAGTCGCTAAAATAGCGAAAACCCTTGCTATATCTAGCTTTAGATGCTCTACTTTAATTAATTCTTAACTGTAAAAATTACACATTTTTTCACTATTTTTCAGTTAAGAAAAAGTTTGATTTTCTTTATATAAAGTATAACCATTTGATTTATAATAGATTTCAAGGTTTTACATGGGCTAAATAGCAAAAAAACATTTCAGTTAAGAGGGAAAAGGATATAAATGGTAGAGTGTAAAATATGCGGCTCAAAAGCCCTAATAAACAAAAGCCAAAGAGAACATAAAGAGCTCACTAAACTCTATTGCACCTGTAAAAATCAGGATTGTGGGCATAAATTCGTATTAAATTTAGAATTTAGCCACACAACAAAGCCTAGTAAATTAAAAGAACAGGATTATTTTAAATATATCCTCACTTGTTTACCGGATGGCAAAAAGCAAGAGATTTTAGAGATGTTAATGAATGATCAAGAGCAAAGTGCCTTAAATTTACATTCTTCTACATAATCGCCCCATTTCTGCATAATTTCTTGTCGGGAACGCCATTTTTTTGATTTATCATACGCCGCGCGCACCTTACCGCGGTTTTCATGGGATAAACAAAGCTCAATAGCTTCAGATGAAAAAATATCAAGCTCATGAAGATAAGTGCTGGCAATACTTCGTAAACCGTGAGCAACCAACAAATCTTTAAATCCCATACGTTTCAATGCCACGTAGCCGCACCGCTATTCATAGGGCGATTATAGGGCGCAACGCGGCTACAAAACACATATTTACGATTGCCCGTATAACGGCGCATTTGCTCCAATACATTCAAAGCTTGAGAAGAAAGCGGAA